>Ga0075428_100007309_pt1 | contig 12237 bp, 10 predicted proteins | sample RhiMetdeltSRZDD2_FD_75291 | JGI IMG/M metagenome (GOLD analysis project Ga0075428, IMG submission 75291) | Populus rhizosphere microbial communities from Tennessee, USA - Rhizosphere MetaG P. deltoides SRZDD2 | ecosystem: Host-associated > Plants > Roots > Rhizosphere > Soil | place: USA...
ACGAGATTCGAGGCCAGCGCCGGGACGCCGAGCAGCAGGAGCGAGCGCCCGATCCCGAAGCGCGCGACGGCGAGGCCCCCGACGACGGCGCCGGCGATCGTCGCGAGCGAGCCGACCGTCGTCGAGACGGTGGCGATCTGCGCGTCGCTCATCCCGCGATCGACCCAGAAGGGGTGCACCATCGGGCCCATGGCGCGGTCGCCGATGCGGTAGAGCAGCACGAAGAGCGCCGCGCCGGCGACGCCCGGGCGCGCGACCCAGCGCCGAAGCGCGCCGCGCAGGTCGCGACGCGCCGCTTCGGGAACGGGCAGCGACGGGCAGCGGTACAGCGTCACCGCGAGCCCGACACACGCCAGCGACGCGGTCGCGAAGGTCGCGGACCAGCCGATCTCCGCGGGCAGCAGCAGGAGCCCGCCGCCGCCGGCGATCAGGCCGACGCGGTAGGCGGCGCTGCGCACCGAGTTCGCGGGGCCCTCGTCGCCGCGGTCGATCAGGCCGATCGTGTAGGCGTCGATCGCGATGTCCTGCGTCGCCGAGGCGAGGCAGAAGGCGGCGAGCACGAGCCAGAGCGCCGCCGCGCCCGGCGCCGCGCCCGCGGCGTCCAGGGCGAGCAGCGCCGCTGCGAGCGCGAGCAGGCAGCACTGGATCCAGCGCCGCCGCTCCCCGTAGCGGTCGACGAGCGGCGACCAGAGCGCCTTCAGCGTCCAGGCGAGCGAGAGCGCCTGGAGCAGGCCCAGCGCATCGAGCCCCATCCCTCCGCGCCGGAAGTAGACCGGCAGCAGGTGGGAGTAGACGCCCGCCGGGAACCCCTCGATCACGTAGAGGAGCGCGACGATCGAGAGCTTGCGGCGGAGCGTCACCCCCTCACCCCGCGCCGAGTGTACCCGACCGCGCACGCTACGTTCGCGGCATGCTGCCGCGAGACGACGCCGAGCTGCTCGCGCTGGCGGGCCTCGACGATCCGCCGCCGCCCGAGCAGGGCCTGTTCCGCGCGGGCTCGTGGCTGCGGCGCGTGAGCTCGGAGTCGGTCGTGCTCGCGGGCGGCGGGCGCGCGCTGCTGCTCGAGATCGCGCATCCGCTCGTCGCCGAGGGCGTCGCGCAGCACTCGCGCTTTCGCGAGGACCCGCTCGGGCGCCTGCAGCGCACGCTCGACGCGCTCTCGGCGATCGCGTTCCGCGACCGCGCGGCGGCGCTCGCGGCGGCGCGCGGTGTCGAGCGCGTGCACGAGGGCGTGCGGGGCCGGCTCGAGGTCGAGACGGGCCGCTTCGCGGCGGGGACGCGCTACGACGGGCGCGATCCGGAGCTGATGCTCTGGGTCTGGGCCACGCTCGTCGACACCGCGCTCGCGATCACCGCCCGCTTCGTCGCGCCGCTCGTCGGGGAGGCGCTCGCGCTCTACTACGCGGAGCAGCGCGTGGTGGCACGGCTGCTCGGCATCCCCGTTGCGCGGGTGCCGGCCGACGCGGACGCGTTCCGCGCGTACTTCGACGCAATGCTCGTGGGCGACGCGCTCTGCGTCGGCGAGCGCGCGCGAGCGATCGCCGCGGCGCTGCTCGACCCGCCGCGGCCGCTGCCCGGCGGGAGCCTGTTCCGGCTCGTCACCGCGGGGATGCTGCCGCCGCGGCTGCGCGAGGCCTTCGGCCTGGGCTGGGACGAGGCGCGCGAGGCGCGCCTCGACGCGCTCGCGCGGTCGGCGCGCGCCCTGCGCGGCGAGCGCCGACCGGCGCTCGACTCCCCCGACAAAGGTCGCTAAGGTGCCGCCTCCGCGCGCGCGGAGCGAGGAGAGCGCAGGCATGGACGAGCAGGAGCCCCGGGGCAAGGTCGACCTGGTTTCGGTCCTCTACATCGTCGGGGGCGTGCCGGCGCTCGTCGCGTTCATCGTCGTGCTCTTCTGGTTCGCGCGCGCCTGCAACATCGCGGCGTAGCAGCGCGCCGTGGCGCGGCGTCGCAGCGCGCCCGCGGCGCTGCGTCGCGCCTGCCGGCGCGGCGCGCGCCGCCTGCCGCTCCGCGCGCCGGCAGCGCCGGCCGCAAGCCCGCGAGCGCGCGGCGCGAATCGCGGGCATTCCAAAAAAGCCGATGAATATCGGGTAGTTGCACCAAAGCCGCCGACGCGGGGCGCCGATAGGCCCCTTCGGTATGGCGCACGCGACCAGACGCCGCCCCGGAGCCCGCCGACTCACGGCGCTCTTCTACGCCCTCGCGCTCGGCGGTGGCTGCGCGTCCGCGATCCCGCCGCTGCCGACCGCCTGGAAGTACTTCTCCGCGCCGCAGCCCGACGACCCGTGGATGCGCAAGATCGCGCAGTGGCAGGAGCGCGAGCGCTGGGACCTCGGCGACGCGCCGGCACCGGGTCCCGCCGCGGTCGCCGGCTCGGGGGCCGCCGCGGCGGAGCCCGCCGCCCCGTCGCCGCGCGACCTGCGCAGCGAGTACGACGCGTTCCGCGGCGCGCAGCGCCGCTCGCTCGCGCGCGACCTCGCCACCTGGATCCAGCGCGAGTCGCAGGACCACTACATCGCCGACGGGCCCGTCGACCGCTGGGCGACGCTCGCCGAGACGCTCAAGGCGAACGGCGACGACTGCGACGGCCTCGAGCTGCTCGTCTACCGCATGCTGCGCGAGTTCGGCTTCGGCCAGGACGAGGTGTTTCGCGCGATCGTCGTGCGCCCCTCCGATGGGCAGCACCACATGGTCACCCTCTGGTTCGAGGACCGCGACGACCCGTGGGTGATCGATCCGACCGGCGCCATGACCGTGGGCATGCCGCGGATGTCCGAAGTCCCGGGCTGGCGTCCGCTCAAGGTCTTCGGCCTCGAGGAGCGGTACACGGTCGAGCCGCTGCCGCTGGCACAGGTGGCCAGGTAGACGATAATCGGGCGCCGTGCCTTCCCGGCGCCATCCGACCCGGCGCGCGCGCGCGGCGCGCGGACTCGCGCGCCTCGCCGCGGGCCTTGCCCTCGCGGCCTGCGGCCCGCCGGCCCCCGACTCGCACACCTTCCGCGTCGCGCTGCTGACGCCGGGCTCGATCTCCGACGGCGGCTGGAACGCCGGCGCCTACGCCGGCCTCGAGGCGATCCGCGACGAGCTCGATGCCGAGGTGCGCCACGTCGAGACGCGCACGCCCGCGGAGTTCGAGGAGGGGTTCCGCGACTTCGCCGGGCGCGGCTTCGACCTGGTCTTCGGCCACGGCTTCGAGTACCAGGAGGCGGCGGCGCGCGTCGGCGCCGAGTTCCCGGAGACGGTCTTCGTCACGACCTCGGGCAACACGGTGCGCCCCAATGTCGCGCCGATGGTCTTCGAGCTCGAGCAGGCGACCTACCTGCTCGGCTTCGCGGCAGCGCGCATGAGCGCCTCCGGCGTGCTCGGGCTCGTCGGCGGCCGCGACCTGCCCTCGATCCGCAGCACCTTCACGGCCTTCCGCGCCGGCGCCGAGGCCGGTCGCCCGGGCGTGCGCGTGCGCGAGGTCTTCCTCGGCAACTTCGACGACTCGGCGGCGGCGCGCGAGGCGGCGCAGGCGCTGCTCGAGGAGGGCGCCGACTTCCTGATGCACCAGGCGAACGACGCCGGGCGCGGCGTCTTCCTCGCCGTCTCCGAGCGCGCGCGGCTCGGGAAGCGCGTCTTTGCCTTCGGCACCAACCGCAACCAGAACGAGATGGCGCCCGACGTCGTGCTCGCGTCGGCGACGCTCGACATCCCGCGCGCCTTCGTCGAGGTGGCGCGGCGGGTCCGCGAGGGCCGCTTCGTCGCCGAGCCCCTGCGCCTCGGCCTCGCCCAGGGCATCGTCGCCGTCGAGTGGAACCCCGCGCTCGCGGGCGCGGTGCCGCCCGCGCTGCGCGACGAGCTGACAGCCCTCGAGGCGAGCATCCGCGCCGGCGAGCTCGTGGTTCCGCGGGGCGAGTTCTGAGCGGCGCGGCGCGCGGGAGCGCCCTGCGCCTCGTCGGCATCTCGAAGTCCTTCGCGCCCGGACGCCGCGCGCTCGACGCCGTCGACCTCGAGATCGCCCCCGGCGAGGTGCACGCCCTCCTCGGCCAGAACGGCGCCGGCAAGACCACGCTGATGAACGTGCTCGTCGGCCTGGTGCGCCCCGACGCCGGGCGGCTCGAGCTCTGGGGCGCCGACCTCGATCTCGCGCGCTGGAGCCCGGCGCAGGCGGTGCGCGCGGGGATCCGCATGGTGCACCAGCGCTCGGCACTCGTGCCGGCGCTCAGCGTGCCCGAGAACCTCGCCTTCGGCGATCCGCGCGGCGGACCCTGGTTCCGCGCGCGCCGCGCGCGCGAGGCCGCGCGGGCGCTCGCGCAGCGCTACGGCCTCGAGGTGCCGCTCGACCGCCCGGTCGAGGCGCTCGCGCCGGGCGAACGGCAGCGCGCGGAGATCCTGCGCGCGCTCGACCGCGGCGCGCGCGCGCTCATCCTCGACGAGCCGACCGCCGTGCTCACGCCGGGCGAGGCCGAGGCGCTCTTCGCCTCGCTGCGGCGGCTGCGCGACGCGGGCCGCGCGGTGGTCTTCATCTCGCACAAGCTCGCCGAGGTCGAGGCGATCGCCGACCGCGTGAGCGTGCTGCGTGCGGGGCGCTGCGTCGCGTCGCGGCCCGCGCAGGGGCTCTCCGCCGCCGAGCTCGGCAGGCTGATGCTCGGCGACGTCGCGCTCCCCGAGGCCGCCGCGGCGCGCGCGCCCGCGGCGCCGCCCGGTTCGCCGCGGCTCGAGCTCGTCGGGCTCTCGGCGCCGGGCGGCGACGAGGCGAGCCGGCTGCGCGCGATCGACCTCGCGGTGGGGGAGGGCGAGATCGTCGCGGTGATCGGGATCGACGGCAACGGCCAGCGCGAGCTCGAAGAGGTGCTCGCCGGCGTGCGCCGGCCGAGCGCGGGCGGGGTCCGCGTGCGCGGCGAGCCGGTCGCGGTGTCGCCGCGCGCGCTGCGGCGCGCGGGCGTCGCGCACCTCTCCGGAGACCGCGAGAGCGCGGGGCTGGTCCCGGGGATGAGCCTCGCCGAGAACTTCGCGCTGAAGGGGAGCTACGACGACCGTCGCTTCTTCCGCCGCGGGCGCTTCGACCTCGCCGCTGCGCGTGCGGCGGTGGCCGGCGCGATCGCGCGCTTCGCGATCGTCCCCGACGACCCCGACCTCGACTGCGCGGCGCTCTCGGGCGGGAACGCGCAGAAGCTCGCCGTCGCGCGCGAGCTCGACGGAGACCCGCCGGTGCTGGTCGCGGCGAACCCGACGCGCGGGCTCGACGTCGCCTCCGCGCGCTTCGTCCACGAGCAGCTGCGCCAGCGCGCCGCCGCGGGCGCCGCGGTGCTCCTGATCTCGAGCGACCTCGACGAGGCGCAGGCCCTCGCCTCGCGCCTCGTCGCGCTGGTGCGCGGGAGCCTGCGCGCGGTGCCGCCCGGGAGCGATCGCAGCGCGATCGGCGCCCTGCTCGTCGGCGCGCCGGCGTGACGCGCGCGCTCGCGAGCGCGCTCGCGGGCCTGGCCTGCGTCGCGGCAGCGATCGCGCTGCTCGGCGACGCGCCGGGCCCGGCGCTGCGCGCGCTCGTGGCGGGCTCGCTGGTCGGGACGGCGGCGTGGACGGCGACGCTCTTGAAGACGGCGCCATTGCTGCTCAGCGGGCTCGGCGTCGCGCTCTGCTTTCGCTGCGGCGTCTGGAACATCGGGGCCGAGGGGCAGCTGCTCGCCGGCGCGCTCGCCGCGACGGCGCTCGCGACGCGCGGGCCGGCCGACGCTCCCGCCTGGCTGCTCGCGCCGGCGGCGCTCGCGGCCGGCGCCTGCGGCGGCGCGCTCTTCGGCGCAGCGGCCGGCTGGCTGCGCGCGTGGCGGGGCGTCTCGGAGGTGATCTCGACGATCCTGCTCAACTTCGTCGCGATCCACTGCGTGGCGCTCGCCGTGCAGGGGCCGCTGCGCGAGGCGGCCGGCGCCTACCCGCAGAGCGACGCGCTGCCGCTCGCCGCGCAGCTCCCCGCGCTCGGCCGCGTACACGCCGGCGTGCTGCTCGCGCTCGCGGTCGCGGTCGCGGTGCACGCGCTGCTCTTCCGCGGGGCGCCGGGCTTTAGGATGCGCGCGGTCGGGCTCTCGCCGCGCGCCGCGCGCTTCGCCGGGATCTCGCCCGAGCGCACCGGTGCGCTGGCGCTCGCGCTCGGGGGTGCGCTCGCGGGCCTCGCCGGCGCCTGCGAGGTCGCCGGGGTGACCCGGCGCCTCTACGAGGGGCTCTCGCCGGGCTACGGCTACACGGCGATCGCGGTCGCGCTGCTCGGGCGCCTGCACCCGCTCGCGCTCGTCCCGGCGGCGCTCTTCTTCGGTGCGCTCGAGGCCGGCGCCGGCGCGATGCAGCGCGAGGCCGGCGTGCCGGCCGAGGCCGCGAAGGTCGTGCAGGCGGTCGTGATCCTGATCTCGACGGCGCTCGCGGCGGGTCCGCTGGCGCTGCGCCGGCCGCGCGCGGCCGAGGGCGCCCGGTGAGCGAGGCGCTCGTCGAGGCGACGCTGCGTCTCGCCGCGCCGCTGCTCCTCGCGGCGCTCGGCGAGCTCTGGGCCGAGCGCGCGGGCGTCGTCAACATCGGGATCGAGGGCACCATGCTCTGGGGCGCCTTCGCGGGCTTCGCGGTCGCCGTCGCGACCGGGAGCGCCGCGGCCGGCGTCGCCGCCGCCGGGCTCGCGGGCGCCGCCGTCGGCGCGCTCTTCGCGCTCTTCGCGGTGTGGCGCGGCGCGGACCAGATCGTCGTCGGCACGGCGGTGAACCTGCTCGCGCTCGGCGGCACGGCGCTGGCGGCGCGCGCTCTCTGGTCGGGCGCGCCGCCCGCCGCGCCGCGCGTCGGCCCGGTCTTCGACGCCGGCACGCTGCCCCTCGCCGGCGCGCTGCTGCGCCAGACGGGCTTCGCGTGGGCCGGGCTCGCGCTCGCCCTCGCGAGCGGCCTCGCGCTGCGCGCGACGCGCGCGGGACTGCGCCTGCGCGCCGTTGGCGAGTCGGCGCGCGCCGCCGATGCCGAGGGCGTGCCCGTCGCGGCGACGCGCGCGCTCGCGGTCGTGCTCGGCTCGGCCCTCGCGGGCATCGCCGGCTCGGCGCTCGTGCTCTCGCTCTCCGACAGCTTCAGCGAGGGGATGAGCGCGGGCCGCGGCTTCATCGCGCTCGCGATCGTGATCTTCGGGCGCTGGCGCGCGTCGGGCGTGCTCGCCGCGTCGCTCTTCTTCGGCGCGGCGACGGCGCTGCAGTTCCGGCTCCAGGCCCGCGGCGGCGCGATCCCCTACCCGGTGTTCCTGATGCTCCCCTATCTGCTGACGCTCGCCGTGCTGGCGCTCGCCTCGGGCCGCGCGCGTGCGCCGGGCGACCTCGGCCGCGCCTACCGGCGCGAGGCGACCTGAGCGTGGCGGCGCACGCACGGCGCGGCGGTCTCGCGCTGCTCGTCGCGGCGCTCGTCCTCTGGGGCGGCCTCTACGTCGCGCGCACCGGCTTCGTCTACGCCGGCGAGCCTGTCTTCAGCCTCTGGGACGACGCGATGATCTCGATGCGCTACGCGCGCAACCTCGCCGCGGGCGAGGGCCTCGTCTGGAACCCGGGCGGCGAGCGCGTGCAGGGGTTCTCCGACCCGCTGCCGACGCTCGCGATGGCGGCGCTCCACGCGCTGCCGCTCGGCCCGCGCCTGCTCCCGCTCGCGTTCCAGCTGCTCGCGCTCGCCGCCGCCTGCGCCGGCCTGGCGCTGGTGTGGCGCGTGGCGTCCCGCCTCGCGCCCGAGACCCCCGGGCTCGCACCGGCCGCCGCGCTCGCGACCGCCCTGTGTGCGCCGCTGCAGATCTGGGCGCTCCAGGGAGCCGACGGCGTCTTCGTCGGCCTCTGGCTGCTCGCCTGCCTCGCCGCGCTCCCGACGCGCGCGGGCGGCGCCTCGCTGCGCTTCGCGCTGCTGCTCGGCGTCGGGCCGGCGATCCGGCTCGACGCGACGGCCTTCGCGCTCGCCGCGCTCGCCGGCGCCGTGGTCGCGCCGGGCGGGCGCGCGCGGCGCCTCGCCGCCGGCGCGCTCGCGCTCGCCGCCACCTGGGCCGCGCTCGCCGCCTTCGGCGCGCTCTACTACGGCGATCCGCTGCCCAACACCTGGTACCTGAAGGCGACGGGCTCGCCGCGCTGGCTGGTCTGGCGCTCGGGTCTCGAGCAGCTCGGCGCTCGCCTCCCGGGCCTCGCGCCGGCGCTCGTCCTCGCCGGCGCCTCGCTGTGGCGGCGCCGGCGCGAGCCGCTCGCGCTGGCGCTCGGGGGCTGCGTCGCGGCGGGCTTCGGCGTCGACGTCGCGACGGGCGGCGACTGGCTCGCGCCCGAGTACGGCAGCCGCTACGCGCTGCCGGCGCTGCCGCCGCTGCTGCTGCTCGCGCTCGACGGCGCCGCACCGGGCCTCGCGGCGCTCGTGCGGCGCCTGCCGACGGCGCTCGTGCGGCGCCTGCCGGCGCTCGCGCGGCGCCTGCCGGCGCCGCTGGGCGTCGCCCCGTTGCTCGCGCTCGCCGCCGCGCTCGCGCTCGCGGCGAGCCCGGCGACGGCGCGCCGCGAGTGGCTCGACCCGCGCGCCCCGACCATGCTCCGCGACGCCAACGTCCTCAACTACCGCTATGCGCGCTACCTGCGCGAGCGCACGCGCCCCGACACGAGCGTGGCGCTGCACTGGGCGGGCGTCACCGGCTACTTCGCGGAGCGGCCGGCGATCGACGTGCTCGGGCGCTGCGACCGCCACATCGCGAGGCTGCGCGTCGACCGCTTCCTGCCGGGCCACTCGAAGTGGGACTGGCCCTACGTGCTGCGCGAGCGGCGGCCCGACGTCTTCACCGAGGCGACGCGCGGGCTGCTCGACCTGCCCGAGTTCCGCGCCGAGTACTTCCAGGCGCGCGGCGACGGGCTCGCCTTCTTCGTGCGCCGCGACGCGCTCGCGAAGCTCCTCGACGCGCAGGTCGAGCTCGTCGAGCTCGCGCCGCAGCGGCGGCCGCGCCCCCGCCGCGACCCGCCGCCCGCGCCGGGCCCGGCCGGCGGATCGCTATGATCGCCTGCGTCGGGGGCAGCCTTCGGGGGAGCGCTCGTGGCGACGCGGATCGCGGATCGGCTGCTGCTCGCGGCGGGCGTGGCCGCCTTCGGCGCCTCGACCGCGATCGGCATCGCCGCGGCGCTGCGCACGACCGGGCGACCGCCGGGGCTGCTCGTCGACCCGCTGGTCGTCGCGCAGCGCGAGTTCGCGGGGCGCGACCGCGAGCGCTGGATCGACGAGTCGCGCAGCCTGACCGAGATCCAGCCGCGCAACCTCGGCGCCTGGCTCGCGTTCGGTCGGGCGCTCGCCGATGCGGAGCGCGACGCCGAGGCGATCCGCGCCTACGAGGCGGCGCTCGCGCTGGGCTCCGTGCCGCCGGTCGCCCACGCGCAGCTCGCGCGCCTCTACTGGCGCGAAGGCGACCTCGCCGCCGCGCGCGCGCAGGCGCGGATCGCGCGCGAGCGCGGCGTCGCGCTCTCGGCCGGCTTCGAGCGCGCGATCGGGCTCCCGGCCGCGGGGCCCTCGTAGCCGTGCGCCTCGGCCGCACCTTCGTCGGCCCGGTCTTCGACGGGCTCTGGATCGGCGGCGCGATCACGCTCCCCGCCGCGCTCTGGCTCGTCGTCGACGGGCGCGGCGCGGTGCAGCTCCTGGGGCTCGCGCTGCCGCTGCTCGTGCTCCTCGTGAACCAGGCGCACTTCGCGGCGTCGACGCTGCGCCTCTACACCAAGCCGGGCGCGGTCGAGAGCCACCCGTTCCTCGCCTACGCGCTCCCGATCGCGAGCTTCGCGGTGCTCTTCGCCGCCGTCGCCTCGCCGTCCGGGCTCGGGCGCCACCTCTGGGCGCTCGCGATGACCTGGTCGCCCTACCACTACTCGGCGCAGGCCTTCGGGCTCGCCTCGATGTACTGCTACCGCTCGGGCGTGGCGCTGGCGCCTCGCGAGCGCACGCTCTTGCGCTGGGCCTGCCTGATGCCCTTCTTCCGCAGCCTGATCGGCGGCATCGGCGCGGGCCTGGGCCTCGGCTGGGTGGTGCCCGGCGCCTGGCTCGGCGCCCCGGGCGTGGCACCGGCGCTCGCGCTCGGCGTCGCGCTGCTCGACGTGCTCGTCTTCGCGCTGCCGGTGGTCTTCTTCGCGCTCGCCTCGCGAGGCGCGCGCGCCGCCGGCGGCGTGCCGCTGCTCGCGCTCTTCCCGGTGCTCGCGAACGGCACCTGGTTCGTGCTCTTCGACGCCTTCGACGCCTTCGTCTGGGCGACCGTCTTCCACGGCCTGCAGTACCTGGCCCTCGTCGGCGTCTTCCACGCCCGCGAGCGCCGCGCGACCGGGGCCGCGCGCGGGCCGCTCTTCCAGGTCGCGGCCTTCTACGCGGGCTGCGTCGCGCTCGGCTACGCGCTCTTCCAGTGCTGGCCGAGCGCAGCGGTCGCCGCCGGCTTCGGCGTGGTCGAGAGCACCTTCCTGGTGGTCGCGATCGTCAACGTGCACCACTTCGTGGTCGACGCGTACATCTGGCGGCTGCGCCGGGATCCGAATTACACGACGGTGATGGCTACACCGGCCTGATTGGGCTCCGCTCGGCTGCGCCTCGCTGCGCGCGCGGCTGCCGCCGCGCTTGCGTCCCAAGCCGTTGGTCGATGCCTTGGGTGGGCTCGCGTCGCCGCTCGAGCGCACGTGCGAAGACCGGCAAGGCCCAGAGCCATGGAGCCCGTGCAGGAGGCCATTTCCGAGACCACCTTGCACGTGGGATCGATGGCTCTGGGCTCCGCCGGTCTTCGTCAGCGCTACTGGGGTCGCTGCGCGACGCCTCGCAGACCGACCAACGGCCTGGGACGCAAGCGCCGCGACAGCGGCGCGCGCAGCGAGGCGCAGCCGAGCGAAGCTCGAGACTATTGCTTTGGCGGCGTCTCGGGGGCGTCCGGGTCCTCGACGCCGAGCTCGAGCCGCTTGCGCTGGTCGTCGGAGCGCTTGCGCGCGGCGGCGCGCTCCTTCTCGATCTCCACCATCAGGTCCTTGCGCACCTGCTCGGCGCGCTCCTGCTCGGCGGTCATGCGCACCTTCTTCACGTCGCGCAGGCACTCCTCGAGCAGCCAGTTGCGCTGGGCGGCGAGCTCCTCCGGGACGGGCGGCGTCGGCTCGCCCGGCTTCATCGAGACCTCGACGGTGCGGCTCGAGGCGGTCCCGTCGGTGGCGTGGGCGAGCACCTCGATCACGTTGGTCCCGGGCTGGAGCTTCACGAGCCCGCCCCAGGAGCCGTCGGCGGTGGTGCGGAAGTAGGCCGCGTCCTCCTTCCGGGTGAGGCTGCGCAGCGCGACCTTGTCGAGGTTCGCGAAGCTCACGTCCTCGACCACCTCGACGAGGTCGCCCGGGTGGCGCACCGGCGTGAAGTAGCCGTCGGTGCGGCTCGCCATCTCCACGGTGGCGACCGGCCCGTCGAGCGCCTCGGGCCCGATCGCGAAGGAGTGGATGCGCACGTGCGCGCGCGCGGCGCGGCTCGCGGCGCGCAGCACGGCGCGCACGTTGTCGGCGTCGAAGCCCGGGCCGTAGGGCAGCGTGGGCTGGCCGTCGGTGAAGAAGAGCACGAGCTTCTCGCTCTTCGGGTTGGGCTTCGACTGCGCGCCGCGCAGGCCGAGCAGCTCGATCGTCGCCTGGTCGACGCCCGCGGCCATGTGCGTGTTGCCGTCGGGCTCGTGCGAGAGCACGAAGTCGAGCGCGCGGTCGATGCGCGCGAACTCGTTCGTCAGCGGCTCGAGCGTGATCGCCGCCGGCGGCGTGCCGCGGCTGAAGAGCCCGCCGCCGCCGCCGGGCTGCTCGCCGGCGAAGGTGACGACGCCGAGGCGCGTGGTGCGCGGGTCGAGGCCGCGCACGATCTGGCGCGCGGCGGCGACCTCCGCGGCGAGGATCGAGTCGCCCGGGTCGTTGCTCCCCATCTGGAAGATCTGGCCGATGCCGCCGCCGATCAGCGAGGGCTTGCCGATCACGCCGTTGCCGTTGATGTCGGCGCCCGTGCCGTCCGCGGTCGAGGCGGAGGTGTCGAGCACGATGATGACGTCGAACTGCCGCAGCTCGCCCTGGAGCGCGAGCGCGCGCCCGGCGACGTAGAGGCCGCAGGGCGTCTCGCCGACGACGCTGCCGTTCGAGGGCACGTCGATCTCGACGTGCACGCGCGTGGGGCCGGGGTCCTGGCCGGGGATCAACGGCCCGGGCGGCGTCGTCGAGGCGTGGCGTGTCTCGCCCTCGGCCCCCTTCGGCGGGGAGCCTCCCTTCGCGG
>Ga0075428_100007310_pt1 | contig 12236 bp, 10 predicted proteins | sample RhiMetdeltSRZDD2_FD_75291 | JGI IMG/M metagenome (GOLD analysis project Ga0075428, IMG submission 75291) | Populus rhizosphere microbial communities from Tennessee, USA - Rhizosphere MetaG P. deltoides SRZDD2 | ecosystem: Host-associated > Plants > Roots > Rhizosphere > Soil | place: USA...
CGGCGGCGTTTCATCCAGATTGACGCTGCGGGACACGGTTGCCGAGTTACCGGCGCGATCGACAGCGGTGCCGGTGACGACCTGATTGGCACCATCGCTACTCACTGTCCCGGGAGACGTACACGTCGCCATCCCCGAGAGCGAGTCGGCGCAGCTGAACGTCACCGTCACATCGCTGTTGTTCCATCCAGCGCCATTGGCGGCAGGGATCTGCGAACTCGCGATGGTCGGCGGCGTTTTGTCGACTCGCACCAACAACGACTGACTGGTCTCGACGTTACCGGCGTTGTCCGCCGCGAAAAAGGTCAGCGAATAAACGCCTTCGTTGTTGAACAGCAGTGTCTTCGATCCGCCTGGCACGACGATCGCCGGCTGAGCACCGATCTGGTAGATCAGTTCCTTGACTCCTGATCCGCCGCTGTTGTCGGTGGCGTCGAGCGTGAGCGTCGCGTTCGTGTTGTTCCACCCGTTGCTATTGGCCGGCGGCGCCAGCGTGGCCGTGGTAGTCGGCGGCACGATGTCGGTGGAATTCAGAAGTACGGCGACGTTGGCGGCGGTGAGGTTTGCAGAGACGACGTCTGCTTGATTGTTTGCGTCGAAATCTCCGACGGCAATCGATTGCGGATCACCGGCGACGGAATAGTGTCTTGCGGCTTTGAAGGTGCCATTGCCGTTCCCGACCAGCACGGACACCATGTAACTGAGGTTGTTGCCGGCGACGATGTCCAGCTTGCCGTCGCTGTTCAAATCGGCGACCGCCACGGAGATCGGGTACCGGCCGACCGGGTAATCCTGCACGGTCGGGAACGTGCCAGTGCCATCCCCGAGAGAGACCGAGACCTTGCCGTCGGTCAGATCCGCGGCTACCAGATCCAGCTTTCCGTCGGCATTCAGATCGGCGAGCGCAACGGAGGCCGGGCGGCGGCCGACGGCCACAGGTGAGTTCACGTTAGGGGCGTAGGTGCCGTTGCCTAGTCCCATGAGAATGGCGACGGCGTTGTCGTCGGCGGTGGCGACGGCAAGATCGATCTTGCCGTCTGAATTGAAATCGCCGACGGCGATCGAGGCCGGTCGCGTGCCAACTGAGAATGGCGAGCCGGACGCAAACGCGACCGAGCCGCTGCCATTTCCCAGCAGAATGGAAACGTTGCCGCTGTTCAGATGGGCGATTGCAAGGTCGCGTTTGCCGTCGCCATTCAGATCGCTAATGGCTACCGAGCTGGGGAGATCTCCACCCGTGCTGAAGTTGGCGGCGCCGTTGAAGGATCCATCCGCTTTCCCTAGCAGCACGGCAACCGCACCGCCAATGTGCCCGGTGATCGCACCGCCGATCACCGAGATCGGATTGATTGGGATATTCGTGATCGCAAGATCCGGGTGACCATCTGCGTTCAAATCACCGACGGCGATCGCCGTGGGTACGCTGCCGCTCAGGATCCCGGCGTTGACGGTGAACGGTGACTGCGGGCCCGGAGCGAACGTTCCGTTACCGCTTCCCAGAAGTACCGCGACGGTGTTCTGCTGCGCGTTGACCACCGCGACATCGATCCGACCGTCGCCGTTGAAGTCCGCGGCTGCGATCGACGAGAGCCGACCGCCGACGGCGACAGGTGAGCCGGCGGCGGGCCGGAATGACACTGTCTGAGCGGAGCCGGTCGTTGCGAACACAGTCAGTGTCACAATGACGATCAACAAGTCGCGTTGGTGGGCTGAGAATTTAGAGGTCATGGCAGCGTGATCTCCCATCACGAACGCGTCGAACGAATGTGGGCCTCTCTTGGGAATCCGTGTGCCCACGACGGAACGAAGTTCCGGCCATGAGCTGCTATCTGGAGACGCGCCGCGCGCGCGAAAAGCGGCTCACGGGCCCCACTTCTCAGGTACGGAAGTTCCGGTTCACCGGAGGGAGATCGTGACCGACGCGGCCGTTACGTATGCGAGCTACTTGAAGATCGACGAACTACTGGCGCTGCAGCAGCCGCGCTCGGACGGCCCGGAGCACGACGAATTGCTCTTCATCGTCGTCCATCAGGTATACGAGCTCTGGTTCAAGGAGCTGTTGCACGAACTCGATCGTGTCCGGCAGTGGCTCGAAGATGACGAGCCGCACCGCGCGCAGCACACGCTGAAACGAATCCTTTCGATCGTGAAAGTCATGGTTGCGCAACTCGACATCCTCGAGACCATGACGCCGCTCGAGTTCCTCACATTCCGCGAGCGGCTCGAGGCGGCCAGCGGTTTTCAGTCTGACCAGTTCCGCCAGATCGAGTTCGTCCTCGGTGTGAAGTCACCGGGAGCGATTCGTCGGTTCCCGGAAAGCAGTCGCGCGCGGACTGCGCTGGAGCGTCGTTATCAAGAGCCGACGTTGTGGGACGCGTTCCTGCGATACCTCTCGCGCGAAGGGTATGTTGTGCCCCCAGTGCAACTCGAACGAGATGTGGCGCAGCCGATGGAACCTTCTCCGGAGGTGCAGCGGATTCTCCTCACCGTGTACCGGCAGGATCCGAAGAACGCAGAACTATGCGAACGGCTCGTGGATCTCGACGAAGGGATCCAGGAGTGGCGTTACCGCCACGTGAAGATGGTGGAGCGGACGATTGGCACCAAGCGTGGCACCGGTGGTTCAGCCGGCGCGGCCTACCTGCAGGAAACAATCGGACGGCCGCTCTTCCCGGATCTCTGGGAGATCCGATCGCAGCTGTAAGTCATCCCTCGGAGTGATAATCCCCGGTGAGTCTATACTGCCGGACATGCAAAATCTTGCATTCATTCTTGTGCCGTTGCTCGTCGCGCAGAACACGCCGGCCGTGACGCAGGCCGCGCGGCCGATGCGTTCGGAAGCGGAGGCTCGTGAGCGCGCGGAAACGAACCGCCGCTCCCGCGAGCAGCAACGGATCAAGACGGGCGCGCCGGTTGAGCTGATGGCGGATTACGTCAAGGCCAATATCGGCCCTGTGCCGGAATCGCTCGGTCTCAACTCCTTCTACAGGAAGTACACCGACGCGATGGGCATTCCCGTCGTGGCGTCGGAAAAAGTGCCGGACGCCGCGCTGCTGGTCGCGCGCGACATCGTCAACGCGATGCTCGCGGCGCGGTCCGACATCCGCAAGGCGCTGATCGCGCGGCGCTGGCGCACCGGCGTCATCGCGGAAGTCGAAATGACGATGGATATTCCGGAGTACTCGCGGATGAAGCGTCCGGGCGCACCGCCTGGTGAAGCCGTCATGCAGGCCGATCGCGATTACCACGCCAACCGTTCGCGCGGACTGGGTGGCAACCCGACGACCGGCGCCGAGGAAAACCTGCTCGGCTATCCCGGGACCCGCTACTGGGGCGAGCACATTTTTGTTCACGAGTTTTCGCACGCGATGATGACCGGCATCCGCGACGTCGATCCCGCGATGCACGACGAAATTCGCGCCGCGTACGACAGCGCGATGGCGGCCGGCAAGTACGTCTATGACGACGGGCGCAAGCACTACGCGACGACGAATGCCAACGAGTACTGGGCGGAAGGCGTGCAGTGGTGGTTCTTCTCGAACTACGGCGAGTGCTTCGCCGGCAAGGTCAAGGTCGAAACCCCCGAAGAGTTCGCGGCATACGATCCGAAACTGAACGAGCTGATTGGCCGCGTGTACACGACACACCGGATTCCGATGGACGTCTTTCACGGCCGCCGCATTCGTCCTGTGACTTGCTAGATCCTGAGGGATTTGGTCCTTGACGAAGGCGATGCGCGCCGTTCTGCTCGCGGCCGCGTGCGCGGCGGCAGCGTGGTCGGCTGCGCTGGTCCTCTTCGGAGGTTTCAACGCGCGGGTCCTCGGCATCGCGATCAGGTCGAGGAACCCGGATCGCGCTCTCGTAATCGCGGGTCTCGCGCTCGCCGGTTACTTCCTTGCGGGTGGCAGGATACGGCGTGACACGATTCGGCGGCTGGGCAACGCCGGATCGGGAATGGTCGATGCGCTGGTCAGGCGGCCGGGATTCATCGCCGGCGCGCTCGCGCTCACACTCGCGATGACGGCGATGGCCGCGAGTACACGGATCGCGGGTGGCGCCGACGCCTATGGCTACGTCAGCCAGGCCGACCTGTGGCTCGCCGGTGATCTCGTCATCAAACAGCCGTGGGTCGCGGAGGTTCCGTGGCCGAACGCGGAGTGGTCGTTCTCGCCCCTCGGGTATCGGCCGGCAGAACCTCACGGCCAGTGGGCAATCGTGCCTACCTATTCCCCTGGTCTGCCGCTGTTACTCGCCGCCGCGAAACTGCTCGGCGGGCAGTGCGCGCTCTTTGCGGTCGTCCCGCTGCTGACCGGCCTCGGCGTTCTCGTCACCTACGGCATTGGCAAACGCCTGGTGTCCCCCTGGGGCGGGGTCATCGCCGCCTGGCTGGTGGCCGCCAGCCCGGTCGTGATCGGCATAGCGCTCGAACCGCTGACTGACGTGCCGGTGATGACCGTGTGGGCGATGAGCATTTATCTGCTCCTCGCGCGCCCCGGCGGACGATCATCGCCGGCGCTCGTCGGTGCGACCGCAGGGATCGCGATCCTGATCCGCCCGAACCTCGTTCCGCTGAGTATCCCGCTCGGCTTGTGGTACATGATCCGCCGTCAGCGCGACGGCGACGCGCGCGTCCTCTCGATCGCGCTGTTCGTACTTGGCGTCCTGCCGGCGATCCTGTTGATTGCATTCCTCAACCAGCATCTGTACGGCTCGCCGTTGTCGTCGGGATACGGAACGCTCACCGATCTCTACGCGTGGTCCCACGTCGGTCCAAACCTGCGCCGATACCTCGCGTGGTTCACGTTCGCGCAAACTCCAATCGCGCTCGCGGGTCTTGTCGCCCTGTTGATGCCGATCAGACGGCTGTGGACGACGGCCGCCGACCTCCGGATCGTGCCGATCCTCGCCGTCTTCGTCGCGCTGCTCTGGGGCCAGTACTTCGCCTACGAGGTGTACGACTCGTGGGGCTTTCTTCGATTCCTGCTGCCGTCATGGCCCCTGATCATGGTCGGCCTCGCCGCCGTGCTCCTCGCGGCGAGCGAGGTGTGGCTCGCGCGGTTGCCACGCATCGTCGTGCGAACTGCACTCGCACTCGGCGTCGTGCTCCTCGGCGTATGGACCTTCTCGCCGATCCTTCGCGACAACGTGTTAGGTGGGCGCGAGGCAGCCGCGCTCGAAGCGCCGCTCGGTCAACTCGTGCGCAAACACACGGTCGACAACAGCGTGGTGCTCGTGTGGGAACGGTCGGGCACGATCCGGTACTACTCTGGGCGGACAACGCTCCGGTACGACTATCTGGATGGGGAGTGGCTGGACCGCGCAGTCGCATGGCTGCGCGAGCGCGGCGTTCACGTCTATGCCGTTCTCGATCCAAATCACGTCGAGCAATGCCGGCGACGGTTTGCCGGTCAGGCGACACTTGCCGCATTGGATCATCCCGTCTTCCTCTACGAGCCGGCTCGCTCAGCGCTGTACGATCTGACGACCCCGAGGCCGCCAGAGCAGCCGCTCATTCTTTACGAGAAAGATCCGGGAGGCCGGCCGCCGTGTGATCCGCCGGTCGAGTCGACGCCGATCGTGCTGCGCGTGAATCGCTAGACCATATGGAAAGACCGACCCCGGCTTTGCATCTCACGCGGGTTACGCTGACCGTGTGAGGGTTCAACGCAGAGCCGCATACAAAGGAGGTCGGTCGTGATGAAGTCTACTACCATCATTGCCTTCGATCAGCACGCGGCCACGACGGTCGCGGCGGTCTTATTACCGGACCATCGGACGCCGGTGCTCCACCCCCTGTCGTCTGAGAGTGCGACCATTCTGAGATTCGTCGAGCGAGTTCGCCGCCAGGGGCCGGTGAGGTGTTGCTACGAAGCCGGCCCCTGCGGCTTCGAGCTTCGACGGGCGCTCGCGGCCCGCGAGATTCCGTGCGACGTGATTGCCCCCGCGCTCATTCCGCGTCGTCCAGGGGACCGCATCAAGACAGATCGCCGCGATGCCGGACACCTGGCTGTGCTGTATCGAGCCGGCGCACTGACCGCGATTCACATTCCCACCGCGCAGGAAGAAGCGGCGCGCGATCTGCTCCGGTGTCGTGAAGACATCCGCGCGGATCTCCTGCGCGCCCGGCACCGGCTCTCGAAATTCCTGCTCCGCCACGGCCGCCGCTTCACCGGGACGAAGAAGGCGTGGTCCAAGCGCCACGACGCGTGGCTGCGAGCGCAGACGTGGCCGCTGCCCACGCTCGAGCAGACGCACCGTGCCTATCTCCGGGCCGTCGATGAAGTCCTGGCCCGGCTTCGCGCCATCGAAACCGATCTCCTGGCGCTGCTCGATCTGGAGCCGCTGCGCCCGCGGGTGCAACGCTTGCGGTGCTTCCGCGGCATTGATGATCTCACCGCCCTGACCATCGCGGCCGAACTCGGCGACCCTCATCGCTTTGCCACCGCGCCCAGCACGATGGCCTTCGTCGGCCTGGTCCCGTCCGAACACTCGAGCGGAACCAAGCGCGTGCAGGGCGGCATTACCAAAACCGGCAACGCGCATCTGCGTCGCGTCCTGGTCGAATCGGCCTGGCACTACCGGCATCATCCCTTTGTCAGCGCCACGCTGCGGGCGCGTCAGCGAGGGGCGCCGGCCTCGGTCATCGCCCGTGCGTGGACGGCCCAGCAGCGCCTCTATCGCCGGTATCAGCGGCTCGCTGTCCGTGGCAAACCGAAACAACACATCGTGACCGCAGTCGCCCGTGAGCTCACGGGTTTTCTCTGGGCGGCATTGATCCAGTGATCTGATCGGCCGACGTCGAAAGGAGAATCCTCGGCACTTCTATGCGATAAACGACTTCGGTCTCGAACTCGCGCTTCTAGAGCGAGGCAGCTCCCGACGAACCACGGTCATGCGGTAGCCAACCCGCGAATATCAGAGTGATTCATCGTCGTTGCCGCTCGGCCGATCAGATGACCGGATCAGAACACGGTAAGAGCCTGTGGAAATGTGGACGCGCGCACAGAACGCGCGCGCCCACATTTCCACAAGGCCTTCGATTCAGAGATTGACGAACGGTCTTTCCATATCAGAAGTGGTTTCAAGACCAGATCGACGAACTGTGAACGCGGATCTCGGCAGTGCCCTAATCACAATTGGTGAGGACGATGACCGTCAGCCGCTGACGCGGCCACCGTACGTAACCGGCACGGAAGCCGTTGATCGCGCGGTCATTCGCTGATTCGCGACACAGCGTTTCGATGTAAGACAAGCGTGACAGCGTCACCGACACGAATCGTCCCACTGCGCACAACCTCCGCATCGAGCGCCAGTTTGTTGTCGAATCGCCGGACGATGTCGCGCAATACGGCGGGGTTCACTTCCAGCGTATCCGGATCGATCGTCGTCATGTGACAACGGCCTCGTAAGGCATCGAGTCGAACGACGACCTCGCCGATGTGAAGCTCCGCACCCGGCCAGTCGCGCTCGTCGAGTCCAGTGACGCCGCCGACAACGATGTTCGGCCGAAGCCGGCGGACGTCACGACCGAAAGCTGCGACTGCGCCGTCGGTCGCAACGAGCAATGGAAGAATGTCGAAGCGATCGAGGCCGTCATACGCTTCGAGCCATGCGTCGGCGCCAGCGGCCGCCTTCACCAGTGCGAGCGCATCCGGGCTGTCCCAGGGATGATCGTGAATTCGGGGGCGGCCACCGGCATCGAGCGTGGCACGCAATCCGAGTAACCGGTACTGACGACGGGCTGTTCGAACACCTTCCGGTCCTCGAACGCGCACCATTCGATCGCCAGCCATCCCATCACGTCTAATGACGGCTGTCGATAAACGTTCGCCGGCCAGTGATTTCACAGGATATCGCCATAATTCCGCGACGTGGAGGGCCATGGCCTTGTGATGACACACAGTGCGGTCGTGTGACAATGTGCCGGAATCGGGATCCGTTGTCCGGGATCCGCTCAAAACCTGTCACAAATTGCGCGCGCCGGCATCATAAGGACTGAAACCTGAGCGACTGCGAGGGACTTGAAGATGCCGGCACCGGATGCCACGGACGAACACGGATAAACACGGACGGTAATGATCGTCCCCACGGTAGAGCCGAGCGACGAGGCGCTTGCCGCACGGGCCGCGGCTGGGGACGACTCTGCCTTCGAGACGATCGTGCGCCGGTATCAGGCGCGCATCTATCGTCTCGCATGTCGTCTGACCAGCGACACCGATGCACCCGATGTCCTGCAGGAGACCTTCCTCCAGGTCTACCGCCATCTGCCATCGTTTCGTGGCGAATCACAGTTTGGAACGTGGCTGTACCGGATTGCCAGCAACGCCGCGCTGATGCACCGTCGGGCTCGGATGCGCCGCGCCACCTCGTCGCTCGAGACCTTTCTGCCACGATTCGACGACCAAGGAATGCACGCGGCCACGCCCGCGGAACTGCAGGTCGCCGCGCGCGCGGACGAACTGCTGGATCGACAACTTCTCGCGAAGAAAGCGCGCGAGGCGATCGCGCGATTGCCGGATCTGTATCGCGAAGCATTCGTGCTGCGGGATCTCGAGGAGATGTCGACGGCCGATGTGGCACGCACGCTCGGCGTGGAACCGGCGACCGTGCGGCAGCGCGTCCATCGTGCGCGGCTCATGGTGCGTGGGTTTTTGGGTAGCCTGGTCGAGGTGAAGTCATGAGCGAAGTCAGATGCGTTTCCGGCGTCGAACTGCTCATGGACTACCTCGAAGGTGTGCTGTCAGCGGAGATGCACGCTGCGCTCGACGAACATGTCGCCGGCTGCGAGAAATGCGCGGCATTCGTCGCGTCCTACTGCGAAACGCCTCGGATCCTCCGTGACGCCACCGCGTCGACGCTACCGGCCGACGTCGAGGCATCGCTCAAGAATTTCCTCCGCACCCGAACAACCGCCTTCGGGCGCAACTGACACAACATTCCTGGTGGTTGCTATATACTCGCGTCGGCGTGAAGGACGCCACCGGGTCCGCGGGAAGGGTTGAACCCACCTTCAGGGAACTTCGTCCGATTGCAGCGTACGACCTTCGTGCTGCCTGGCTGCGGACCACGGGCACGAGCATGGAGGTTCGCCGTGAAGAAGCCATCGAGATCCCTGCCCTCGCGTCCCAATCTCGAGTACCTCCGATCTGAAGCCAAAACTCTCCTCGCCGATTTGCGCGCCGGTAAACCGGAGGCGGTGAAGACGTTCATCGCGTATCTGCCGGCCGCCAAATCACTGAAGCCTGCGGCGGTTCGCGCAGCCGGGTTCAGGCTCGCCGACGCGCAGTCGGTCATCGCGCGAAAGTCTGGCTTTGGCAACTGGCCCGGACTCACGCGACACGTTCAGCAATTGCGTGCTCTCGAAGGGCAGTGGAAATTTGCAAGTCTGGAAATCGAGGGCGCTGAGGTGCCGTTGCCGTCGTTCCCAGCCGCACAACTCCTGATCGATGGCGATCGGTTTCGCATGGAGTCTCCGGACGCCACCTATGACGGCGTGTTCATCATCGATGTCGACCAAGATCCACACCACATCGATTTCGAATTCGTCGAAGGGCCGGAGGCTGGCGAGTGGTCGTACGGCATCTACGCTTTCGAGCGTGAGGAACTCACCATCTGTCTTGGCCTGGTTGGATCATCGCGTCCAAAGCGATTCGCGACGACGAAAGGAAGCGGCCATGCGCTCGAGCGCTTTGATCGAGTGTCGTCCGATCGTCCTGCAACCGTGACCGGCGGCACACAAAGGCCTCGAAGCACGGCGACCAGGGCCGCATCTCCCATCGTCGACAAGTCACAGTTTGCTCAAGCTATGACGCCGCTTCTGGAGCAACTGCAAGGCGAGTGGCTGCCAGTGGCGCTCGTGACCAACGGCGCACCGCTGCAGTCTGCGTTCCTCGCGTATGGATCACGAACTCAAACAGGTAATGAAACCAAGGTCGTGTTTGGCGGTCAAACCATGGTGCACGCGCTGATGCGACTCGACGAATCCGTGTCTCCAGTCGCGATCGACTATCTCAATATCGGTAAAGGTTCGCCCGTCGTCTCGCTGGGTATTCTGGATTGGGTCGGCGGCGACATGCGGGTGTGCATGGCAAAACCCGGAGATCCGCGGCCAGGAGAGTTCTCCTGTAACCAGGGCAGCGGACGCACGCTGAGTGTGTGGAGCAAGAAAGGAAAAGAAACCAGGGAGAAGGGACCAAACGGGCGCCTGGCCCCTTGACCTGGCGGTGACTACTTCGCGTCCGCTTCAACCTCGATTTGCAAATTCCCACGGATCGCATTCGAGATCGGACACCCCTTTTCTGCCTCTCGCGCGACGTCTGCGAACTGCGATTTGTCGATGCCCTTGAGTCCTTCGGCGGTGACCTTGAGCTTCGATGACTGCAGCTTGATGCCGGTCTCCGTTTTATCGGCGGTCACCGTCGCGGTGATGAGCGTGCGCGATGCGCTCGCCTGCTTCCGTCCGAGAGTCGCATTCAGCGCCATGGCATAGCACGACGCATGTGATGCGGCCATCAATTCTTCCGGGCTCGTTGTGCCCGCTGGTTCGCCGATTCGTGACGGGAACGTCACGGGCAGCGTAAACGCGCCGGTTCCTGCTTTCGCCACACCCTTCCCCTCCATGATCGGTCCAGACCAGTCAACCGTCACCGTTCGAGAAAATGTCGCCATTCGTCAACTCCGTTCAACTCAACAACAAGCTGGATAATTTGCGAATCCTGAATCACTAATCATGGATCATGAATCGCTCAATCGTGAATCTCGCGGCGGTGTTAGCGTCGCCGCGATTCATCGATTCATGATTAGAGACAGGAAAGGAGAAAAGAGAAGGGAGAAGAGAGGAACAGCTTTCTTTTTAGTTGGATCGCAGAAATTTGCAAAAAGACGTGCGCTCGGCACAGTACGCCCCGACCTGCTGATGAGAACCGAATAAATTCTCCGTTCTCCTTTCTCCCTTCTCCTTTCCGTCTCGAAGACATGATCACGGCTAGTAATTCGAGACATGGAATTACTTTGATTTCTTGCCGGTGCTCGTTCTCAACTGGATGACCAGTCCGACAAGGCCCAGGACGATGAAGGCAATGAGGTCCCACCGCGTATTCGGAAGGGGATCGAGCGGATAGACATGAACCATCTGCCGCCCGGCAGCGGCGAGGTTGCGCCCGCTGACGAGTTCGGCGGCGCCGACAACCGCCGTCTGCGCGCCGGCGAACGCGGTCGCCACGATGATGACGTGACGCTGCACGGCGAGCGCCCCGATGGCGCCAAGGACCGCGAGGATGATCACCGGCCAGATGCCAGGCTCACGATTGACGGCAGCCCACAGCACCATGGCGAGGCCGGCGCCAATACCGGCGCCGATTAACGCGACGCCCACGAAGTACGCGGCAAAGAGAATGACCGCGCCAATCAGGCCGCCAACGAGCCACGCCGCGATCATCCAGAGGGTCTGATCGCTGCCCATCGCCGCGCCCACGAACAGCGCGCCAAACACAAATCCGAAAAACGCGAGCACCCAACGAAAAATTCGATAGCCCGCGAAGCATGAGCACAGACCGCCAACCAACAGTATGAGGGCGGCCGGCATCTGGAAAGAGCCGGGGAGCATAGGCCCGCCGATTATATGATGGCGGCGTGCCCGATCCCCGACCGACACGACAGATCACGACCGCCGGCGCGCTGACAGCGATCGCCGGCACTGCGCTGTTTGCGTGGTTTGTGTGGAAGGTCGGGCTGACCGAGATTGTGAACGGCTTCCAGAAGATCGGATGGGGCCTCGCCTGGATCGTCGCGCTTGGGGGTTTGCGGTTTGCCGCCCGCGCAGCCGCATGGGTCCTGTGCGTCGAACCGCCGTACACACTCAGGTTTGCCAGCGCCTTTACGGCCGTCGTCTGTGGCGACGCGGTCGGCAATGTGACGCCACTTGGCCCGCTGGCGAGCGAGCCGACGAAGATCGCATGCGTGCGTGACCGGATCCCGGTTGCTCCAGCGCTGACGGCACTTGCGATCGAGAACGTGATCTACACGCTCAGCGTTGGAGCGATGATCGCGGCGGGCGCGGCGGCGCTGCTCATGAGCGTGGATTTGCCGGTGCAGCTGCGTGAAGTGAGTCAACTCGCGATCGGCGCGATCGTGTTGATGTTTGTCGTCGCCGCCTGGGTGCTGTGGCGGCGTCCAGCGGTGGTGACGACGCTGCTGCCGGTCGCGAAGATCGCCGCATCGCGGATTGACAAACTCCG
>Ga0075428_100007311_pt1 | contig 12235 bp, 12 predicted proteins | sample RhiMetdeltSRZDD2_FD_75291 | JGI IMG/M metagenome (GOLD analysis project Ga0075428, IMG submission 75291) | Populus rhizosphere microbial communities from Tennessee, USA - Rhizosphere MetaG P. deltoides SRZDD2 | ecosystem: Host-associated > Plants > Roots > Rhizosphere > Soil | place: USA...
CCGCCAGGAATGAGCCCGGTCATGGGCAGGCAGACGCGCAGCTCGTCCAGCCAGGCGGTCTGCTGCGGGGTCAACACCTGTTTCGTGCCTCCACAGACCATCACAAGCATAGGGGTGCTCCTTCCGGTGTCGGTGCCGTTGTCGTTGCCGCTGTCGATGCCGGAGCCGAAGGCGTAGTCGTCGCCGGTAACGGTGTCGTCGTCGATGCCGCAGGCGCTGCCGGCGTCGACGTCGTTGCGCTGCCGTGGCCGGAGCCGGAGGCGGTGCCGGAGCCGGTACCGCCGCCGTCGTCGCTGCCGTCGCCGTAGCCGACGCCGTGGCCGACGCCGTGGGCGTAGTCGCTGCCGGTGCCGGTGCCGAGGCCGTTGTCGTTGCCGCTGTCGATGCCGGAGGCGAAGTCGTAGCCGACGCCGTCGCCGCCGCCGTCGCCGACGCCGTAGTCGTAGCCGTAGCCGGCGCCGTAGTCGTAGCCGTCGCCGATGTCGCAGTCGTTGGCGTAGCCGTCGCCGATGCCGGAGCCGGAACCGGACCCGGTGTCGTGGCCGCTACCGTCGCCGTTGCCGTAGTCGCAGTCGCTGTCAGTGTCGGCGTCGTAGCCGTAGCCGTGGGCGTAGTCGTCGCCGCTGTCGTTGCCGTAGCGACGCCGTAGTCGTGGCCGTAGCCGCTGTCGTCGGGCTTACTGCCAGGCCGGGGTCGGCAGGACCGGAAAGGCCTCGTGGGGCAGATCCCGCGCTGCCAGCAGGTGCGTCACGAGGACCGAACATTGCTGCATGGCGGCTTGCTGGTCCACCTGATACAGATTCGCCGGATGGCGGTGCAGCTTGTTCCACACGCCCATCTGGCTCCAATACCGCGCATACTCGCGGGCCGTGACCTCGTGGATCTGGGTTTGTTCCCGGAGTTCACGGGTTGTGAACCACCGCCCCGGCCGCTCCCAGGCCCACGTAAAGATGCGCACCTGCGTCGGGGTGATCTGACGAAAGTCCTCCCAGGATCGGGAGAGCCCTGATGCTTGCCCATACCCAGGCACGATATAGCGCCCGGTCGTGCGCAGCGTGGGGATGACGTCGTGCACAAGCCAGCGTTTGAAGGCCTTGGCCTCTAGCTTGCGACTGCTCAAGACCAATGTATACAAGCCGGGCTCGTTGACCATCTGGGTACGTGGATTGCCACGTCCTCTCTGATTTAAGTCCTCAATAATGACTGTATTCTTTTCGTCAGTATCTAAGCGGGACAGCGCTTGTGCTACATTATCCAGGTCCAGGATACGGCAGACATCGCGGGCCACCCACCAGGACATGCCATACTCGTCCGTATACGTCCGGAGGGCTTGGCCCTCAAATGACAATGCGATCAGATCCGTGCTATGTTTCGTGACAGACATGCGTTTCTCCTCGGTACGAAACGTGTGTTATGGGGCTGGGAGAGCCCTGTGCTCTCCCTGTCCCAGCTCCCCGATGACACTCCATCCTTTGCTGCAACCCTCAACATCACCTACGGTACTGAAAAACGTTGCGTTGCCTTCGCCGTCGCCGTCGGCGTCGGCGATGCCGTCGTCGCTGTCGCTGCTAAGGCCGTCGTCACTGTTTTCCGTGCTTACGTGACCTGGTGCTCCGCAATCGTATAGCGCCCATAGCCCATTTTGCGGGACGCTCCCACGCCGACCCGTTGCCCGCAGTAGCTCACAAAATCCGTAATGCGTTGTGCGTCCGGGATATCACTCAGGAAAAAGCTGATCGTTCCCGTGGCGTGAAACTGCGCAATAAACGGGTTTTTCCGCAAGGCCCGCTGATTGGACAGGGGTTGCCCCGTGCCCGATTTGGGCATGACCAGGCGCTCATAAATGCCGTCTTCTTTGTCTTTCCCCGTGGCCCAATCGGAGAGCTGAAGAATATGGCGCAGATTGTCGGGATCACAGGGCCGCTGGCTCGCCGAAAGCGTCTTGCCGCCCTCAATGAGACACCCATAAAACTGGTGGGACGGGATAATAATGTGTTGGTCCCCATCCCGGTACCAGGGCCGCAAGGCCCGCTTTTCGAGGGCCTCGTAGGCGTCCTGGCTCATCTCCTGCCGCCGCAGATATTCTTTCAGGGCCTGCTCGCGTTTGGCCTCGGTCCTGGCCCTATTCATGCCCGAGAGCTTTTGAATATTAATCAGTTCTTCGCGCTCGGGAAAATACGGGTCGGCAATGTATCCTTTCTGAAACCACAACGTAAAGTGAATCGTAATTGTTTCCATGAGTTTTAGGCCTTTCTGTGTGAATGAAACGGTGTCGTCGCCGTCGCCGTTGCCGCCGTCGAAGCCGGTGTCGGAGTCGTTGCCGTAGCCGGAACCGTCGCCGTAGGCGCTGCCGACGCCGTAGCCGATGCCGTTGTCGATGCCGGCGTCGCTGCCGAAGCCGTTGTCGATGCCGATGTCGCTGTCGAAGCCGTAGCCGGTGCCGGCATCGCCGTCGAGGCCGGTGTCGTTGCCGTAGTCGGGGCCGTCGCCGTCGCCGTGGTCGGTGCCGGTGGTATCGTGCACGAACACCCCCCCTGCCCTCCTTACCAGCGTGGCGCCGTCCCCGAGGCCGGTGGGGTTGCCGGGGGCGGTGCGGGCGTTCCTGAGCCCCAGGGCTGCAGACCGGGCTGCGGCACCGGTCGGGCGGGGGCTAGCGCGGGGTCGGGTGCCTGCCCAAAGGTCGCCAGAAACGCCGCCAACTGCTGCCGCAGGCCGTCTGTCAGGTACTGGGCCAGATCCGGGGAGGCTTCCACATCCAAGATATTGGCGTACTGGGGATCAGTGGCCCGTTCCACTTTGACGCGGCAGGGGATCGGCATGAGCGGGTCAAGGTTGACCGTTTCCCCAGGCGGAATCTGACGCCCCAGCAAGGCCGAGGTCCACAAATACGCTTTCGAGGCCGGTTGCCGCCCTTTCGGGGTAAAGGCCTGCGACGAGACGGCGGATTGCCGTTCTGGAGCCTGGCGGTCAATGAGCGTAGGAATTTCCCAGCACGCAAAGCGCCATCGCCACAGGCGGGGGCTTTTTTCATACATCTTCCAGCCTTCTGGCGTTGGTTCGTCGGCAATCTCCAGGAGGAACGCCGGGTGCCAGCCGGGGGAGAGGGCGGAGGGATCATTATACGTTTTGGGGGTGTAGGTCATGGATGGCATGGGTGCATCTCCTTGTCTGGGTGTCTACGTGTCGTCATGTCTCGGGTGGGATGGCGCCCACCTACGGGAACACACACGGCCTGGCCATCAGGCCGGAATACGGGTCATATCTTAACACGATAATATCAAGATGTCAAAGTGTCACAATGTCATGCCTGTATCATTCAGGCAAATTTTTCTGTCAGTAACGCTGCCAACAGTTCTGACGGCAAAGCAAACCATTCATTATGCTGTTTATAGCGGGCATACCGTGCATGGAGTATCTGTTCAAGGGCGTAACTATTGGATGTGGCGATAGTATGGAGCACACGGAGGGGCACAGGGGTCCCCGTACTGAGTTGTCGCAGACGTGCTGCGGCGTTCCTGCCATGACCGATCTTAATGAGTCCAAGGCCGAGCGCTTCAATCAGATAGACATAGCCGGAGCGTGGTGGCCTGGACGGAAGCAGCCCTGGACGTGACGGGTTTCTTGGCGTCATGCTGGGTGCGTGGCGCGGGAGTCTCTGCGGCTTTGGTATAGCTGGCAACCATTGATGGTAGAGCTGGTCATAACACCCTGGCGGCAGACGCTGTTGTAGAAATGCTTGAATATCGCCAATCAAGGATTTCCAGTGGGCGTTCGACTGTCCGAGCACAAAACGCATGTCGTACCATCCCCAGGCGATTTTTGCCCCCTGTTTGGCAAGGACATCTCCCATATGTGAACACTGCTTGTGGAAATACCAATACTTCCCTAAAACGAGGCTGGTTTCCTTGGGTTCACGGAGGTCAAACATAAAATTGGTGGTGAGCAGACTTCGCTGTGGAGCGCCTGCCACGTCAATGGTTGCCTGGCAACAACTACACACCAGGGCTGTCGTAGGGTCCCACTGGACATACTGACCATCCGATAAGGGGATCAAATCCATTGATGCGTCCTCCTTCTAAGATGTCTTCACGCGCGCGCTACGCGCGCGTGAGGACCCCTGTAAAGTGTGTTGACATGTCCATAACTCGTTGATAATGAAATATTTACCTTGTCAACACGGCATTTATATGGATTTGTATATAGCGTAAACAGTGTTGACATTTCCAGCACAGACCATAACACTTTTTTCTGGTACTTTTTATTCCTTGAGAATGACACCTTTTGTCTGTCCATGAGTAGGGCCTTGTCAACACTGTCTACGCTGTTCACATGATTGACACAGTTTTGCTTGTCAACACGAACCTTGTTAATTCCCGCCACTCCAGACGTACATGCCCCGATTGGTTTTTTGCACAGTGCCACTCCGCACCGCACGGTACAGGACTTGAAAAATGGCCTGTCTGGCTTGCCGACTATCCGGGATATTGGTCGCGGCTAACAGTTCTGGCATGCTCATAGGTTGTTTCAGCCCGCTCAAGGCTTCCAGGATCTTCATCGTCATGGCACTAAAATTGCCGGGATTTAAATGGCCTTCATGGGCGCCTTTATAGGTCAACGTCACGAGCCGTTTTTCGTCAAATTTAAACGTAATCGTGATCGTTTGTTCCCCGGCATTGCGGATCCGGGCGCGCATGGTAAGGTCATCCGCTTCCCGGACAATCACCAGCGTGGCATCGGCGACGGCGCCTTTGGCATTGGACCCCTGTTGTGTTTCAAAAATATCGACATCATCCGCACTTTGTTTGCGCCGATGTTCAGAACCTAGCAGGCACAGATGCGATTCGGCAGCCATGGCCCGTACGGGCAGCATGGCGCGACGAAACTCGGTATAGACATCGGCGGTGTATTTGGTTTTTGACGTAAAGCCCGACACATAGGAAATGGGATCAATCACGAGTAACGCGGGTTGGTAGACCTTGATAATGTCGGTATAGAGATGGTCCGCAAGTCCTTCCCCCAGGGAAGGGGCTGCGGGGTCGTAGCGAAAGAAAAAGCGGTCTTTCGGAAAGGATTGCAGATAGGGCATGAGTTGATGAATCCGGTACCAGAAGAGATTTTCTGTGTCTTCCAGCGACAGGAACACCACCGGGCCATCAAGCAGCACAGGATAAAAGTCTAACCAGAGGTTATGCGTGAGGACGGAGGTGGCAAGGGTGAGGGCGAGACTATAACTCAGGTACGTTTTGCCTGATTTTTGCGAGCCGACCAGATACGTTAATCCTTCAGGAATCAGATCTTCAATCAACCATTTTGGGGCTTCATAGGCTTTGGACCAGATGTCCGCAACATCGGTAAACAGCAGTGGTGGGCGTGGCGTCCCCCATTGCGCGTGTGTGTCATCTGCGGTGAGCGGTTCATGGTCTGGGGCTGGCTCTGTGGTCGGGATGGGCTTGTGTGACACCTGAAGGATCGCTGGATTGAGCGTGTATGGGTCAGCCATGTCTTTTCTGGCGGCCCAGTGCGCGTATTTGTGTAACTCCCGCTCCTCTTCTGGGGGCTGGCAGTTCTGGTTGGCGATACACAGGGATTCGTAAATCTGGCTTTCACTAAACCCGTTGTAACGGGAGCGGCTGGCGACCCCAATGAGATAATGATAGCGGGCGCCCTCCGGGATACTGACGCCGGCCTCATAGCGCTGCACGGACGTCGGCCGGACCTGTCTGGCGAGATCGACCAGCCACTGTGGTGGTGGTGTCAGCGCAAAGGCATCCGGGGAAAACAGGTCGTCCCAGACATAGCGCTGGCCTGATGCATGGAGACTCGGAGCGACGTTGATATTGCCCTGAAACCCTTTAATATCAATGCCTGGCTCCACCAGGCCATCACTGGAATAGACCGCAATCCCGTCTGCGGGCAGGGCAAAAAAGTAATGATCGCCGCCACTCCCAGACAGGGCCCGGGGGCCATCGGGCAAGCGGCCATACTGCTGCTCCAGGGCATACAGACTCTGGTGCCCCTGGTGGCGGTGGTCAATGTCCAGGACAAACAGGCCATCGGTCTTAATGGCGATATTGGCGTCGGGCCAGCGCTGCCACCACTCCGCCAGGGTCTGGGGATTGGTCGAGGCATCGTTTCTGCCATGTGCGGTGCGCGGATGCTTGCCAGGAGTGCGACACGTGGCTCCGTCCCGGCAGGAACAGCCCTGGGGGCCAGGGGTATGCATGGCGATGACGGGCCAACCGAGCGCCGCGTACCAGCATGCCCAGTCAAGCAAGGGAGCCGAAAGCAGGGGCAGAGGCGGCGCCAGCATGGCTGTCTCCTTTCTGTGGAATGCGTTAAACACTTCTTGACGTAATGATATAAAGATGTCATATTGCAGTCAAGGTATCAATTCGTTAATATTGCAAGAGGTAAAGACACTATGACATCACAGGTGATCACGTTGACTGAAACCTCCCTACGGCAAACCACGCTCCGTGTTGACGCGCTCTTGTTGCGCAAAGCCCGGTTTTTGCTGGACGAGGAAGGCAAAAGCATCAATGAGTTTCTCGTCGAGCAATTGGCGGCGTACGTGCAACGGCGTGAACAGGCACAGCCCCAGGACCAGCAAGGGGAGGCGCACGCCTCCTAAAAGCTTTACGGCATGCCCCGAGTTACACCAGAGGCGCTGGCGCCTCTGGTCCTAGTCTCTTATTGCGTGTGATGGCGCCTCCATTGCTGCCCCGCCCTCGTGGGCACCCCCGCGTCGTAGAGGAGCTGCACCTGTGTCACCTCGGGGGCCTCGTGCATATCGTCGTACTGGCCACGCGGAAAGCACGCATACAACGTTCTGCCGGTGCGGGCGTGGACGTATTGGTACACGCGCAGCAGCGGTTCTTCCTCAAGCAGGGCGACGACAGTGCTGGCGGTCTCAACGGTCATCGCGTGCCCTCCGCCGGCGCCACGCCCCAGAGCCGCCGCAGGCCGTCGAGATCGCCATGGAAGCGATCGCGGTCGCACGGCCCGGCAATCCCTGGCACGCGCCCCTCTTGGGTATACTGCCACATGCTCCACGTCGGCCAGACCGGCGGCACCTCGGGCGGCGTCTCGCTATAGCGCGCCAGCCATAACCAGCACTGACTCAGGACGGTATCTTCACACCCGCCCATGGCGTCCCCGCAAAAGGACATGCCGCTGTAGAGGCCGGGATAGCGCCCCGTCTCCGCGGCGACCGCGTGCACAAACACCTCGGCCTCGGCCCGGCTCATGGAGACGTCTGAGGGGCAGGTCTCCCAGTCCAGCACCAGCAGCGTGTCCGGCGTGGGCTGCACCTGCTCCAGGAAGTAGTGGGCCTGCCCAACGGGATCGCCGCTGCGTCCGAAGTGATACGCACCCCACCAGACCCCGGCCTCCAGGGCCCACACCTGTCGCTCGGTATAGGTGCCGTCGAGATACCACGTGCCCTCGGTCACTTTATGGAGACAGCCCACGATCCCGGCACGGGCGGCCTCCAGGAAACTGGTCTCGGTCAGCGTGTTGTGGTGCGAGAGGTCGATAACCACGTCAAGCATAGAGGCCTCCTAGCGTGTGGGGGAGCGTGACAGGGGCGCCGCACACCCTGGCGGGCTCAAGAGTGTCGGTTCGATGGCATTCCCCCAGCATACCCAGTTCGGCACGGCCTCCCTGGCAAAGAGTTCGAGGTAGGCTGGGGGGCTGACCGTTTCAATGAGGTGGCGGATCCGATCCGGCTTGCGGCTATGGACGCCCCGTTTCTGCACCACCCAATTGCGTTGGCCATGGTCGCGAAAGGGCAGCGAGCCCTTCACGCCCAGCAGCAAGACTTCGGTGGCATTGCGCCAGTAATTCCCCAGGCCGATATGGGGCTTGCACCACACCAGCATGGTCTTATAGGTAAAGCCCCAGGCCCGCATGACCTGCAGGGCCTCGGGCAGCATGGCGTTCGTGGTCCAGAGGTGCAGATGGGCATTGGTCGCCGTGAGCTGGCGCACCGGGAGCGCCTGTAAGGCCTCCAGCGTGAGCGTTCCATAATGGTTCCGGGCTGCGGCCCGGGTGGCAGTGTTGGTGTACTGCCACGGGGGATCGGCATAGAGACAGGCAAAGCGCTGGCCGTGCGTCACAAGCGCGTCCAGGAGGGTGCTGTCACCCAGGAGTGCCCCGGGGAGGACCGCGGGTTCTCGCGCCCAAAGCGGCAGCGGTAATTGCGCAGCGCTCGGGTGCGTCTCATGCCAGGGCTGTAGCGGGGCTGTCTGGCCATGCGTCCTGTGGGACATCCTGATCCTCTCGTGCTCCCGCATCGTGCGGCGACATTTTGGCTGATACTCGGTCCGCACGGTGGCGGATACTCCGGCGACATTGTGGCTGATACTCGGTCCGCACGGTGGCGGATACTCCGGCGACATTGTGGCTGATACTCGGTCCGCACGTGGCCGGTTGCGGGGTCCCTACTCTTGCTGTGACACGCGGTGGTGTGTCTGGTCCGAGTGCCGCTTCTGTGCTGCACACCGTCGGCAGACCACTAAACCGTCCTGGGCACGCACTTTGCCACATTTCACACACTGCCGACGCACCAGCCGATCCGTATATCTGGTCATATGCGCCTGCTGCCGCAGGGCATGATGCCTGCTGCAGCGTCGTTTCCCTGGGAGCGCGGGCTCCGTCCAACAATCGACGCACAGCCCCTGCGCCACGGCCGCCCGCTTCTGTGCGGCCATCGTGGCGCGGCACGCCCGACAGCAGGCATAGCCATCCTCGACCGTCTTGGGACACCGCACGCAGCGCTGGGAGAGTTCGTTATCCCGTTTGCGGGCCTGATACTTCAGGTGCGCCTGAAACTTGGCGCTTTCGACCAGCAGGACGCCTTTGCTTTTCCTCATACACTAACTCCGGGAAGGGTTCCGCACGTTCGGGGTGCCATACAAGCGCCTTGCTTTGCTGGAGACGCCCCGCACAGACGGCCTGCCAGCCTTTCAGGACCGCCGCCGCAATATGGGCTTGCTGACTGCGCCCCACATGCAGGTCGGGCTTGCGATAGCCCGCGAGTACGCCCCGTAACCACCACGTGGTATCATGCCGGTTAATATCTTCGCCCCGCGCAATCTGGTGAAAGAACTGTTTCGCCAGGGCCGCATCCTGCATACTCAGCCGATAGTGCAAGGCAACCGCCAGGCCTTTGGGAATCAGTTTCCCGGCCATGTCTCCCCAGGAAAGCGAGGCTTTTAAGCCCGCATGCTGTGCCAGATAGTCTTCAATCAGGGCATCGGGCATCTGATCGTCGGTCTCCATCTTCTGCTGGCTGAGGCGCCAGTCATACCGCGCTGCAGCCGCTAAGGCATACGCATTCGTTTCCCCGGCGGCACTCAACGTGTCGCCGCCTGAGCGCTTGACGCCGGTATCAATACTGACAAAGCTGTCCTGGGGCCAGCCCCAACTAATGACGGTCTCCATCGTTGTCTCGGCTTCCTGGCAGGCACTCAGCCGGTTGTCGCCATCCAGCGGTTCCATCGCCGTATTCAACAAGAGGGGTTCGCCGTTGACATACCAGTACGCCCCGCGCAGGGCGGCGGTGATGCGCCGGATCAACAGGGGTTTCCGTGGTCGATTGTCGTGCGGGATCTCCCGCAAGACCTTCGCTAACCACGGTTCCACGCTGACAATGGCGCCGCCGGGGGGCACGGGACGCGGGGCCTGCTGGCGTATCGCTTCAAATTGCGCGCTCGTGAGCTTGAGATACGTACAGCGTTCAAGCATAGTCATCTCCATGATGGTGCCTTTCTGCTGGTGTGGGCACCGCTGGGCTCGCATCCCAGCGGTGCTCGTGGCTTCGTGCGGTCCTCTGCCGTCGTTACCGCCCGTCATGTCCTTTCTCTGGCGGTGGGTGGGACGGGGGTGGGAGGTCTAACGGTAAGCGTTCCCCTGGGTCCCGCCCCGTATTAAATTCATGGGTAATAATCAGTTTCCGGATCACCTCGGTTTCGCCTTCGACGACCCCCCGCCAGGCCTGAATCGCGTTCACAATTTTGAGTTCATTCCCATGGAGGACTTTGATCACTTCAAGCTGGCTGGCTTGGAGGTTCTCCAGGCCTTTGTGGACATCGGTATAGAGGAGATACCCACCGACAAGCCCACTGAGTAACAGGAGGATGGGGAGGAGGTCTTTGGCATTTAACCCAAAGGCCTGCGAGCCGACGCGGACCTCTAACCGCTCCCCATTGCCGCCCGTCACGCTGCCATGCACTTCCTCGGTCATCGTGGATCCTTTCAGGCCGGGTTACGGGCGCAGATGCAGCGCATTCAGGGTGTTCTGGATCCACACCCGATGGAGTCGGACATCACTGACACCCGCCGGCAGCGCGCTTAACAGATCGGGATGGGCGGCCCGTGTCTGCGCCACCATGTCCTTCAGGAAGACGGGGTCGAGGGTGCCCTGATTCGCCACCGGGATACTCGCGTTGCCGGGCACATCGGTGACGGTTTGCCGACTGTTGAGCAGAATGCCCTGGCCCGTCGGACAGCTCGTCGCGTTGAGAAAGTACGGAGAAAATTTCCCCAGCAGACCCAACCCGAGCACTTTGGTTTGGTTGCCGCTGCCGCTCATGACGATGCGGTCCTCTACCTCGGTGGTCAGAAACGTGGCCTTGCCACGGAAATTGGTGATGGCGATGGCCGGCGTCGTCTGGTGGGCCGGGAGCGCGATGCGGCAGCCTTCCAGGGTCAGGGTGCCGGTCGTCGTGGTCAGATCGACAAAGGCGGGTAAGGGGTTCGGCGTTTCATACCATACATCCCGGACCAGCAGCGACCCGCCGTTCGTGACCTGGTAACTGAGGGTATTCGAGGCCGTGGCCCCGGAAAAGATCCGGGTACTCCCGCTTGCTGGGGTGCCCGCAGCGGCGAGGGGGCCGCCGACCACTTTGACACTGACCCCCGTGCCCGAGACACTCCCAAAGTTGCGCACATCGACCGTGGCGTTATCGAGGCCATCTACCCAGAGGTGCGTCTGGGACCCCTGCCGGAGTTCGACCTGGCCGAGAAAGACCCGGGCCCCGGCCTGATCGACCGCATCGGCGACAATGCCGTTGGCCTGGCTATTCCCATGCACCTGGAAATCACGCAGGAGGGCCGTACTGGGCCCCTGGATGTGCAGGACGGGGCCCGTCCCCGCGCCCGACCATTGCAAGATCGTTGTGCCGTAGTTATCCCCCACCAGTTGCACATCGCTGTTCGCCGCAATATTCAACGTGGTCGTGATCGAGTAGGTCCCGCTGGGGAGGTGCACCACGGGCCTGGTCCCCGCCACGGCAGCCGCACTATTGAGGGCGGCCTGAATGGTGGCGGCATTAGCGCCTGCCGCCACTTCAAACACCGTTCTCCCGAGGGGCAGCGGCGTGGTGGGCATGCTGGGTTCGACCAGGCTGCTCAGACTGGCGCGCGTGACCACAGCGGTGTCGATGTCGATGACACGCGCACCCGTGCCGGTGTCGATTGGGCTGGCCACGGTAAACGTATTGCCGAGCGCGATGGTGTCGGAGTCAATCGCGCTGGCATGCTGGACCACGCCGGTGGTGGCAGCAGCCGGGCTGCGGATGACATTATCCACGAGCCAGAGCGGCCCCTGGTTGCCAATGTCGATGGGATAGGTGTTGACCGGATCCAGAATGGTATTGCCTTGCAGGTTCAGGCCCCCGGGATTGTTGCTGCCGCCCGCGATCAGGAACGCCTTCGAATCAATCGAGGTATTGCCCCGCATCGAGAAGCCGCCCGTATTGCCGATATACTGATCCGTAAAGGTCGAGCGCTTAAAGAGACTGTTGTAGACGCGCCAGTTGCCGGCCCCCTCAAAGTTCGTGATCCCGAAGTTGCAATCTTGAAACGTGGAAAACCACACATAGAGATCGAGGGCATTGAAGTTGCCCATGAAGATCCCCTTGTTGGGGATATTACTGAACGTAGACCGCATCACCGTCGTCTCAGCGAAGCCCTGCCCGAGTGCCCCGCCCCGCAAGCCAATCGCCGCATCCTTGAAGACATCATCCATGTACTCATTGCCCGTGTCGAAGTGCGCGAGGATGCCATCCCAGGATTGATCGACCGCCACCCCCGCCGTCGTACTGCCATCAAACGTGATCCGATTGAAGCGCGAGTAGGCGATGCCATTGAGCGAGAGCATCGTGCCGCTCGCCGCCCCGGCCCACTTGATCGAGGTCGTGGCCGGGTTCTCGCCAATCAGGGACACGTAGAT
>Ga0075428_100007312_pt1 | contig 12235 bp, 12 predicted proteins | sample RhiMetdeltSRZDD2_FD_75291 | JGI IMG/M metagenome (GOLD analysis project Ga0075428, IMG submission 75291) | Populus rhizosphere microbial communities from Tennessee, USA - Rhizosphere MetaG P. deltoides SRZDD2 | ecosystem: Host-associated > Plants > Roots > Rhizosphere > Soil | place: USA...
CCGATGTTGGTGACGAGATAGTCGACCAACCAATGCCGAACAGCGGCTTCATCAAAGCCCGAGGTCATGTACCAACGTCCAAACGGCTGAACTCATCCAGCCGGTACCGCTCAACACACGCCGAACGCCGCACCTTACCGCTGGTAGTGATGGGAATCGAGCCCGGCGATACGAAGACCAGATCCGATACCCGGACACTGTGCGTCTTCTTGATGGCCGACGCGAGTTTCCGCTTCACGGCGCGAAGCCTATCCAGTTCCTCTTCCTCCGAGCTACCGCGCTTCTTCAGCTCCACGATCGCGACAAGTTGCTCACTGGAATCATCCGGAATCGAAATCGCAGCAACCCGCCCCCCAGAGATCTCTTGGATGGTTGCTTCGATGTCATCGGGATAGTGATTGCGCCCGTCGACAATCAGCAGATCCTTGATGCGCCCGACGACGAACAGCTCGTCGTCGGACATGACGCCCAAGTCTCCGGTGCGCAGCCACGGCCCCTCCGGGGTCCCGGGCGACGGATGGACCAGCTGCCCGCCAAACGTCAGCTCGGTCAGCTGCGGATTACGCCAATAACCCATTGCGACGCTGTCGCCGTATACCCAGATCTCACCCACCTTGCCTGCCGGATTCTCGATCCGGGTCTCGGGGTCGACGATCCGCACGGTCGACGAACGCGGTGGACCGTAGCTGACGAGTTCCGAACCGCCTTCTGTTTCGCACCGCTTGGCGTGCCCAGCCGAGAGCTTCTCATAATCGAACCGCACGGTGGCTGGCGAGTGTCCGGTCGGCGCTGACACCACATACAGTGTCGCCTCGGCCAGCCCGTAGGAGGGTCGCACCGTCGTGGCGGGCAGGTTGAACGGCGCGAAGCGCTCGTTGAAGCGCCTGATGGTCGCGGAGTGGATTCGCTCGCTACCGCTGATGATGCCGAGCACGTCGCCCAGATCCAGCCCGGCCATATCGGCATCCGATGTCCGGCGCACCGCCAACTCAAACGCAAAGTTTGGCGCTGCGGACCACGCATGGCTGTTCGTCGCCAACTGTTGCATCCACCGGGCCGGCTTCTGCAGGAACGCCACCGGACTCATCAGCACTGCCGGCCGTCCTGAGGGCCCGCCTGGTTTCTCCGGCGGGGTGAGCAGTGGCGCGAACACGCCCTGGATCAACCCCATGTCATGGTAGAAGGGCAGCCACGACACCATCGTGGTGTCCCGCGACGGGACTCCCCCGCGGAACTCCATGTAGTCGGAAAAGATTTGCCCGAGATTTGCGATGACGTTCTTGTGTGTCACCACGACACCGGCCGGCGCACGAGTCGAGCCGGAGGTGTATTGCAGATATGCCGTCCTCGGCAGCGAATCAATAATCGCGTCGCCAGCAAGCGGTGAATCGAAATCCAGCGCATCGATCTCAATCACCGAAGGTGTGGATCCCCCGGACTGAGCGCCGACATAAGACATAACGTCATCGACGACAGCAGAGGTTGTCAAAATTGCCACCGGCGAGCAGTCTTTCAGCGCCCCCGACACTCGCTCATCGAGCGCGCCGAATTGCGGCACGGGAAGCGGCACGGCGATAAGGCCGGCCTGCATCGCGCCGAAGAAGGCGACGATGTAATCCAGGCCCTGCGGCGCCAGTATCGCGGCCCGGTCTCCGATCGAGCTGCAGCGCAGCAGCTCCTCGGCGATGACTCGCGCGCGGTGGTGGACCTGAGACCACGTCAAGCTCTCGGCAAACCCTGCCGGATCTACGTCAAAGTCAATAAATGTATAGGCGAGGTCATCCGGTTGGTTCTGCGCCCGTTCTTGGAGCACGGCGGGGATGGAAGGGTCCATCAACGGCATCACGACGTCCTTTCGTTCAGCTGTCTATCGGCTGCGCCGCCCGGAACGGCAAACCCGTTTCGAAGGTCTGGCCACGTCCCCCGCTCGCCGGAAGGCTAACACTGGGACCTCAAAAATGTCGGCGAATCCGCTCATAGATTTCGTCACGTTTTGCTTGCCAGGTTGAGAGGGGCAGGTGGGGGTCGGTTACAGCATCAGTGTGGGATCACTGCGCTGACAATTGACTGCACTGTCTGAAAATTGGTTTGCCGCTCGAGCTATCGTCCTGCATAGCTCAGTATTCTAGGTTGCTCACCGCCGCACGGCTCGGATCGGCTATCGGGGGGGATCGGTCATTAGAAATCGGGGGACAATCCGGCTGTGCCGGGGTGGTTGGAATTTGCGGGAGGCGGGTGCATCTGTACGATACCGACCGGGAGACTATCCGTCCAAATTTGGCTGCGCCAGGTGTCATGCGAGGCGGACCGCCGCGGGCTGGCGGGGTGTTGACATCGGTGTTCGACCGAGTCGACTAGACACGCAAGATTCAACGCTGTTGGCGGTATCGGCCTGGTTGGCGGGGCATCCGAAGTGTGGCTTGATCAGGCCCTGAGTCATCTTGACCGCCGGGTACTGACGAAGCCGTTTCCCCTGTATCGGCCGAGCTGACAGCCGGCATCCATTGCGACGCAATGGGTCCGCAACGCGATACGCCACTGGCCCTGAGGCGTCGGCGCGGGGCTAACCGAGCGCCGGCCGTGCGATCCAACAGCAATCGCACCGGAAGCCGTGTCCAGCAAACGAACGCGGCCCACCGCGCGAATGTTTTCAGCATGTCGGTCCGCTACCGAGCACGCGCCGGTAGAAGAACGTCAGATGGCTTCGGCGACAGACATTTCGCATGCGGCCATCAGGCGCTGCAGCACGACCAGATCTTTGCTTCGACATCTGAGACCAGGTCAGTCAAGTGGTCGTTCAGATAGAAGTGATGACCGGCGAAAACCCGTGCGGTGAACTCAGACGTCGTGCGTTGCGACCACGGCTGCACCTTCTCGTACGTGGCGACTTCGTCATCGTCGCCTAGAAAGGCGAAGATTGGGCACGACACCGTCGCGTCAGGTGGACAGTCGTAGTTCGCGATGGCCTTGAACCCCCGCAGTGTGGGCAGAATCTTCGCAGCGAATTCCTCGTTCTCCATGAACTCTGGATTCGCGCCTGTCATCTCGCTCACGGCGTTGAGCAAGCCGCGGTCGGATTCAGGAATGTACTCATAGCCGATGCGACCGGGTGCGCCACACGCCGACACGAAAAGGGCCGCAATCGGATTGCCCGCCGCTTCGAACCGGCGGGCAACCTCGAAAGCCAGCAAACCACCCATGCTGTGCCCGAAGAAACTGACCGCACCATCGGACTGATCCAGCGGCGACAGCATCTGGCAAACACTATCCGCGAGGTCCGGAATACTCGTGAAGGACGCCAGGTCGTGGGTACCGCGCCGCCCGGGATACTGGACTGCGATGCGTTTGATGTCGCTGGAAAACGCCTTCGCGAACGGGCCATAGTACTGCGGCGATCCACCGGCATGCGGGAAGATGTAGAGCTTCGGCGTTAACCCATTCACGCGGCCACAGTACCGGCCACGTGTCGGCTCAAAGAATGGGGTGCCATCAATCGAGCCCGTCCAAGCGCCCTTACCTTCTACGACGAATAAATAAGAGCTGACATTGTCGCCATTCGTGGCAGGACTTTCATGAGCGGAAAGTTTTTCACTCATCCGCTGTCAACGTCAGCTGAATTTTACCGTCTGTCGGCAATCGAAATTGACCAGCTCCGTTTTATTGGTCGTCGGCCGAGTGGTAGAAACTGGCCGAGTCCTCGGTCTTTGATGCGGTAGCTGTCGCGTTTGGTGGCCTCCAACGGAAGGCAAACGGTCGTCATGCGCGACCTTGTCCACACCGCCGAGTCCTGCAGCGCGTCGACCAACTAGGGATAGCTCACGTGGTTGGGCCTGCGCGAAGAAACCACGCCATCCGCGTCTCGTTTGCTCCTGATTACCAGTGCTAGCGCGAGGGAAGCGACCATACATGCCAGCGTCACGGTCGGACGAACGCCTGGGCGTGAGGCACGCATAGGAGCCGGAAACAGAGAAGACACTGAGCCGTTCGAGGCGCGTCTAAAGTCGCTTGGGGTCCCCCCAAACGTTAGCGGGCTGGAATTTGGGCAATCCGGTTGGCTCGCTAGGAGGCTACGACGACGCGGCCGCTAAAGCCGAAGTCGGACCCGACCGGGGAGACGCACACCTGGCGATGGAAGGAATCGCCCTCACCGGATGACGAACTCGCTCGCCCCGAACTGCTGTTCGCCGCAAGTACTTCGGCTCTGACACGTTATTTCCCGACGGCAAACATGCCTGGTTGCGAGTGACGCCGGAGAAGCTGACGAGTTGGGACTTCAGGAAGCTCTATCCGCCATCAGCGGCTTCAACGCGCTGATGGGCTGGACCTGATCGAGTACTCCGACGGAGTGGCCGACAGCCTCGACGTGGAAATAAAGTTACTGTGGACGGCTACGCCGTTCGAATCGACTGCAAGCACTCTGACCTGCTCACAAATTGTGGAGCTAAGGGGAATCGAACCCCTGACCTACTCGATGCGAACGAGTCGCGCTACCAACTGCGCCATAGCCCCTGGTGCCGGTAGCAGGCTACCAGCCGCAGCGTCGCCGCCGAAAATCCTATTGGCCGGCTGCTCGCGGCAGGTCAATGTCGCGTGCGAACGGGGCGTAGTCGAGGTGTTCGAAGAAAGGGTCCTCATCGTCGATCTCGAGCACCACTGAACCCGGGCGCCGCAGCCTCGACGGGACTACATCGAACTCACGATCATCGGTGTTCTCCACACCCAGCCTTGCGCGCGCCATCCGCTGGGCACGGCGCCGCCGCAGCCGCTCCTCGATGCGTGTCTGACGACGCAGGTACGCCAGGTAGAGCATCGTCATGGCGCCCAGCGATCCGCACCCCCACCACGCGACAGGTGCCACGGTGTACGCCGCCGCGGCCGCGGCGATGGTCGCCAATGTCATCACGGTCAGCATCCGTTTGCGGAACTTGTACTTGCGCACGGTCACCGCGGCCGAGGTCTTGGACTCATACCGGCGCTTGCGCGCGGCGCTGATCGACTCGGCTAATTGCAGGTCGGTATCCGACGGCGCCTCCAGGCCGGAGGAATCGGCGACGTACTCGTACTCGTCGTCCGTGCCATCGGGCTCGTCGTCCTCGTGCACGTCCCGTTCCTGCACGTCCTCCGTCTCGGTGGCCCCGAAATCCAATGGCAGCTCGTCGGTTTGGTCCTGGCGCTCTTCGATCTCCTCATTGACCGCCTCATTCGCCGACGCGCCCACCGGCAACGCGCCCGAGTCCTCGTCAACGACGTCGACGTCGAGGTAGTCGGGCTCGCTGTCGACCTCGGTCTCGACCGCGGCCACACGCACCACCGAACGCTCCGCCGACTCGTCATGGAGTTCGTCGTCGTGGTCCTCGTCGAGATCCTCGTCCGATGGCTGCCAGTCCGGATCACTGCGATGCCCGGCCGCCGGACCGCCGCGCCGCAGCAGCCGCGCTGCGCGACCGGTGTTGAGCACCCGCGTCGCCAGGGCTACGTCGCTGGTGCGGCGAACGGCATCACGCTTGCTGATCAGCATCGGGACTAGCACGAAGAGCCAGAGAACGACGAGGGAGATCCACAGGAGGGATTGGGGGATGCTTGGCATGTCGCCTGCTCCTTTCCCCTTCAGGCTAGGTCCGTGACCAGCGCATCCAAGGACGGCGCGCCGAAGTCAATTACACACCTGTAATTCACAGCTGACAAGCACCATCAGTAACAAATGTCACAGCAGTAACAGCTTTGCCGGTTCGCTAGACGGCGTCAGGCCCAGCTCGCGTGGCCCTCGCGCACCAGCGCGGACGCTACCGAACCGTTGAGCTCCTCGACCGTGATGGCCACCAGCAGGTGGTCGCGCCAGGAGCCGTCCACCTCGAGGTATCGCCGCAACAGTCCTTCTTCGCGGAAGCCCACCTTGGCCAGCACGGCCCGGCTCGCCGCGTTCTCCGGGCGCACCGTCGCCTCGACGCGGTGCAGCATGACCGGTCCGAAACAGTGATCAAGACCCAGCGCCAGCGCGGCCGTCGCCACCCCGCCGCCGGTCGCCGAACTCGCCACCCAGTAACCGATCCACGCCGACCGCAGCGCGCCGTGAGTCACGTTGCCGATGGTCAGCTGCCCGGCGAACTCCCCGTCGAGCTCAATGACGTACGGCAGCATCCGACCCTTGCGGGCCTCCGAGCGCAGTCCGGAACAAACCGACGGCCACGACGAAACTGCGTGTCGCACTTCCCAATTCACATCGGTGGCCGGTTCCCACGGTTCCAGGTGCGCACGGTCGGCCAGCCTGATGCGGCTCCACTGTGACGCGTCGCGCAGCCGCACCGGGCGCAACCGCACCAGGCCGGCGGGGACTCGCAGCGGGCCGACAGGGCTCGGCCATCCCGGATGCAAAGAACTCGAACGCCACAGGTTCATGACAGCACGCCCGGTTTCGGTCAGCCGCGCTGCGCCAGGAACGCGACGTCAACGATCTCGCCGGTGCGAATCTGCTCCGCCTCGCTCGGGACAACCACCAAACAGTTCGCTTCGGCGAGCGTCGCCAGCAGGTGCGACGACGCACCCGGAGCGCCGCCCAGGGCCTGCACCAGGTACTCGCCGGTGTCCTGGTCGCGCATCAGCTGGCCGCGCAGGTAGCCCTTTCGGCCTGCGACCGACGTAATCGGCGACAGTGTGCGAGCCTGCACGACCCGCCGCATCGGCTGGCGCTTGCCCAGCGACAGCCGGATCAGGGGCCGCACCATGACCTCGAAAACGACAAGCGCGCTGACCGGGTTGGCCGGCAGCAGGAACACCGGCACACCGTCTGGTCCCAGTTGGCCGAAGCCCTGCACCGAGCCGGGGTGCATCGCGATGCGGGTGACCTCCATTTCGCCGAGTTCGGCGAGGACCGACCGGACGCCTTCGGCGGCGGCACCTCCGACGGCGCCCGCGATCACCACCACCTCTGCGCGATTCACTTGGCCCTCAACGATTTCCCGCAGTTCCTTGGGGTCGGTGTCGACGATGCCGACGCGGTTCACCTCGGCGCCAGCATCGCGGCCCGCCGCAGCCAGGGCATACGAGTTCACGTCGTAGACCTGCCCGTTGCCGGGCGTACGGGAAATGTCCACCAGCTCACCGCCGACGCACATCACCGACAGCCGAGGCCGCGGATGCACCAGCACGCGGTCCCGGCCAACAGCCGCGAGCAAGCCCACCTGTGCCGGACCGATGATTGTGCCTGCCCGCACCGCGACGTCGCCCGGCTGAACGTCGTCGCCGGTGCGGCGGACGTAAGCGCCGGAACGCACGCCCCGCAACACCGTCACCCGCGACTCACCGCCGTCGGTCCACCGCAACGGCAGCACCGCATCGGCCAGCGTCGGCATCGGCGCACCCGTCTGCACGCGCGCGGCCTGGCGCGGCTGCAGCCGACTCGGCGTGCGGGTGCCGGCGTCGATCGACGCCATCACCGGCAAGCTGATTTCGCGGTTGTCGTCCTCATCGGAATCCGAGTCGTCGTCACCGACGCCCAGCACGTCGACGCTGCGCACCGCGTAGCCGTCGATGGCGGCCTGATCGAATCCCGGCAGCGGGCGCTCGGTGACGACCTCCTCCGCGCACATCAACCCCTGTGCCTCGGCGATCGCGACCCGGACCGGTCGTGGCGCCACCGCGGCGGCCGCTACCCGGGCCTGTTGCTCCTCCACCGAACGCACTGCACGCCTTTCTGCCGTTCAGGGCCACCGCGGCGTATCAGCAGTCGATCAGCCCCAATCGCTCCACCAACCACCGCCGCAATTCGGGGCCGTAGTCGTCGCGCTTCAACGCAAAGTCAACCGCAGCCTTGAGATAGCCGCCAGGATTTCCAAGGTCGTGTCGGGACCCGCGGTGCACCACCACATGCACCGGATGCCCTTCTTTGATCAGCAATGCGACCGCGTCCGTCAATTGGATCTCACCGCCCGCTCCCCGCGGAACCCGCCGCAGCGCATCGAAAATCGCGCGGTCGAGCACGTAGCGGCCGGCCGCCGCATACGGCGACGGCGCGTCCTCGGCCTTGGGCTTCTCCACCATCCCCTTGACCCGCAATACGTTCGGGTTGTTCGTGTCCGGTACCGGCTCGACGTCAAAAACGCCGTACGCACTTATCTCGTCGGGCTCGACCTCGATGGCGCATAGCACCGTCCCGCCGCGCTTGGCACGCACCTTCGACATGGTCTCCAGCACGCCGGTCGGCAGCACCAGGTCATCGGGCAGCAGGACCGCGATCGCGTCTTCGTCGTCGGACAGGCTGTCCTCGACGCAACCGATGGCGTGCCCCAGGCCGAGCGGTTCGGCCTGGACCACCGACTCCACCTTGATCAGGGCCGGTGCGCGGCGCACCTTCTCCAGCATCGACTTCTTGCCGCGAGCCTCCAGCGTGCCCTCGAGAACGAGGTCTTCGACGAAGTGCGCGACGACCCCGTCCTTGCCCTCGGAGGTGATGATGATCAGCCGCTCGGCCCCCGCTTCGGCCGCCTCGGCAGCCACCAGTTCGATGCCGGGGGTGTCAACGACGGGCAGCAACTCCTTGGGCACGGTCTTGGTTGCTGGCAGAAACCGGGTCCCCAGACCCGCAGCAGGGACGACCGCAGTGTGCGGAATCGGAACCAGGGACCGTGTCATCCTGCACACACTAACGGCATTAGCTCCGATAAGCCGCGAAGCCCTCAGTTGCGTTCGTTTTGCGACTGCTGCGAAGAGGCTGTCATCGTGGACGCGTGGCGCCTGCGACAAAGACCGAACTGCGAGCCGAGATCCTGATGACCCGCCGCACGCTGGCGCCACAGCTGCACGACGCCGAGGCCCACGCGCTGTGTGGGCACCTGCCGACGTTCATCGGCGACGGCGAAACGGTCTGCGCGTACGTGCCGGTGGGCTCCGAACCGGGCTCGGCCGAGCTGATCGATTCGTTGCTGCGGCGCGGCGTACGGGTGCTGCTGCCGGTGGCCCGTCACGACCAGGCAGGCCTGCCCGCGCCGCTGCAGTGGGGCGAGTACCGCCCCGGCGGCCTGGTTCAGGCGCGGTTCGGATTGCGCGAGCCCGTCGAGCCATGGCTGCCTGCTGACGCGATCGCTTCCGCCACAGTGGTGTTGGTGCCTGCGCTCGCGGTAGACCGCGCCGGGGTGCGGCTGGGGCGGGGCGCGGGGTTCTACGATCGATCGCTGCCACTGGCCACTCCGACGGCACGGTTGGTGGCTGTGGTCCGCGACGACGAGCTCGTCGACCGGTTGCCCGCCGAACCGCACGACGTGCGGATGACACATGCGCTGACACCGCGGGCCGGCTTGGTGGCGCTGACGTGGGAATGATCGAGCCCACATAGCGGTTCTAGCACTTGAGCCGGTAGAGTGCTAAGAAGTTTGACCACCTCGGAGGTTTTCGTGCCTACCTATTCCTATGCGTGCACCGAGTGCGGCGATCGGTTCGACGCGGTGCAGGCGTTCAGCGATAGCGCGCTGACCACCTGCGCCAAGTGCAACGGCCGGCTTCGCAAGCTGTTCGGCAACGTGGGAGTGGTGTTCAAGGGCAGCGGCTTCTACCGCACCGATAGCCGCGAATCGGCCAAGAGCTCCTCCAACGGCTCCGCCACCACCTCGGAGTCCACCAGCTCATCGCCGTCCGAGAAGTCGTCCGAAAAGTCCAGCTCCACCTCAACCAACGGGTCGAGCTCCAGCTCCACTACCGCGGCGCCCGCTGCGGCCGCATCCAGCTGACCCGTTATCCACAGGCGCGGCCCGCGCTTGCGCCGACGCGGCGGTTCGCCGCCTAGCGTGGCGGCATGGGGGACTCGCTCAATCCATCGGTCGTGACCCGGCTGCTGGCCGCGCTGCGACCGGACTGGTCGCGTACGCTCGCCGCCCGCCGGATCGCCGCGGGCGCGCTAGTCATCCTGGCCGCCGTCATCGCACTGCGCTCCGACCCTCAGGGTGACCGCGCCGAGATTGTCGTCGCGGCCCGCGATCTGTCCTCAGGTGTCGAACTGACCGCGGACGATGTCCGTCTCGAAACCCGCACGGCGGCAACGGTTCCCGATGGTGCACAATCGGACGTCGGCGCGATCATCGGTACAACGCTGGCCGGCCCGGCTCGTCGCGGGGAGGTGCTGACCGACGTGCGCGTGTTGGGTCCGCGGCTGGCCGAATCGGTGGCAGGCCCGGATGCACGCATCGTGCCGCTGCCGCTGTCCGACACCGCGCTGCTGGATCTGGTCCGGCCCGGTGACGTGGTGGACGTGCTCGCCGCGGGTCCCGAATCCAGCGGCGCGGATGCCCAACCTCAGCTGGTAGCGACCAACGCCGTCGTGGTGCTGGTGTCGGACAAGCCGAAGGGCGCAGGCAGCGGAAGCGACCGTGTGGTGCTGGTGGCCGTCGCCGCTCACGCCGCCAACGACGTGGCGGGCGCGGCGCTGCTACAGAACGTCACGCTTACCTTCCACTGATCCCGTCATCGCGGCGGCGCAGGCACCGGGGTGGTGGTCGGGGCCGCTGGATTGCCGTGCTGGATCGCGTCCAACACCATGTCGGCCAACTCGTCGGAGGTCGATGTGGGTCCCGGCGCAGGGGGCTGCGTCGGTTCCGCGCTGGCCGTGCCGATCGCGAACACCGAGAGCCCAATAACCGCCACCGCCGACCACAGCCACCGCATCGCCACTCGCTTTCCGTTGGTACACAGCTTGATTCCCCGGCGAAGCTAGCACCGGACCGCATCCGCCGCACGCTCAACGCGACTAACGTCAGGGCTTGTCAGGCAGCACACGAATGCAGGAGGGATTCGAGCGCATGTTGAAGGGCTTCAAGGAGTTTCTGTCCAGGGGCAACATCGTCGACTTATCCGTCGCGGTGGTCATCGGTACCGCGTTCACGGCGCTGGTCACGAAGTTCACCGACAGCATCATCCAGCCGTTGATCAACCGCATCGGCGCCGGCAAAGACTCCGATTACGGCATCTTGCGGATCGGCATCGGCGGCGGCCAGTCTATCGATCTGAACATCCTGCTGTCGGCGGCCATCAACTTCATTCTTGTCGCCGCGGTGGTCTACTTCCTGGTCATGGTCCCGTACAGCAGGCTGCGCAAGAAGGGCGAAGTCGAGCAAGCCCAGGACACCGAGCTGAGCCTGCTCACCGAGATCCGCAACATCCTCGCCTCCACCGATGGGCAGTCCGGCGAGACGGTCACTGGCCCCGGCACGGGACCAAGCCCCGACACCGCCAAGCACACCAGTGCCGACAGGTCCTAGTTCATGTTCCAGGGTTCGCCGTAGGTGGTGACGCTGTCGCCGGCCTTGGAGATCAGCCGGGCGAACGGACGCAGCAACACACCACCGGCCGCACCAGTCACCGTGCCGTGAGCATTGGAGACCGCCACCTTGCCGTGCGGACCCGCCACGTCAACCGAGAAGGTCGCGACCTCCTGAATACCCGGGCCGTTACCCAGATCGGCGCTGATCGACACACCCGGGAACAGGTTCGGCGTAATGACCGAGCCCAGCGGGTTGAAGCCGACGCTCAGCGGGTTGATGTTGGTGTCGTCAAGCAGGATGTTCGGCGTGGTGTAGCTGAAGTTGATACCCACACCCAGCGACCAGGGGAAACCAATCTGGTAACCCAGCTCCAGCGTGCCCTCGAACGCATCGGCACCCGGGCCGGCCACGTCGTAGACGGCACTGCCGGAGTGGAACCACTCGCGGGTCAACCGGTTGCGGTCCAAGGGGAACACACCATTCAGGAAGGTGTCCCACTGCTGGATCGTCATCGTCCGGTCCTGACCGTCGACCAGACTCATCTCGTTATCCAGAGCTGCGTGAGAGGTGCCAGTGCTCACGAACAGCGCGGCAATCGCCGCTACCATCGCGATCAGCACCCGGCTGATTGCCTTCATGTGTTCCCCATCTCTTAAGGGCCTGGCGTTACAACGGGTGATCGCAAACGGTGATGCAACCGTTACAGATGTTGTAGCTGATTTCTCTCGTTGCTGTGGTGGTTAACGAAAAAACAGCCCCCGGCAAAATGCCGGAGGCTGCTTCTTATGCCCTGAGCTGGGAGTTAGTTCATGTTCCAGGGCTCGCCGTAGGTGGTGACGCTGTCGCCGGCCTTGGAGATCAGCCGGGCGAACGGACGCAGCAACACACCACCGGCCGCTCCAGTCACCGTGCCGTGAGCATTGGAGACCGCCACCTTGCCGTGCGGACCCGCCACGTCAACCGAGAAGGTCGCGACCTCCTGAATACCC
>Ga0075428_100007313_pt1 | contig 12234 bp, 9 predicted proteins | sample RhiMetdeltSRZDD2_FD_75291 | JGI IMG/M metagenome (GOLD analysis project Ga0075428, IMG submission 75291) | Populus rhizosphere microbial communities from Tennessee, USA - Rhizosphere MetaG P. deltoides SRZDD2 | ecosystem: Host-associated > Plants > Roots > Rhizosphere > Soil | place: USA...
GCAACATGATTCCGCCCGGGGCGCAGGCGAGCGCCGACGTGCGCGTCGCCCGTATCGCCGACTACGATGGCGTCGAGAAAAGGCTGCGCGAGCGCATCGCGAAGAAGCTCCTGCCGGACTCCCACGTCGAGCTCGTCTTCGAGCGCCGCTTTCCCCCACTCGAGCCCAAGCCTTCATCGCGGGCCCTGAGCGCCCATGCGCAGAAGATCTACACGGAGCTCGGGCTGAAATTGAACGTGCTCGACGATTCCGCGGGCGGTTTCACCGATGCCGCCAATGCGTCGCTCAAGACGAGCGCGCCCGTGATCGAGGGCTTCGGGTTGCGCGGCTTCGGCTCGCACACGACCAATGCCGAATACATCCTGATGAGCTCGATCGAGCCACGCCTCTATCTCGCCGTGCGCATGATCATGGATATCTCGAGCGGCAAGGCCCCGTTGAAGTAGCGCTGAATCCGGACGCGCTGCGCCGGTTTGACTCCGGTAGTCGTCGGGTCATGCTCACGGAAAGAACAAGACGAAGTAGACGGCGAGTCCCAGCAGCGCGACCACCCAGTAGCCCGCGAGCGTCGCCTTCATCATCGTCTTCCAGCCGCGCACGTGCAGCCGCTGCGGCAGCCAGCCGTTCATCTGCAGCACGAGCCACAGGCCGCAGAAGATCGTGGCGCTGCCGAGCGCGGCGTGCACCCAGGGGACGAGCACGTTCGGCCTGGCGAGGTCGGCGGCGGCTTTGGGCGTCATTTCCGCCAGGCTCCCCACCATGATCAGCGCGACGAGCACCGCGTTCACCAGCATCCAGATGGTCTGATTGTAGCGGTGAGCCGCGATGTTGCCCCGCTGGGCGAGCCAGTAACCGAAGGTCAGGCCGGCGATCAGCAGGAGGTTCAGGATCACGTTGAGGTCATAGAGGAGCCCGGCCGGGCCCAGCGCCGGCGCGGTCTCCTTGCCCGCCGCCATGATCCCGAGAACGGCAGCGACCGTTCCGGCGATCAACAGTCCGCCGCAGATCCACGCGAAGCGCGTCACACCGAGTGGCGGCACGAAGACGCCCGCCTGCCGCCCGCGGCTCTCGTCGAATCCGATGGCCCAGTGCGTGCCATCGCAGAACGGCTTGTTCTTCGATCCCCCGCAGCGGCACAGCGTGTAGCGGTCGGAAAAGCGCGGCTGTGCGCCATCGGTTTTCAGCTCCACCGCGCCGGCGACGACCAACGGCCCGTCCTTCGAGGCGGTGATCTCGCGCTCGCGTGGCTCGGCAGGAAGCTGGGAGCCGTCGACCGAGCAACTGAGAGCGCCCGACGGACAGCGCTTGACGAGCGCCATGATCTCCTCGGCCGTCGCCCCATGCGGGTCTATCCACGGCTCCGTGTTCAGGCGAAATACCGCGGCCAGGTTGTCGGTACAGACTCCCGAGTGCGCGCAGATCGCCCGGTTGTCGTGGATCGTCACCCGCTTGCCGGCGTACGCGTCCGTGGCAGCGGTTGCCCCCACGTTCAGGCGCGCCCCATGGAAGGCGATCTTCGTGTGGGTGCCGTCGCAGAACGGCTTGCGTGAGGAGTTGCCGCAGCGGCACAGTGCGAACGTCGCGCGCGCCGGCACCTCTTCGCCGCGGGAGTTGCGCAGGCGGCACGGCCCGCTCACACGGTACGGTCCGTCCGGCAGTACCTCGATCACCGTGCCCGCAGCCGGCGCTTGCTCGCTCATCTCGCCTCCCCCCATTTCCATCCGCCCCAGGGCTGGAAGACAGTACTTCGATCTGCCGGCCGCCTTCCCTGCATCACGTGGTAGAGTTTACGCAATAACAGCGAAAAACGGTCCTGGGGGAGGCGTCCGTGGCGCGGACAGGCGTGATCCGTGGCGTCGCTTTTCGCCGGACCGAAACCGTTAACAATCGTTCCACAAAAGGAGGGCGTCATGATCGCATTCGCCAGAACACTTGGAGCGGCGCTGCTTTCGATGCTCGTTGTCGCAACTCCCGCGGCGGCGCAGGCGATCGAGGATGAACTGGTACTCATCACGCCGGTCGCGAGAACACTTACTGACCCCGCTCTCGCCGAATTCGCCAAGTACGCCAAGGAACGTTGGAATATCAACGTCAAGACGAGCGCACTTGCCGCTGGTACACCGGTCGCCTACGGACGCATCGTCGAGTGGAAGGGGCGGCCGGACGCCGATATCTTCTGGGGCGGCGAAAGCGCGCTCTTCGACAAGCTCGCGGAACAGAAGCTTCTGGCGAAGCTGGATTTGCCTAAAGGCGTCGTGGATTCGATTCCCGCGAGCATCGGCAAACCCAAGCCCATTCCGCTGAAGGATCCGAACGGCTTCTGGATTGGCACCGTGCTGGAGCCCTACGGCCTGGTGTACCACCCGAAAGTGCTCGCGCGCCTCGGCGTTCCGGCGCCCAAGGATTGGGACGATCTGCTCCATCCCAAGTTGAAGGGCAATGTCGTGCAATGCGCGCCGACGCGTTCCTCGAGCAGCCACGCGACCTACGAAGTGATCCTCCAGCGCGACGGGGAGGCGAAGGGCTGGGACTGGTTGAAGCGGCTGGCCGGAAATACGGGGCTGTTTACCGCGCGCAGCCGCGACGTGCCGGCGGTCGTGGCACGTGGTGAGTTCGCGGCAGGATTCGCGGTGCCGAGCTACATGGCCTTCGAGGATCGTCTCGCGGGACACGACATCAGGTTCGTGGCGCCGAAGACCGCCTGGATCACGCCCGAGCCAATCGGCATCCTCGCGGGCTCCAAGCGCCCGAAAGCTGCGCTCGCGTTCATCGAGTTCATGTTGTCCGAGCGGGGTCAGCGGGTGGCTATGGAGCGGGGTGTATTTCCCATCACTCCCAAATACAAAGTTCAGGGCAAGCCCGGCTCTCAAGCGGAAATGGCGGTGGAGTTCACGGGCGGTCTGCGCTCCTATTTCGACGTCGAAGTCACGAACATCTACGACGACGACCTGGCGCAGAAGCGCTACGAGGCGGTGAACCAGCAGTTCCGCAAGGACATCGAGGCCGTGGTCGAGGACTTGAAGAAAAAATAGTTCAGCCGCAGCCAGATCCCTCCCCGCTTCATGCGCATCGCCATCAGCAATCTGACGAAGCGCTTCGGCGCGCTGGCCGCAGTAAACGCCGTCAGCCTCACCGTCGAGGAGGGCGAGATGTTCACGCTCCTCGGTCCTTCCGGCTGCGGCAAGACCACGCTGCTGCGGCTCCTGGCGGGCTTCTACACGCCCGACGCGGGCGAGATCCGGTTCGGCGACCGGGTGGTAAACGAAGTGCCCCCGCATGAACGCGGCATCGGAATGGTCTTCCAGAACTATGCCCTCTGGCCGCACATGACGGTGACCGAAAACGTCTGCTACGGGCTGAAGCTGCGCAGGGTTTCCGCCTCGGATATGGCGGCGCGGGCGCGAGCGGTTCTGGACAAGGTTGGACTCACCGGCCTGGGAGAGCGCTATCCCGGACAACTGTCCGGTGGGCAGCAACAACGCGTCGCGCTGGCGCGGGCGCTGGTGTTGAATCCCCTGATGCTGCTGCTCGACGAGCCGCTTTCGAATCTCGACGCCAAGATCCGCGTGCAGGTCCGCTCCGAGATCCGCAAGCTCCAGAAGGAGCTGGGCATTACCGCGGTCTACGTCACGCACGACCAGGAAGAGGCGCTCGCCATGTCGGACCGCATCGCGGTGTTCAACCTGGGAAGCGCCTGTCAGATCGGGCCGCCCAAGGCGCTGTACGAGCGGCCGGCCAACCGCTTTGTGGCCGATTTCATCGGCATCAACAACCTGATCGACGGGACCGTGACAACAGTGGGGGGGCAGGAGGGAGGTCTGCGCGCCGTTACCGCCCTCGGCGAAATCGGGGCGATACACGACGGTCGCCTGCGCGCCGGAGACCGCTGCGTTATCTGCATACGCCCCGAGAACATCACGCTGAATAGCGGGACCGGTAACGGCAAGAACTCCTTCAGCGGCCGCATAGCGCTCTCGGCGTACCTCGGCAACACCTTGCGCTACGACGTGGAGGTCGGTGGCCCCACGCCCTTCAAAGCCGATATCGGCGATCCATGGCACCACGAGCAGCTTGCGATCGGGACGCCGATTACGCTCTCCTGCACGATCGGCAGTACGCTGGCTATCCCGGTGGATTGAGCGCGCGACGTGGAACAAGTCTCCGCCTTCAGTGCCGGATGGCGCCGCACACCGGCGAGCGCGGTGAGCGGGTTCGGGTTGATCTGGCTGTTCCTGCTGCTATTCGTCCTGTACCCGCTCACGCGCATCTTCTACGACGCGTTCACCAACGAGGCCGGGCAGTTCACCCTCGTTAACTTTCAGGAATTCTTCACGGACCAGTTTTACCTGCGCTCGCTGTGGAATTCCCTGCTCCTGGGGTTCGCGACGGTGCTCACGACGTCGGTGATCGGCATCGGAGTCGCTTTCCTGATCATCCGCTACGAGTTTCCCTACCGGAACCTCTTCGGATATCTCACTATGCTGCCGATGATATTGCCGCCGCTGGTGGGCGTGCTCGGTTTCGTCTTCATCCTCGGGCGTGCCGGGACGGTCAATATCCTGCTCATGGACTGGTTCGACATGCTGCACCCGATCAATTTCATGTACGGCATGCACGGGGTGCTGCTGGTTGAGACGCTGCATCTTTTCCCGTTCATGACGCTCAGCATCCTCGACTCCCTGTCCAAGGTGGATCCCTCGCTGGAAGAAGCCGCGCAGATAGTGGGCGCGAAGGGATGGCGGCGTTTCCGCGACATCACGCTGCCGCTCACGACTCCCGGCTACATTTCCGGAGCGCTGCTCGTCTTCATCTGGACCTTCGCCGACTTCGTGACCCCTCTCGTCGTGGGGGTGCAGGACCTGCTCGCCGTGCAGGCCTATCTCAACATAGTCCAGTTCGTCGATCGGCGCATTTTCCGCATGGGCATCGTGATCTCGGCGCTGCTCGTCGTGCTCGCCATCGTGTTCGTGCTGGTGGCGCGGCACTACGTGGCAATCAAGGACTACAGCTCGCTCGCCTATTCGCGCGTCGAGCGCCGACAGCTGGGCCCGATAGCGCGCTGGCTTGCCGTCGCCGTCCTCGGGCTGCTCATGTTCCTGTCCATGATTCCCCAGGTCGGCGTAGTACTTGCCGCCGTCGGCAAAGGATGGTCGCTCACGCCGTTCCCGGTTCAATATACGCTCGACTATTTCAGGCAGGTAAGCATCGAGACGCCTCGATTCATCGTAAACTCGCTGGTCTACTCCGGCATCGCGGTCTTCATCTGTCTCGCGGTAGGCGTGCCCATGGCTTGGATCATGGCGCGCACCCGCGCGCCGGGGCGGGGCTCGATGGACGCACTCACCACGCTGATCCTGGCCATTCCGGGCACGGCGATCGGCATCGCGTACATCCGCGCATTTCACTATCCGTTGCCGGCGATTGACGTGGCCCTCACCAGCATGTGGATCATTCTCCCGCTGGTGCTCGCGGTGCGCCGGCTGCCTTACACCGTACGCAGCAGCTATTCCTCCCTGCTGCTCGTGCACAAGTCGATGGAAGAGGCGGCGGAGAATGTCGGCGCTACCAAATTCGCGACCTTCCGGGACATCACCGCGCCGCTGGTCTGGAAGGGCATTCTGGTAGGAGCGCTCTTCTCCTTCATCATGTCCATACAGGAGGCATCGGCGACGTTGTTCCTCACCCTTGGCGGCTGGGAGATGATTCCGTTCGGGATCTTCACCTACTACATCGCGGGATCGCACGGGCAGGCCGCGGCACTCGGCGTGATCCTGATCGTGCTGTGCGCGGTGAGCCTCTATATCGTCAATCGCGTCGCCGGAGCACGGGTCGGGGGTCTGTTCGGCTGAAATACGCGACCAGGTCGCGCGATCAGCGGATTTTCCTCGCGGGGAAATTCTCGTCGATCTGGTCCTGGTAGAAACTCCCCGGCGAGGGCGAGCTCATGAAGCGCCGGTGCACCTCTCCCGAGACGCCCGTGTACTGCACGATCGAGCCGCTCGAGAACTCGATCTCCAGCACCTGCTTGCCCGCGTCGTAGCCGACGGAGCGGATGGTGGAGGAATTGATGCGCTTGCGGTCCATCTGAGCTATGAGCTGCCGTTGGATCCTCTTGCGGTCAAAGGTAAGGACGACCGCCGCCGCAACTGCCGCCGCATTCCCCTTGTCCGTGTGCGGCGGTCGTCCTAAGGCTTGCTGAGCATCGGAAACGGCCACGCCCCGGGTACCGCGATGGGCGTGTGCGTCGTAGCAGAAGGCGCGGCACGTGGCGCAGTCTTGCTGGTGCGTTTCACCGCAGCTTTCTTTTTCATCACCCGCCGCGCCGGCTTGCCGCGGCTCGCCTTCACCTTTTTTCCCGATCTTTTCTTCGCTTTCGCCATGTCCAGCTCCTATCGGTGGCCCCAGTGCCGCACGGACGCCGGGCTTCAGGGCGATTGCCGCTCAGTTGAGACTCAATGCACGGCCGCGTGCGCCTTGGTGGCGAGGTCCTTGTAGAGCACCTCGGGATCGAGGTAAATGCCGCCCGCCCACGTCACTGTGTTCGATACCGGGTCGAACGACACCCGGCTGAATATCGCCTCGTCGGAGAGCGTCCCGTAGGACTTGGTGAGCACGAGGTCGCCCAGGTAGACACGGCCCTCGAGGCCGTCATCGAAGCGAACCCAGAGCGTGTAGTTTTCTTCGGCCCGGCACTCCATGACGGTGTGCAGGCTGCTGATCCTGCGGCTGCGGTAACGTCGGTTGACCAAGCTCATTCCCAAGGGGTTTCCCTCCTGTCGTGGTTGAGGCCGTGTTCTCTACGCCGCACTCCGGCTTTTGCGATTCAATCCCAGCTGAGCGCACCTCCGGTCTGGTACTCGGTGACGCGGGTCTCGAAGAAATTCTTCTCCTTCTTGAGGTCTATCATCTCCGCCATCCACGGGAACGGGTTCGTCGCGCCCTCGAAGGGTTGATCGAGACCGATCTGCTGGCAGCGGCGGTTGGCGATGTAGCGCAGGTACTCCTTGAACATCGCCGCGTTCATGCCCAGCACGCCGCGCGGCATCGTGTCCTCGGCGTAGCGATACTCGAGCTCCACCGCCTTCAGCATGATCCCGCGGATTTCCTCGCGGAATTCAGGCGTCCACAGGTGCGGATTCTCCATCTTGATCTGGTTGATGAGATCGATGCCGAAATTGCAGTGCATCGACTCGTCGCGCAGGATGTACTGGTACTGCTCGGCCGCGCCCGTCATCTTGTTCTGCCGCCCGAGCGCGAGTATCTGCGTGAACCCGACGTAGAAGAACAGCCCCTCCATGACGCACGCGAACACGATGAGGCTCTTCAGGAGCTGCTGGTCGGTCTCCAGCGTGCCGGTCCTGAACAGGGGATTGGTCAGCGTGTCGATGAACGGGATCAGGAACTCGTCCTTGTCGCGTATGCTCGAGACCTCGTGGTAGGCGTTGAACACCTCGCCCTCGTCGAGCCCCAGGCTCTCGACGATGTACTGGTAGGCGTGGGTGTGTATCGCCTCCTCGAACGCCTGGCGCAGCAGGTACTGCCGGCACTCCGGCGCGGTGATGTGCCGGTAGGTGCCGAGCACGATGTTGTTCGCCGCCAGCGAGTCCGCCGTGACGAAGAATCCGAGGTTGCGCTTGACGAGCCGCCGCTCGTCCTCGGTCAGCCCGAGCGGGTTCTTCCACAGCTCGATGTCGCGGCTCATCTGGATTTCCTGCGGCATCCAGTGGTTCGCGCAGGCGGAAAGGTACTTCTCCCACGCCCACTTGTACTTGAAGGGCACCAGCTGGTTGACGTCGGTGCTGCCGTTGATGATGCGCTTGTCGGCGACGTTGACGCGCCGCAACTCCACCGCCGGCGCTTCCGCGCCGGTGGAGACCGGCGGGTGGAGAAACCCCTTCGGCGGAAAAGTCGTGACTGTTTCCGTGGAAGGAAACGAGAGCTCGACGCCCGTGGCTACTCCCTGCTGCTGCAACATCGTGAGTCTCCTTTATTGAACTTGTCGGTGGATTTCAACCGGGGTGCGCGCCGCTTCTTGATGGGATTTATGGGTGAAGTGGCGCGCGCCGGTTGTAGTCAATTGCTCATCTCCCGCGTCTCTATCGATCCCTGTGATCGGGGGGTGCGGGGGCCTAGGGTTCGGGAGACGCGTCTCCCGAGCCCTAAGGGAAGGCCCCTTGGAGTTCTCAGGAAGGGGCCCATTCCCCCTGCTCCTTATTGGCACGATTCGCACTCGGGGTTGTCGATCGAGCAGAACTTCGCGTCCGTCGCCGGCGCGCTGTAGTCGCCCGCCGGCACGGCATTCAGCTGGCTCGTGGTCACGGTCGATTTCTCGGCGTGCGTCGCCCCCAGAGTGCGCAGGTAGTAGGTGGTCTTGAGCCCCCGCAGCCAGGCGAGCTTGTAGGTCTCGTCGAGCTTCTTCCCCGACGCGCCCGACATGTAGATGTTGAGCGACTGCGACTGGTCGATCCATTTCTGCCGGCGCGCCGCGCATTCGACCAGCCACTTCGGCTCGATCTCGAACGAGGTGGCGTAGAGCGCGCGGACCTCGCCCGGAATGCGGTCTATCTTGGCGAGCGAACCATCGAAGTACTTGAGGTCGGCGATCATCACCTCGTCCCACAGGTTCAGCTCCTTCAGGTCGCGCACCAGGAACTCGTTCACGACCGTGAACTCACCGGAGAGGTTCGACTTCACGTACAGGTTCTGGTAGGTGGGCTCGATCGATTGCGCGAGCCCGGTGATGTTCGCGATGGTGGCAGTAGGCGCGATCGCGATGCAGTTGGAATTGCGCATGCCGGTCTGGTGGATGCGTTTCCGGAGGGCCTCCCAGTCGAGCTGCATCGATATGTCGCACTCGACGTAGCCGCCCCGTTCCTCCGCCACGAGCTTTAGCGTGTCGACCGGCAGGATCCCGCGGTCCCACAGCGAGCCCCTGAACGTGGAGTATGGCCCGCGCTCCTCGGCGATATCGGTCGAGGCCCAGTACGCGCTGTAGGCGATCTGCTCCATCGAGCGGTCGGCGAACTCCACGGCGGCCTGCGAGCCGTACGGAATGCGCAGCATGTGCAGGCAGTCCTGGAAGCCCATGATGCCGATGCCCACCGGCCGGTGCTTGAAGTTGGAGTTGCGCGCCTTGTTGACGTTGTAGAAGTTGAGATCGATGACGTTGTCGAGCATCCGCATCGCGGTGCCCACCGTGCGCTTCAGCTTCTCCATGTCCATCCGGCCCGACGCTGCATCGAGGTGCGCCGGCATGTTGACCGATCCGAGGTTGCACACGGCGATCTCGTCGGGCCCGGTGTTTAGCGTGATCTCGGTGCACAGGTTGGAGCTGTGCACGACGCCCGTGTGCTGCTGCGGCGAGCGCAGATTGCACGGATCCTTGAACGTGATCCACGGATGCCCGGTCTCGAAGAGCATGGTGAGCATCTTGCGCCACAGCTGCGCCGCGGGAAGCTTCTTGTAGAGCTTGAGCTCCCCGCGCGCGCACTTCGCCTCGTACTCGAGGTAAGCCTTCTCGAAGCTCCGCCCGTACTTCTCGTGCAGGTCCGGCACATCCGAGGGCGAGTAGAGCGTCCACTCGCCGTTTTCCATCACGCGCTTCATGAAGAGATCGGGCACCCAGTTGGCGGTGTTCATGTCGTGGGTGCGGCGGCGGTCATCGCCGGTGTTCTTGCGCAGCTCCAGGAATTCCTCGATGTCGAGATGCCAGGTCTCGAGGTACGAGCACACGGCCCCCTTGCGCTTGCCGCCCTGGTTGACCGCGACCGCGGTGTCGTTGACGACCTTGAGGAAGGGCACCACGCCCTGGCTCTTGCCGTTGGTGCCCTTGATGTGGGCGCCGAGCGCGCGCACCGGCGTCCAGTCGTTGCCGATGCCGCCCGCGTACTTCTGCAGCATCGCATTTTCCTTGATCGCCTCGTAGATGCCGTCGAGGTCGTCCGCAACCGTGGTGAGGTAGCAGCTCGCGAGCTGCGAGCGGCGCGTGCCCGAATTGAACAAGGTCGGCGTCGAGCTCATGAAATCGAAGCTGGAGAGCACGTTGTAGAACTCGATCGCGCGCGCTTCGCGGCTCCCCTCGGGCTCGTTCAACGCGAGTCCCATGGCGACGCGCATGAAGAACACCTGCGGCAGCTCGATGCGGCGGCCCTGGATGTGCAGGAAATAACGGTCGTAGAGGATCTGCAGCCCGAGGTAGGCGAACTTGAGATCGCGGTTCGCGTCGAGCGCCGCGCCCAGGCATTTCAGGTCGTAGCCCGCGAGCCGCTCGTCGAGGAGGTCGGCGGCGATCCCCTGGCTCACGAACTCCGGCAGGTATTCCGCATAGCGCGTGCGCATCCCCGCGTGCGTCACTTCCTCGCCCAGCGTTTCCAGGCGCAGCGAGTGCAGGAGCAGCCGCGCGGTGACGTAGCTGTAGCACGGGTCCTGCTCGATCAACGCCCGCGCCGCGAGCACGAGCGACTTGCGCACCTCCTCCATCGGCACACCGTCGTAGAGGTCGCGCTGCATCGCCTGCAGAATGGGCTCGGCGCTCACCTCGCGCCCCAGTCCCTCGCAGGCCTCGCGCACGAGCGCCGCCAGGCGCTCGAGATCGAGCGGCTTCAACGTTCCGCCTTCGCTCACGTTCAGCACGGGCTGTGCGCGCTTGTCCTGGGCGGCCTGGCGCTCCCGCGCGCGTTCCTTCGCCCGCTCCTCGCGGTAGAGCACGTAGGCGCGCGCGACGTTGTGCTCGCCGGCGCGCATCAACGCCAACTCGACCTGATCCTGTATGTCCTCGATATGAAAGGTGCCCCCGCCCGGCTGGCGCCGCAGGAGCGCGATCACCACGCCGTCGGTCAGCCGCGCCACCTGCTCACGCACCCGCGCCGAGGCCGCTCCCGTGCCGCCGTTCACCGCGATGAACGCCTTGGTCATCGCGATCGAGATCTTCGCGGGCTCGAACCCCACGACCGCGCCATTGCGGCGTATTACCTTGTGCTGGGCGTAGGGCGTTTCCTGGGCGGACGAACCGGCGGCGATGGTAAGAGGAGCACCGGCGCCTACGGAGGTGGTATCCGTCACTAACTGCATGAGCAACTCCTTGAGTTATCTATTTTTTGACCCAAGGGGACGGCCAGACCGCTAAAAACCGCCTCCCCCCGCCCGGATTTAGCCTAAAAGCCAGCTAACAAAGAACGACTGGAACCACTATATCTTACGGAAACCACAACATCTAGTGGTGTGCCGCTTATTTTCCACAAATAATAGTAGTGGCATGCCGGAAACGCAACACTTTTTTAACTTTTTCTTAAATCCTCGAAGACATTGAGGAATATCCCGGGAGGCTGCTGAAAAAATGAGCAAAACTGCCCACGAATTAGGCAGTTGCGGAATCCAGCGCGATCCGGACGCGACGGGCGGGAGCGTGAAAGTCCTGCGCGGAGCGCGCCGGACCCGGAAACGACATCGCAGCAAGTGCCGTTCAGAAACAAAAAAGGCAGCCTCGCGGCTGCCTTTTTTGGAGGGGAGGTGATTCGAGCGTATCGATCACGGAGAAACAAAAGATCCGCACACTCTACGAACCCTTTCCTCCCCGCGGAGAGTATTAGCAGGATGCGTGCCAAAACCTCAACGCCATGATAGCACTCGGCATTTTAAATTAGGATGAAATGCTGTTCTGCAAAAACGCGCTCAATCGGTGCGTGAGAAAGCACACTGATTGGGCGGCCGCCTCAGAAAACGGGCCTGAAATTGCGGCAGGAATTTCTGTGTTGCCGAGCAGCACGGCTGGCGCAGAAAAGCCGCGCGGTAACGTGGAATTCCCGACGCCGAAGCTGAATTCAAGACGTACCGGGGCTCACCGGAAATGCGAGAAGGTGGTAGGCCCGGCCGGCATGCTCGAACTGCGCCGCGTCGTCCATGCCGAGGCCCTCCACGTGGACGCGAAGAGAGTAGGGGTTGGCTGCGGCGACGAGCGTGATTCCGTACTCGTATCGTCCGGCCACCGCGGCCCGCAACGCGTCAAAGAGCTTCCGCGCGAGGCCGCGGCCGCGATGCGAGCGCGCTACGCACACCGGGCCATAGACGAAGAGCCGCGTCGCGGCGAGCGGGCGCCCCCGGTGCACCGCCGTGCGCGCGCAGCGCAGCATGGCTTCCACCACCGGCGGCTGCGGACCCAGGTCCGCCCGGTGCGCGCACAGGTAGCCGACGACGCGCTCGTCCTCGCGCGCCACGACGACGCCCAGGTCTTCCGCC
>Ga0075428_100007322_pt1 | contig 12227 bp, 8 predicted proteins | sample RhiMetdeltSRZDD2_FD_75291 | JGI IMG/M metagenome (GOLD analysis project Ga0075428, IMG submission 75291) | Populus rhizosphere microbial communities from Tennessee, USA - Rhizosphere MetaG P. deltoides SRZDD2 | ecosystem: Host-associated > Plants > Roots > Rhizosphere > Soil | place: USA...
AATCAAAACATCGGCAACGCCTATCACGGGAAGACCGGAACGAAGCGGCAGTTCGACGGCATGTCGATCGACCACGCCAGCGGCAACGTCGGGTACCTCGTGAACTCGGCGATGGTCCAGGAAATCTCGCTGCAGAGCAGCGGCATCTCCGCGGAGAGCAACGCGGACGGATCGGTCGTCAACATGATCCCGAAGGAGGGAGGCAACAGCTTTTCGGGAACGTTGTCCGGGCTGTACACGAGCGACACGTTCGAGTCGTCGAACCTGAACGACGATCTGCGCGCGCGCGGGCTGACGACCATCAGCAAGATTTTGAAGATTTACGACACCGGCGTGACGCTTGGCGGACCTATCAGGAAGGATAAGCTCTGGTTCTTCGCGTCGTTCCGCGAGTGGGGCAACCAGCATCTGATGGCCGGCAACTTCTGGAACAAGACGCAGGGGACGCCGTTCTATACGCCCGACCTCTCGCACCCGGCGGATCGCGCGCAGTGGTACGAATCAAAAGCGGCGCGCGTCACGTGGCAGGCGGCGCAGAAGCACAAGTTCAACTTCTTCGCCGACGTCGCGGATGATTGCCTGTGTCGAGCGATCGGCGCACTGGGCAGCGCGCCGGAGGCGGGTATCGCCTTCCATTTCCGGCCGGTCGGCCTCTACCAGGCCGACTGGAGCGCGCCGATTACGCCGAAGCTGCTGTTCGAGGCCGGCGGCTCGCTCACGATCACGCATTGGCCGACGTTCCTCAATCCCGGGGTCCAGCCCTCGCATATCTCGATTCTGGAGCTGTCGAACAACTTCAGGTACAACGCGTCGGCGACCTACGCGTCCAAACGCGCGACCGATCGCGGCGCGCAGCGCTTCTCGGTTTCATACGTGACCGGTTCCCACGCCTATAAATTCGGCACGCAGATCGAAGAAGCAGTCTCCGACGTCGTGACCTACGTGCAGGGCGATGTGAACTACTCGTTCCGCAACGGTGTGCCCACCTCGATCACGCAGTACGCGACGCCGTATCGAGCCATCGATCGCACCAGGGCCGACATGGGCATCTATTTCCAGGACCAGTGGGCGATTCGGCGGCTCACGCTGAACTACGGCGTGCGGTTCGACTACTTCAACGGGCACGTCGACGCGAATCACGTCGCGGCGCCCGCGTCGGGGTGGGTTCCGGCGCGCGACTTCGGTGCGGTTTCCGGCGTGCCGGCGTGGCAGGACATCAATCCGCGCTTCGGGGCGTCCTACGATCTGTTCGGCAATGGCACGACTGCGCTGAAGGCGTCAATTGGCCGCTATGTCGCCAAGACGGGCACCGCGGTCGCCAGTGCGAACAATCCCGTGACGACGTCGGTCAACAGCATCACGCGTACGTGGGGCGACGCGAACGGCAACTATGTTCCCGATTGCGATTTGAAAAACCGCGCAGCGAACGGCGAGTGCGGCCCGATGTCGGATGCGAACTTCGGTGGACTGAGCCCGACAACCCACTGGGCGGACGATGTGCTGCGCGGATGGGGCGTGCGGAATTCCAACTGGGACGTCGGAACGGAAATTCAGCACGAGCTCCGCGACGGCGTGTCGTTGACGGCAGGCTATTACCGCAACTGGTACAGCAACTTCACCGTAACCGACAATCTGCTTCGAGGGCCGGAAGATTTCAATTCGTACTGCCTGACCGCGCCCCTCAATCCGAACCTGCCGGGCGGCGGCGGCTATCAGGTCTGCGGTCTGTCCGATGTGTCGCCTGCCAAGTTCACGCAGGTCGATAACGTCGTTACGCAATCGTCGCACTATGGAGATCAGAAACAGGTCAACAACTTCTTCAACGTCGCCATCAACACGCATCTGCGTTCCGGCGCGTCCTTCGGCGGCGGCTTCGATACCGGACGCACGATGACCGACAACTGTTTCGTCGTCGATGCGCCTGGAATCACCGTTGTGTCAGTAACGGCGCCGCAGACTGCGACCACGGTGAGCGGAATTTCAAACGCGGCGCCGACGACTCCGCAGAAGACGACCACAGTCAATGGCAAGCCGATTTGCCACGTCGTTACGCCGTTCCGTGGGCAGACGCAGCTGAAGCTGAACGGCGCGATGCCGCTGCCGTACGACTTCATGATCAGCGGCATTTATCAGGACGTCTCCGGCCCGAACATCGTCGCGGCGTACGCGGCCAGCAACGCAGAGATCTCACGGTCGCTCGGTCACGACCTCGCCGCGTGCGGCGGACGGACACCGTGCACCGCGACCGCGACGGTCCCGCTCGTGATGCCGGGCTCGATGTACGACCATCGCATACGACGTCTGGATGTTCGAGTGACCAAGCAGGTTCGGTTGACACCTCGGCTTCGGATGCAGGGCAATCTCGATATCTACAACGTGTTCAACGGCGGCTCCGCCATCCAGATCAACAACGCGTTCGGACCCCAGTGGCGTCAGCCGACCGAAGTACAGGATCCCCGGATTCTCCAGTTCAGCGCGCAATTGAATTTCTAACCGGCTTCCGACTGCAGACTTCCGGCTCCCGGACCCGGGAACCGGTAGCCCGCAGCCGGTAGCCAACAAAGGAGACGACGTATGGAGCACATCATCAACCGGTTGCTTCAGGAGTACGAGCGCGGAAAGGTGACCCGTCGTCAGCTCATTCAGATGCTTGCCGTCGGAACGGCGGCAGCTTCAGGCGCTGCGACGGTGGAGGCGGCGCCGGCCAACGCCACCTACATCAATCACATCTCGATGCAGGTCGCGGACTACAAGAAGTCGCGCGATTTCTATGCGGGTCTATTCGGAATGAAAGTCAGTAATGACGACGGCAAGACACAATGCCGGCTGACATTCGGCAACAACATCATCATTCCACGCAACGCGGCGAGCCGGCCGGGCGCCAAGGTCGGCATCGATCACGTCGCGTACACACTTGCCGGGTGGGACACGGACAAAAGCGTCAAGCCTGCCGTTGAAGCGGAGTTGAAAAAGCGCGGCTTGGAGATCCGGACGACCGAAGGCAGTTTCCATGTCAAGGATCCGGATGGCTTCGAGGTCCAGATGGGCGGGAAGGATCAGTAGGACACGCTGTAGGGGCGGGTCCTCAAGACCCGCCCCTACACTACCCAGCGCTTCAAAAGCCGTACTTCACGCCGAACTGTATGATGCGCGGCGTACCTTCCATCGACGTAATCCGTCCGAACGCGCCCGAGCTGAAGTTCGTGTGCGTCCGATCGGCGCCAAACGCCAGCGTGGGCGGCCCCCAGTTGAACGTGTTGAGCAGGTTGAACGTCTCCACGCGGAGCTCCAGCTTGCGGACGGCGCCGAAGGCGATCAGCCTCGAGAGCGCCATGTCGACCGACCAGTACCCCGGCCCTCGCAAGCTGTTGCGCTGGAAGTTGCCCAGCGTGCCGAGCGCCGGCTGTGCGAACGCAGCGGGGTTGAGCCAATGTTCGGGCGTCTTCTTGTCGCCGTACGGGTTGTCGAGCACCTGGTTGACGCGCTGATTCTGAATGCCGCTGAGCGAGCGGTCCTGTCCGGCGATGACGTTGACGGGGCGCCCCGACCGCGCGGTGAGGATGCCCGACATCCGCCAGTCGGAGAGCACGGCGTTCGCCAACTTGCCGGCGAGCTGCGGTGCCTGCACACCAGCGACGAAGACGCCGATGTGCCTCCGGTCCTGATCGCAGTAGCCACGGTCGAATTCGGGGTGCTCTGGGTCGGTGTAGCCGTTGGCGATCTGTGGGAACCCGCCGGTCTGGAACGACGGGTCGCCGAAACAGCGCGAAACCGTGTAGTTCCCACTCATGCTCAGCCCGGCCGCCGCGCGACGCTGGAACGACAGCTTCAGGCCGCGGTAGTTCTGAATGCCGAGAGCGGTGTGAAGATCCAGATTCCCGATGAGCGCCGCCGCAGCGGGGTTCTCACCAGACAGTGTGAACACCCGTCGAGCGTTGAGATTCCCCGCGTTGCTGCAAGTCGGATAGGAGACGCCCTGGAGCGCACACGGACCGAGGCCGAGGAATACGCCAGGATTGAGCGCGACCTGATTCCATAGTCGATCGGTGTGGCTGGCCAGATAAGTGGCCGCTACCTGCCAGACCCCGCCGACCTGCCGTTCCACCGTCACGTTCCACTGCTGAATGCGGGGTGAGTTGATGTCAGGGTCGATTGCGCCATACGCGCCAAACGGCAGGTAACGCGTGTCGCGATTGGTCGCGATGGGGTGCGGATCGCCGCCGAGGTGGGCGTACGGGCGATCGAAGCCGCCAGGAGGATCCTGAATGATGGAACGGTTCCCGAAGGGCGGCGAGTTGGCGTTGATGAGCATGTATTCCGCGTTCGGAAAGTCGTAGGTAAGCCCGTATGAGGCGCGCACCGCCATGCGGCCGTCGCCCGACACATCCCAACCAAGCCCGACGCGCGGCGAAAAGTTGAGCCACTGGGTGTGTACACCTCGCCGGCCCGACGTGGCGAACCCCGCGTCACCCGGGTAGACCAAACCCGCCGGCGCGTTCACGAACACCTTGCTTGTCACGTTGTTCCGGAAGTTCTCGGGGATGAAGTTGTACACGGCACCGTTCCGGACGCTCTGGCCAAAGTACGGCTCCCAACGGAGTCCGCCGTTGATTGTGACGTGACGGCCCGCTCGCCACGTGTCCTGACCGTAAAAACCCATGTACCACTGATCCATCGGAAGAATGGCGGGTCCACCGTGCTCGAGCCGCCCGACCCTGCCGAGGAGCAGATCGCTCAAGCCTCGCCCGGTCGCGTCGCCGGTGAACTGCCAGACGCCGCCGGATCGCGCGTGCGATTGAAAGTAGTAGCGCCAGTAGGCCACGTTGCCGCCGAACGACAGCTGGTGATTGCCGCGCACCAGCGTCAGGTCGTCGCTGACCTGCGACGCGCTGGTCACGAAGCGGCTCGGACCGGGGTTTTCGGCGAAGAACCCGCCCTGGACCTCGATCCACATGACGTGTGGTTGATAGCTGTAGGCGTCGATGCCCAAGTCGTGCGGTTCGAACGTGACCGGAGCGAGACGGCTGACCGCTGATCGATTGAACGCGAACCGGACCGCGTGGACCGTGTTCGGCCCGAAGACACGCGTGTCGCCAATCGCCAGCGATTGCGCCATCGCGTCGGAACCGAGCAGGCCCACCCTGTTCGCATTGTCGTAGAGCGACAGGACGGTGTCGCCTTCGCGCATGGGAATCGGCGCGGTGAACGACGTCGCCATGTAGCGTCCGAAGATCGTGTCATCCTTCGTCCGCTGGTAATCGATGCGGCCGACGGACTGCATCTGGTCGCTGTCGTTCCGCAACGAGTACGTAATCTGGCCGCACGGATCGGTCGTGCTCGGGAGACGCTTCAGGAGATTGAGCGCCGCCGGACTGAACCGCGCGGGATCGATCCGGTTGTCGACGAACCCGCCGCGCAGCGTGATCTGCTGCCCGCCGTTGCACGCAGGCGAGGCGAACGTCGTGAAGTCGCCCGCCAGCATGGCCGGTGTTGGCACCCACGCAATGTTCGCCGCGGGCTGCTGGCGAACCGTGGTGCCCTGGTAGGCCCCGAAGAAGAAGAGCCTGTTCTGCACGATCGGACCGCCGAACGTGCCGCCGAACTGATTGCGCTGCAGCCCATCATCGACGCGCTTGCCGTTCGGTCCGATCTGCGCGAACGGGTCGGTCGCGTTGAAACGGTGATCGCGCAGGAATTCGAATGCATTACCGCTGAAGCGATTGGTGCCCGACTTCGTCACGGCGCTCACCGCCGCGCCGGAGTGCATGCCGTTCTGGGCGTTGAGCCCGCTCGTCGCGACGCTGAACTCCTGCAGCGCGTCGGGGAAGGGGAATGGCAGATTGAGATTGTCCTGCGGATTGTTGTGCATGGCGCCGTCGAGGAGGTACGCCACGCCGTACGGGAGTCCGCCGCCAACCGAGATCCCCAGGCCGCCCGGTACGGCCCTGTTGGGCGCCGTCGTCGTCTGCACGGCCGCTCCGGAGACGATGACGAGTTCCGCCGCGTTGCGTCCGTTGAGCGGCAGCGCGAGGATCTCCTCGTTCCGCACGACTTCCCTGATGCCGGCGCTCTGGACGTCGACGAGGGGCGCGGCGCCCTCTACGGTGACGGACTCTTCGAGCTGGCCTACTGAGAGGGTGGCGTTGAGGACGGGCGAGGCGCCCACCTGCAGCACGATGCCGGTCTGCACGTAAGTGCGGAATCCCGACAGTGAGACTTCGAACCTGTACGGACCGAGCGGCACGTTCGAGAGGACGTATGCTCCGTTCGCATCTGTGACGTCGCTGCGCACGAAGCCAGTAGCGGTTTGGGTAGCGGTGACGGTCGCACCAGGCAGCACCGCTCCGCTTTCGTCCGTGACGCGGCCACTGAGCTGGGCCGTCGATTGCGCCCACGCAGCCGTCGTGATGACGAGAACGCTGAGAACGCCGGCCGCGCAACTCCGGAGGAAACGTCGCATCAGATCCTCCTCTCGGAAAACAGCAGCTAGTCGCGAATAGTTGCAGCCGATGGAGACTAACTCGTAGTGGGGGGCAGTATATGCCCGTCTGGTCGCGGGTCAATACCGGGAATAACGACAGACCGGAATGACGGGAATAACACCCGGAGTCGGCGAGCGGCCCGTTATCGCGACGCCGAAGCCGTTCGCGAGTGGGACACGGATAAGAACGTCAAGCCAGCGGTCGAAGCGGAATTGAAGAAGCGAGGCTTGAACATCCGCACGACGGAAGGAAGCTTCCACGTGCAGGATCCGGACGGCTTCGAAGTGCAGATGGGTGGGAAAGACCGATAGCTACGGCGGTGAGCGAAGATGCTTTCGATGCTCGACGGACTTCGTTCGTGAAGCCGACCACCGAGATGCAGCGATGACGAATGGGCAAACGGTGAGGGCGTGGAAAGTGAAGTAGCCGTCAAGGCGGTGGGGTCGACCTGAAGGTCGGCCCCATACCGATCTTCAGAAGCCGTACTTCACGCCGAACCGCACGATGCGCGGCGTACCTTCCATCGACGTAATCCGCCCAAACGCGCCCGAGCTGAAGTTCGTGTGCGTCCTCAGGCAGACCAGCAGATGGGGTCACTTCACAGCCGGCCCCGACTCAGGCAACCTCTCAAACTGACCCTTTGGTTTGCGAAACGACCAGTTTGTCACTGATATTCGCCTTTGCCCGACACTTCTTTCTCGCCCACAGCCGATTTGAATTTTGCACGACCAACCGTCGTGCCGCCACCGAACAGCGCCTCGGGGAACCAGTATTCACCCTCTCCCAGGTGTCCTCCAGCCAGGTGTGCGACGAAATGCGCACAGATGTGCCAGTGGACAAGCAAGCCCGACCGTCCAGAGCCGTGGGGTTGCCCGGAATTGGGGATTTGTGCGATAAGTGCATATTGTTGGTGATACGCCCGAAAAAGTGGGCACCGGTTTGCATACGCACACTTCGTCGCAATTGCGTGGAACCGGTGAGACGCGGAAGCCCTGTTCGAACAACAGGATCCGCGAAATACGTATCGCTTCGCGCGACCGCTCATGTCAGGCCGATGAGAACGGGATGAAGGCCGACCCGAAAGGAACAGGCATCTTGGAAATGTATTTTGTGTTGGACGAACAAGGCGAACCGTTACCGGTCAGCGACTTTGAGGAGTGGGTGCAATGGTGCGACCGAGCAGATCGCGGCGTGGCCCGCACCGTTGTGGCTGCTGACGTCGTAGTCCTGACCACCTTCAACGGCGTCGATGAGGTCGTAGATGGACAGACACCGCTTCTGTTCGAGACACGCGTTTTCGGTGGCGTGCTGGATGGGGAGGCCGTGCAGCACTCCACCCGTGCAGACGCGCTCGCAGCGCACGCCAAACTAGTGGAGTGGTGTCGCATGGGCAACTCGCCCGGCACCGGCCTTACGGATGATCAGATAACCTAATGTCTACATCCACCTCAGGGTTCCGCCAATCGAGGATCAACGGCAGGCCTTAATGGGTCTCGAGATCACCTAATCTCACGCGCCCGAAGGAGCTCCGAGAGAGTATTTCGAAGCTCCGTCGGCGCCAAATCCTCACGAATCAAAAACAATATTCTCCGGCGGCTGGGTCATCTTCACCGTCGTACCGCGGACATCGATGATCGCAGCCGCTCTCGACCGAAGGCGAGCCGAAGCTCCCGCGCGGCGCTTGCCTTACGGGGCTTGAACGAGACCCGCGCCCACGCGCGCGGGTGGAAATGGCAGATGTTTTGCCGTTGCCTGGAGCTTCTTCCAGAGGTTCATCCCCCGAAGTGTCGGGCTGATCTCCGCCCACAACGCCGCACAGCCGGCGACGTGAGCTGCGGCCTGGCTCGTGCCGCTCTGTAAGCCGTATTTAACCGGACGCGGAAGGGACGAAAAGATATCTCGTCCTGGCGCCGCAATGTCAATCTTGCCGACGTTCGAGAATGCCGACGGGGTGAGCGTCTGATCCAGCGACGCCACGGCCATAATCGTCGGCGAATTGGCGGGCGCCCCGGTAGGACCACCACTGGCGCCTGCCGCAGCGATCATCAAGCATCCCTTGTTCAGCGCGGCGGCACCGGCCGCGGTATACGCCGCTTGGACTGGCGACCCGCTCCCAATTGCGATCAGGATCACCGGGCAGCGATTCGCGATCGCCCAATTCATCCCCGCCAGCACGGTCGCCGTCGTCCCGCTCCCCGAGCTCGTCAACACGACCCCGAGGTGAATCAATGTCTTGTAACCGATCCCGTAGCGCGGAATTGCCCCGGGGGGTGACTTTGGGCCGCACGCAGTTCCGACGATGTGGGTCGCGTGAGCGCTCGGGGGGGTCACCGGGCCCACGAAGCTCTGCGTGACGATTGTGCGATTGGCGAAGTCCGGATGCCCCATATCGATCAGTGACTCTAGGACTGCGACTTTGACACCGGCGCCGCTGCGCGCGCTCGGCGGCACCTTGCATGCGATCAGACCCCAGGTCGCCCCGACCACCAGCGGATCCTCCGTTGGCTCGATCTCCGCTTCTTTCGTCGCCCGCAGATCATCCGCGATCGCGGCCGCGGCCCGGCGGAAGCCACGCAGATATTCACCGTCGGCAGCATGAGCAAAAACGAAATACTCAGGTTCGATCGATTCGATGGCTGGATCAGCGACGTCGGTCAAGCCTCGTGCTTCCAAGACGCCTCCACCGACAACTGCGGCTCCGATCTCCGGAAACACGAGCGCTTCGGCATCGCCGGCATTCTCGAGCACAACCGCCTGGTCCTGAAAGTCGCGCGCATCCGCGACGCGGACTCCCTGCTCGGTGAACAACCGAACGCCCTTTTCCATCGATTGGAACGTGATGATGGAGCGTCCGGTCTCAAACGTTCGACCGCCACGATCGAGCGCGCTGAGCAGCAGTTCGTCAACGGTGGCGTGCAACCCATGTCCAATCGACGGGTCGGATGAGCGATTCGACTTTTTCGCGTTCATCAGTTATCCCTCCTGGCTCCGTGTGCATTGGCATCATGTGAGCCATCGTGAGAATCCCGCGCGCGGGTGTCGACACGCCCATGCTGGGTGCGAACCAGTTGCTTGTAGGCGCTTCGGTTGGCTGTGTGCTGCCGCTGCCACTCATCCAGCTGCACCTTGAGCTCGCGCGTTAGTCGTGCATGATCGGGCAGGACCTTCACTTCCGACCGGCGGCGCGCTCGATCGATGAAGACCAGTTGCGCCACTGGATCGCCTTTGGCGACATGGACGGCCGCGAGGTGCTGCGGCTTTCGCAGGATCAGATTGACCGGGTGCGCGTACCAATCCGTTTCAACCAAGCCACTCAGCACCTCGAACGGCGGCACTCGATTGATCGGAGACAGGAACAGCGTGTCGATGCCGGTGCCGGTGCGGCAGATGTACGGAAGGTGCAGCTTGAATAGCTCGAGCTGATCAGCGCGGTCGAAAAAACTGAGCCCCGGCCCGATTGGCACCCGCGCACCCAGCTGTTCGTTGTGGATTGCCGTGAAGGTGAAAGCATTCCCTCTGAAACAACAGGCCGGATCGTCGATCACATAGAAGAGCCGCGGGTCAGGCCTGCTGTGGGAATTCGTCTCCAACGGGGATATGAAGGCATGCGCAGCCGGCGGAACGTCGGCCGGCTGGCACAGCCCGAATGCGATCGGCGAGCGTACGAGTAGTCCGAGCGCGGTGGCGGCGGTGAATGGAACGCATTGCTCCTGCACGCCGTATCCGGGCGGCACCCGGGACCGCGTGGTCGCCGGTGCAGGGGTCGGCAACACGGCGTCGCGCACGAGCGGAAGAATCTGCAGTTCCATTGCGCGCCTTTCGGGACGTTGACGGGCGGCCGCGCTCGGGCGGATTGACAACGCTACCAGGTGTCTGGTGACCCGGGTGGACCGATGTCGATCGGAACATCCGGGGACACGTCGACCACTCCGGCGATCGATCGTACTTTGCTGACGATTTCATCACCCGCTTCGCCGGTTATGCTGCCAACCTCCTCGAGTACCTTACCGACGGAAAAGCCGGCCTCCTTCAGATCCTTCGTGATCTCGGACATCGGCCGCTCAGACGAAGTGGTGACGATCCATCCTTTGCGCTCCGGCATGACTCACCTTCCTTGCTCGTGAGATACCCGCCGGGAGCGTCCCGGCGGGTATCTGCATCGATCCCCGATACTACGCCGGCGCCTGAACGAGACCTTTTCCTACTTTCGTGACCGGAAGCGGGAGCGGCTTCGCCGTCGCCTGGAGCTTCCTCCAGAGGGTCATGCCGCGGAGCGCCGTACTAGTTTCGGCCCACAAGGCCGCACACCCCGCTACATGAGGTGTCGCCATGCTCGTTCCGCTCTTCGTCCCGTATTTGGTGGGACGGGGCACCGAGGAAAAGACATCTCGCCCAGGGCCGGCAATCTCGATCTTGCCGATGCTGGAGAACTGCGACCAGCCCAGGTTGTTGTCGACGGACGCCACCGCCATGATCGTCGGCGAGTTGGCCGGAGCGCCGGTGTGGCCGGCGGGGCCCGCATTGCCGGCGGCCGCGATGATCAGGCACCCTTTGCTCAATGCGGACGCGCCCGCGGCGGTGTACGCCGTCTGGACCGGTGAATTCGATCCGAGCGACATCGAAATCGCGACGCAGCGGTTCGCGATCGCCCAGTTCATGCCCGCGAGCACGCTGGCCGTGGAGCCCGAGCCTGAGTTGCTCAGAACCTTGCCCACGAAGATCGGTGCTCGATACGCGATGCCATACCGCGGGGTCGCGCCGGCGGGCGCCTTCGGCCCGCAGGCGGTTCCACACGTGTGGGTTCCATGACTGTGCAGATCTTGAACGGGCTGTCCGACGAACGTCTGCGAGACGATCGGCCGCCCCGCGAAATCCGGGTGCCCCAGATCCAGACCCGTGTCCAGCACCGCGACCTTGATGCCGACGCCACTGCGCAGGCTCGGTGGCACCTTGCAGGCAATCAGCCCCCAGGTGGCGCCCACGACCAGCGGATCTTCCTCCGGCTCGATCTCGGTTTCGCCAGGGGCGCGGAGATCCTCTGCGATTGCCTCGGCAGCGCGACGAAAGCCGCGCAGATACCCGGTCGAGTCGGCATCCGCGAACACAAAGTACTCCGGTTCGATCGCCTCGATTGCGCTGTCAGTTGAACCATCGGTGAGCGCGTTCAATTCGCGTGCCTCAAAGGCTGGCCCGCTGATCACTGCCGCGCCGATCTCGGGGAACACCAGGGCTTCGGCATCGCCGACGTTTTCGAACGTGACGGCTTGATCCGTGTAATCGCGCGCGTCGGCAAAACGGAGTCCCTTTTCGCTCAACGACTTAATGGCATCGTCAGAGGCATTCTCCTTAAATGTGACGATGTATCGCCCAGTCTCAAGGCTGTCATCACCGCGCTCCAGCGCGGCCGCCAGGAGATCATCGACAGAGGAGGAAACGTGGGGCTCGGTCGTGCCCTTGGTCGGATTCGCTTCTTTCTTTGGCATCTTCTACCTCCTAACACAGAGTCTTGGCTCGCAGCAGAAGCCGTGGGCCGATTGCGCTGCTCTCCTTCGTTGCCATGCCGAGGCATGTGTCGTGCAGGCTCTTCCGCAGGCGTCGATCCGTAGTCGCTGGTGACGTATCCTTTCGAGCGCCGCTTACACTCCTACTCTCGTCGCCGTCGCAGAATTAACGTCGTGGAGAGCAATTTCGAACAACATTACGATTGCGCCACCAATGACCTTATCCGCTCTGGCTGAGGGCCGC
>Ga0075428_100007323_pt1 | contig 12226 bp, 13 predicted proteins | sample RhiMetdeltSRZDD2_FD_75291 | JGI IMG/M metagenome (GOLD analysis project Ga0075428, IMG submission 75291) | Populus rhizosphere microbial communities from Tennessee, USA - Rhizosphere MetaG P. deltoides SRZDD2 | ecosystem: Host-associated > Plants > Roots > Rhizosphere > Soil | place: USA...
GGCTCACCTGCTGTACGGCAACGAGGTAACATCGGCGGTCTCCTGGAGAAAGAGAGAGCAGCAGGAGCAGCCTAGAGAGCCGTGACTCTGAAGTCAAGAATAAACGGCGTTGTAGGGATAATCTTCTCAACAAATGTATTCCGGAGAGTGCCGAGAGAGGGCAGCACCAAGCAGTGTCGAAGATCACTGTGTTTTGATCAGGCAAGGTGCTACTTTGGGAACATATTGTGCTGAAGTTTGCGGGTATCTGCAACATGGTACTCTAGGTGCGGATATTGTAGATTCTTTAGCATACACTGACCTTAGACATCATTATGAATAGACTACATCTTGAATGGCGGCGAACGTCCCCAACATGGCACCTGATGGTACGGCCAATTCGTTGCGAAATGCGTCTACAAAGGGGAGCCTCGCAAAAGCCGTCAGAAGCCCCTCTGGCGGCTTTCTCTTTATGAAGCCTCGTTGCATACTCCAGCGGAGTGAAAGGCAGATCTTACAGGACTAAGTGCTCTCCTGCTCCCGCAATTGCTGCAGGAGCAGTTCAGCTGGGGTCCAGTATTTTTTCGTAGCATTGCACGCGGTACAGCACGGTACTACATTGCCTTTCGTACTCCGCCCACCACGAGATATGGGCACAATATGATCCATCGTCAGGGCGTCGGGCGCAAAGGTGCCCTGGCAGTAGGCACAAAGACCCTGGGCAATTTTGTTGCGCCACCACTGTGTCTGGCGTAGGGCCCTGGCCTTCTGTTTTTCACGGGCAATATGTTTTGCATCCTTTTGAATCTCAATCCAATCTGACACAATCTGTCCTTTGCTCGATGCCTCGCGTGCAGAAGCTGGGAAGACCGCCTGATACCATACAAGGGTACAGAGCGTTCCCAACGACGTCAACTCAGCTCCGGCCATGCGCCGGCACCACGCAGGCCATGCAGGGAGCGCGCGCGTCACACCAAGAAAAGGCGAGAGATGGTACGTATCGACAACTCCCGTATTGACGGGCAAGGATTGTTTGCAGCGCAAGAGATCACCAAAGGTACCCGGATTATGGCTTACATCGGAGAAAAGATTACTCGCAAAGAGAGCGCTCGTCGCTTAGAAGCCGGTAATGCCTATATCTTTCATCTGAATTACCGCTACGCTCTTGATGGCAAGACGCTGGCGAATACTGCACGCTATATCAACCATTCCTGTGAGCCGAACTGCGAAGTGGAAAAAACGCACGACACCCTCTGGATTATGGCGTTACGAGATATCAAGACGGGCGAGGAACTCAGCTACAATTACGGCTATACCCTCGAGCATTACCAAGATAATCCATGCAACTGTGGGGCCAAGAACTGTTGTGGGTACATTCTTGATCGGCAATACTGGGGACGTATACCACGTAAAGCAACATAGTAAAGCAACCTCATAATCGGTAAAGTAGACTCTCCCCAGTACCCTCCTACCTCTGGGCCTAGTACGCCTGCAGAGTGCATGCTATGTTTGGCCCTATGCCCTTCCTGCCTCACTCTGAATCACAGTGAGCCCCCCAATGCCGGATACCCTGTCCACGAGTAGAGATCATAGAGCGCCATTGTCGCGAGAACACGACAGCTCCTAGTGAGGGCCTGGCACCCTGGCGTAATGTCGCGCGTCCGTGCCATCGCGCGCCTCACCCTACTAGACAGGACTCTGCGCAGTGTCGTCGCAGAGCAACAAGCCGGCTGCACGCTGATGAGGCTGCTCCCGTTCTACCAGGCCCTATTGCTTCAAGACAGGCCTCCGGGGCAAGCAGAGGAGCCGGGCGTGTCGTCAGCAACCGACGCCACCCATGGCTACATGGGCAGGACACACCGTCCATAAGCGCCGAGGCGGGGCCTGACGTTTTCTCCAACTTGCGATAATACAAGGCCTTTCGCACTGTAGCGCGCAGACATGCAGGGCTACAGACCCGCACGGTATGTGGCATAACATTTGCGTATGCATACGAAGTGAAACCTGGAACACACACATCCAGGCTGGAACAGACCAAGATAGGTCCGGCTGCTGGAGGCCCGCGGATCCTGCGACCCTCCGCCCGGAGAGGAGTATCGACCATGGCATATAAGGTACTAGGCATTCTCCTTTGCATTGGTGTCATGAGCCTCGTCAGCGGGTGCTACTGCTACCCCCCTGGCTACCATCATCCGCACCCGCATCGGTATTCGTCGGCACCTCCCTATAGGTCATACGTTCATCATGCCGGTGGGATCTATGCTGGCAGATAGGCTGTCAGTGCATAGAGGGGGACAAGCCGCATCAAGGTAGGTGTGAAACCACTTTTATCTGTCGATATGATGGATGTATGATAGGCTGCAGATGAGCCAATGAGGGGGTATAGAAGCCCAAGGATGTGGAATCGCTTCTAGGGCGTGCCGGCAACGTGCTTATAACCAGTGGCGGAGACGAGCAGTGGCCAGGAAAGTCCAGCAACCTTATACGGTGGAGATATGCCCGGCGTGTGGGGCTAGCGGCAAAACTTCCTGGGGAACCTGCCAGTCGTGCGGTCACTATTACCTGGTGGAGGGTTGGACACAAATCCCCAGACGCAGACACCTCTCACTATGGCTAGCGCTCGCTCTGGGGGTCGTAGCCGTCCTGAGCGCCTGGATTATCTCACCTTTCCTGCCCGACCCCCTCACCAGTGTGTTCCATAGGCCCACGACGCAACTCAGCTCCGCCTCGCTTGCCACCCAGTGGGCCACGTGGGGTGGGGATCTGCAGCAACGGCGCTATGTGGCCGAGGCCCTGCGCCAGCCGGAAGGCCGCCGTGCCTGGTCGGTGCCCCTGGGGACCCCTACGCGCTCCGTCCCTGTGGTCGTAGACGACGTCCTCTACATTGGGGGCCATTTTACGCTCCTCGCTCTGGATGCCCATACGGGGACCCGTCGCTGGGAGATGCGCACGACGGGTCCGGTCCATACGTCTCCGGCTGTCGCCGGGAAGCAGCTGTATCTCGGCTTGCAAGACTGGCGTGTCCTGGCGCTGGACCGCGAGACGGGCCAGACCCGGTGGGAGTTCCAGATGCAGAACCCGGTCGCTGGCTCGGCCGCTGTAGCGCAGGGCATGGTCTACATCGGTTCCCTAGACGGCTTCCTGTACGCCCTGGATGCGGCTACCGGGAAGCCCATCTGGCAGTTCAAAACCCAGGAACAGCCCCTCTCCCCACCTGCTTTCTCTGCGGGCACGCTCTTTGTCAGCTCTACGGAAGGGATTCTCTACGCGCTGCATGCCAGGACAGGGTACACTCAGCTTCGTTTCCGCACCCGAGAGCGTCTGCAGGACACCCCAGTTGTGGCCAACGGGCTGGTCTATTTCCCCTCTGGAAGTCAGATATATGCCGTGGCAGCCGAGGCGCGTGAGTTCCCCGGGCAATACCAGCTCCAACTGGTCTGGGCGCAGCTCTGGATCTGGCAATTCCCGGTACCGCGACCACCGGCCCAGCCGGGGAGCAGATGGCGCTTTGCTCCCTGGAAACCTCCGCATGGCATTCTCTCTGCCCCGGCAGTAGCCCCAGAGGCATTCTATGTCGGTGATACTGAGGGCTACCTCTATGCTCGGCATGCCCTGACAGGTGAAGGGCTGTGGCAGTTTCAGGCCGGAGGCGCCTTGATGGCCTCACCAGTGATCATTGGCCCACACGTCTACTTTGGGACTGACGCCGGCTGGCTCTATGCGCTGGATCGTACACACGGGGAACTCCTATGGAAACTTTCCTTGGGGGCATCTATTCATGCTACCCCGGTGTTCGCCAGTGGACGCTTGTACGTCCAGACCACAGACGGGTGGCTGCACGCTATCGACTGACGCGCGTGGCACTATTTGCGGCTCTAACGGTGGACGAAACGACATAGCTCTAGTGCTGTCAGGGGCGCTCGCAGACCAGGAGCACCGTGCGCAGGCGATCCTCTGCAGCGTTACGGACCCTGGCCTCCTGAATCGCTGCGAGACGCTCCCCCATGACGAGGGATTGAATGGTGTGTGGAGCGGATTCTGGGTTGGGCGCCGCTTCCCGAAACGTGGCTGCCGGGTGCCAGTAGTGTTCGATGAAGCCGGTGGCCAGGATCACTTCACGCAGGGTGTCTGCCGTGAGCAAGTGGCTGTCAGCCGCTTCCCTGGCCCACATCAGGGGGAAGTGTGGCGGCTGGACTGGCCCGGCTATGGGCTCCAATTGCGCCAGGCGGCCCGCCGGACGCAGGACACGGAAGAATTCATGGTAGAGTCGGCCCTTATCCGCGATCTGCATGCCGCTGTTCTGCGTCCATACGATATCGAAGCTGCCGTCGGGAAAGGGCAGGTTGAGCGCATGCCCACAGCAAAAGCGGACCTGCTCCGTCAGCCGCGTGCGCACCGTCAGCACTGCCCCTGCACGCACATAATCGGCGGTCAGATCAAGTATGGTCACCTGGGCACCGTACTCCACGGCGAGCATGCGGGCTGGTCCGCCAAGACCTCCACCGACATCGAGCACGCGCATGCCGGCCGTCACCTCTGCCTGGCCGGCCAGGGCACGTGTCGCCTCTTTGCCGCCACCGTGAAACTGATCCAGCGGCGCCAGCGCCTCGGGGGTGGCAGTGCGTAAATCGAGACCTGAGGCGACCACTGCGTCGAGCAGCCTCTCGGCGAGCTGCGGCCGGCTCCAATAGGTGCTGCTGCCACTGCTACCATCTAGTGTGGTCATTATCGCCTCCTGCGCCCGAAGGCTAATACGTTGACTACTGTTGTTGAAGGTGTAACAGATCCCAATACTGCCGATCGAGGATATAGCCACAACAGTTCGGCGCCCCACAGCGGCAGGGATACTCTGTGTAGTTTTTGATATCGTAGCCGTAATTGTAACTGAGTTCCTCACCCACCTGAATACGTCGTAGGGCGACAACCCAGATCGTGTGGGTGGTCGTGTGAATTTCGCAATTCGGATCACAGGAGTGATTGATATAGCGGGCGAGATTGGTGAGCGCCTTGCCATCGATGTCATAGCGCTCATTCAATTCAAAGATGTAGGCGTTTCCCGCCGCGGCCCTCTTGGCCCCTTCGGCTTTGGAAATCTTGTCACCCAGATATTGGATAATCCGGGCGCCTTTCTTGATCTCCTGGGTTGCAAAGAGTCCTTGCCGATCAATCTGCGATGGACCAACACGAATCATGTCTCACCATTTCTCTGCGTGTGCACCTATGACTGCCTTGGCTCCCCTCCATCCTGAGAATAGCCCGTCACCAATGGATAGGCAAGCCGATAAGCATCTCTCCCATTGCTCCAACCTCTCTTGGGCTTGTACTCCAAGTAAAAATCTTGACGTGCACTGCTGAGGCGCTAAGATGTTCCTATAGGTGAGACAAAACAGAGATGGGTGACCATGGACAAGCTCGACTTCCCTGGCGTGGTGCTCACCTGCACCGCTGAGGTGCTGGTGGTGTACAGTCAGCAACCTCTTACAGTGCTCTCCTCGGCGGTCGTGGGAGGAGGGATGGTATGCGTACGTTATCTCCTGAATCGTCACGTACACCATGACTATAATTGTCTGGACCCTGTGACGGATCTGAGCGCCTTTGCCAGAAGGCAGGGTATCGGCGAAGCGTTTGTGGGCCAGATGACTGCGGTATCATTACAGAAAGCCCGGGCGATAACACTGCGTGCTGAAGCCATCACCGTGGCAGCGGTGCTGACGGCGGGCCTCAGCAATGCCACAACCCCGGGTTTGAGTGCACCGGTGACTCCAGGACCGGGTACGATTAACATGATCCTCCTGATCGATGCCTATCTCACCCCGGCGGCCATGGTGCATGCAGTCATCACAGCCACTGAGGTGAAGACGCAAGTGCTCATGGCCCGTAGCGTACGCACTCCGGAAGGCTATGCGGCAACAGGCACCTCGACCGATGCTATCGCAGTGGCCAGTACCGGCCGTGGGACGCCTCTGGCGTATGCCGGCCCAGTGACGCTGGTTGGTTGGCTAATCGGACGCTGTGTGCGTACAGCGTTGGAAGAAGCTCTGGCGCAAGGGTAACGAAGGACATCCCAACGTGATCTATAGTGGCGTGATCCCTCTCCTGCTCGCTCTCCTGCTGGACCTGGTGCTGGGTGATCCCCCGAACCGTTATCATCCGGTTGCCTGGATGGGTGCAGCGATTGGTCTGATGCGGCGCGGCGCGCCGCGCCAGCATTATGTGTTGGCCCTGCTCTACGGTGCCGGACTGGTCGTGGGCGGCGCCCTGGTAGTCAGTATCATTGGGATTGGCATGCACGAACTGTTACAATTCCTCTCTCTCCCCTGGTACTGGCTGTCAGAAGCCTGTGTGCTCAAGACTACCTTCGCCTATCGTGGTCTGGTCCAGGCGGCCCAGCAGGTGCAGGAGGCGCTGGACGCTGGGGAGTTGGAGCGTGCCAGACAGCTGGTGTCCTGGCATCTGGTGAGTCGCGATACCGCGACGCTGACGCCCTCGCAGGTAGCAGCAGCGGCGGTGGAATCGGTAGCGGAAAATGCCTCGGATGGGATCATTGCGCCACTGGTGTTCTACGCCCTCGGGGGGCTGCCAGCCGCCCTGGCTTATCGTTTCATCAATACGGCGGATGCGATGCTGGGCTATCATGATGCAGAGCGTGAATGGCTCGGGAAGATCCCAGCTCGCCTGGACGACTTGGCAAATCTAGTACCAGCACGACTCACTGCCGGGTTGTTACTGCTCGCGACCTGGCTGCTCGGCGGACCACTACGTCGCGCCTTGATGGTATGGTGGCGTGACGCTGGACAAACCGCCAGCCCCAACGCTGGCCGGCCGATGAGTGTGATGGCTGGTGCGCTGGGCGTGGAACTCAAGAAGGTCGGGTACTACTGCCTCGGCGCCGGCCAGGCTCTCCCAGCAGCACCAGATATCTCTGCAGCTATACGCCTGCTGGCCTGGGCCGTGGCGATGGCGGTTGGCTTGCTGGCCATCGTGCAGGTGATCCTCTCATTTCTCTAGGAGGCGTCATGCGCCCCGAACCCCGTCCTGAACTCCTCCATATGCCTGACCCTGTGCACGGGGCCCTGGATTTTGCCGAGTTGGACCGCCTTGCGTTAGCGCCAGAGGCGGTGCTGGACTTCAGTGTGAATGGAAATCCGTACGGCCCCTCACCTGGCGTGCGCGAGGCTCTGGCCCAGGTGCCCTACGACCGCTACCCAGATCGGGAGACGCTCGCCCTCCGCCGTGTATTATCAGCGCATCTGGACGTGCCCGCAGAGCACATCCTCGTTGGCAATGGCAGTACTGAACTCGTCTGGCTCGTGGCGCTGGCGTTTGTGCGCCCCGGCGACACGGTGGTGCAGGTGGGCCCCACCTTCGGCGAGTACACGCGTGCTGCCGTCCTCATGGGTGCCCACCTGCACCAGTACACCGCCCGGCGTGCCGAGAGTTTTCGCGTGGTGCCGGAGGCGGTCGCACAGCTCCTTCAGCAATACCAGCCGCGCTTAGTCTTTCTCTGCAACCCTAATAATCCTACTGGCACGTTCGTGGCACCCGACAGCATCGCGCACTGGGCTACTACTGTTCCCCGCACGCTCTTTATCGTGGACGAAGCCTACCTGACCTTCACGGCGAGCGCCCCCTCTGTCCTGCCGGTCCGGCCTCCCAATATGCTGGTGCTGCGCTCAATGACCAAGGCATACGCCCTGGCCGGGCTGCGTCTGGGTTATGCTGTAGGTTCTCCGGATATTCTGGAAGCCTTGCGGCGCGCCCGGCCCCCCTGGAGTGTCAATGCTCTGGCCCAGGCAGCCGGTATCGTAGCCCTGCAAGATACGGCACACCTGACGCACTGTCTGACACGTATAGCGCAAGCCAAACACGACTTCGTGGCGGGCCTGAGCGCCCTGGGACTCACGCCGGTCCCTTCGACCACCCACTTTTTTCTCATCCGTGTAGGCAACGGTGCGGGCTGTCGGCAGGCGCTCCTGCAGCGTGGCCTGCTGGTGCGCGACTGTGCTTCGTTTGGCCTGCCTGAATACATCCGTGTGGCGACGCGTCGTCCAGAGGAGAACGCCCGTCTGCTCACAGCCCTGGAGGAGCTATGCCCATGGTGCGGCTCTTGTTAATCCGCCACGCCGCCACCGCCTGGACGGTGCAGGGGCGTTTTCAGGGGCAGACCGATGTCCCCCTGAGCCCGCACGGCCGGCGCCAGGCGACCGCGCTGGCCAGGAGGCTTAGGACCGAGACACTGCACCTGCTCTATGCCAGCGACCTGCAGCGCGCCTGGGAGACCGCCCGGCCAATTGCGGCGCCGCCGGCCCTGCAGGTCCACGCCGAACCGCGTTTGCGGGAGATGGCCTTTGGACGCTGGGAAGGCTTGACGTATGCCGAGTTGCAACGGCAGGATGCCGAGCGCCTGGCCGCCTGGGAGCGTGATCAGCTCCACAGTGCCCCACCAGACGGCGAAACCCTGCTGCACATGACCCAACGCGTCCGGGCAGCCTATGCCGATATGCTGGTAGCTGGTCAGGATAAGACGGTCGGGGTCGTGGCCCATGGCGGCCCGCTCCAACTTCTCCTCTGCCTCGCTCTTGGTCTACCACCCCAGGCCTACTGGCAGTTTGCCGTGTCTCTGGCCTCCCTGTCGGAGCTGTGTGTCTATAAGCAGAGGGCTATCCTGACCCGTCTCAACGATACGCATCATCTGCGTCCTCTCTCTCAGGGTAAGAAAGAGTCGCCGACAGAAATACAGCCGTAAGGAGATGCCCTATGGAGTCCTATGACCATATCAGTCAACACGTGATCGCCGTCGCGAGCGGCAAAGGGGGAGTGGGGAAATCGACCATCGCAGTCAATCTGGCGATTGCGCTGGCCCAGACTGGAGCCGCCGTCGGGCTCCTGGATGCGGACATCCACGGCCCCAATATCCCCAGGATGATGGGTGTGGCAGGGCAACCGCAGAAAGGTCCAGATGGGACCATGATGCCCCTGTGCAACTACGGTGTGGCCCTTATGTCAGTCGGCTTCCTAGCAGGTGGTACCAAGCCGGTGATCTGGCGTGGTCCGCTCATCGGCAAAATCATCAAGCAATTTCTTATGCAGGTAGCCTGGGGCCGGCTGGACTATCTCATCGTCGATTTGCCTCCTGGCACTGGCGACGCGCAACTGACCCTGTGTCAATCGGTGCCCTTAACGGGTGGAGTGATTGTCTCCACGCCCCAGGATGTGGCGCTCGAGGACGCGTTGCGCGGTTTGGAAATGTTGCGCACGATGCAGGTGCCGATTCTGGGTCTCATCGAAAACATGAGCTATTTTCTCTGTCCTCACTGTCAGACCAGGACCGACATTTTTGATCATGGCGGGGCGCAGAGAGCCGCTGAGGCGTATCACGTGCCGTTTCTGGGTGCGCTACCGCTCGATCCCAAAATCCGCCGTGGTGGTGATGCCGGGAGGCCGATCGTGGTGGAGGAACCCGACTCGGTGCACGCTGAGATCTTCCGCGACATGTGCGGCAAGCTCGCAGCCGTTATCAAGACGGAGCCTACCCTGCAGCGTACCAAACCACGAATTATCGACCAGACGTGAGGCCGTGGGCGCCTCTCGTGCAGCCTCAAGCAACCTTTTTGGATGCGATCATGCTGTCAAGCCCCCTCTCCTGCTGGGAGAGGAGGCTTCAGGCAAGGTTGTACTCTTTAAGCTTGCGGTACAGCGTGGCCAGGCCGATATCCAGCACACGGGCGGTAATCTGCCGATTGCCAGCATGCCGCTGCAGCGTTTGCACAATAGCCTCTCGTTCAATCTGGGCGAGGGTGGCATCGGTGGATAAGACCACAGGATGCTCGGGCACGGACACCGCTTCCTGGTCTTGTAGCTCAGGGGGTAAATCGTCAATCCCAATCATGGATCCCTGAGCCAGGACAACAGCCCGTTCGATGACGTTCTCGAGCTCACGGACGTTGCCTGGCCAGTGGTACGCCTGCAAGCGCTGGAGAGCCTGCTGCGTTATAGCTGTAATGGGTTTGTCGTTTTGCTGCGTATATTTGTGCAGGAAGTGCGCTCCTAGCAGGGGAATGTCTTCACGGCGCTGGCGCAGGGGGGGCAGGTGCAGCGTGATGACATGAATACGATAGAACAGATCAGCCCGAAAACGCTGCTCCGCGACGGCCTGGGACAGGTCTTTGTTCGTCGCTGCGACGATCCGCACGTCGGCCTGTAACGTGCGACTGCTCCCGAGCCGCTCAAACGTTCCGTCCTGCAATACCCGTAACAACTTCGCCTGAATTTCTAGGGGCATATCACCAATTTCGTCCAGCAGCAACGTGCCACCATCAGCCAGCTCAAAACAGCCTGGTTTACGCTGTTGCGCCCCCGTAAAGGCCCCCTTTTCATAGCCAAACAGCTCTGCTTCTAGCAATGTTGCCGGCAGGGCCGCGGCATTGAGGGTCATGAACGGTCCCGCGGCCCGTGGACTCAGGCTATGCAGCAAGCCAGCAATCAGCTCCTTGCCCGTACCACTTTCCCCGGTGATCAGCACTGTCGCACGTGCCGGCGCCACCTGCTGCACCATCTCACAGACCCGGCGCCAGGGCGGACTGGAACCAATGACATTGGCGCTGGTAAAATCGTCGCGCCTCTGGCGTTGCAACAGCAAGTCTTCGACTAGGAGGGGACGCATGCTCAGGGCCTTCTGCACCGTGCGCAGCACGTCGTCTTTCCCGAAGGGTTTGACAAGATAATCAAAGGCGCCTTGTTTCATCGCTTCCACGGCAGTGGCGACATCGTGATACCCGGACATCATAACCACGACCACGCCACTGGCGTGCGCTTTGACGTGTCGCAGGAGCGCCAGCCCATCCATGTGCGGCATTTTAACATCGCTCAGGAGCACATCCATCGCGCCAGTGCGCATATGGACGAGCGCCTCATGCCCAGACGCCGCTGTGCACACGGCATGTCCTTCCTGGCGCAGGATGAACTCGAGAGCGTCGCGGGTCTTGAGTTCGTCATCCACTACCACAATACTGGCCATGGGGCTCTTGCTCCTTACCGCACGCACACCTCATGTCGGCCCAGAACCAGGGCATGCCGGAAAGGTGAGGCGTACGGTCGTGCCTACACCAGGGGTACTGCATACCTCGATCGCACCGTCATGAGCCGTGACAATTTCATGTGCTACATATAACCCTAGACCGAGTTTCCCAGCTTTGGTCGTCTGCAAAGGCTGGAACAGCTCACGCAGCTGTGTGGCTGGCATGCCACAGCCCGTATCATTCACCTCAAGGCACAGTTGCTGCCCTAGGCGCTGGCCGCGTAGGCACAGCACGCCGCCGTGCGGCATCGCTTCGACGGCGTTGTGGAGCAGATGCCGTAAAACATGGCGAAACGTTTGTGTATGGAGCAGCATCTGACCCAGGCCACGTGTGCCTTCCACCTCCAGCGTAATGCCACGGGCCGCCACGAATGCCTGCATCTCCAGAGCAAAGGCGTCAATGTACAGGCCCAGGTCCTCTGGTTGACGCTCGAGTTCCGATAGGCGCGCCAGCCAAAAGTATTGCTGGATCAGGTCATCGATGCGCCCCACTTCTTCCCGCATGACGCGCAGAAAGTGTAAGAGCTGCGGGCCCTGACTACTCTGCAGGCGGCGCAGGGCATCTTCGAGGATATCAGCGTGCAAAAAGATCGTCGTCAGCGGATTACGGAACTCGTGCGCCAGCGCCCCTGCCAGCCGACTTAACATCGTGAGACGGGCTACGCTCTCGAGCAACTCTGGCTCTCTCGTGAGTTGCTCCATAGGCACCTGCATAGACACTACTCGATCCTGTGGTGCTCCCACCGTCTCTGGCCCCCTCTCTTTCAGAAGCGTGCTCGCGGGTGCTGGCTATTGTAGCATGCTCAATACGGAAAGAAAGAGCGAGGATCTAGCAATTTGGCGTGACTTATGCAAAGATGCAGACGTTGCAGCGTTTCGAGCCGGGTCATTGTTGTAGGTGTGGAAAGGTAGGTCTCCTATGACAAAGCCGATACAGATGCTCCCTACACGGTTAGCCCATAGCATCATGCTCGCCACCGGAGGGTGCGCAGTCGTCTTGGGCCTGCTCGTGTTGCTAGGATGGCATACACATAATGTGCACCTGCTCCAGATGCTACCTACCTTTGCTCCCATGCAATATAACGCTGCCCTCGGGCTCCTGCTCTGCGGCAGTGGCGTGCTCGCGCTGCTGGGTGGCTGGGCTCGCCTGGCTGGACTCTGTGGCGTGCT
>Ga0075428_100007325_pt1 | contig 12225 bp, 12 predicted proteins | sample RhiMetdeltSRZDD2_FD_75291 | JGI IMG/M metagenome (GOLD analysis project Ga0075428, IMG submission 75291) | Populus rhizosphere microbial communities from Tennessee, USA - Rhizosphere MetaG P. deltoides SRZDD2 | ecosystem: Host-associated > Plants > Roots > Rhizosphere > Soil | place: USA...
GGATCTTCGAGGAGTTCCAGCAGGCGGTCTCGGGGCTCGAGCAGCGTGAGGGGACGGGTCTCGGTCTCGCGCTCTCGAAGCGGCTCGTCGAGCTGCACGGCGGGCGGCTCTGGCTCGAGAGCGAGCTCGGCAACGGGAGCACGTTCACCTTCACCCTGCCCGCGAGGTCGTCGTAGTCATGGCGGGCGAACGGATCCTCGTGGTCGAGGACAACGAGCTGAACATGAAGCTGTTCCGCGACATCCTGGTCTCGACGGGATACCGGACTCTCGAGGCGACGACCGGGGGCGAGGCGGTCGAGCTGGCGACCGAGCACACACCGGACCTCGTGCTGATGGACATCCAGCTCCCGGACCTCGACGGCGTGCAAGCGCTCGGCCGGCTGCGTGCGGACGAACGCACCGCCGCGATCCCGGTGCTCGCGCTGACCGCACAGGCGATGGACGGAGATCGCGAGCGCTTCCTCGCCGCGGGGTTCGACGGGTATCTCTCGAAACCGGTGAACGTCCCCGCGCTCATCAGCGCCGTTCGGCTGCACTGCGACGGAGGCGACCGATGAACGGCGACGGCAAGATCCTCGTCGTCGACGACGTCCCCCAGAACGTGCGCCTGCTCGAGGCCGTCCTGGCACCCCGCGGCTACGAGGTGGTCACCGCCACCGACGGTGACGGCGCCCTCAGGCTCGTCGAGTCGGAGGAGCCGGATCTCGTGCTGCTCGATGTCGTGATGCCCAAGCTGGATGGCTACGAGGTCTGCAGACGACTCCGCGCGCGCCCGGAGACGGCGATGTTGCCGGTGCTCATGGTCACGGCGAGCGTAGCGGAGAAGGCGAAGGTGATCGAAGCCGGTGCGGACGATCTGATCGCCAAGCCGTTCAACCAGGACGAGATGCTCGCCCGGGTACGGTCGTTGCTTCGGATCAAGCGCTACCACGACACGGTCGAGGCACAGGCGGCCGAACTGCTCCAGCTGAATCGATCGCTCGAGGGACGTGTGCACGCGCAGGTCCGGGAGCTCGAGCGGATGCAGAAGCTGCGGCGGTTCCTCTCGCCGCAGCTCGCCGACGCGATCGTCTCGTCGGGCGACGACTCGATCCTGCGCAGCCACCGTCGCAAGGTCGCGATGTTCTTCGCCGACCTCCGCGGTTGGACGAGCTTCGTGGACACCGTCGAACCCGAGGAGCTGATGCAGGTGCTCGGCGAGTTCCACCGGACGATCGGCGGTCTCGTCCGGCGGTTCGATGCCACGGTGGGCTTCCTCGAAGGGGATGGGGTCCAGCTCTTCTTCAACGACCCCACGGAGGTTCCCGACGCCGCGCTCCGTGCGGTGCGGATGGGGTGTGCGCTGCGCGAGGAGATGGAAGCGGAGCTGACGCCTCAATGGCTGAAGCGCGGGTACGAGCTCGACTTCGGGGCCGGGATCGCGCTGGGGTACGCGACCTGTGGCGAGGTCGGCTTCGAAGGCCGTTCCGATTACGCGGCGATCGGAGCGGTGACGAATCTCGCATCGCGGCTCGCCGATGAAGCGAGGGCGGGCGAGGTCCTGATCGCGCAGCGCCTCTACGCGGAGGTCGAGGCCGACGTCGAGGTGGAGCCCGCCCGCGAGTTCACCCTCAAGGGGTTCCGGCAGCCGATGACGGCCTTCAACCTCATTGCCGTGCGCGAACCGGCCGGGGACGTGTCGGCGGTGGCGAGCTCCTGACGTTCGAGCAACGGAACGATCTGGTGGGCCCCCGGGGACTCGAACCCCGAACCTGCGGATTAAGAGAGTGTTTGCCTGCGTCCGCCAGCGTCCGTCACGATCCGTGAGCGTCGCGTTTGCGCAGCTCAGGATGGGTCGCGCGTCCGTGAGCGTCCGTCAGCGTCCAGGATCGTGAACGGGAGTGGCCCGGTAGTGGCCCGGGCCGTGACGTCATCGATCCGTCGTCGTCGCGAGCTCGATCACGACGTCGTCCCACGCGCGCGTCGGGTCGTCCCCCAGCGCCTGCGTGACCCTGATCACGATGTCGTCGGGCGCGTCTCCGTCGTCGACGCTGATCTGCGCGTACGCGTCGCGAACGGACTCGTTGATCCGCTCGCGTCGGTGAGCGTGTTGCCACCCATCGCCAGCACATCCTCGTCGGGGATGATCTTCGCGAGGCCAGCGTCGGTGAGCTTGGCCTCGAGCCAGTCGATGAACCGCTGGCCGACGAGCGCGTTGAGTTCGACGCGACGACCGGAGAACGGCGGGCGATCGGTGGAGCACAGGAAGTCGATCTCGTCTTCGGTCGCGCCACGCAGACGCAGGATCTACGAGCCCGGTGTCGACGCCGTGAAAGTGGTCGAGCGCGCCGGCACGTTCGACGCGTTGCTCGAACGGCACGCGCTCACATGGGGTCAGCTGTGGCAGCGGTTCGACATCGCGATCGAGGGTCCCGCGCGGGCGCAGATGATCCTTCGGCTCCACCTGTTCCATCTGCTTCAGACCGTCTCCCTCAACACGATCGACATGGACGTGGGGGTGCCGGCCCGAGGACTCCACGGAGAGGCCTACCGGGGCACGTGTTCTGGGACGAGCTCTTCGTGTTCCCGCTCCTCACGTACCGCCTGCCGGTCCTGACGCGGGCGCTCCTCAACTACCGGTTCCGGCGTCTCGGCGAGGCGAGGTGGGCGGCGGCCGCGGCGGGCGTCGAGGGCGCGATGTACCCCTGGCAGTCCGGCAGCGACGGACGGGAGGAGAGCCAGACGCTCCACCTCAACCCCCGCTCGGGGCGCTGGCTGCCCGACCACACGCGGTTGCAGCGGCACATCGGGCTCGCGGTCGCCTTCAACGCCTGGCACTACTTCCAGGTCACCGAGGACCTCGAGTTCCTGCGGTTCCGCGGCGCGCCGATGCTCATCGAGATCGCTCGCTTCTGGGCGAGCCTCGCCTCCTTCGACGAGGCCTCCGGCCGGCACGTGATCCGCGGCGTCATGGGGCCGGACGAGTATCACGACGGGTACCCGGACCGGGTCGAACCCGGGGTGGACAACAACGCCTACACGAACGTGAAGGTCGTCTGGCTCCTCTGCCGGACGCTCGACCTCCTCGAGCGGTTGCCCGAACACCATCGCCGGGAGCTCTGGGAGACGTTCCGCCTCTCGCGCGAGGAGGTCGACCGATGGGAGCACATCAGCCGGACGATGTTCGTCCCGTTCGATGGCCAGATCATCAGCCAGTTCGAGGGCTACGGGGACCTCGCCGAGCTCGACTGGGACGGGCTGCGGACGCGGTACGTCGACGTCTCGCGGATGGATCGGATCCTCGAGGCCGAGGGCGACACCACGAACCGCTACCAGGTCTCGAAGCAAGCCGACGTTCTGATGCTGTTCTACCTCCTGTCCGCGGACGAGCTCCGCGGCCTGTTCGAACGCCTGGGGTACGAGCTCACCGCGGACGCGATCAGGAGCAACGTCGACTTCTACCTCGCCCGGACGTCGCACGGATCCACGCTCTCGCGCATCGTGCACTCGTGGGTACTGGGCCGGAGCGACCGGGAGCGTTCGTGGGAGCTGTTCTCGCAGGCGCTCGAGAGCGACGTCGCGGACATCCAGGGAGGCACGACACCCGAGGGCATCCACCTGGGCGCAATGGCGGGAACCGTCGACCTGCTCCAGCGCGGGTACACGGGCCTCGAGGCCCGGGGCGACGTGCTGTGGTTCAACCCGGCGTTGCCGAAAGAGGTGGACGCCCTCGAGTTCCGGATCCACTACCGCGGCCACCGGCTCCAGGTCCGGATCACGCGGGATCGCCTGCGGCTCGGCACGATCCCGAGCGCCGTCGCCCCGATCCGGGTCGGCTTCGGCGACGAGGTCGTCGAGCTGGGTCCCGGCTCGACCGCCGAGTGGGCGCTCGGCGGGTAGGTCTCCCCGTCTCAGAAGAGACCCCGGATGAACCGGACGACCAGTGCTCCGACCGTCAGGATCAGGGCCACACCTCCCGCGCCGATCAAAACGCCCATCCCCAGGATCAGCACGTCGTCGAGGATGATGCCGAGGGCGACGACGACGGCTCCGAGCGCCGGGATCGTGTCGAGGCCCGAGAACGGCGGCGCGAGCGCCGCGGCGACCGACAGCGCGATGACGATCAGGCCGACCAGCCGCAGGAACCAGCGCTGCTCGAGCAGCCCCGCCCAGCGGCGCCGCGAGAACCGCTCGAACCATCGGATGCGCCGGACCATGAACGGGATCGCCTTACGCGTCGTCGTGTCGCCCAGATGACGATCGCGCCACCTGGCGGGGAGCCAGATCGCCCGGCGCCGATCACCATCTCGGCGCCGACCAAGGCGGCGATCGCCTCGAACACGTGCGTGATCCCGCCGGTCGGCAGCGGGAGCGCCGGGATGAACATCAGGAACAGGATCGTGACCGCGAAGCTCTTCTCCCCGAACACGTCGCCGAGCCCGCCCAGCGTCTTCGGCTCGTCGGATCCGAGCCAGCGTTCGAGTTGGTCGCTGAACGGTTCGTCGGTCTCCATCCCGCCTCGTGTGAGGTCCGCCTGCTCAGCGGACGATGTCGCCGGCGATGAGCACGTCGTCCCCCACGACGTGGACGGCCCGACGGTACACGCGGAGGGAGTCCGCGACCTCCGCGATGCCCAGATCGCCCACCGCCTCGGTCCCGGTGCCGAGCACCCGCGGGGCGATGCCCACCACGAGCCGGTCGGCGAGGCCGGTCGACAGGAACGACGTGATCACGGCCGCCCCGCCCTCGACGAGCACGGAACGGATACCGTCGCGGAGCAGCGCGGACATCGCAGCTGCGAGGTCGACACCGTCCGAGCCGGCCCGCACGACGATGACGGAGATCCCTCGCCGGCGGAGCTCCGTTCGGCGCTCCTCCGGCGACGACTCCGTCGTCACGATCGTGGTCGCCGCGTCGTCGTCGAGCACCTTGGCGTGATCGGGGACCCGCAGCCGCGAATCGAGCACGACCCTGATCGGCGACGCCCCCGGCACCATCCGCACCGTCAGCCGCGGATCGTCCCGCAGGACGGTCCCCATCCCGACGAGCACCGCGTCACACGCGGCGCGGAGCGCGTGCGAGGCCCGGCGCTCGGCCTCCCCGCTGATCCACCGCGCGTCGCCCGTCGAGGTGGCGATCCGGCCGTCGAGCGTTTGGGCGAATTTCACGACGACGTACGGACGTGTCGACCCGACACGGACCTCCCCGAGCAGCGAACCGACGTCGGGTGGCGGCCCGACATCGTCGGGCAACGGAGCACCCATCGGCGCCGCGTGTCCCATCACCGCCTCTTTCGTCGTGAGGTAGCGGACGTTGCGCACGTGCGCCGAGGTCGAGTGGCCGATCATCGACCGGACCGTGATGCCCGACGCCGTGAGGGCGTCGGCCTTCTCCTGGTTGTTCGACATCAGCCGGACCGAACGGACACCCAGGGCCCGCAGGCACGCCGCGACGTCCTCGAACGTGCGCTCGTCGACGTCGAAGCCCAGGTGCTCGTTCGCCTCCGCGGTGTCCAACCCGGCGTCCTGCAGCATGTACGCGCGGAGCTTGTTCGCCAGGCCGATGCCGCGCCCCTCGTGCCCGGTCGAGTAGACGAGCACACCGCGGCCTTCGGCGGCGATCGAACGGAACCCGTGCCGGAGCTGGATCGCGCAGTCGCACCGTAGCGAGCCGAGGGCGTCACCCGTCAGGCACTCGGAGTGCATGCGGACCAGGACGTCCTCGCCGTGGCCGATCTCGCCGCGGCACAGGCACACGTGGACGGAGTCGCCCGACTCGAACGCGCGGGTCTGCCACTCGCCGAACGGCGTCGGCAGGGTGACGCTCGCGACCTCTCGGATGGCAGGGAAGGTCCGGGACACTGCCCTCCTGTTCCCATCTCCGAGCGCCACCAATCGCGATCGCGCCCCGGTTGGCGAAGTGACTGCGGGGTAGACGTAGCGCATGGAGGGACGCGTGCTTCGTTTCGAGGCTCCCCGCCGCGTCCAGATCCACGGCGTCGAGGTCGGCCCGCCGACCGACGGGGAGGTCCTCGTCCGCACGCGTTGGTCGGGCATCAGCGGCGGGACGGAGCTGCTCGCGTACCGAGGAGAGCTCGATGAGTCCGTCGTGCGCGACGAGACCCTCTCGTCGCTCGACGGCACGTTCCGGTACCCGTTCGCGTACGGCTATAGCTGCGTGGGCGAGGTCGAGCGGTCGGCGATCGACGGGCTCGACGAGGGAACGACCGTGTTCGTCTTCCATCCGCATCAGGACGTGTTCACCGTGCGGGCCGGAGACGTCGTGCCGATCGAGAGCCTCGACGGCCGAATCGCCACACTGTTCCCGCTCGTCGAGACCGCCCTGCAGGTCTCGCTCGACGCCGGCCCGCGGATCGAGGAGCCGGTCGTCGTGCTGGGTCTCGGTGCGGTCGGCGTGTTGACGGCGTCACTGCTGCAGCGTTCGGGCGCGGACGTGCTCGGCACCGATCCGCGCGGCGATCGCCGCGAGGTCGCGGCGCGGTTCGGGATCCGCGTCCTCGACACGGGGGCGATCCGCGACGAGGTCTGGGCGGGGACGTCGGGGGCGGGCGTGCCGCTCGTCGTCGACGTGACCGGGAGCCCCACCGCCCTGCCGCTCGCGCTCGAGCTCCTCGCGCACGAGGGCGAGGCCCTCGTGTGCAGCTGGTACGGGTCGAAGGACGTCCGTCTGCCGCTCGGCGGCACGTTCCACCGGCGCCGGCTCGCGATCCGGGGCACGCAGGTCTCGACGATCCCGTCGCGCCTCGCGGGACGGTGGGACGTCGCCCGGCGGCGGCGCACCGCGATGCGGCTGATGACCGAGCTGCCGGTCAAGCTGCTCGCAACCAACGACGTGCCGTTCGAACGCGCGGCCGAGGCGTACGCCGCGCTCGACCGAGGCGATGAGCACGTGATGCATGTCGCACTGAGGTACTGATGTTCGAGGTCGGCGCCGTGACGACGTTCCGCGCGTTCCACCGGATGCCGGAGGAGCCTCCGCCGGAGAACGATCGCCACCCGCACGACTACCGCGTCCAGGTCGTCGCCGAGCGTGAACGGCTCGACGAGCGCGGCATGGTGGTCAACCTCGACGTGCTCACCGGCGCGCTCGCCGACGTGGCCGAACGTGTTCGGCATCAGGACCTGTCCGAGGTCTGCGGGACCGAGGCCGTCACGGTCGAGGTCCTCTCGGCGTGGATCCACGAGCAGCTCGCCGTGATCTTGCGCGACGACGGGGCCGAGGCCGTGGCCGTGCGTGCATGGGAGTCCGAGGACGCGTTCGGAGGGATCCGTGCGCGCGTTTGAGGTCGGAACGCGGCGAGCGACGCTCCGGCTCGCGCTCGTGACGGTCGGCGATCCCTCGCAGCGGACCGGCGGGTACCGATACCACCGGATCATGGCGTCGGCAGCCGCGGACCACCGAGCCGACATGCGGTTCGAGTCTCTGCCGTCGCTACCCTGGCCGGCGGCCGCACTGCCCGCCGCGCGGACGCTGCGCGCCGCGGCCGGTGGCTCGGACGCGATCCTGCTCGACAGCATCGCGGCGACGTTCGCCGCGCCGTGGATGTCACGGCTTCGGACGCCCGTGGTGGCGGTCGTCCATCAGGCGCCGGGTGGCCTGGTCGGCGGACGGATGCGCCGCTCCGCGCAGCGGACGCTCGACGCGATCGCGTACCGCTCGGCCGTCGGCGTGATCGCCGGCGCCGAGAGCCTCGTCGACGACCTGCGAGCGGTCGGCGTCGCGGAGGACCGGATCGTCGTCGTGCCGCCCGGCTGCGACGTCCCCGTCGCGAGCGGTCCGCCGCTTGACCTCCGTCGCACCCGAGCCGTCTCGGTGCTGTGCGTCGCGAACTGGACGCCGCTCAAGGGCATCCTCGAGCTCGTGGAGGCGTTCGCGACGTTGCCCGAGGACGCCGCGACGCTCTGGCTCGTCGGCGCCACGGACGTCGACCGCCGGTACTCGGAACGTGTCCGCGGTCGGATCGCGAGGCCGGACCTCGCCGGCCGCGTCGTCGTGCGCGGTTCGATCCCGGTCGAGGAGGTCGGCCGTCTCTACCGCTCGGCCGACGTGTTCGCGCTCAGCTCGCTCGTCGACGCGTACGGAACGGCGTGGGCCGAGGCGATCGCCGCCGGCCTGCCGGTCGTCGCATGGCGCGCTGGCAACCTGCCGCGGCTCGCCGAGCACGGACGTGAGGCGCTCATGGCCGAACCCGGCGACGTCGCCGGCCTGGCCGCGGCGCTGCGAGCGGTCACGACGAACGAGGCGTTGCGTCAGCGACTCGCGGCCGGGGCCCGGCGCCGCGCCGAGACGCTGCCGACGTGGCGAGCGTCGGCGGACCGATTCTTCGTATCGGTGCGCGAGCTGCTGCGGGAGCGGGCGCCGTGACGTGGCCCCGCGCGGTGCTGTTCGACTTCGACGGCACGCTGTGGGATTCGGAGACGGCGGTGTTCGGCGTGTTCCGGGAGCTCTACCGGGAGCACGGTCAGGAGCTCATGCTGCCGACGTGGTCGGCCGCGATCGGCACGCTCGGCGGGTTCGATCCGTACACGTCGCTGGCCGAGCTACTCGGCGACGGGTTCGAGATCGGCGACGTCCGCGACCGCACCGAGGCACGGATCCGCGAGGTGGTGCGCGAGGTGCCGCTCCGGCCGGGCGTGGAGGCGTTCCTGCGACAGCTCGACGACGCCGGCGTTCCACGGGCGCTCGTGAGCAGCGACCGCAGCGAATGGCTCGTCACGAACCTCGAGCGGCTCGGGTGGCCCGACGGCTGGGCCGCGATGGTCTGCGCCGACGGCGATGCGGCACGCGCCAAGCCGAACCCCCACCTGTACGAGGCGGCCCTCGAGCTCCTCGACGTGCCCGCGACCGAGACGTTCGCGATCGAGGACTCGCCGAACGGGATCCGCGCGGCGAAGGCCGCCGGCGTCCCGTGCCTCTGCGTCCCGAACGAGGCGACCGCCGGGCTCGACCTCTCGGATGCCGACCTCGTGGTCACGACCCTCGAGGGTGTGTCGGTCGATCGCGTCTGGAACGAACTGCGAAGGAGGTAGCGATGCAGGTGCTGAAGATCGGATTCGTCGGGACCCGCACCGAACGGCCCGAGGACATGTCGAACTTCTTCGAGCGGGTGCTCGGGCTGCGCCCGACCCACAGTGGTGACGACATGTGGGCGTTCGAGCTGCCGGACAAGAGCATCGCGGAGGTCTTCGGACCGTCGCAGAACGAGCACCTCACGACCGGGCCGGTGGCCGAGTTCGTCGTCGACGACGTCGAAGCGGCCGCAGACGAGCTGCGCGAGGCCGGGATCGAGATCGTGTTCGGACCCGAACGCTCGGAAGAGGCGGGGCTCGCCTGGGCCCATTTCCGGGCGCCCGACGGCAACATCTACGGCGTGATCGAGGGCGAGGATCTGGCGGCCTGAGCCTCGACATCCACGCCCCCCTCCGCCGCCGCCCGCTCGGCCGCGGGGCGTGGTCGTAGGTGACCGACTCCCACATGAGGTCGAGATCGGGATCGTCCGCGACGTCGTCCAGCCGCAGGCCGAGGTCCTCGAAGTCCGTCTCGTCGTCACCGAGCGTGTTGTAGATGCTGAACCCGGCCTTGTCGAAGTCGCGGGCGACCAGGACGCGCACGTCCAAGTCGTCGGCCAACTCGCGCAGGAGACGGCGAGCGGCCTTGACCGAGTAGCCCTTGCAGGATGCGATGGCGAGGTCGCACCGCCTCGGGGATTCGGGCCCGGTTGATCACGGGGAGGAAGCCTTCCTTCTCGATGTACAGGACGGTGCCGAACCGGTTCAGGGGACCGTCCGTCAACGGACCGAGGGACAGCGTCGGCACCTCGTCCTCGATAAACTGCCGCTCGGATCGGAAGTCGACCCGGCCGAGGTAGCTCGGAACCGCGATCGTCCCGAGCCCGACGTTCCTGCCCGTGTGCGGTTCGTTGGAACGTCCCCCGAGCGTCCCGGACGATGTCCCACTCGGCCGTCTCCTCCTGCCCTGGTAGATCGAGTGGGCCCCCGGGGACTCGAACCCCGAACCTGCGGATTAAGAGTCCGTTGCTCTGCCAGATTGAGCTAGAGGCCCGGCGCAGTGTAGCAACCGCATCAGGGTGACCGAGGGGACTCGAACCCCCAGCCTCCAGGACCACAACCTGGCGCTCTGACCACTTGAGCTACGGCCACCGCGTTCGGGGCGATTGTACCCGCGGCCCTCGACTGCCCTTGCTGCCGCGATCGGCCCGTGGGATGATTTGAACGGCCATTCAACACGCCCGGAGGGCCCGATATGGCGGTTCGCGAGACGGTGGAGATCGACCTCGAGCTGGTCGACCGGCTGATCCAGGAGCACGAGGCGGAGCTCGAGCCGAAGCATCGGGCCTCGATCGAGTACCGCTCGGTCGCCGGTCGGCACGTCGCCGGTGGTGTCGCCTCGTCGTGGCAGGCCTCGCCCCCGCACGCGATCTTCATCGACCGCGGCGAGCGGAACCGTCTGTGGGACATCGACGGCAACGAGTACGTCGACTACCACCTCGGCTACGGCGCGATGGTCGTCGGCCACGCACACCCGGCGGTCGTCGAGGCGATCCGTCGGCAGGCCCGGCGCGGGACCCATTTCGCGCAGCCGACCCGGGACCTCGACGTCATCGGGGAGAACGTCGCCGAACGGTTCTCGCTCCCGCTCTGGCGGTTCTGCAACTCCGGGACGGAGGCGACGCTCGAGGCGGCGCGGCTCATGCGCGCCGCGACCGGGCGCGACCTGCTGATCAAGATCGAGGGGACCTACCACGGTCATCACGACTCGCTGATGTTCAGCGTGATCCCCGACCCCGACGCGATCGGACCTCGCGAGCACCCGGTCACGGTGCCACAGGCGCCCGGGATCCCCGACGCGTTCGCCGAGCTCGTCCGGGTCGTCCCGTTCAACGACCTGGGCGAGGCCCGCAGGGCGTTCGAGGAGAACCGCGACCGGGTCGCGGGGATGATCGTCGAGCCCGCGATGATGAACTGCGGCGTCGTGCTCCCCGATCCGGGGTACCTTCAGGGGCTGAAGGACCTGTGCCACGAGTTCGGCGCGTACCTCGCGTTCGACGAGGTCAAGACCGGCGTCACGATCGCCTACGGGGGGGCCGTGGAAGCGTTCGGCGTCGTGCCGGACATCGTGTGCCTCGCCAAGGCGATCGGCGGCGGCACGCCGTGCGGCGCGATCGGGGCGACCGAGGAGCTGTTCCGCCCGGTCGTCGAGGGCGACTACGACATGGCGGGGACGTTCAACGGCAACCCGCTCACGATGGCCGCGAGCCGCGCCACCCTCACGGAGGTCCTGACGAGGGACGCGTACGCGACGTTCGAGCGCGCGGACGCCAGCCTGAAGGAGGGGCTGGGCGCGGCGATTGACCGGTTCCGTCTGCCCGCCTACGTGACCGGCGTCGGCGCGAAGGGCTCGGTGATCTACTCGCCAACCCCCGTCCGCGAGTACCGGGACGCGCTCGGCATCGACGAGCGGATCACGTACCTCGCGTGGCTCTTCCAGCTGGGCGGCGGCGTCTTCAAGTCGCCGTGGTCCAAGCAGGAGACGTGGACGCTGTCCGTGTGGCACTCGGACGAGGACGTCCGGCGCTACGTGGACAACTTCGAGGCGTTCGCGTCCGCGATCACGTCGTCGTAGGCGGCGACGGCTCATGCCGTCCCCCCCGGCGGAACCACATCGTGGCGTTCACGAACGCCGCCGCGACGATCAGCCTCCCGAGTAGGTAGATGCTCCCGAGCAACAGGATCGCGATCCCGAGCGCGCCGTAGCGGTCCGTCGCGCTGTCGATCCGGGGCGCGAACCAGACCACCACCACGATGTGGACCACCTGCGCGCCGAGCGCGAACAGCACCGCCCCCGGCAGCATCGCCTTCCACCCGGCCCCCGCGGCGTGGGGGAGGAGCACGCAGGCGAGGACCCAGGTCATCAGGTAGATCAGGAAGATCAGGAGGATGGTGACGACCCAGCCGGCTGCGTCGGCTCCCTCCCGCGCTTGGCGGGCGAGCCCGGTGGACCCGGTCGCCGCCGCCACGAGGCCGAGGAACACGAGTCCTCCCTTCGTCGTGTCGCGGTACTTCACCCGCCCAAGCTCCCACGCGGCGGCGTAGGTGAGCCGCAACGCCTTGACCATCGAGCGGGACGCCAGCAGGAGGGCCCACGCGACGAGCAGGAGCGTGAGGATCTGGCCCCACAGTGGCTGTGACGAGACGTCCGTGAC
>Ga0075428_100007326_pt1 | contig 12224 bp, 7 predicted proteins | sample RhiMetdeltSRZDD2_FD_75291 | JGI IMG/M metagenome (GOLD analysis project Ga0075428, IMG submission 75291) | Populus rhizosphere microbial communities from Tennessee, USA - Rhizosphere MetaG P. deltoides SRZDD2 | ecosystem: Host-associated > Plants > Roots > Rhizosphere > Soil | place: USA...
TCCTGAATCAGTTGGGTGGCTGCCTTGAAAGGTCCTGGTTTCACGCTTTCCTCCTCCCCAGCTGCGAGTTGGGCCGCCAAAAGCAGACACATGCAAAGCCTCACGCAAGTTCGGTGCATCATGGATTTTCCCTCCTTAGAATCGTCGTGATCGCCCTCGTCCTGGCCACAACTTGAAGACAATAGGGGAACCCAAGTAACGACACGCGTCACGCGTGACTCGTGAAACGTGACGCACAGTGCTCTTCACATTTCACGCCTCACGTTTTACGCATCGCGTTTCACTGCGTCGCCGCAGACGTTGACAGCACGTTACTCGATCTCGCGACGGCCACCTACGGCATCTGAGCTTTCTCCGCCGCACCCAGTCCGGCTGCACGCCCGGTAACCCAAGCCCAGGTGAAGTTGTATCCGCCAATCGGCCCAAAAACGTCCAGCATCTCTCCGGATAGAAACAAACCGGGGTGCAGGCGGCTCTCGAACGTGCGCGCATCCAGTTCGTCCAGAGCAACACCTCCACCCGTGACCTCAGCTTTCTTGTAACCCTCGTGTCCGTTCCAAGGCAACGGATAGGAGGTGAGTTTTTCCACCAATCGCTGACGCTCATCGCGGCGAAGCTGGGCGATGCTCTGGTTTCTTCCGATGCAGCACTCATCCAGCAGAGCTTCAACGAGGCGAGCCGGCAAATGGCGTCGCACAACCGTATGCACCTGGCCGGGGCTCTGGCTCAACAATTCATTCCATGCCGGCGAGTCCAGTCTGCTCCACTGTACGGAGATCGGCTGCGGTGGGCCGCCTGCCTGCTGAGATTGGACTGCCAAGTGCGAGATGTTCAGCAAGGCGGGCCCGCTGTACCCTTGATGCGTGAACAAGAATCCGCCGTGGCTGCGAAATGGTTTCTGTCCGGCAAGGTTGGCTGTGAGCGTAACTTCCAGCGATACTCCAGCCAAAGCCGCATGACGCACCGGATTCTGGGTTAGTGGCGTCAATGCAGGATAGGTGGCTTGCACGCGATGTCCCAGTTGTCGCGCCCACGCCAGCCCCGCTCCGTCGCTTCCCGTGGCAGGCACAGAGAGTCCGCCGGCAGCAACAATCACTGCCTTGGCGGAAACGGGTTCGCCGTCATGAAACCGTAGCCGCCATTCTTTCGAACCTGCTACCGGTTCGATTCCTGTAACTTGGCTGCCGAACCATACCTCGACGCCTTTGCTGGCCGCCAATGCAACCAGTCGGTCTCGAACTTGTCGGGCACTATTCGATTTTGGAAACCACTTATCGGTCTCGGACTCCAGAACAAGTGGGATGCCAGCCTCCTGTTCGAAGAATCTCCTCTGGCCATCAAGTGACCACGTGCGCAACATGCGACGCAGCAATGTCGTCGGGGCAGTGGAGACAAACTGTTCGGGCGCGAGCGTTGAAGGCAGAATATTGCAACGCCCCCCACCGCTGATCAAGATCTTGCGTCCTCCGTCACGAGTGCGTTCGAGCAGTAATACACGGCTTCCACGCGAGGCCGCAAAGATCGCTGCCATCAACCCTGCAGCCCCTGCGCCGACAACGGCCACAGCCAAGGGCGGGCGGCTGTCCCGGTTGATTTTCATAGGGATTTAGAGGATAGTTTCGTTTGCTTACGTTCACCTTTCTTTGGTTTCCATGCCGCTCAACCAGAGCATGCACAACGAAATCTCCGGTCTCTCGTCTCAAGCGATTGAGAGTTGGCTATCGGATCTGACCGCTCAGGTTCCTGAGTTTGCCCTGCTTCACCCTCAACCGGGGCACACAGGCACAGCGGGTTACTATCATACTTTACGCGAAATTTGCCAGCAGCCGCTGACGTGGCTGGATACTTCAGCCCGCGTGCTTGGCAGTCTCGAGCGCCTCCGCGCGATTGTGGCTGAATCCGGTTTAACCGCGAAGCGGGGAGCTCTCATCTTCACTGGCTCTGGCAGCTCGTTCTATGCTGGGGAATGCCTGGCGTTGACCCTCCAACGGGAACTGGCCGTGCCCGTCCACGCCATCCCGGCAGGTTTGATCCTGACGCATCCGGAAACGGCGTTGCCTCCAAGTCAGGACGGTCTCGTCGTTTCGTTGGCGCGGTCGGGTGATAGTCCTGAGAGCACCGCCGTCGTCGATCTCCTGGATGAGCTTTACCCGGGCGTTCGCCATATCATTATCACTTGCAACCGAAACGGACGGTTGGCTGCCTTCCGTCGGGACGACCCTGGTTGCGCGACTCTTGTCCTGGACGATGTAACCTGCGACCGCAGCCTGGTGATGACGAGTAGCTTTAGCAACCTGGTGTGGGCGGGCCGATCCCTCGGACTGTTGCAGTCGCCCAGCATATACCAGGAAGGAACTGAGGCTCTCGTTGCCGCCGCGAAACAGCTTCTGGCCAGGAAGTCCGCAGAGATCTCGGTTTTGGGGGGGCAGAGTTTTCAGTCAGTCCTCTATCTTGGTAGCGGAGTCCGCCTGGGTTCGGCCCGGGAATCGGCGCTGAAGATGCTGGAGATGACGGCTGGACAGGTCGTGACCTTTGCCGAAACCTACTTGGGAGTGAGGCACGGGCCCCTTGCGGCTGTGCAGTCGGACACGCTGATTGTCTGCTTCTTATCTTCCGATCCTTTGGTCCGGGCTTACGAATTGGATCTCATTCGAGAACTGACACGGAAGAAACTTGGCCTGCGAAAGGTGATCGTTGGAGAGCAAGTGCCCGTGGACATCGGACAACCGCAGGACCATGTGATTGACTGCAGCAATGGAAATGGTCTTGGAGACGAGACGCTTCCGATGCTGGATGTGCTTGTTGGGCAACTGCTGGCGTTCTTCCGTTGTCTCAGCCTTGGTCTCCGACCCGACACCCCTTCGCGCGAGGACATCATCAACCGGGTCGTGGGCCACTTTGTGATTCACCGCCGGGCGTAGGACGGGTCTCCTTCGTCATCGCAAGCACCATCGTTCCCGTCGCGTTTGTAGAATGCGGTGGGAAGAGTAGATCGAACTGCCGACCCTTCTTCCGATGCCCAAGATTCTCGTCGCTGGAGAGCTCAATCCGGACATGATCCTGCAAGGGTGTGGGGCGTTTCCGACTCCAGGAAAGGAAGTCCTGGCCGGTGACTTTGCAATGGTGCTTGGCAGTGCGTCGGCAATTTGTGCGATGGGTTTGGCACGGCTGGGCAATGCGGTTTCTTTTTTGAGTCGAATCGGGACAGACGTTTGGGGAAGCTTCTGTTTGGAGATTCTGGAAAGAGGTGGCGTGGATGTTTCGAAGGTGATTCGTGACCCGGCGCTCAAGACCGGAATCACTGTGTCCATCAGTTCTTCGAAGGATCGCGCGCTTGTGACTTTCTTGGGGGCCATCGCCGAACTCAATGAGCAAAACATCCCAGACAAGACGCTCAAGGAATTCGACCACATGCACGTGTCTTCCTACTACCTGCAACAGCGGCTACGGCCTGGCTGCCGCCAGCTGTTTGCGCGTGCTGGAAGGCTGGGACTGACCACGTCACTTGATCCGGGTTATGATCCTTCCGAAATCTGGGGACAAGACTTGGTGCAGACCCTCGAAGAAACGGATCTATTCTTTCCAAACGAAGTGGAAGCACTCGCCATAACCCGCTCCCAGAGTCCCGAACAGTCCCTTCAAGTGTTGGCGAACGGCAGGACTCTGACCGTTGTAAAGCTTGGCGCGCAAGGCTGCCTCGCAATGCATGGCGGGCAACTGTTGCGTCAGCCTGCCTTTTCTGTAAGACCATTGGATACGACAGGCGCAGGAGACTCTTTCAACGCGGGATTCTTGCACGCGTGGCTGCGCAGATTGAGCTTGTCTGACAGTTTGCAAATTGGAGCCGCCTGTGGAGCTCTTTCAACGCTCAAGCCAGGCGGAACAGGCGGGCAGCCAGACGAAGGAGAACTGGAGGCATTTCTGAGCAAGACGCCGATTGTTTCTTAGGACTGCTCAGCTCGTTTTGTGGTCTGCCATGTTTTGAGTCCGAACCAAGCGAACATCGCAGACCTCGTTGGAGAAGGGAAGTACACGACGTTCAGCGCAGCCGCTCCTGCTGCGGTGCAGCGCAATAGCGGATGATGTATGAGCCCCCTGACAATCGGACGGTGCGAAGCGACATGGAGTTGTCGTTCGCATTTTCCGCCGCAGTCGCGACAATCCCCTGAAGGCTACGCGACTACCGTCGTTTCGACTTCCCCTTGCGAAGGGGGACTTTCCGAGGAGAACCCCAATGCCTCATTTCACCCGAAGACAATGGTTGGCTGCAGCTTCTGTTTCTTCGATCAGTTCCTTGGCGGCCTTCGCACCGAGGGCTGCACTGGCTGCAGCTCAAACGTCGGGTCAACGCAAGAAAGCAGGCCTGGATCTTGGGGACTTCGAACCCAGAAGCATGCTGCATGTTCCCTCGCATCTCGTCGAGCGCGCCCGTTTCCCCGTCATCGACATCCACACCCATTTGGCTTTCTCCCTCAAGAGTGAAAAGGGAGTTGCGATGGGAGAGGAGCGTAAGTTTCTCGCCTCTGCGGAGGAACTTTTGGAGGTGATGGATCGCAAAAACATTCGCACGATGGTGAACCTTACGGGCGGGACAGGTGCCGGCCTCGCCAAAAGCGTCAAGCGATACGACCAGGCCTATCCAGGGCGTTTCTTGACCTTTACCGAACCATTGTGGAGCCGCAGCCATCAAGCAGATTACCCAAAGGCCCAAGCGGACGAAATCGCGCGTGCGAAACAGGCCGGTGCAAGGGGATTGAAGGTCCTCAAGACCTTGGGACTTTATCTGCGGAAGGACCTCACCTCAGGTCTGCTCATCAAGGTGGATGATCCGCGCTTTGATCCAATGTGGGACGCTTGCGGAGAATTGAACCTGCCTGTCGCGATCCATGTCTCCGACCCGGAAGCTTTCTTTCTAGAAACGGATCGCTTCAATGAACGTTTTGAAGAGCTGGCCAACCATCCTACGTGGTCATTTCACGGGCGGGACTTTCCAAGCAATCAAGAGCTCTTGGAAGCGCGAAACCGGGTCTTTGCCCGCCATCCGAAAACGCAGTTCATCGCTTTGCATGTCGGAAACAATGCCGAAAATCTGGCTTCGGTTTCCGAGTGTTTGGAACGCTTTCCAAACATGCACGTGGAGATTGGTGCGCGCATTGGAGAATTGGGGCGGCAGCCGCGCACAGCACGAAAATTCTTCGACAGATTTCAGGATCGAATCCTGTTCGGAACCGATGCCGTGCCGAATGGTGTGGAGACGCCACAGCAGATCTTTGGCGATAAGCTGTACGAAATATATTACCGCTTCTTAGAAACCGAGGACGAGTACTTCGACTATGCTCCGGCGCCGGTCCCGCCGCAAGGCCGGTGGCAGATCTATGGCCTCGGTTTGCCGGAGTCCATTCTGCAGAAGGTGTACAACGGCAATGCAGCACGGTTGCTGGGATTGACGCTCTAAGAGCAACCTCGGCGCAAACACTAACCACAGAGACACAGAGGCACGGAGAGTGAAACCGAAATGCGAGGTCGCAGTGCGAAGTAGGAGCAAAAGACACGGGGCAAGGTTCAGCCGGAAATCCTCATACAAAGAGCCCCCATGTATTTGCCACCTCGAAATCAGAATCGTCGTTTCGCATTGTGTCTTTCCGACTGCGTAACTCGAACTTCATATTCTCACTTCTCCGTATCCGTGCCTCTGTGTCTCTGTGGTTCGCCTTACTTCTTATGTCGATCGAATATCGCGACCTGACATCCGAGGACATTCCCGCAGGTCTGCGGCTCTGCCGCATAGCCGGTTGGAACCAGTTGGCGGCGGACTGGGAACTGTTCCTACACTTGAGTCCTCGTGGATGCCGCGCTGCTGTTCAGGATGGAAAGGTTGTGGGCACCGTAACGACGGTAAACTACGAGAATCGATTTGCCTGGGTCGGCATGGTCCTCGTGGATCCAGAGACTCGCGGTCAGGGGGTTGGCACGCAGCTTCTTCAGGAGGCAATGAGTATTCTGCGCGGCATCCCATCAATTCGTTTGGATGCCACGCCGCAAGGCCGTCCGGTTTATCAGCGGCTGGGTTTCGAAGACGAATACGAACTCTGCCGAATGCAACGGGCAGAGATCACCGTTGCCGACCGACCACGTGACCTTTCTCCCAGGCCGTTATCGTCAACTGTCCGTCAGACTGAAGAATTCTCAGTTCGACCCATGAAGGATGAAGACCTGGCAACCGTCGGTGAGGCAGATCGGAGCATTTTCGGGGCGGATCGTCACGAAATCTTGCAATGGGCACTTCAGCAATCGCCTGAGTATGCTTGGATTTGCTTGAGTTCAGCAGGACTCGAGGGTTACTGCTTCGGTCGCCGCGGGTTCAACTTCGACCAGATTGGACCCGTCCATTCTCCAAGTGAACTTGTCTCGCAAACGCTTGTGAGCACCTGCCTGGCATCGATGAAACCCGGGACCCGAATGATCGTCGATCCTCTGCTTCATTCTCCCAGCTGGATTGATTGGCTCGGGCAATCCGGCTTCGTTCTTCAACGTCCGTTTACGCGGATGACTCTCGGAGAGAATTGTCACCTCGGCATTCCAGAAGAAATGTGGACGATGTTTGGTCCAGAGTTTGGCTGAACAATGACCTGTCTATCTGGCCATAGCTTCGGGTAATGCCGCCGTTTTGTCCTGGCGCGATGAGGTCGATTGGTTCGCGACACGCTCCAAAGCGGCGAACAGTTCATCGAACTGAATCGGCTTGGTAAGATACTCATCCATCCCGGCAGCCAGACAGCGTTCGCGGTCACCATCCAGCGCATGCGCAGTCGTAGCGATCACAGGTACACGCCTTTCTGCTCCTTCCACGTTGCGAATACGCCTTGTTACTTCGAACCCGTCGATGTCGGGCATTTGAAGATCCATCAACACTGCATCGAAGGGTTGCCGGTCGAAGTGCGCAAGAGCTTCCTCACCGCTGGTCGCTGCCCAGGCTCGGTGGCCCTGTTTCTCGAGAACACGGACTACCATCAGAGAGTTCACGGGGTTGTCCTCGACAACGAGAATCCTTAATCCAGTCCCTTTGAACTGCGCATTCGGCCTCCTCATGGAGTTCTCGTGAAGCCGCAGAGTTCCTTGGGTGCGTGCCGGTACCTGGACCGCTCGGATTGCTGCCAATAGCGATGCCCTCCGGATAGGCTTCGGCACCTGACTTACGACTTTGAACCCGCGTTCGGAGGGTTCCAACCGCTTCGATGACAGCAGAACAAACGGTATATCCCTAAAGTTTGGTTGGTCGCAGATTTGGTCAATCATCCAGAACGCGTTCTTCGGAGCCTCCAAACGGTCCGTGATGATAAGACCGAAATACTGCCCTGTTGCTTCGGCCTGCCGCACCATTCGAACGGCGGCCTCAGCTCCAAAAGCACAACGTACAGAGGCATTCCAGCCGAGTAATAGCATCTGTAGCGATTCAGCGCTGGAAGCATTGTCTTCAACGAGCAGAATCGGCAGTCCGAGCAAATCGGGCCTTTCCCTAGCCATCAGAGAGTCTTGGCTTCGGGCAAATCGAGCCGTGAACCAGAATGTACTGCCGGCTCCCGGTTTGCTTTCAACGCCAATCTCACCACCCATCATCTGGGTGAGTTGCTTGGAGATGACCAACCCCAAACCTGTTCCACCGTACTTCCGAGTCGTGGAGCCGTCCGCTTGAGAGAATGATTGGAACAGCCGGCTCATGCCTTCTTCGCCGATACCAATCCCCGTGTCCCTCACTTCGAAACGGACGACGACCTCGTTTGCATCAGCGTCAAGCAACTCGGCGCGGGTGACCACTTCGCCCCTCTCGGTGAACTTCACGGCATTCCCGATGAGATTCTGGAGAACCTGCCGCACCCGTACCGGATCGCCGCATAGCCTGGCAGGAATCGCAGCTGAAGTTTGGCAGATCATTTCCAACTGCTTCTCGCTCGCTCGTACCGCCAATAATTCAGTCACATCTTCAATGAGGCTGGTCAGATCGAATTCCACGACCTCGAAGCTCAACTTGCCCGCCTCGATTTTGGAGAAATCGAGAATGTCACTGATCACGTCCAGGAGCGCCTCGCCAGATTTTCTTACCAGCTCGGCATACTCCCGCTGTTCCACCGTCAGGTCGGTGCTCAACAACAGATTGTTCATGCCAATCACGCCATTCATGGGCGTCCGTATTTCGTGGCTCATGTTGGCGAGGAATTCACTCTTCAACCGCGTCGATTCCTGAGCCTTCACAAGCAGCGCCTCAATTTCAACGTTCTGCTCCTGAATCCTTTCCTTCTCCTTGCGCAGCTCATTGGTGCGTGCCGCCACAATGGACTCGAGCTCGCTCTTGGCCTTGAGTAGTTTGCGTGTGCGCCAGCGCAGCGTAAGAGATCCAAGCACCAGAAGGATGAAGAGGGCGGCTCCACGAGCCGGCAGAGTTCGCCACCAAGGCGGCGCGATCACGAAAGAGCAGGACGCAGGCTCCGGACTCCAGGGACCGAGGTTGGTTTGAGCGATGACTTCGAAGCGATACGCCCCCTCACTCAGGTTCGGGAAACGAGCTTCGGCGAGCTGGGTTTCAACCCATTCGGACTCGGCACCTTGCAGTCGGTAACGGAAGCGCAGGCGGTGTTGGTCAACAAAAGTCAGCGCTGCAAATCGAACACTGAAGGTCCGATCCTCGTAGCTCACATGCGCCTGAGCATCGATGTCAAAGGCCTTGTCCCCGAGTTTGGCATCGACGACGACCACAGGAGGAGGCAACACCCGAGACGAATCGAAGGCCGGCTGATAGTGGGACAACCCATTGCTGGTTCCAACCCACACAGATCGGTCTTGATCCAGGAAGAACGCGTTGCTGTTCGTGTCATCCCAAATGAGACCTTCGGCTCGTGCGACACGATGAAGCTGCTCTCCGCGGATCATGTTGATTCCCGCGTCAGTTCCCACCCAGATTTGCCCGGTGCCATCGTTCCCAAGAAAAACGACTTTGTCGCTGATCAAACCCTTGTCTGCGCGGTAGTGTTTGAGAACCGGACGTTGCCCCGAGAACTGCATGCGTGTGACGCCAAAGCCCCCCCGGTAACCGAGCCAAATCGCCTCGTCCGACCCGACTGCCAGGTAGGCCACAAAATTGTCGAGCAATCCGTCGCGAACGGTGTAACGCGTCCATTGCGAGCCATCGAGGCAAGCCAGTCCTCCACGACCTGCAGCCCACAGCCTACGCTGGGCATCGATTTGAAGACTGTAGAAGCTGTCGTTCTCCACCGCGCCACCAAAGACCCTGACCTCTTCGAAATGATAACGATTTCCGATACGCGTACCGCGAAAGAGCCCTTCCATCGCCCCGACCCAAACAACCTCTTTGTCATCGACGACCACCGCCCGCGTTCGGGGACGGCTTTTTCCAGCCAGATCGAGGTAGGTTTCAAGCCGTCCGCTTCCAGACTCGAGCCGGGACACTCCGGCCCGGTCTGACCCAACCCACAAGGCGCCATCTGGAGCCACGGCCAAAGCCCGGTGACGCGTGCTTGGCACGTGCGGCAATGGCCGGGCACGCCATTGTCCAGCCCTGGGATCCCAGAAGTTCAGCCCGAGTTCCGTGCCAGCCCAAAGGGTCCCACGCTTGTCCCGGGTGATAGCCCAAACGACGTCGCTGCTCAAACCTTCACTGCGTCGAAACCCCGTCCAGGCGTTCCGCCCTCGCCAACGAGCCAGACCGCCGCCACCGAAACCGATCCAGAGCGATCCTTCTCGATCTTCAGTTACCGCGTAGACCGAATCCATCACCAGACCGCTGTGCGAGTTGAGCAAGCGCCACGAGTCTCCCTGCCGTTCAGCAAGTCCCCGGCTCGTCGGCGCCCAGAGAGTTCCCTGCCTGTCCACGAACAACGACCCAAACGTGTTCGACACCGGCAGACCGGCGTCAATCGCCTCGAAACGAGTCTGCCCTGCCTGTCTGCGTACCAAATGGGAGGTCGTTCTCACATACAGACTATATTTTGGATCGCCGATGATGGATTCAATGTTTTCGTTGGGTACCCCGGCTTCTACTCCCAGAACTTCAACCTGGTTGCCTGCCAAGCGGCACAATCGATTGCCGCTGCCAAACCACACACGCTGGGCAGCGTCTACATAAACCGCGGAAATCACTCGTGCTGGCAGTCCCTCTTTTTCAGTCAGCGTGCGGAATGACGATCCGTCACCAATGCTCAACCCATTCTCAGTCGCAAAGTAAAGATTGCCCCTGGCGTCCGAAGCAATGCCCTGAAACGCGATGCCGCCCGCGCCGATGCCCGACTCTTGCTTCAACGACACAAATCGGCCTCGGTCCAGGCGAGCTGCGCCTGCGGCAAACGTGCCGGCCCAAAGTGTTCCGTCCTGAGATTGGAAGATGCAGTTTACAAAGTTACTAGGCAGGCCTTCGGCAGTTCCATAGCGAACCGAACGCTTCCCGTCAAATCGGTAGATCCCGTTCTGTGTCGCCACCCAGAGAAAACCCCGTGAGTCTTGGAGGATATTTTGAACCACCAAACTGCCGAGACCTTCCTCATGGCCGTAGGTCTTGAAGCTATAGCGTTGAGCGAGGAGCGGAAGCGAACAGACAGCGAGGAACAGGAAAACGGTTAGGGATCGGGAAAGCAGGTATTTCGGGTCTCGGCGTGCGGCTCTCATCAGGTCTCTGCGGCTCACTCTTTCCTTGGACTCCTGCAGCGTGCTGGGCCGCAGACAACTCATAGTCTTTTCGGAAGATAGCTGCCAAATCTTGAGGCATTCTTGTCCTGGCGACGAACCTTCAGATCCCTTGCGCGTCCTTCATTCAACTCCTTGCATCTACCCTGGAAGAAGGATATTTTGGGACCATCATGTTCAGGTTTACGAGGGGATTCTTGTGAAACGCAGAACCTTCCTTCAACTCTCCAGCGCCGCCTTGATTGGGATGGGCAGTCGCAGCTCGGAACCGACTTACCGCGTCGTCAGTGCCTACAAGCCAAGCCCTCAGCCCGGTATGCCGGGACCGTTTCCGGGACAAGTCGTCTCTGCCCGTTCAGCCAAGTGCATTGATGAAGTAAAAGACGAAGTGAATGCTGCCGTAGTCCGCGAAATGATGGGTCGCGGAATGCAGCAACTAACCGGCGAGTCCACTGTTCTGCGTGCCTGGCAGCGGTTCATTGCTCCCGACGACGTTGTTGGGATCAAGGTGAACTGCGTGGGGCGACCTAAAGTCGTCTCGTCGCCTGAGGTGATTGCGGAGATCGTTCGAAACTTGACGGAGCTCGGCGTCAATCCCAGCCAGATCTGTATCTTTGACCGCTTCGCTGAGCGGTTGTACGAGATGAACTATGGCCAGCACTTGCCCAAGGGAGTTCAGATCCACGGCGCTGAATTCACCAGGGGTAGCATCCGCAATTACGATCCAGCTACCTATGTGGAAGTGGACTTCTTCGGTGAAGATGATACGAGATCCGAAATGATTGCAATGATCTCGAAGTTTACGAAGATCATCAACATACCCAACATGAAGGACCACGGCGCGGCCGGAGTCACCGGGTGCCTCAAGAATATTGCGTACGGCAGCTTTTCCAACATGGACCGGTCGCATCGTTTCCGGCAGACGCATACCTATTCGTTCGTTGGGAGACTGGCAGCTGTCGAGCCCGTGCGCTCACGCACGGTGCTGCAAATCATGGATGGATTGCGAGGCGTCTGGCATGGCGGGCCCATGGCGGTCAATCCTCGCTTCGTCTTCTACCCGAAGCAGATGATGTTTGGCACCGACCCCGTTGCGATTGACCGTCTTATGCTTGATGTCATTGAAGCCAAGAGAAAGGCCGAGGGCGTTGTTTCACTATGGGACCGAAACGTGCCGGAGGGCAAGGATCGCAACAATCCTAATGTGAGCGTCTACATACGTGAGCCAGGTCATATCGAATTTGCTTCGACGCTGGGGCTGGGTGTTTCTGACCTGACCAAGATTAAAGTCAAGGAGATCGAAGTATGATGCTCGCTCTGCTGCTGGCAGCATTGCCAATGATCTTTTGGGACCAAGGTCCGGAGACGGCGGCGACGCTGAAGCAAAACGGCATCCAGCAAGTGATGGTTCCCGCCGAGCGACTGCAAGCTTGGAAAGCCGCTGGGCTGGTGGTTCGCGGGATTACCACCGCCGAGTGGAGTGCCTTGGAAGAAGCGTTAGCGCCCGGCGTCGACCGGCAAGTGCAGGTCGC
>Ga0075428_100007329_pt1 | contig 12224 bp, 8 predicted proteins | sample RhiMetdeltSRZDD2_FD_75291 | JGI IMG/M metagenome (GOLD analysis project Ga0075428, IMG submission 75291) | Populus rhizosphere microbial communities from Tennessee, USA - Rhizosphere MetaG P. deltoides SRZDD2 | ecosystem: Host-associated > Plants > Roots > Rhizosphere > Soil | place: USA...
TCGGCCGGCTGACCCAACCACGCGGCGAGCTCGGCCCGCCCGTCCGCCGTGATCTCGTAGACCACCCGGTCGGGACGGGTGGGCTGGGGGTCCCGCCTGGACTGCACCAGCCCGTCGCGGTCCAAGCGGCCGAGGACCTGGTAGAGGTGGCCGATGTTGAGCGGGCCCCACTGCGGCCCGACCGCCTTCTCGAAGCTGGCCTTGAGCTCGTAGCCGTGGCTCGGCCCGTCCTCGAGCAGCGCCAGCACGGCGTGGTGGATCGGCATCGGCCCCACTCTCCCACGTCCCGTTCCCTATTGCATTGTCACAATGCATAGACCACAGTGTCCCGGATCGGGAGCAGATCAGGGCACGAGGCGGCAAGGGGGAACGGGCCGGCATGGTGAGGGTGGTCGTCGGGCAGCTGAGGCACCGGTTCGGCCGCAGCCTCGCCCTGCTCCTCGGCATCTTCGTGGCCGTCACCAGCTTCACCGTGCTCACGGGCACGACCGAGGTGAGCCGGCTCCGGGCGGTCGGCGACGTGGAGGAGAGCTTCCGCAACGCCTACGACATCCTGGTCCGGCCGGCCGGCTCGACCACCGAGCTGGAGGCCGACCGCGACCTGGTCCGCAACAACTTCCTGTCCGGCCTCGGCGGCGGGATCAGCCTGGCGCAGTACGAGACCATCAAGGACGTGGCCGGCATCGACGTCGCCGCCCCCATCGCCGTGCTCGGCTACCAGAGCCAGATCGCGGAGGCCGAGGTCCCGCTCGACGGGTACGAAGATCCGTCGCAGCCCCGGGAGGTCTTCCGCCTGCGGACCGCGCTCACCGCCGACCGGGGGCTCACCACCATCCCCGGCGGTGTCAGCTACGCCTACCTGACCACGGCCCAGCTGGACGAGCGGGAGATCACCCACCCCGACGGATCCGGCTGGTTCCAGCCCTACGAGATCACGCCCGATGGCCGCCGGCTCGACGTCTGCCCGGAGCCGCTGCTGCCCCAGGAGCCGTTCGACCGGTCCCATGCCGTGTTCCACTGCTTCTCCCCGGACGACCTCCGTGACCTCCCCGTCCAGATCCGGTTCACCAACCCCCGGGTGTACTGGCCGATCTCCTACGTCCTGGCCGCGGTCGATCCCGAGCAGGAGGCACGGCTGGCGGGGCTGGACGGGGCCGTCGTCGACGGCCGCTACTTCAGGTCCTCCGACCGACCCGACCGGAGCGCGCGCGGAACCATCGACGTCCCCGTGCTGGTGTCCCAGGAGCTGGACGTGGACGAGCAGCTCGAGGTCGCGGTCGACCGACTGCCGGCGAACGCCGCCACAGCCATGCTGGGCCAGCTCGACGGCGCCGCGCTGGAGCAGCAGCTGGCCGCCATGCCGGGCGTCGAGGTCGATCGGCTGGACTTCGACGCCTCGCTGGCGCACGAGCAGGTGCTCAGCCACATCGAGGAGCTCGAGGGCGGTGGTCCGGGCGACCCCTGGTATCCGCTGCCCAGCCGATGGTCGCCCGGCTCGGTCACGTACGACGAAGCCGGCGAGGCGGAGCTCCGTCCCCAGCCGGTCGAGATCCTGCGCAGCACCTGGGCCAGCACCTCCGTGTTCACGGCCATGAACGTGCCGTGGACCGCGGCGGACACCGCGTTCCGGGAACCGCAGCGCCACGACGAGGTCATCTCCGCCGACCTGAACCAGCCGGCGCCGTCGGTCTCCCTCGTCGGGACCTTCGACCCGCACCTGCTCCCGGCCTGGGACGAGCTCAGCGCCGTGCCGATGGAGACCTACAGCCCACCGGGCGCCGAGGGTTGGGACGATCGCTCGCGCGAGCTGCTCGGTGGCCAGAGCCTGCTGCCGACCAGCAGCCCCGCCGGCTACCTGGCTTCGCCGCCGCTCATGCTGACGCCGCTGTCGTCGCTCGACGTGCTGGCCAACACCGACTACTTCACCGGCGTCGACGCGGACCAACCGATCAGCGCCATCCGGGTCCGGGTGGCCGGGGTGACCGGCCCGGACGCCGAGAGCCGGGAGCGGATCCGGCTCGTCGCCGAGGAGATCGCCGACCGGACCGGCCTGGACGTCGACATCACCATCGGCTCGTCGCCGACCGACATGCGGGTCGATCTGGCGGCTGGTCGGTTCGGTCGCCCGGAGCTGTCGCTGCGCGAGCAGTGGGTCGAGAAGGGCGTCGCGGTCGCCATCCTCGACGCCGTCGACCGCAAGAGCGTGCTCCTGTTCGGGCTGATCCTGGTGGTCTGCAGCCTGACCCTGGCCAACGCCGCGGCCGCGGCGGTCCGGGCCCGGCGCACCGAGCTCGGCGTGCTGGCCTGCCTGGGCTGGACGCCACGGGCGCTGTACGGGGTCGTGCTCGGCGAGGTCCTGGTGATCGGCCTCGCGGCCGGGACGCTGGCCGCGCTGCTCGCGCCGGTGGTCGCCGCGGCCTTCGCGATCGAGATCCCTGCCAGCCGAGGCGCGCTGGCCATCGCCGCTGCGCTGGTCCTCGCGCTGCTCGCCGGCCTGGGACCGGCGTTCCGGGCGGCACGGTCGACGCCGGCCGCCGCGGTGCGACCTGCGGCGGTCGCGGTCCGCCGCAGCGCCCAACCTCGGCACCTCGTGGGCCTGGCAGCCACCAACCTGCTGCGGGTGCCCGGCCGCAGCTCGCTCGGTGCGCTGAGCCTGGCCGTCGGGGTGGGCGCGCTCACGCTGGTGCTGGCGGCGACGCTGGCCTTCCACGAGGTCCTGGTGGGCACCCTCCTCGGCGAGGCCGTGTCGGTGAGCATCCGGGGGGTGGACTACGTGGCCGTCGGCGCGGTCCTGGCCCTCGGTGCCTTCGCGGTCGGCGACGTCCTCTACCTGGGCATCCGGGAGCGCGCGCCGGAGTTCGCGACGCTGCAGGCCACCGGCTGGACCGGGCGCCACGTCGCCTGGCTGGTCGTCGGGGAGGGCGCGCTGCTCGGCCTGGTGGGATCCCTGGTCGGCGCCGGCACGGGGATGCTGGCGGCCGCGCTGTTCGCCGGCCATCTCACGATCGGGCTGGTGGTGATCGCGGCCACGGCCACCATCGGGGGTACGGCACTGGCGGCCGTGGCCGCCCTCCTCCCGGCCCAGCTGCCCCGCCGGTTGCCGCTCGCCGGGTTGCTCGCCGAGGAGTAGTGATGGACGACGAGAAGACATCCTCAGGTGCCGAGGTCCGAGCCGAGGGGCTCACCAAGACCTTCCAGCTCGGGGGCGGTGAGCCGCTCACCGCCGTGGACGACGTCTCGCTGACCGTCGACCGGGGCACGATGGTGGCCGTGGTCGGGCCGTCCGGCTCGGGCAAGTCGACCCTGCTCCACCTCATCGGCGCCATCGAGCGGCCCTCGGCCGGTCGCGTGGAGGTCGACGGCCGGTCGCTGGCATCGCTGCGCCGCCGGCAGCTGGCGGCCTACCGGCGGTCGGTCGGCTTCGTGTTCCAGCGCTACCACCTGCTGCCGACGCTGACCGCCGCGAACAACGTGCTCGCACCGGTCCTGCCCTACCGGACCGCGTTCGACAAGCGCGCCCGGGCCGCAGAGCTGCTGGCGGCGGTGGGACTGGAGCAACGGGCCGACTCCCTGCCGTCCCGCCTGTCGGGCGGCGAGCAGCAGCGGGTCGCCATCGCGCGGGCGCTGATCAACGAGCCCCGGCTGCTGCTGGCCGACGAGCCCACCGGCAACCTCGACTCCTCGACCGGCAGCGACATCCTCGACCTGTTGCTCAGCTTGAGGGAGCGGTACGGGATGACGGTGCTGGTGGCCACCCACGATCCGCAGGTCGCGGCGTGCTGCGACCGGCTGGTCCGGCTGCGGGACGGCCGGGTGGTGGAGGACGTCCCGCTCGGGGGGACGCAGCCGGCCGACCGGACCTTGGAGCGGATCAGCCGCCTGGCCCCCTGACCGCCGCCCGAGGCAATTGGTCCCAGTGCGGCGAGGCCGAGGCAATAGGGCCCGGTCTCCGGGTCCTATTGCCTCGCGCTCGCCAGAACAGGACCTATTGCCTCGGGCAAACCGCCATCTCAGTCCGCGGGCGGGCGCTGGCCGGTGACGCCCCAGTAGATGTGGCGGGCCAGGGCGACCCGGACGTCCGCGGTGCGGATGCCCCAGAACTCGAACCCGTAGTGGTGGGCCGCGACGTTGGCGATCATCGTCACCAGGACACCGGCGTTGGCCATGGCGTCGAAGCCCCGGTTCTTGCCCTCGGCCTGGAAGGTCTCGGTGACGGCAGCGAAGGCCCGGGTCAGGTTGTTCAGCCACTTGACCCGGATGCTGCGGAACCGGCGGTCGCCCTCGTCGGTGCTCAGGTCGACCACCCGCAGCACGGGGCGGTGCTGGTCCCAGAACTCGATGAACCGGTCGGCGAAGTCCAGGGCGGTCTGGTAGCCGGCCTTCCCCCGCCAGTTGGCCTCCTGGACCATGGCGACCAGCCGGTCGCTGTCCCGGGCCATCTCCTCGCCGAGGATCAGGATCGCGGCTTCGACGTCGCCGAAGTACTGGTAGAAGGTGGCCGGCGAGGTGCCCGCCTCCCGGGCGATGTCGATGACCTTCAGGTCCCGGTACGACGTGGTCCGCAGCATGTCGGCGGTGCAGTCGAGCAGCTTCTGCCGCGTGGCCAGCCCCCGGCGCCCGGGCGTCCGGCCGTCGGCGGCACGCGGGCCGTCGCGGGCAGCGCGGTCCGCGGCGGGCACCACATCGGACATGGCTGGTCAGCGTAGCTGGACCTGACGCCCCGTCAGAGGACCGGAGGCGCCGGGCGACCGTCCCGCTCGCCGGGACTACGCCCGCAGCGGGGCGATGAAGCGCTCGGCGAAGGCCTCGAGGGCGGCCTTGTTGTCGTCCAGCGGCGCGTTGCGCTGCCCCCGGATGAGCCAGGCCGACGTGATCAGGGTGTCGACGCCCAGGTCGGCCAGCTCGGCGCACACCTCCGGTGTCGGGAGGGCATCGTCGATGGCCGCCACGACCTCGAAGGGGTGGTCCTCCCGGCCGTACTCCGCCCGCAGCTCCCGCAACCGCTCGACGTAGGGGCGCAGCGCGGCCCGGGAGTACTGGACGCCCACCCAGCCGTCGCCCAGCCGGGCCGCCCGCCGCAGTGCCCGCTCGCTGTGCCCGCCGACCAGGATCGGGACCGGGCGCCGGGGCACGGGCGCCATCTGCAGCCGGTCGAAGTCGTAGAACTCGCCGTGGTGCTCGACCATCCCGCCCTGCCACAAGGTCCGCAGCACCTGGACCTGCTCCTCGAGCCGGGCGCCGCGGCGGTCGAAGGACTGCTCGAGGTGGTCGAACTCCTCGCGCATCCAGCCGGCCCCGATCCCGAGGCTCACCCGGTCCTCGGACAGCCACGCGGCGGTCCCCACGGCCTTGGCCACTACGAAGGGGTTCCGGGCCGGCAGGACGTAGACGTTGGTGGTGAACTCGATGGAGCTGGTCGCGGCAGCCATCGCGCCGACCATCACCCACACGTCGGGCCACGGCGTGTCGGGCTCGAACACCGGGCGGCCGGTCGCCGTGTAGGGGTACGACGAGGTCAGCTTCTCCGGGTAGAACACGTGGTCCGACAGGGCCAGCTGGTCGAACCCCAACGCCTCGGCGTGCCGCGCGAGCTCCACCCACTGGGCCGGATCGGCGTACATCATCGACTGGCAGAACCTCATGCCTGCTCCCCGCTCCCGCTGCTTTCCGGCTGCTGCGCCGCCGCGGCGATGTCACGCAGCTCGTACTTCAGGACCTTGCCGATCGCGTTGAGCGGGAAGGCCTCCACCACCCGCACCTCGCGGGGCGCCTTGTAGTTGGCCATGTGGTCCCGAGCCCACGCCACCACCTCGTCGGGGTCGACGGTGTGGTCGGGCTTGGGGATCACGAACGCCACCCCCACCTCGCCCAGCCGCTCGTCCGGCACCCCGACCACCGCCACCTGGCCCAGGTCCGGGTGGGCCAGCAGCAGGTTCTCGATCTCGGCCGGGTAGGCGTTGAACCCCCCGACGATGAACATGTCCTTCTTGCGATCGGTGATCTTGATGTAGCCCCGCTCATCCATGGTCCCGATGTCGCCGGTGTGCAGCCAGCCGGCCGCGTCGATGGTCTCGGCGGTCTGCTCGGGGTCCTCGAAGTAGCCGGAGGTGACGTTGTAGCCCCGGACCACGATCTCGCCGGGTGCGTCGGCCGGCACCTCCTTGCCGTCGTCGTCGACCACCCGGACCTCGACGCCCGGGATGGCCCGACCCGAGGTGGTGGCGATGGTCTCGGCGTCGTCCACGGCCCGGCACGCGGTGGCGAAGCCGGTGGCCTCGGTGAGCCCGTAGGCCGTCAGGACGGTCTCGATGCCCAGCTCGTCGCGCATCTCCTCGACCAGCGACACCGGGATCGCCGCGGCGCCGGTCACCGCGAGCCGCAGGCTCGGGCGGGGCGCGTCGGGGTCGGCCCGGAGGCTGGCCAGCAGGCTCTGGTAGATGGTCGGCGGCCCGGGCAGGCAGGTGATCCCGTGCTCGGCCACCATCCGCTGGGTATCGGCCACGTCGAACACGGCCTGCGGATAGATGGTCGCCCCGGCCACCAGCGAGGCGACGAGGCCGGCCTTGTAGCCGAAGCTGTGGAAGAAGGGGTTGACGACCAGGTAGCGGTCGTCGTGACGCAGCCCGACCAGGTGCGCCCAGTCGGCGAAGGCCCGCAGCGTTTGGCCGTGGGTCGCCACCACGCCCTTGGGTGCGCCGGTGGTGCCCGAGGTGAAGATGATGTCGCTGAGGTCGTCGGGCCCCGACGCGGCCAGGCGCTGGTCGACGACGGCGGGATCGATGCCCGCTCCCGCGGCCAGCAGCTCGGACCAGCCGGTGATCCCCGCCGCGGGATCACCACGCAGCAGGATCGTCCCCTCCAGGTGCGGGAGGGCGAGTCCATCCAGCAGCGACGGGTAGTCGGTGCCGAGGAACCCGCGCACGGTGACCAGCAGGCGGGCCCGGCTCTTGTCGAGGATGTAGGCCGCTTCCGTGCCCTTGAACCGGGTGTTGAGCGGCACCACGACCGCGCCGGCGGCCTGGATGCCGAGCAGCGCGACCGGCCACTCCCAGATGTTGGGCGACCAGAGGGCGACCCGGTCTCCCGGTTGGACACCCGCAGCGACGAAGCCTCGGGCCGCGTCGTGGGCCGCTTGCCAGAGCTCGGCGAAGCTCAGCGTGGTCCCGCCGTCGACCAGGGCCGGATCGCCGCCGAAGCGCTCGGCGGCCTGGCGGGCCAGGTTCGGGATCGTCCCCCACTCCAGGTCCCCCCGCGGCATGGTCAGGCTCCTCCGTCGCGCCCGGCGGGCGTCGCGGGCCCCGCCCAGACGGCCACCAGCTGGTCGACGGTGGTCAGCGTGGCCAGGAGGGCGAGCGTGTTCTCGATGACCGCCGCCGCGTAGTCCGCGGGGATGCCGCACACGGCGTCGGTCGGTAGCACCACCTGGTAGCCCCGGTTGACGGCCTCCATGACCAGGTTGGTGACCGCGATGTTGACCGACACGCCCACCACGACCACCGTCTGTACGCCGAGGTTGCGCAGCACCGGATCGAGGTCGGTGCCCGACATGGGGTTGAGGCCGTGGGTGCGGGCCAGCACCAGGTCCTCGGGCTCCACGCCCACCTCGGCCACCACATCGACCGCGGGACTGCCCGGCAGCAGTCCCACCTCAGCCTTCCGGATCGCCCCGAACAGCCGGGCGTTGTGGTTGGCTCCCCGGCCGTCGGCCCGGCGGTAGGCGGTGCCGTGGATCACCGGCACGCCGGCCGCCCGCGCCGCCTTCGCCAGGCGCCCCGCGGCCGCGACGGCCGGGCGGGCGGCGTCGGCCAGCGCCGGCAGCGGGCTCCGCTCGCCGACCACGCCGTTCTGCAGCTCCGAGGTCACGACGGCGGTCGTCGCGGGATCGACGAGCTCGATGAGCGTCCTCGGGGCCATCGCCTGGACAATATCTGACGGCGCGTCAGAAAGCGGTACGGTGAAGCGGTGGGGACGCCCCCGATCGACCCGGCGAGCTTCGAGACCCTCGGCTACGAGGTCGGCGACGACGGGGTCGCCGTGGTCACCCTGGACCGGCCCGAGCGCCACAACGCGTTCGACACCACCATGTGCGAGGAGCTGTCCGCGCTGTGGCGGAGGCTGCGCACCGACGATCGGGTCCGGTGCGTCGTCCTCACCGGCGCCGGCGACAAGGCGTTCTGCACCGGCATCGATCGGGCCGAGGTCCCGGCCGACGAGGCCAGCTACGACTTCGACCCCTACACCTACGACGATCCCGGCAAGCAGCTGGGCCCAAAGAGCAACGAGCTGTGGACCCCGGTGATCGCCGCCGTGAACGGGATGGCCTGCGCCGGCGCCTTCTACCTGCTGGGCGAAGTGGAGTTCATCGTCGCCGCCGAGCACGCCACGTTCTTCGACCCCCACGTGACCTACGGGATGCCAGCGGTGTACGAGCCGACGCTGATGGCGGCCCGCATGCCCTTCGGCGAGATCATGCGGATGTCGCTGCTCGGCAGCCACGAGCGGATGTCGGCCCGCCGGGCCCACGAGATCGGGCTGGTGTCCGAGGTCGTGGCCGGCAGCCGGGACGACCTGCTCGCCGCGGCCCGCCGGTCGGCGGCGGCCATCGCGAGCGCCCGCCCCGCCGCGGTGCAGGCCACGGTTCGCACGCTGTGGGCCGCGCGGGAGCTGAGCCGCCAGCAGGCCCTCGACCTCGGCAACACCTTCCTCAACCTGGCGATGCGCCAGGACGCCCTGGCCGAGGGGCAGGCGGCGTTCGCCTCCGGCCAGCGCATCGAGCCGAGGATCCGGTGAGCCGCCGCTCCCCGGCGTTCTTTGAAGCTGAATGGCCCGATAGGGGCCATTCAGCTTCAAAGTCGCCGGTGGGGGCGGTGAGCCAAGCGGTGGGCTAGCGCAGGGCGATGCTGGCGGAGACGGTGCGGGAGGCAGGCCGGCGCTTCGGCGACCTCGTGGCCTTCGTCGACCCCGACGGCCGACCCTTCACCTACCGTGAGCTGGACCGGCGCTCGGACGCGGTCGCCGCCGGCCTGGCCCGGCGGGGCGTCAGGCCTGGCGACCGGGTGGTGCTGCAGCTGCCGTCGGACTCGGCCTACGTCGTCGCCTACGCCGCGGCCGCCAAGCTCGGCGCGGTCACGGCCGGGATCAACCCCCGCTTGGCGCCTCCCGAGCAGGCCAGGCTGGTCGAGTTGGCCGATCCCGCCGTCGTCCTGGCCGACCGTGACGAGGTCGACGAGCTGGCGTCGCCGTCGCCGGCGGTCGTCCTGCCGGTGAGCGGCCCCACCGACGGACGGCGAGCCGCCCAGGCCGACCACCCGGTGCGACCCCACCTGCCACCCGATCCGCACCGGCCGGTGGCCGTGGTCTTCACCTCCGGCACCACCGGCCGTCCCAAAGGAGCGGTGTTCACGGAGGCTCAGCTCGCCGCGGCCGCCCAGATCGACACCGGCAGCGCCTGGGCCGACCCCGGTACGCCCGGGCCGGGGATGCTGGCCTCCACCCAGTTCGCCCACGTGGGCTTCATGACCAAGCTGCCCTGGTACCTGCGTCTGGCCACCCGGACCCACATCCTGGGCCGCTGGCGGGCCGACGAGGCCCTGCGCACCATCGCCGAGCAGCGGATGCCGTCCATCGGCGGTGTCGCACCCCAGATCGCGCTGATGCTGCGATCCCCGGAGATCGACCGCCACGACTGGGCCCACGTCCGGACCCTGGTGGTCGGCGCCGCCGCCTCGCCCCCGGCGCTGGTGGCCGAGGCTCGGGAGCGGTTCGGCGCCGCCTACTCCATCCGCTACTCCTCGACCGAGTCCGGGGGCTGCGGGACCGCGACGGCGTTCGACGCCGACGACGAGGAGGCCCTCCACACCATCGGCTGGCCCCGGCCGGGCATCGTCGTCGAGGTGCGGGACGACGACGACCGCCCGATCCGCGACGGCGCCATCGGGCAACTGTGGCTGCGATCGCCGACCCAGATGACCGGCTACTGGCGCGATCCCGCAGCCACCGCCACCACGCTGGTCGACGGCTGGCTGCGCACCGGCGACCTGGCCCGGATCGACGAGCGCGGCAACGTCGTGCTGGCCGGGCGGCGCACCGAGATGTTCATCCGGGGTGGCTACAACGTCTACCCCTTCGAGGTGGAGGCGCAGCTGCTCGCGCACCCCCGGGTGGCGGAGGCGGCGGTGGTCCCCCGGCCCGATCCGGTCATGGGCGAGATCGGGGTCGCGGTGATCGTGCCCCGCGGGCCCGATGCGCCGGGCGGGCGGACGACGGGCGTCGGCGACGGCGTCGGCGACGGCGACGGCATCGGCGACGATCCGGACACCGCCCCGCTGTCCCTGGAGGAGCTCCGCCGGTTCCTGGCGCCCCGGCTGGCCCACTACAAGCTGCCCGAGGACCTCCGGGTGGTGGAGGCGCTGCCGCTCACGCCGATGCAGAAGTTCGACCGCCGGGCACTCGCGACGGAGATCGAGGGCGACGTCGAGGTCGGTCAGACCGGCACGTAGTGCGCCGTGAAGGTCCCCGGGTCGGCGGGGACCGTGATCTGGTGGGCGCGGGCGCCGCCGTCCGACCAGCTCGAGAACACGTAGTCCACGCCGCCGACGGTGGTCGTCGCGGGTGCGGTCAGCGTCACCCGCCCGTTGGTGGCCAGCGGCAGCGTGAACGGCGTGGCCTGGGTGGTGCTGCCGGCGCTGACCGCGATCCCGGGCGGCTCCGACGCCACGGTCACGTTGGTGGTCCGGTAGTCGATCCGGCGGGTGGACGTCACCGTCCGGCCGTTCCACTCCACCGCGAGGTGCAGCTCGACGGCCGCGGGCTGCTCGTGGTCCGGCATCGTGAACGATCCGGAGACGACGTCGTCCCGGGAGAACACGCCGGCGTGCCGATGGCACGACGACGGGCAGTGCAGGAGGTCCGCCGACCACGACAGCGCCTCGGCCGGGAGGAGGTTGCCGTCGGGATCGGCGCCGAAGCCCTGGAAGTCGATGGTGTCGCCCACGGCCGCGGCCGTCTCGCCCTCCGGCCGCTGGATCACCGCCACCGGATCCTGGGGGTCGCCCACGGTCACCGCCACCAGTCCGAACGCGGTGGCACCGGCCATGTCGGTCACCCGCACCCGGACCAGCTTGATGCCCTGGTCGCTGAAGGTCGCCGTTGCCGTGGGGCCGGAGGCGTCGTCGTAGGTCCCGTCGTCGTCCAGGTCCCAGGCGAAGCTCAGGACGTCGCCGGGGTCGGGATCGCTGGACGCCGACGCGTCGAAGCCGACCGTCAACGGCGGCTGGCCCGACGACGGCGTGGCGCTGACGACGGCGGTCGGCGGCCGGTCGGCGTCGGTGCTCCCGATGCGCACCACCCGGCCGCCGTAGTGGTCGACGTACCACAGCTCGCCCTGGGGGCTGAAGGTGAGGTCGACCGGGGTCCCGGCCGGCGTCACGAACGGGGCCACCGTCGCCGGGTCAGGGTCGCCCCCGGCTCCCAGCCGCATGCTCCACACGCAGCCCCGTGTGGCGTCGGCCAGGAACAGCGCGCCGTCGTAGACGTCGGGGTAGGCGCTGTCGGCCGGCGCGAAGACCAGCCCGGAGAGCGACGAGCCGTTGTCGCGCTCACAGCGCTCGCCCGACGTGAGGTCCGCGTCGTGCCGGTAGGTCCACCACGGCGACCGCACCGCCGTCGGACCGGCGGCGTAGAGGGACTCGCAGATCGACAGGTCGAGCTGGTCGAAGGCCGCCAGCCGCCCCGGGCCCTCGTAGCAGGGCCAGCCGAAGTTGTCGACGATGCCGTCGTTGCCGATGCTGCGGTCGATCTCCTCGTAGGTGCCGGCGCCGACGTCGCCGATCCACAGCTCGTCGCTGCCCGGCCGGAGGGTGAACCGGAACGGGTTGCGGAGGCCGAAGGCCACGATGCGCCGTGTGTTCGGATCGGGCGACGCGGCCAGGGGATTGCTGGGGAGAGCGGCGCCCGTCGCCGGGTCGACCCGGATGATGGAGCCGTCGAGGCCGGCGGGGTCAGCCGTCGTGCGGACGTCCTGGCTGCGCAGCGAACCACCCTCGGCGGACGGCGAGGTCTGGAGCGTGCCCACGTCGGCCGCAGGGTCCCCGCAAGGGTTCAGCGGGTCGCCCTCCTGGCCGTAGTCCGTGAAGCCGAACCCCGCGCCATCGCCGGCACCGGCGTAGAGCGAGCCGTCCGCGCCGAACACCAGGGTGCCGATGGTGTGGCTCGGGAACTGCTGG
>Ga0075428_100007331_pt1 | contig 12223 bp, 15 predicted proteins | sample RhiMetdeltSRZDD2_FD_75291 | JGI IMG/M metagenome (GOLD analysis project Ga0075428, IMG submission 75291) | Populus rhizosphere microbial communities from Tennessee, USA - Rhizosphere MetaG P. deltoides SRZDD2 | ecosystem: Host-associated > Plants > Roots > Rhizosphere > Soil | place: USA...
GCGAGAAAGCGGCGGAGGTCAAGGTGAGCGAGATCGTGGTGAACCCGACCGTCGACGTGAACGCGTTCACGAAACCGGAGAAGTGAGACCCCTCACCCTAACCCTCTCCCCGCGCGGCGGGGAGAGGGGACTTTCAAGACCCGCCCTTCTGCGTCTGAATCTCCTTCACCAACCGCACCAAGGTCACCGTGACCTCGTGCAGCGCGTGGATCACGCCGACCTGGAACGCCGTCGGCGGCTCGCCTGCCGCACACGCGCAGTTGTTGCATGGTCCGCCACGGCCGCCGTCGTGCTGGTCGATGATGTGACCGCAGGCACAGGAATCTTTTCCGAGTTGCATCACTTCCCTCCAAAGTTGGCGGTTGGCAGTTGGCAGTTGGCGGTAGAAACGATTCGACAACATTCAACTACCACCAGCCTCCAACCGCCAACCGCCAACCGTCAACTCCTAAGATACCGTCATGGCCCGTCGTTCGATCCTCGTCGCCCTCACTTTCGTCCTCGCGTGTACGACGCAACAGGTGCGACGGAACGATGAGCCCGATCGCGCCGCGGAGTACTACGCGATGCGCCGCGCCGGCAGCGACGATCCCATTCGCGATCTCGCCCACGCGCGCGAAGCGATGCGCAGCATGCGCAAAGTCGCGACGAATGCCACGTCCACGCGTCCCTTCGACGAGTGGCGATTCCTCGGGCCGGGCAACATCGGGGGACGCACGCGCGTGCTCGTCATTCAGCCTAACAACGCGGACGTCCTGTACGCGGGTGGCGTGTCGGGCGGGATCTGGAAATCGGAAAACGGCGGCGCGTCGTGGAAGCCGGTCGGCGATGATCTCGCGAACATCGCCATCAACTCGCTGGTGATGCATCCCGCGGATCCACAAACTCTCTTCGCCGGAACCGGCGAGGGCTACTTTCGCGAAGAGGTGCGCGGCACCGGTTTGCCTCTGCGCGGCAACGGCATCTTCGTCACTCGCGATGGCGGCGCGACGTGGACTCAACTTCCCTCCACCGCGAATCCCGATTTTCACTTCGTCAACGATCTCGTCATCAGCACGCACGATCCGTCGCGCATCTACGCGGCGACGCGCACCGGTGTGTGGCGATCGGCGAACGGCGGCATCGATTGGCAACGCATTCTCGCGACGAACGTGAAAGGCGGATGTCTCGAGCTCGCGTGGCGCGGCGACACGCAGAACGACTACCTGTTCGCGTCGTGCGGCACGCTCGATCAGGCGACGGTGTATCGCACGAAGCATGCGGACACGAGTCCGGATTGGGAGAGCGTGCTCTCCGAACCGAATCAGGGCCGCACGTCGATCGCCATCGCGCCGTCGAATCCGTCGATCGTCTATGCGCTCGCGGCGAACAAAGAATCCGGGACCGTTCTCGCGGTGTACCGATCGACGCGTTCCGGCGATGCGGGCTCGTGGGAGCCCCGCGCAACGAACACGTCCGCGGATGCGATCGCGACGCTGTTGTTGTCGAACGTGTACGCGGGCACGCGGACGACGTGCGTCGGATTGGGTGCACAGAACTCCACGATTCCGATGGGCTGGTACACGAACACGATCGCAGTCGATCCGGCCGATCCGCAGCGCCTGTGGATCGGATCGGTCGATCTCTTCCGCTCCGATGACGGCGGCGCGACGTGGGGCATCGCGTCGTACTGGTGGGACAACTTCGGCGATCCGGCGCCGTCGTGGCTTCACGCGGATCAGCACGCGATCGTGTTTCATCCGCAATACGACGGCGTGAACAACCGCACGATGTACTTCGCGAACGACGGCGGCCTGTTTCGCACGACGAATCCGCACGCGACGATCGGCTACGGCGCGGGCGCGGCGTGCAACTCGGCGTCGTCGCTGATCTCGTTCGAGCAGATCAACCACGACTACGGCGTGACGCAGTTCTACCACGGCGCCGTGTTCCCCGACGGACGTACGTTCATCGGCGGCACGCAGGACAACGGCACCATCGTCGGCACGGTTGACGACGGAGCGAACCATTGGTGGAGCGTGTTAGGCGGCGACGGCGCGTACGTCGCGATCGATCCGCAGGATCCGACGTACGTCTACGCCGAATCGCAGTTCGGCGCGTTCACGCGCTCGACGAACGGCGGCCGGCTGTTCCGCGGCGCGAGCAGCGGTCTGCAGGGCGAGCAATTCTTGTTTGTCACTCCCTTCGCGCTCGATCCCAACGCGCCGAGCCGCATCTGGATCGGCGGACGGCGCATGCTGCGCACCGAAAATCGCGGCAATTTCTGGCTGCCCGCGAGTCCGCAATTCGGCGGCTACATCTCCGCGATCGCGATCTCGCCCGCGAGCTCGAATCACGTGCTCGCCGGTACGACGGAAGGAACGATCGCGCGCACCAACGACGCGACGACGTGGACGACCACGCGCCCGCGCGACGGCTGGGTGTCTTCCCTGACCTTCGATCCCGTCGATGCGAACCTCGTCTTCGCCACGTACGCCGGATTCGGCGGAGCGCACGTCTGGAAGTCATCGGACGGCGGCGCGACGTGGACTTCGATCGACGGCAATCTCCCGGACATGCCGGTTCACGCCATCGCCGTCGATCCCACGCGCCGCACGCGCCTCTTCCTGGGCACGGACCTCGGCGTCTTCGTTTCCCTCGACGGCGGCGCGAGCTGGTCGGTCGAGAACACCGGCTTCGCGAACGCGGTCACCGAGGCGATCTTCATCGGACCGGGCGACCTCGGCCCCGCGGTCTATGCGTTCACCCACGGACGCGGCGCCTGGCGCGCGGAGCTCACGATCACCGGAGCGAAGCGGCGCAGCGTGCGCTGATTCAATACAAGGTGTAATCCGAGCTCGGATGGACGGAAATCACGGATGCATCGCGCGCCAAACGCTGCGCTGCTTCCTTCGTCGCCTCGATCTCGACAACGATCTCGTCATCGCCGAGAGGGATCGGATCAGCCGCAGCAGAACTTCCACCTGCGGATTCGACGAGCGCGGCGAGAGCACCGAGGTCAACGCCGCGCTTCACTGTTACGAGCCAACGCATCGTTCATCAGACTGCGCCATTGCGAATCAGATTATAGGCAACAGCGGCGTTCATCACGCCGAATCCCGTCTCATGATCGAAACCGGGCTGGCCGATGTTGATCGCGCTCTGGATCATTGCGGCTTTCATGCGCGGCGGCGTCAGATCCGGGAATGCACTCATGAGAAGCGCGCCGACGCCTACGGCGACAGGTGTCGCGGCAGATGTCCCGTTGTCGAAGCTCGTAGCGTCGCCGCCGGCCGGCCGTCCCGGACCGAAATTGCCGAAGAAATGCGAATACGCCGCGATATCGGGCTTCTGATTGAAGAATCCACCCGGACCTTGCGACGAGTAGCCGATGCGTTGATGCCGGCTGTTCACCGCGGCCACCGTGATCACTTCCTGCAGGCTGTTCGATGCGTGGATGGAATTGCCGGGACCAATGCCGCTCACATGACACTTGCTGCTCGGGCAGTCCTCACCGCAGTTGCCGGCAGCGAAGAATGCGGGAGCTCCGGATGCGACGACCTCGCGCACTTTGCGGTGCACGGGGTGGTTGGGGTCCCAAACTTCATGATTCGGCATTTCGTTTTTCGGAGGACGTCCAACGAATCCATAGCTGTTGTTGGTGAGATGCGGCGTGCCATCGATGCGCCGGTGATCGAGCACAGCCTGAAACATCGTGAGCGCGCCGCCGGAATTCGGATGTCCGAGGAATGGATAGTCGTACAGCTTCGCCGCGGGTGCGGCCACGAGCACGTCCGCCGCGCACATCGAGCCGTGACTCGTGATCGGCGCACTTCCTGGACGCGGTGAGTTTGGCCGGGAGAATCCACCGATGACCGGATACACCGTGTCGTTCACGCCTTCATCGATGATTCCGACGACGACGTTCTGGCCGCGAAAGCCATCGCGCCACACCCGATCCACGCCGAGCAGCGCGCGGATCGTCGCGCGCGACACCGCCGGACGAAAGGGTCTGCAATCGATTCCGCCCGCGGACGGCGCGAGATCGAACAGGTGCTCGTCATCCGTCGCGACGCCTTCCGCCGCGCATGAGCATGAGGAAAAGAGGACGAGCGGAGAGTTCGGCCAGACGATGACTCCTCGGCCCTGGAGATCCGGAATCGCCGCGCGATCGACTTCCGCCGCGATGACGATCGACTGGGAGGGGACATCCGCATTCTGTTCGGGAATCGCAAACGCTTCAAGATCGACAGAGAACGTACCCTCCTGGGTCGTGAACATCGGCACGGGAGCGTACTCATTGGAGACTTCGATACCGAAGCCGGCCAGATCCGCAACCAGTTGCTCGGATTGGCGGAATGCCTCCCTCTCTGATTCGACCGCCGCCTCGTGCATCGCAAATGCATCCGCGGCGGGAGCGCGCAGCTCCAACAGGACGTCGACTTTGGTGGCCATACAACCCTCCTCAGCGAGGTGAGAGGGACACGCAAGACGATTTCCTGGTTGAGGAGTTAGTCGCGCATCACCCCGATCACGTTTGGGATCGGCCACTGCTGCTTGTTGCTGTCGTCAGGGTTGAATCCGCTCTCGAAGCTTCCGCAGAGGTCGAGATCGAGACCCGGCACGTGGATGGAGAGACTCGCTTCCGGACCGCCTTCGACATGCATCGCCTGCTGGATGTCGAGCGGGAGGGATAGAACGAGCGCGTTGAAGTCCCGCATCGTGTGCGGCGCGCGCGAGAACAGGAACAACACGCGCTTCGTCGAGTCGATCGCGATCGCGGCTTCGCTCCATTGTTTGTCGCTCTTCGCCCAAACGTTCTTGCGTCCGCCGGCGATCAAGCGAAGGTTCTGCACGACGATGTCGAACTTCGCCAGCTCGTCGAACGGCTTCGATCGATCGAGATCGACCCACTACACCGACGGATTGACCGCGAGCACGGATCGATAGGAATTCCAGCGGCGATTATTGAGGTGCTTGCCGTGCCGCATGTATCCGACGTTCGAGCGATGATCGCTTTGGAACATGCCGAGGTTGATGGCAACGGCGAGGTTTGCGGTGCGGCACCATTGTGCGGCGGTCTGCGGCGGGACGTGGAGCTCGGAAGAGAGAGCGACTTGGACCTTCGCGACCGCAGGATCGACGCGCACGACATGCAACGAGTCGAACGTCGCGTACTCGACGCCGCGCTGCAGCGTACGCCAGGTCGCCGCGTTCGCGCTGAGCGCGAAGAGCAGAACGACCAGCACGCGAGAGCTCATCGCAGATACTTCTCGCGCAACACGCGCAGATGATGGAGCTCGTGTCCGGCCATGTGAAACGCCAGACCGCGTACCGAGGCTTCGTACTCGTTGACCGTGCCGCGGCGCATCCATTCGTCGCGAGTCAGCGACGCGAAGAAGGCGATCGACGCGCGGCGCACGGCATCGTGCTCGGCGGCGAGGCTGGCGATCGAGCGCGACTCGAACTCCGTCGCGCGCACGTACGCGTTCTCGTCGAATCCCGGCAATGCACGCGGCTCTCCGCGCGCGACGCAGAGCGCGCGATACGCGAAGATGCGCTCGTCGTCGATGAGATGTCCGATGACTTCCTTGAGCGTCCACTTCCCCGGCGCGTACGTGAGGCGCTCATCCGGCATCGACTCCAACAGCTCCGCGACCTGGTGACCCGATTCCTCGAGCGCGGCAATCGCGTCATCGCCCTCGACGAAGTCGATATCCGCTTTCGCGTACGACGCGAACTCGCCATCCTCGGGACGACCCGATCGCCCGCGACTCGCCGGCTCTTCGCCGGCATCCGGGACCGAGTCCGGCTCGGGAAGCGCCTGCAGCAATGCGCGCGCTTCGTCCGCGGCTTCTTCGCGCACGTAGAACTCGATCGGACCGATGGCGTAGTTCAGATTCGAGCCGAATCGTCCCCAGCCGAAGAGATCCTGAATCGGCTCGCTCCGAGTCATGAATTCGATGTCTGCGCTGTTGAGCACCGACTCGATCATCGGAATGACCGCGGCGTTGCCCGCCTCGTAGATCTTCACGAGGCCGGCCTTCGGATCGCCGGCCTGCGGCTCGAGCTGTTCGACGAGATCGACGTCGCAGTCGTTGCAGTGCGTGAAGCCTTCGCGATATTCGCTTGCACAGACCGGGCAGAACATGGCGTCGAGTATGTCATGATCGCGCCATGCCGATCGATCTGTCCAAGCTGCACCAGGTCGATGACGAGGGACGGCTGTTCATCTCGCCGGTCATCACCGACTGGACGATCGTGTCGTCGTACGGGGTCGATACCGTGATCGATCTCGAGGGCGGACTGGACGAGTGCATCCCGTCGGTGCCGAACGGATGTCTCTACGTGTACTTCCCGATTTACGACGAACAGTTACCCGATCTGCAGAAGCTCGAAGCCGTGGTGAGCCTCGGCGCGCACCTCGTCGCAAACGGCCATTGCGTTCTCTCGCACTGCGGCATGGGCTTCAATCGCTCCGCTCTCGTCGCCGGCCGCATCCTGCACCGCCTCGGCATGCCCGGCCCCCAAGTCGTCGACCGACTACGCGCACGACGCCCCGGTGCGTTGTTCAATGAAGTGTTTGCGGAGCATTTGCGGTCGCTCGCTTGAGGGAGTCTCAAAGTCGCAAAGTCTCAAAGTCGCAAAGAACGCTAAGAACGGCGCTTCTTTGAGACTTTGCGACTTTGAGACTCTGCGACTTATCGTGTATTGCGTCGCGAATTTCGCTCATGCGTCAGAAATCCTCGCGGAGATAATCCGATCGCACCTCTTCGGCCCAGGGCGACGTTGAATCGAGCGCGAGGTAATCCTGCCAGGCGCGCTTCTTATCCGCCTCTCGGTGAGCGGCTCGATATGCGAGTGCGCGATTGAAGGCGATTTCCGGAGTTTTCTCGAGCGCCCAGGCACGCTCCGCATAGCGCAATGCGGCTTCGACGGCGCCCGGGGCTTGGTATCGCGCGCGCTCGAGATGTGCCGCGGCGAGATCATTGAGCAGCTCCGGCTTCTCTTCGCCCGCCTTCTTGACGGCGAGCTCGAGGGTCTTGACCGCCTCGTCGCGCTTCCCCACGAGAAGCTGCGCGGCGGCGAGCACCTGCAATTCTCTCCACGAGCCATTGGCATTGGACTCCTGAAGCTTCGCCTCGGCATTCTCCAGCCGCAACGTCACCAAACTCTCGGCGGGATCTTCATCCTCCGGACCGCGCTTCGGGCCAACGTAGTCTTTATAAGGAAGCGCATCGCTCAGGCGGCTCTCGATCGGCCGCTTCGACGCTTTGCTGTACGCTTCGACCAGCATCGACTTCCCACCGGTCCTCTGATACGTGATCCATTCCCGAACATCGGGCAACGCAACGACCGCGAGCGCAATCGCAGCGGCGATGGCCAGAGCAGTGAGCGGACGACGAGGCGCGAACTGCACGACAGAGCCGCCCTCGCTGCGATTGAACTCCTGCGCAGTTTGCACGATGAAAAGGCACTCGCCGCAGTCCGCGAGGTGTTTCACGACAGCGGCGTGTTGTTCGGGTCCGAGTCGATGGTCGGCAAATGACGCCAGTGTCTGGTCGCTGGGGTGGTCGGTCATGATCGCGGGAGCAGTCATCGAAGGACTCCTCGGCTGCCTCTGACTCCCTTCCCGCCTGATGGGTGGGAGGGACCCGGCGACGAAATTTCCGTTTCGCGGAAGAGATCGAGATGCAACTCCTGATCTCCGGGAGCGAGAAGCGTTCCGATGTCGGACTTGTTGACGCCGGCGAGCTCGAGGCCTTGCCGCAGCCTTCCGAACAACTTGTCGAGTCTCTTGTACAACTTTTTCTGGTCGATTTGCAGAGTTTGGGCGATGTCGGAGACCTTCTGCGCGTACCAGAAGCGCAGCTTGAGAAGAAGCCGGTCCTCGGCGTCCATCGATGTGAGCAGGCCATCCAGCGCGATCACGGCGTGGCGCGCCGACTCCTCGCGCTCGCTGCGTCCGGCAAGTTCTTCCGCCTCGGCCTCGACCGCGACCGTCTCCGGAAGGATGTCATCGGAGACCATGACCGGCCGCGGATTGCGTCGCGGGAGACGGACATAGATCGCCTCCAGCTCGGCCCTCGTGTATTGCGCGCCCTGGGGAGTCGTCAACACATTGACCGCTTCTTCGAACGTGTATCCGTCGCGCCACATATAGCGCTCGAGCACGATCGCCTTATTGCCGATTCGCTTCGCTTCGGCGGAAGGACGCCATTTCCCCCACTGCTCGTCGCGCCATTGACAATAAAGACGCGTAATGCAGGTGGTGAGATAGGTGGACAACAGGCTGAGCCCCTCGTATTTACGGATGATCGCGTACTCGTTCTCGATGAGCTTCACGCGTACGACCTGCGTGAATTCGGCAGTCTCGTCAGGATTGACGTGATGTTTGCGCGCAACGAACACCGCAATGCGATCGATCGTGCGCAAGTTCTCGAGATACGTTTGTTCCGGAGTCATCAGACTCATTTGTTACGGCCGTGGACGAAACGGCCGCAACCACAGCGTCGAGGATTAGGGACTCTGAAGAGTTTAGCAGTAACGCAGGAAAGGCAGAAGGCGGAAAATCCGCACGCCGCTTGCACCTCTATGCACACGTGTTGAGCGAGCTCGTGGACGGAATCGTATGAACCTCGAGACCATTCGCGGTGCGATGCATCCGATCACCGGTGACGGCGGCGATTACGACGCGTTGCTGGAGATGATCGGCGACGCGCATCTGGTCCTCATCGGCGAGGCGTCGCACGGCACGCACGAGTTCTATCGCGAGCGCGCGAAGATCACCAAGCGGCTGATCGACGAGAAAGGCTTCCACGCGGTCGCAGTCGAAGCCGACTGGCCGGATGCCTATCGCGTCAATCGGTACGTCCGGGCGACGAGCAACGACAACGACGCCACCGAGGCCTGGAAGGATTCAAAGCGCGCTTCCCGACGTGGATGTGGCGCAACGCCGACGTGCTCGATTTCGTCGGATGGCTGCGCAGCTTCAACGATGCGCTGCGCGACACGCGGCAGAAGGTCGGCTTCTACGGCGTCGATCTCTATTCGCTCTTCTCTTCGATCGAAGCGGTGATCGGATATCTGGAGACGGTCGATGCGGACGCGGCGAAACAGGCGCGTGCGCGCTACTCGTGTTTCGATCATTTCGGCGACGAGGCGCAGGCATACGGATACGCGACCGCGTTCCGCATCGCCCAGTCGTGTCAGGACGAGGTGGTCAAGCAGTTGACCGATCTCCGCCGCCGCGCCGCGGATCTCGCGAACCGCAACGGCCGCATCCCGCCCGACGAGTACTTCTATGCCGTGCAGAACGCGCGGCTGGTCAGGAACGCCGAGGAGTATTACCGATCGATGTTCGGCGGCCGCTTCTCGTCGTGGAATCTTCGCGACAGGCACATGGCCGAGACGATCGACGCGCTCATCACGCACCTGGGCCAGGGCGGCCGCGCGAAGGTCGTCGTGTGGGCGCACAACTCCCACCTCGGCGATGCGCGCTTCACGGAGATGGGCGATCGGGGCGAGCTCAATGTCGGACAGCTCGTGCGCGAGCGCTACGGCGACGATTCCGTGCTGATCGGATTCAGTACGTACACCGGAACCGTCACCGCGGCCGACGACTGGGGACGGACCCGCGATGCGCAAAGGCGTGCGGCGGGACTGCGCGGAAGCTACGAAGACGTGCTGCACAACGTCTCGACCGCGCCGTACTCCCTCCTCTTCCGCGGAGGCGCGATCGCGGGCGACGAGCTCGCCGAGCCGCGGCTGCAGCGCGCGATCGGCGTCATCTATCGCCCGGAAACCGAACGTCAGAGCCACTACTTCCACGCGCGCTTGCCGCAGCAGTTCGATGCGATGATCCACTTCGACGAGACCCGCGCCGTCGAGCCGCTCGAGCGCATGCCGGCCTCGCACACGGGCGATCTCGCGGAGACGTACCCGAGCGGGGTGTAGCTGCCGCTATACTCCGACGCATGCGGAGCAAACTCGCAGAGCAACTCAAGAAGGAACAACGCGAGCGCTTCGCGCGCATGACCCCGGCCGAGCTCTTTGCGCTCACGGAGCGTCTCGGAGAAGAGGGACTCGCGGAATACATGTCCGCGAATCGCGTGGATCGCCGCACGGCGATCGAGGCCATCAAACGCACGCGGCGCACCGGCAGGCGCCCTTCCCGTTGCTTCGATGAACATCGTTGAAGTTGTCGCGCGATTCTTCGAATCGATCGGCGCGCCGTATGCGCTCATCGGTGCGCGTGCCATCGGCGTGCGCGGATATCCGCGGATGACGGTCGATTACGATTTTCTCGTCGCGGACCCGCGGCTATTGGACCGCGAAACGTGGCGTTCATTCGAGAAAGCGGAAGCCGCGACAGCCGATCCGCGAAAGGGTGATCTGGATGATCCACTCGCCGGCGTAGTGCATCTCGCATTCGAGACGGGAGTCGAAGCGGACATCGTCGTGGCGAAGTGGAAGTGGGAGCTCGAGATCCTCCAACGCGCCGAGCGGCTCGACGTGGGCGGCGTCGTGGTTCCCGTTCCGGTTACGAGCGATTTGATTCTGTTGAAACTCGCGGCTGGCGGCCCCATCGATCTGCAGGACGTCGTTGCGCTCGTGGAGACGGATCGCAGCCGGTGGATTCCCGAAGTGGATCAGAAGATCGCGCGCGTGCAGCCCGACGTCTCGGCGACTTGGAACAAGATCAAGAGTTCTCTCTGATAACCGAACCCACTCGCGTTTCGTTCTTGACAACGCTCACCTTTAGACTTAGTCTAACACTCGTGCAAGTCAAAACCACCGAGTCCGCGCTTCGGGAGCACGGCATCCAGCCGTCGGCGCAGCGTGTCGCGGTGGGTGACTACGTTCTGTCCACCACCGACCACCCTTCCGCGGACCTGGTCTGGAAGCGCGTCCGCGAGCGCTTCCCCTGGATCTCCCGCGCCACCGTCTACAACACGCTGAACCTCTTCGTCGAAAAGGGTTTGCTGCAGCGCCTCAACCTCGCCGAGGACTGCATCGTGTTCGATCCGATCACGGAAACGCATCACCACTTCATCGACGAAGCGACCGGCGCGATTCACGACGTGGCGTGGGACAAGGTTCAGGTGTGCAACGTCGATGCGCTCGAGGAGTACGAGGTGAGGGAGTATCAGGTCGTGATGCGCGGGAAAACCAGAAATCAGAAACCAGAAACCAGAAAGAACCAGGAATCAGAGAACACATGAGCCAAGGGCGCCAGCCTTCTGGTTTCTAGTTTCTGGTTTCTGGTTTGTTACCCCCAAACCACACAACAACCAAAAGGAGAGATTTACCTCAATGTTGACCGTTGGCGATCAGTTCCCCCAGTTCACCGTGAATGCAAACGTGAGCCGCGAAAAAGGCAAGGAGTTCAAGCAGCTCTCGAACAAAGACTTCGCAGACAAGTGGCTCATCTTCTACGCGTACCCGAAGGACTTCACCTTCATCTGCCCGACGGAGATCGTCGAATTCGGCAAGCACACCAAAGACTTCGCCGATCGTGACGCCGTCGTCGTCGGCGGCTCGACCGACAACGAGTTCTCCCACCTGGCGTGGCGCAATGCGCACGCCGATCTGGCCGACCTCCCCACTCCGCTCGTGCACATCACGCCGAAGCTGGCGAGCGATCTCGGCCTCATTCACAGGCAGGACGGCGTCGCCCTGCGCGTGACCTTCATCGTCAATCCGAACGGCGTGATCCGCTCGGTCAGCGCGTACGACCTCTCCGTCGGCCGCAACGTCGGCGAAGTGCTCCGCACGCTCGACGCCCTCCAGACCGACGAGCTTTGCCCCTGCAACTGGCAGAAGGGCGAAGAGACGATCAAGGTGGCCTGACAATGAATGCGGTCGAAGAGCTCCGCGCCGGCATTCCCGAGGCCGCGCGCGACATCAAATTGAATCTGCAGAGCGTTCTGCAGCCGGGAGCTCTCTCGCCGGCGCAACGTTGGGGAGTGGCGATCGCTTCGGCGGTCGCCACTCGCAATGAGCGCCTCCGCGACGCCATCCTCCACGATGCGCGCGCCGTCGTGGGAGCGGAAGTGATCGACGACGCGCTGGCAGCGGCGGCGCTGATGGCGATGAACAACGTCTATTACCGCTTCCGCCACATGATCGGCAAAGAGTCGTACTCGCAGATGCCGGCCCGCCTGCGCATGCAGCGCATCGCCAAGCCGGCTTCGAACAAGGTCGACTTCGAGCTGTTCTGCCTGGCCGTGAGCGCCATCAA
>Ga0075428_100007332_pt1 | contig 12222 bp, 13 predicted proteins | sample RhiMetdeltSRZDD2_FD_75291 | JGI IMG/M metagenome (GOLD analysis project Ga0075428, IMG submission 75291) | Populus rhizosphere microbial communities from Tennessee, USA - Rhizosphere MetaG P. deltoides SRZDD2 | ecosystem: Host-associated > Plants > Roots > Rhizosphere > Soil | place: USA...
CGCAGCGTCGAAGTCAGGCGCGATCAGTCCTCGGCTTCCAGATAGGAGGCTGCGAGCGCGCGTGTGCACTCCTCCGCGCAACGCCGCGTTGAGCTTGCCGCGAGGGCCCCGCCGGTCGTGCGGCCGAGCCCGTCCAGCAGGCTGGCGTTCGACTCGATCACCCGTACGCAGAGGCTCAGGGCTCTCCTGCTGTCGGGATCGCCAGCGCGCCCGCAGCCCGCCGCGAACGCAGCGACGCCGCTGATCGAGGCGAGCGTCCGCCGCGCCTCGCCATCGGTTCCCGGGAGCGCTGCGGCGCACGCCTCGGCGCATTCCTCGGCGGCCACGAACGCGGTCTCGAGCCGCTCCGACGCGGCTCGAGGGACGTCCCAGGAAAGAGGAATGGTGGAAGGAGGCTCCGGCAGCGCCATCAGGCTCCAGAGCCGCCAGCTGAGGTCGAGATTCCGGTCTCTCGCGGCCACCGCCACGTCGCGGAGCCTGCGCCCTCTCCGCCTCTCCGCGCGGGCCTCGGCGACCACAAGTGTCCGCCTCGCCTGAAGCTCGCGCGCGGCCGCCACGACAGAGCGTCCGTGCTCCTGCATCAGCCTCTCGTCGTCACCCATGACTTCCATAGGAAGTACCCGAAACTAGCACGGTTATTCGCGCACTGACAGGAATACAATGGAGACATCGACCCGATTCCGCATCCAAGCAGGGGTCGAGCCAGCGAGAGCCTGTTGAGGGAGCCCACTGAGCTCGGACGCCGGGCTGGCCTCAGCGAGGAAGTGACGAGTTGAGCGGCACGGGCGCAGCCGCCGACGGCGGGGCCGGGGTCGTCGGAATCGCCGCTTCAGCCGGTGGGCTGGCGGCGCTGACGGCCGTGCTGGGGTCCATTCCGCACGACTTCCCGCTGCCGATCCTGATCGTGGAGCATCAGCTGCCGGGCAGCAAGAGCCTCCTCCCCTCGATACTCGACCGCTCGACGGCTCTGACCGTGAAGCAGGCCGAGGACGGGGAGACGGCTCGACCGGGGACGGTCTACGTCGCCCCCACCGACACGCACCTGGTCATCGGCGGCGGCCGGCGCCTCGAGCTCCTCGATTCGGCTCCCGAGCGCTTTCAGCGCCCGTCCGCGAACGTCCTCTTCCAATCGCTTGCCGAGCACGTCGACGGCGCGGCGGTCGTGATCGTGCTTTCGGGCATGGGTCGCGACGGTGCAGAGGGCGCCGTGGCGGTGAAAGAGGCGGGCGGAAGAGTGATTGCTCAGGACGAAGCGTCGGCGCAGTTTTTCGGGATGCCGGGAGCGGCCATCGAGACAGGCGCAGTCGACCAGGTCCTCCCGGCCGCCGAGATCGGCGCCGCCCTCAGCCTCATGGTCGCCCCGGGTGCCGCCGCATGAGCACGGAGCTCGATCCCGGGTTCGAAGAACTCCTCGACTTCGTCCACGAGGCTAGGGGGTTCGACTATTCGCAGTACAAGCGGCCGAGCCTCATGCGGCGTTTCGAGAAGCGCATGCAGACGGCAGGCGTGGACACCTACGAGGACTACCGCAGCTACCTGGAAGCCGAGCCGCGGGAGTTCGCGGAGCTCCTGGACGCGATTCTGATCAACGTCACAGGGTTCTTCCGCGACCCTGATGCTTGGGAGTACCTCGCCAAGGAGATCGTCCCGAAGATCGTCGAGCAAAAGCCCGACGGCGAGAGGATTCGCGCCTGGTCGGCCGGCTGCGCGACGGGAGAAGAGGCGTACACGATCGCCATGCTCTTCGCCGACGCACTAGGGGCCGAGGCCTACGCGAAGCGCGTCAAGATCTATGCCACCGACCTCGACGACGACGCGCTTGCCACGGCCAGGCTCGCGAGATACGACGCGAAGGCGACCGATGGGGTCCCGGAGAATCTCCGGGCCGAGTACTTCGAAGACGGCAACAGCGGGTCGACCGTGCGGAGCGACATTCGCCGCTCGGTCGTGTTCGGCCGCAACGACCTCTTGAGCGACCCCCCGATCTCGAAGGTCGACCTGCTCGTCTCGCGCAACACCCTCATGTACTTCGGCGCGCAGGCGCAGCACACGGTGCTCGCGAATTTTTCCTTCGCGCTCGGGCCCGGCGGCTTCCTCTTCCTCGGCAAGGCCGAGGCGCTCCACAGCCGGACGAGCCTCTTTCTGCCCGTAGACCTGAAGCACCGGGTCTTCACGAGGAATCCCGGCATCGCGCCGGAGTACCGCGGGACCGAGCTGTCTCCGGTGGCTGCACTTCCCGAGGAAAACCGCAGGCTGCGCGAGTCGAGCTTCGAAAGCGGCCCTTCTGCACAACTCGTGATCGACACGGAAGGGCGCCTCGCGCTCGCCAACACCGAGGCGCGCGCTCTCTTCAATCTTTCGCCGACGGACGTCGGCCGCCCGCTGCAGGATCTCGAGGTCTCGTACCGGCCGCTCGAGCTCCGGTCCCGGATCGACCAGACGATCAGCGAGCGCCGGCCTCTCTTCGAGCGCGACGTCCAGTTCGGGATCGACGGAACGGAACATCAGCTCGACGCCCAGTTCACGCCCCTTCAGTCGACGGGCGGCGAGCTGTTCGGGGTGAGCATCGTGTTCGACGACGTCACGCGCGCCCGAGGGCTCCGCAACGAGCTCGAGGGTGCGAAGCGGGAGCTCGAGACCGCCTACGAGGAACTGCAGTCGACCGTCGAAGAGCTCGAGACGACGAACGAAGAGCTGCAGTCCACGAACGAGGAGCTCGAGACGACGAACGAAGAGCTCCAGTCCACGAACGAGGAGCTCGAGACGATGAACGAGGAGCTCCAGTCCACGAACGAGGAGCTTCTGACGATGAACGACGAGCTCCGCGACCGAACGGACGAGGCGGTCGGCGCGAACGCCTTCCTCTCTTCCGTCCTCACGAGCATCCCAGAGGCCGTGGTCGTCCTCGATCCCGATCTCGTCGTGACGGCCTGGAGCAGCGCCGCGGCCGATCTCTGGGGCGTTTCCGCACAGGAGGCGGAGGGCCAGTTCTTCCTCAACCTCGACATCGGGCTGCCGGTCGGCGAGCTGCGTGAGCCGGCGCGAGCGGCGCTCGGCGGTCAGGAGATCGAGTCGCTCCCCGTCCCTGCCCACGACCGTCGCGGAAAGCCCGTCATCGCCTCGATCTCGTTCGCCCCGCTCCTCGGGGCCGGAGGTGACCCGCGCGGCGCGATCCTGACGATGAAGGTCGAGCCAATGGAAGTGTCCGCCTGAGCGCTCACCGTCGCCCCCGGGCGCGGGAGCTCGGCATCGCCATCGGCTCCCTGCCGACCGGCGAACGGAATGCGATCACCGATGTCCCCGGGGTCCGGGTCGGGCACACCACGCTGATCGAGGGCGAGGACGTCCGCACGGGCGTGACAGTGGTGCACCCGCACGAGGCCAGCCCGTGGTACGAGCCAGTCTTCGCCGGCGCGCACCGCCTGAACGGGAACGGCGAGCTGACCGGGCTCGAGTGGATCCGCGAGTCGGGGATGCTCTGCTCGCCGGTCGCCCTCACGAACACGCACTCGGTCGGCGTCGTCCGCGACGCACTCATCTCCGCCGAGATCGCCTCGCGGTCGGATGAGCGGGAGTTCTGGAGCCTCCCCGTTGTCGGCGAGACCTGGGACGGACTTCTGAACGACATCAACGGGATGCACGTGCGCCCCGAGCACGTCGAGGCGGCGCTCGCGTCTGCGTCCGACGGCCCTGTTGCCGAGGGCAACGTCGGCGGCGGCACGGGGATGATCTGCCACGGCTTCAAGGGCGGGATCGGAACGTCGTCCCGGGTGGTCCAGGGGGCCGGTGGCGCGGTCGTCGGCGTCCTCGTCCAGGCGAACCACGGACGGCGGGAGCGCTTGCGCGTGAACGGCATCCCGGTCGGCGAAGGCATTCCGGTAACGGACATCCCCGACCCCTACGGCCGTGTGCCGCCGGGAGCGGGATCCATCATCGCGATCGTCGCGACCGACGCCGCCCTCCTCCCCATCCAGTGCGAGCGCCTCGCCCAGCGCGCGGGGCTCGGCATCGCGCGCGTGGGCGGAGTCGGCGAGCACTCGAGCGGCGACCTCTTCCTCGCCTTCGCCTCCGGGAACCGGGGCCTCCCGTCGGCCGACGTCGACGCCGACGCGCCGCTGACCATCCCCGTCCAGATGCTCGCGAACAACTACATCACCGCGCTCTTCGACGCCGTCGTCGAGGCCACCGAGGAGGCAATCGTGAACGCGCTCTGCGCCGCGGAGACTCTCACCGGCGCGGGCGGCGCGACGGCCTACGAGCTCCCCAGCGACCGGCTCCGGGAGCTCGCTTCGCCCACCTGACGCGGCGAAGCCCGCCGGGGCGGGCTCCGCTTCCTGAGCAGTCGGCGACGTTTTGGGGCCCAGGAGGGCGATGTGGCGCCGAGCAAACACACCTGTCGTGAGCCGGATGTGGGGAATCCGTAAAGGTCTCGTTAATCCGCGCGCGGCCGTAGGCTAGGCCCATGCACACAATCGAGCTCACCGAAGAGGAACTCACCCTCGTCCGCGCGGCGCTCCACTCCTACCTCGACGACTTCGGGCACGAGGAGGCCGACGTGCTGCGCCGGCTCAAGGAGCTCCTCGCCAAGCTGCCCTCCCCAGACGCTTAGTGGCGATTCTCGAGACGAGAGCCGACCCGGCCGCTCCTGAGTTCGGCGCGAACCGGGAGCGCATGGAGGCGCTCGTCTCAGACCTTCGCGAGCGCACGGCCGAGGCGGCGCGTGGCGGAGGCGACGCGGCGGTCGAGAAGCACCGTTCGCGCGGGAAGCTCCTTGCCCGCGAGCGTGTCGACCGGCTCCTCGACCCCGAGTCGGCGTTCCTCGAGCTGAACGCGCTCGCGGCCAACGGCCTCTACGACGACGACGCGCCCGCGGCAGGGATGGTCACCGGGATCGGCGTCGTCGAGGGGCGGCAGTGCGTGATCGTCGCGAACGACGCGACGGTGAAAGGCGGCACCTACTACCCGCTCACCGTCAAGAAGCACCTTCGCGCACAGGAGGTCGCGCGGCAGAACCGGCTCCCGTGCATCTATCTCGTGGATTCCGGCGGCGCCTTCCTGCCGATGCAGGACGAGGTCTTTCCGGACCGCGAGCACTTCGGGCGCATCTTCTTCAACCAGGCGTTGATGTCGGCCGCGGGGATTCCGCAGATCGCGGCGGTCATGGGCTCCTGCACAGCCGGAGGCGCCTACGTCCCGGCCATGAGCGACGAGACGGTGATCGTCAAGGGCACGGGCACGATCTTTCTCGGCGGCCCGCCGCTCGTGAAGGCAGCCACGGGCGAGGAGGTGACCGCGGAGGAGCTCGGCGGCGCCGACGTTCACACTCGCACCTCCGGCGTGGCCGACCACTACGCCGTCTCGGACGAGCACGCCCTCGCCCTGGTCCGCGAGATCGTCGCGAACCTGAGCCTGCGCGCTCCCGAAGCTCCGTGGGAACGCGAGGCGCCGGCCGAGCCGCTCCACGACCCGGCCGACCTCTACGGGATCGTCCCCGTCGACTACTCGAAGGGCTACGACGTCCGCGAGGTCATCGCCCGCATCGTCGACGGCAGCGACTTCCACGAGTTCAAGGCGCTCTATGGCGAAACCCTGGTCTGCGGGTTCGGTCACATCGAGGGCTTCCCAGTCGGGATTCTCGCCTCGAACGGCGTGCTCTTCTCCGAGAGCGCGCTGAAGGGGGCGCACTTCGTCGAGCTTGCCTGCAAGCGCCGCATCCCGCTCGTCTTCCTCCAGAACATCACCGGCTTCATGGTCGGCAAGGAGTACGAGGCCGGCGGAATCGCCAAGGACGGCGCCAAGCTCGTCACCGCGGTCGCCTGCGCGCAGGTGCCGAAGTTCACGGTCCTGATCGGCGGCTCCTTCGGCGCGGGGAACTACGGGATGTGCGGCCGGGCGTACGAGCCTCGGCAGCTCTGGATGTGGCCGAACGCCCGCATCAGCGTGATGGGCGGGGAGCAGGCGGCATCGGTTCTCTCCACGGTCGGCCGCGCCGATCCGGACGAGATCCGCGCGAAGTACGAGGCAGAGGGCAATCCGTACTACTCGACGGCGCGGCTCTGGGACGACGGCATCATCGACCCGGCGGACACCCGGCGCGTGCTCGCGCTCGGCATCGCCGCGAGCCTGAACGCCCCCATTCCGGAGACGACGTTCGGCGTCTTCAGGATGTAAGCGACGGAAGCGGCGGCAAGTCCGGCAGCGGCGGCAGCGGAGGCGGCGGCGGGGCCTCGATGGACGGCACCGGCACCGGCGGCTCCACGGGCGGAAGCTCGACCGGCGGAAGATCGACGGGCAAGAGCGAGCCGACGTCCGGCTTGGAGCTCTCGTCGCCGGCGGACGGCGCCTGCTCATGGGCCGGCTTGCCGCTCCCCGACGAGCCGCGCTTGTGCTTCTTCTTCGCCCCGACAGGGTGAACCGGGTTCGCGGCCGGAAGGTAGGGGGACACGACGACGCCCGGCGTGCGCGCCTTGGCCACGGCGGCGGGCTCGCCCGAGGCCGAGCCGTCCCCGACCGGCACGGTCGCGAGCACCGCGCAGCCGACGAGACAGGCGAACCCGACCCGGCCGAAGGAGAAGCCGAACGAGGCCGCCTTCGCGAGGCCCGGAAGCCCGACGAAGCCATAGCGCCGGCGCGGGCGAACGATGGGCACGCGATCGACGAGCTCGAGCTCCTCGGCGAGCGCGCGGCGGGCCCGGAAGATCAGCGCCTCGACGGCGGCGAGCGACAACCCGAGCTCGAACGAGATCTCGGCGTAGGAGCGCCCCTGGATCTCGCGGAGAAGGATCGCCTCCCGCTGCGCATCGGTGAGGCGCAGGAGCGCTGCATGAATGTCCGCCGACGCCGAGCCCTCGTCCTCGTCCAGGGTGAGCAGGAGATCCGAGTCGAGCTCGACCTCCTGCGGACGCTCGGCACGAAGCCGGGCGCGGCGGCGGACGACGTTTCGGGCGATGGTGAGAAGCCAGGCGCGCGGCTTCTCCGGCGCGTCGCCGCGGCGCATTGCCCGAAAGGCGTTCAGGAACGCGGCCTGCGTGACATCCTCGGCCTCGTCGGGATCGCGCACGTCGCGAAGCACCGACCCGTATACCTCGCGCCGGTGCCGACGATAGATCCGCTCGAACGAGCGATCCGCGTCCACGAGTGGGTTATGCCTCCAAAACACGCTTCTCAACCGTGTTAGCCTGAGTTTCTTCATTCATGGGGTCATGACGACACGCGCAGAGAGACAGGGCCGGAACGAATCGCTCTTCCGCGAGGTCAACGAGCGGATCGCCGAGCTCAACCAGACCTTCCAGGTAGAGGGCCGCTCCGAGTTCCTCTGCGAGTGCAGCCGCGAGGCGTGCAAAGAGCCGGTCTCGATCTCGCTCGACGAGTACGAGACGGTTCGGCGCGCTTCGACACGGTTCTTCGTTCTTCCCGGTCACGAGGACACGAGCGTCGAGAGCGTCGTCGAGCGAAGCGAGCGCTACGTCGTCGTCGAGAAGTTCGGCGACGCCGCCGACGAGGCGGACGACCTCGATCCCCGGAACTAGGCGGTCAGCTCCTCGAGGCGCGCCTCGAGCGACGCGAGCTCGGAGGCATCGAGAGGGAGCAGCGGCGCGCGCACGTCTCCCTTGACTGGCACGCCGCGCCACTTGAGCGCGGCCTTCACCGCCGCATTGAACTGAAATTGCTGCAGCGCGTCGCGGAGCGCCGCGACGACGTCGACCGCGCCGTCCGCTCCGGGGTCGCGGTTGAGGCCGGCGACGTACTCGGGAAACGCCGCGGCGAGCCCCGAGACGGTTCCCGCGGCGCCCTCGGCTAGGCCGCGTGGGAGCAGCGGCTCCGACCCGATGAAGATGTCGAGCCCCTCGAGCAGGTAAGGCTGCACACGCTCGAACGGCGTGTCGGAGACTTTCAGGCCGGCGAGGTTGGGTGCGGCCGCGCGGAGGCGCTCGATCACCGGCTGCGGGATCGCATAGCCGCTCCTGGCCTCGAACTCGTAGAGGAAGAACGGCACCGGCGCGCAGGCCTCCGCCGCGGCGCGGAAGTGCTCGAAGAGCGATTCCTCCGAGAGCGGGAAGTACGGCGGCGGGATGACCGCCACCGCCGAAGCCCCGGCCGAGGCAGCGTGCTCGGCGAGCGCCACGGTTTCCGCAGTCGTCTGGGCGCCGCAGTGGACGGCGACCTCGAGCCGCCCTCGACACGCCTCCAGGTAGAGCTCGGCAGCCCGGCGCCGCTCCTCGGCTGTGAGGAGGATCCCCTCCCCCGTCGTCCCCAGCGCGAGGATCCCGTCGAGCCCTCCCGCGGCGAGGAAGTCAGCAACGGGCCCGAACGCGTCCTCGTCCAGGCGCGTGCCGCCGTCGCGAAGAGGCGTCACCGCCGCGGCCAGGGCACCGTGGATCATGGTGGAACCCTAAGCTGCGCGCACATGAGCGCGCTCCGAATCGAACGAGATGGCGGTGTCCTCCGCGTCACGCTCGCCCGCCCCGAGCGCCGGAACGCGTTCGACGCTGCGTTGATCGCCGAGCTGACCGAGGCGTTCGCCGACGTCGGCGACGCGCGGGCGATCGTCCTGGCCGGAGAGGGCGAGGCGTTCTGCGCCGGCGCCGACGTCGAGTGGCAGCGCGCCTCCATCGACCTGAGCTACGAGGAGAACGTGGCCGACGCGTTGCGGCTCTACGCGATGTGCGAGGCGATCGACCGCTGTCCCGCTCCGGTCATTGCGCGCGTGCACGGCTACGCCCTCGGGGGCGGCGGCGGGCTCGTCGCGTGCTCGGACATCGTCGTCGCCGACGCCGAGACGATCTTCGGCTTCACGGAGGTCCGCCTCGGCATCGTGCCCGCGGTCATCTCCCCCTTCGTGCTTCCGCGGATCGGTGCGCACGCGCGCCGCTACTTTCTCACCGGCGAGCGGTTCGGCGCCGATGTGGCGCTCCGAATCGGGCTCGTGAGCGAGGTCTCGGACGGCGACCTCGACGAGCGGGTCGACGCAGTTCTCGGGCACCTGCTCGCGAGCGGCCCCGAGGCGGTGCGCACGGCGAAGGAGCTCGTGCGCGACCGGCCGGGCGGGCAGGCGGCCGCCGAGATCGCGGCCGCGCGCCGCACGAGCGCGGAGGGCCAGGACGGACTGCGCGCGTTCCTCGAGAAGCGCAGGCCCGGATGGAGATCCGAAAGCTCCTCGTAGCGAACCGCGGCGAGATCGCCGCGCGGATCTTCTCCACCTGCGACCGACTCGGGATCGCAACCGTGGCCGCGGCCGCCACCGACGACGCAGGCGCGTTCCATACGCGGCGCGCCGCCGAAGTCGGGGAGGTGACGAGCTATCTCGACATCGAGGGAATCGTCGCCGCGGCGACGCGTGCCGGTGCGGACGCGGTCCACCCCGGCTACGGCTTCCTGGCCGAGAACCCTGCTTTTGCCGAAGCGGTCATTGCGGCCGGCCTCCGGTTCGTCGGCCCCTCTCCGGAGGCGATCCGCACGGCGGGGGACAAGCTCGAGGCGAAGCGGCTCGCGGCGGAAGCCGGCGTTCCGGTCGTCCAGAGCGGTGATCCCGAGGAGGTCGGCTTCCCCCTCATGGTCAAGGCGGCGGCCGGCGGGGGCGGGCGCGGCATGCGGCTCGTTCGCTCGGCGGACGAGCTCGAGGAGGCGCTCGAGTCCGCTCGCCGCGAGGCCGCGTCCGGCTTCGGCGACGACCGGGTTTTCTGCGAGCGCTACGTCGAGCGCCCGCGCCACGTCGAGATCCAGCTCCTCGCGGACTCCCACGGGACGACCGTCCACCTCGGCGAGCGCGACTGCTCTGTGCAACGCCGGCACCAGAAGATCCTCGAGGAGAGCCCGTCTCCGGCGGTCGGGCCCGACCTGCGCGCGGAGATGGGCGAGGCCGCCGTCGCCTTCGCGCGCGCGGTTGGCTACGAGAGCGCAGGCACCGCGGAGTTCATGCTCGCGGGCGGCGAGTTCTACTTTCTGGAGCTGAACGCACGTATCCAGGTCGAGCACCCGGTCACCGAGCTCGTCACCGGCCTCGACCTCGTCGAGGCGCAGCTCCGGATCGCCTCGGGCGAGCCGCTGGAGATCGAAGCGCGAGAGCCCGAGGGACACGCGGTGGAGGTGAGGCTCTACGCCGAGGATCCGCGCACCTTCCTCCCCCGCACCGGCACGATCACGCGGCTACGGCTTCCAGAGGCGATCCGCGTCGACCAGGGCGTCGAGGAAGGCGACGAGATCCCGGTCGCCTACGACCCGTTGATCGCGAAGCTGATCGCCCACGAGGAGACGCGGGAGGAAGCGCTCGCTGCGCTCTCCGCCGCGCTGCGCGAGACCGAGGTTCGCGGGGTGGAGACGAACCTCCCTTTCCTCCGCTGGCTCGTCGCCCACCCCGCGCTCCGCGCGGGCGAGGCAACCACCGCCTTCCTGGGCGAGAATCCACCGCTCTCCCGGCCCCGCCGCGTCTCCCGGCCCTGGCAGGGCTCGTGGCGGCTCAACGGCCCTGCGCCCGGACGCACGGCTCCGCCCACGGTCGAGGGAACCGGCCACGGCGACCTCCTCGGCGGACAGAGCACGCTGACCGCCCCGATGCCCGGGACCGTCATCCGGGTGCTCGCCTCTGAAGGAGACCGGGTCGAGCCCCGTCAGCCTCTCGTCGTCCTCGAGGCGATGAAGATGGAGACACCGCTCGTCTCCCCCTACGAGGCGGTCGTCCGGAGGGTGCACGTCGCCGAAGGCGAGCGAGTGGACGGAGGCGCGCTCCTGGTGGAGCTGGAGGAATGACGGATCCTCTCGCGCGCTTCGCGGAGTGGCAGGAGGAGGCCGTGGCGGCGGGTCTCACGCTTCCCGAGGCGATGACGCTCGCGACCGCGGATGAGGCCGGCCGCCCTTCGGCCCGCACGGTTCTCCTCAAAGGCGTGGACGAGCGGGGCTTCGTCTTCTTCACGAACTACGAGAGCCGCAAGGGCCGCCAGCTGGCCGCCAACCCGCACGCCGCGCTCACCTTCCTCTGGCACACGGAGCCCCGCCGGCAGGTGCTCGTGACCGGAACGGTGGAGAAGGTCCCGCGCGCCGAGTCGGAGGCCTACTTCGCGACGCGCGACCCGGGCAGCCGCCTCGGCGCATGGGCGTCGCGACAAAGCTCCCCGCTCGGGAGCAAGGCCGAGCTCGACGCCGCCTTCGCGGAGGCGGAGGCCCGCTTCGGCGACGACGTGCCACTGCCCGACTGGTGGGGCGGCTATGTGCTCGACCCGGAGACGATCGAGTTCTGGGAGAGCCGGCCGAACCGGCTCCACGAGCGCACCCGCTACACCCGGACAGGCGATGGCTCCTGGAGTGCTGCCCTCCTCTTCCCCTAGCCCACGAGGTCTTTGAGCCTCAGAGCGAGGCCCATGTCGCCGTCGACGCGGATCTTCCCGGTCATGAAGGCGCCCATCGGGTTCTGCTCCCCGTTCACGACTCCGAGGAACGTCTGCTCGTCGGTCGCGATGACGCAGTCAGCCGGCTCCCGAGACTCGGCGTCGGTGACGGTGGCCGCGCCGTCGTCCACGTCGACGCGCCAGCTGCCGGCGCCCTCGATGTCGAACCGGTAGGACGCCGTCAGGTTGGCCGCCCGCGACGAGTCGGGCCTCGACCCGAGGTCGGCGAAGAACTGCTGAGCCGACTCGTAGGTCACAGCGTCGCGGGGGCCGGCTCCCGGCCGACCATGCGCCGCCCCGGGGCCGGCGGCAGTAGGAAGCTGACCCCGAGGGCGAGTGTGGGCCCGATCGCCGTGGCGAGCACCGCGGTCTCGAGGTCGACGGTGTCCGCGAGGGCGCCGAGGACGAGCGCCGCGACGCCGCCGAGACCAATCGCGAGGCCGATGGAAAGCCCGGAGGCCATGCCGACGCGGCCCGGCATGTACTCCTGGCTCATCACGAGGCTGACTCCGAAGGTTCCGATGACACAGGCGCCCGAGAGCGTAACCGCCGCTACGCCGATCGGCCCGCCCACCAGCACGTAGACGAGGATGAGCGGCGCTGCGGCGATGAAGCTCCCACGCAGCACAGGGCGCCGGCCGAAGCGGTCGGCGAGCGGGCCGCCGAGCAGCGTTCCCACCGCCCCGGCGAAGAGAAAGAGCGCGAGCACGAAGGTCCCGTACGCCTCGCCGTGGCCGTTGTGGAGCTCCCACAGCGGGATGAACGTGAAGAGGCCCATGTGCGCGACGCTCCGCAAACCGACGACCACGAGCAACAGCACGAGGCCCCGGGTCTCGGTCTT
>Ga0075428_100007333_pt1 | contig 12222 bp, 12 predicted proteins | sample RhiMetdeltSRZDD2_FD_75291 | JGI IMG/M metagenome (GOLD analysis project Ga0075428, IMG submission 75291) | Populus rhizosphere microbial communities from Tennessee, USA - Rhizosphere MetaG P. deltoides SRZDD2 | ecosystem: Host-associated > Plants > Roots > Rhizosphere > Soil | place: USA...
CATCCCATATAGAACATCGAGCGCGGCGATGGTTGCCGACGGGCTGGCGTTATAGGTTTCGTCCAAAATGGTGCTGCCCCGTATGCCTTGCAGCGTTTGCATGCGGCCACTCACGGGTGTCATTGCTGCGATACCTTGTGCAATTTTTTTAGTGGGCATGCCGAGCTGCTGGCCAATGATGGCGGCCACGCATGCGGAATATAGTTGAGCCTTAGCTACGCCCGTATACGATGCTTCGAGTAATGGCTTGCCTTTATGTAGAATGCGGAAAGCGTGGGCATTGTCTTTGTAGGTAACTTTGTCCAGCCTGTAATCAGCATCGGCACGGCCAAAGCTGATAGTGGGCTTCGTCAGCTCGGCAACGTACTCATTTGCGCACAGGTCGGCGTTGTATATTACCTGCTTGCTATAGGCCTGCGCGGCCAGTTCCTCATCGGCCACGGCTTGTAGGTCGGCAAAAAACTCCATGTGTTCATGCGCAATAGCCGTAACCACCAAGAAGTCGAGGTCAAGATATTGCCCAAAGGCAGCTATCTGCCCCGGCCCGTCGGTGCCAAGTTCTAGTACGACCACATCGTAAGGGTAGGCGCCGCGTATTTGCTGCTCATTACGGATGAACGCCGCCGCCCAAGCAAAAGGATTGAGCAGGCTGGGCGTTGCCTCGCCGAAAAAGACCAGTGGCACAGTAACAAGGTCGTTGTAGTTGCCAGCTTGAAACCGTACCCGGAAGTGTTGATTTAAGACTGTTGCAATGCCGAACTTGGTACTCGTTTTGCCGTAGCTACCAACCACGCCGACAGTCTTTATATTGTGCCGGGCATGCAAGCGGCGCAGCTGCCAGCCCAAAACAGCCACCACTAACCTTTTGCCGATATTCTTGAGCTGTCGCATGCTACATAACCTCACGCCTTACGCTGCTGGAAAGGCCGGTCAGGGTTGTATATGGAAACAGTCCGTGGTGCGTCCGTAGACCCACAACCGAGTTTGGTAGCACTGGGTCTTTGCTGATAACGACCACCTCGTCGTTCACGCCCAATTTCGTACCGTCCAGGTCGATTACAGTATGGTCCATACACACGCGGCCCAAAATCGGTAACTCTTTGTTTTTGTAGGTCACACAGCCTTTGTCGCTTAATTCGCGCGGTACGCCCTCGTAAAAACCAAGCGGCAAAACGCCGACCCGCATAGCTTTGGGTGCGGTAAAGGTGCAGTTATAGCTCACCTTATCGCCCCTCTGTAAATCCAGCACCTTAATAACGGTACTTTTTAGTTCCATGACTGGCTTAAGCTGCTTGAGGTCGGCATAGTGCCGGTCGTGCGGCAAAAGTGGGTTGATGCCGTAGGTGCCGATGCCAAGGCGTATAGCATTGGCGTACTGGCTGTGGATTTTGGTACTACCGGCTGTTTGGGCGATGTGAATGATTGTCGGCTGGAAGCCGGCAGCCAATATGCGGGCTACCTGTGCGTCAAATATCTTTAGCTGACGAGCATTAAAGCTGTCGTCTAGCTCGTTATCGGCATCGGCTAAGTGGGTCATCACGCCCTCAAGCTGTAATTTCGGGTACTGTTTAAGCGCAACCAGGTATGCCTCAAGCTCGTCGGGCTGCAAGCCCAAACGGTTCATGCCGGTGTTAAGCTCGACGTGGACGCGTACCGGCTTATTGAGTGCGCCAAACGCTCGCAGGCCTGCAATATCCTGCACCACAAACGAGCAGCGCTTGGTATCAAGCAAGCGCACATTTTCGGGAAAAATATGGCCCATCACTAGAATATGCTGGCCGGTAATGTCGCGTATTTTGGCGGCTTCAAAGTAGCCATCTACAGCCAGAAGCCGACAGTTCGATTTGCTAAGTATGGCTGCCGTTTCTTCAATACCGTGGCCGTAAGCGTTACCTTTGAGTACTGGTATAACCTCAAAGCCAGGGTGTTGCCTTTGTATAAGTGCTACGTTGCCGCGCATGCGGTCGCCGTCCAGCTCAATGCGATTGAGCGGTCGGTAGTTGGTATTGGCGGCGAGGTGCCGGAGTGCCTTTTTGGCATATTTGCGTAGCACGGTAGCTCCTTTGATGCCTAGCTTTTTGTAGTCTGCGCCTTGTTTTTGTTATCTGCAAGCAGCTCTAAAAAATGCACCGGGTGCAGCGGTTGCTGCTCGGCAAGCGCCTGTTGGAATATGACCGTTGATGGCGTGAGGCCAGGTAGTGTGTTGACCTCGATGATAGAGATATCGCCGGTTTTGCAGTCCACAAAAGCGTCGATGCGACTATAACCGCGCAGGCCTAACTCGGTAGCTAGCCGCTCCATGCTGTTTTGTACTTGGCGCCGGATTTTGGCGGGCATAATACTCTCTGGCGGCGGCGTAAGGTTGACGCCCGTACCACCCTGGAACTTCTCTTCTACGCTTAGTACTTCGCCGTCGGCAATGGTGATACTAGGGTTTAAGGCGTGCATGTTGTCCGCTTCTTCTACGACCCCGATAGTTATTTCGACCAAATTGGTTTTGGCTACATGCTTTAACGCACCGCCCTTAACGCGCACAACGTCGGTGCTAATATGTTTTTCAAAGCGGATTGCGTCCGGCGGTTCGAGTGGCAACTCAATGCGGTCGCCTTGGCCTTGGAATGTGTTAGCGGGAATATACCCTGCCCGTTGCGTCAGCAAAGACATATAGCGCGCCAGGTCGTTTGCATCGTACAAATGCACTACACCGGATGAGCAACCATCAGCAACCGGCTTGGCAACTAACGTGCGAGCGCCTGTGATTTGCGTAAGGTTGCGCCACAATTCCTCGGCATTGGTTGCAATCCGGGCGGCTATGTCTTCGAGTGTGTAGGATATGCCGGGTATTGCACTGACCTTGGGCAGTTTGAGCTTTGCTACGGCTTCTGCGGTTGCCTGCTTATCCATGCTTACGCGGGAAGCTGTAGAGCCAGGGCCGTTAAAAGTAATGCCTCGCTTTTCCAACATAGCTTGTAGCTGGCCATCTTCGCCCATACCGCCGTGCAGGCCAATAAAAATGTGGTCGTGTCGCTCAAGCAGTTGGTCGAGCGATAGATGTTCGGGCTTGCCAAACTCGGCTGCATTAGCTGGCTCGTAAAAGCCGAGCCGTTCGCGGGCATTTTGCTCGAAGCGGCTAACTCGGCGCTCATGCAACGCTGCCGAGCGGCAGTTTTCGACAATTTCTTCGACGGTATGGTTGAGTAGCAATTGGTATGGCACTTGCCAAATGCTGCCGTCCAAATCCATGAGGTACGGTATGGGTCGGTACTTTTTGGAGCTGCGTAGCTTGAGCCAAACGTTAGTACCGCTCATTAACGATACCTGACGTTCGGATGTCATACCGCCCATAAGCACGGCCAGCGGCTTTCTGGTATCCTCAATGGCCGCATCCTGGCGCAGCGCAAATGGATGCCTGATATTTTGGCGGTCACAGGCACGGGCAACGATATGCTCAAGCACGGCTCGGTGTGATAGTCCAATGCGTGCCGCTTGCTGGAATAAGAAGCTGTTTTGCTCCATACCACTAACTGGGTTAAAGTCCGAAAACCAAATCGAGCCATCATCCAGCACCCAGCCGTCAAAGCGTGCAAAGTCGCGCATGCCCAGCAGTACGAATAACTGCTCGGACTGTAGTTGTATACGTTCAATGAGCCGGTCGTCAAAGCGCGGCGGGCAGTGATATGTAACCTGACGCGTCGGCAGGTATTTTTTGCGGAAGTCGAAGACCTGATGTTCGGTGTAGTCGGTTTCTATCTCGGTTGGCAAAATGGCAACCGGCAAGCCGAAACGGCTTTGCAGGATGATAACGGTAAACTCGCGGCCTTCAACAAACGGCTCAATAACAACCCGCGTATCCATGCGCTTACTAAAAATCAGCTCGGCTTTTTCGATGGCTTCTGCTGCGTTACTTACCGAGAAGACGCCTATAGATGACCCGCCTGCGGCTGGCTTTACGATTGCTCGGCCAATCTTATGCTTGGCAAAAAATGCTTCGGCGGCTTGTTTATTTTCGTCCGCGTTGTATATCTTGAGCAAGCAGGAAGGTAGCGTAAAAAAGCCGTTGTCTTTAATAAACTCGTTGGCCCGGTATTTGTCGAACGCTTGTTTGCATGCAGCCGAGGGCGAGCCGACAAAAGGAATGCTGCGCTCTTCCAACCATTTTTGTATGGTGCCATCTTCACCAAAGGCGCCGTGCATTACAGGGAACACAATGTTTGCGGTCTTTAGCTGCTTTTCCAGCTGACCCTCGGTAAGTGGCTTGGCGGTCTGTGCGAGCTTAAAATCAAAGTCGGCCGGCGTATTGGAATAGAGCTGCGCGGGCGAAAGTAAAAACGCCTCACGCTTTTGGTTGAAGTAAATGGGCTGTATGGCAACCTGCTCGCTTTGCAGGTGGTCCATGATGGAGCGAGCCGAGTTTAAAGAGATGCCGCGCTCTAGTGAAGGGCCGCCACAAAGTATACTTACAACTATTTTTGCAGATTTACGGTTAGTTGACGTATCTGTCATAAAGCAATAATAAGCATTTTGACGTCTATTGTCAAATAATGTTTGCAGAAAAATATCTAGGTATAGATGACAAGCAAGCTCTGGTAGGGCATCGCTTCTTGTATGGCTGCCAACCGCTTATTGTTTAGCTTGCATGCTACATAAAAAGTCAGGCAATCGAACGGCACCGCTAGCAGCTGGTCATCGCTCATAAAATACACCTCAGCGTCTCTTGCCTCGCTCGGTGGTTTCGCCACAAACCGTGCGTTCTGCATCCTGCCTACCTTGTTTGTCAGCTCCAAAATTAGTGTGGCATCGAGCGTACTGGCTCGTTCGCGCCGCACCCAGCGCGTTAGTTTAACCCACTGCTTGCGCGTGGCAGCCAGCAGCCCTGCCGGATTGTCGGCCAGTACGATAACCATGCCCTTTAATTGTCGGGCGTATAGATGCCGGGCAATATCCCACGACAATGACGCATTGCCGTTAAGCGGGCGCTTTTCAATATAAAGGCCGCCCACCGATACCACCATATTCCATTTCCGGTGCGGCCAGCCCAAGGGCGCGGCGTTGCTCTATTGCAAAGTGCGCCCAGCCGACTATGAACCTTGCTCCATCCCAAATATGGCCATAACATGCAAAAACCTGATGGCCGCTTGCATCCACAAGCCCGGCGCTAAGGAACTTAAACGGCATGCTGCGCCCGCAAATTACACATAGCCCCTTTTGGCCGGGTTGTTGGCCCGGCGCACTAACGATGGCCATGCCGCTCTACCCTGCCACCAAAAGACATAAAAATAAGCACAGCCGCCGCGACTGTGCGTCGTTGTTTCGCCATATACTTCCTTGCTAGGTTTTATGGGCAAACACAGAACCCGCCGCCAGCGGGCTTTCGCCCCACAACCCTTTCGGGCCATGACCTAGCAAGATGCTGAACGACGGGGTCAGTATCTTGCTAGGATTTTAGACCATGCCCTCTTGCGAAGGTTTAGGTCTTTTGCTTGTGTTGGTCTTACAAAAGTAAGACTTATAGGTAGTATAGTCAGCCGGCACGGCCATGTAAAGCCGATTACAAATGTCAGTAGTCAGGCTTATAGACCCTTGAAAAGTTGCTCAAGCGATATGTCGAGCGATTGCGCGATTTTGTACAGCGTCGATAGCGTTGGTTTGCGCCTGCCCTGCTCGATAAAACCCATATGCGAACGGTCAATACCGGCAGCGGTAGCGAGCTTTTCCTGCGATATTGGTGTTGGGCGAGCTTTACGCGCAGTAACAATGCGCTTGCCCAGCTCCTTATAAACATCTTCAACAGACCGTGATTTCATACAGCTAGCGTATGGCTTACAAAAGTAAGTATCTACTGACATATGTAAGCGAACATGCTATATTGCTGACATAAGTAATAATTACCGAAAGGAACCAAGAACCGTGAAAGACCAGAAAAGCGCTAATAAAAATTGGTTTGCCCGCCACAAAGTATTAACCGTAGTGCTGGCTTTTGTGGTAATTGGGGTAATAGCAGCTGCCGCTGGCGGCGGTAAATCCAACACCCCTACAAGCAGCAACTCGGCCACCAAAAGTAGTGACGCTGCCTCTACAGCGAAGTTGGGCCAAGCGGCTCGTGATGGCAAGTTCGAGTTTTTGGTAAACAGCGTAAAGTGCGGCGAGGTCAGCATCGGTAGCCAATACCTAAACAAAACCGCACAGGGCCAATTCTGCCGCTTGAACCTTACCGTAAAGAATATCGGCAACGAGGCGCAGAGCCTCGATAGCAGAAGCCAGTATTTGTTTAACGCGGCAGGCCAAAAGTACGCGGCTGATGGCACCGCCACGCTATATGCCGAACCATCGGGCGCTAGCAGTACTTGGTACAACGACGTTAATCCTGGCAACTCCGTGACCGGCGACATTATCTTCGACGTACCCAAAGACCAAACCCCGGCCACAGCCGAACTGCACGACAGCGCATTTAGCGGCGGCGTAAAGGTCAATTTACAGTAGCGGTTTTGCCCTGTTTTATCTCGGCGTCTACAACGTTTGTAAAGTCCTGCATAGCTTGCTCATCCTTAATCCCATGCTCGCTAACAAGGAAGTCGAGAAGCGTCACATAGTACACGTATGCAACGTTTGTAATGGATTCAGCTGGAAACGTACGGGCCTCCATCGAAAATATTTGCTGGCCGCTAGAGTCGGCAAGATGAGGGTCGAGGCCACGCGAACCGAGATGTGTTGCGTTACAGAGATGACTGTAAACAAGCAGGTATTGCCAATATACTCCACCTCTATGGCCGTCCGGCAAATGGGTGCTGTCCGCGTCGGCTTGTTGCGCCCTCTGATAAATCCTGGGTACGGTTTTAACGTCCTCGCCAGCCACGGCTATAAGTTGGGCAATCTCGGCTTTACGCTTATCAATAAGCTCTTTTAGCTTTTCGTCCGTAAACTCGCCTGTATCAAAGTCGGGGTTATCCTTGCGGAACTTTTTTATAAAGTGAAACAGGTCTAGCTCTTTTTGTGTGTCCTCGAACCCGAACTGGGCATACCTAATATTTTTTTCTGGCTCCGGGTCGGATAAAAGCCAGTGTGTATTGATGTAATTTTCGACTATAGAGCGCAACAGCACATTTGACGCTGCTACGCTGCCTTTTTCAAGTAGCCAGAAGATGCCGTCGGCATAGCTATGGACTGCCGCAAAGCTCGCAAGCAAAAAGACTTGCCGGTCGGTCATATCCTTGGTATTTTTGCCGTCGAAAGATTGCAACTTGGTTGCCCCGTAGTCCAGTAGCTTGCGGAAGTTGTCTAATTTGTCAGATGTTTTGGCCATAGCGGAAGGATTATTTTGTTATAAGTCTGTCCTCTCTGCTACCATTTTACTATAGAGACAAGCTACGGGATGTGGCAGGTTTTGGAAGATGTAATGACAAGTAGCAACGATGATAACATTATTGACCTCGACGCCATTGCCGACGATGCCGGTTCCGATGGTGCCGAGAAGCCCATAACCCTCGGCCAATGGGCCGATTTTAAGAAGCGCGACCCGGCCACGCTAACGCCCACCCAAAAGGCGGCAATGGCAAAGGCCGATGCTACGGCGCGTGAGGGTTTTAAGCGCCTAGCGCCGCATCTTGAGCGCATAAAAGAAGCCATGCAAGGCAGTAGCGTGCAAAATGCCATCCAAGCCGCCGCCCGGTTCAATGTTGCGGATATGATGCCGCGTATGTACGAACCGACACTGCCCGACCTAAAGTCGATAGCTATCGCACCTTCGGCTACCTCGGTCGAGCAGCGCAAGCAAACGCTGCTGCTGGAAAAGCTTGTCGAAACATTTGAGGCCCAAGGTGCTGAGCGCGATGCCGACATCCGCAAGCTGCTGCGGCCATCCTATGACGCCGCGAAGCATACGCTTATATTCGGCAATACGGTTATCAGCATACCTGCTGGCAGTGACCAAGCAATAATTTGCAAGCGCCTGTTCCGCGCCGGTAAACCAGTAAAACAACCCGTAGAAAAGGGCGACATGTACGAGAAGCTCGGCATCCTAGGCCAAAACCCCGAAGCTATGCGCAAAAAGCTGTACTCGGCCAAAGACGCACTCAACGACCGCATCGCCAAGCGAACCAGCATAAGCGACCTGTTTGTAATGGTCGATAAGAAGCTCTGGTTTAACGAAAAATACCTGTAGCTACCTCTGTAAGACGTCGTAGGACACTAGCCAGCCCATAGTTAGGGCCATGGAGCAACGAAGAGGTAATGACAAGGAGCAAAAGAGCCAGACACATGTTTGGTCTGATGCTGAATTGCGCCGGATGTCGCGCGTCTTCGAGCTGCTTATAAAAATTGACCAACGTAAGAAGAAAGCCAAGCAAAATGCAGCCGCAAATTAGTGAGGTCAGTATTGTGCCGGTCAAGCCCAACAACGGGCTTGTGGGTTTTGCGAGCTTTGTGCTTGGCGGCGCGCTGTACTGCGGCTCTGTGGCTATTATGACGCGCCCCGCTGGCGGCTTCCGACTGGTCTATCCTACCAAGCAACTCGCAGGTCGAGAGTTGCATATTTTTTACCCGATTAACGGCAGTGCCGGTCGGCTGATTGAAGAAGTTGTAATCGCTAAATACGAAGAAGTAATGAACTATGGTCGGCATCGACACAGTAATTTTAACGCTCAAAGCGCATGAGTTTGCTTTGCTTGAGCCGTCACGCTTTACACCGCACGCTGGCCGGATTTTGGGCGCAGAGGCAGTCGACATGGGCCGTAACAAATACTTTGGTGCTACATGCAACCCTTCCAAGCAGGAGACGGCTATACATGGCTACTTACCGTATTTAACACTGTATCGTGCCTTGCGCGGCGGCGGCCTTGTGACCGAGCTGCGCATCCAGTTCTCGGCACCCAAAATGCTGTATGGCAACAACTTTGATGAGCCGGAAGAATATGAGTTTGGCGAGCTTTGCCACCGCCTACTGGATGCCCTAGAAGTCTACAAAATAAAAGTGCGCGGCGGTCTGCGCACCATTGCCGATGCGCAGGTTGCAACCGTTCACTACTCGAAGAACTTTGTGCTTACTAACTATCTGTCGGCCCGGCAAGCCATATTGGACTTACAGAAGTCGGACGTGAGCGCCTGGCGCGATGTAAGTCAGACGGATTATGTAAACAGCGGTTACGGCTTTAAGACGCACTCCAAGTACCACGAGCTGGCCTTTTACGACAAGCTGGCCGAATACAACAAAGGTAAGCGCGGTCAGCCGACCTTCGATACCGACCGCCAGATGAGCTTTGATTTTGATAAGCACGCAATGCGCCAGCCCTTTGAGGTGCTACGCATGGAAGTACGGTTTGGCAACAGCAAGGCCATTAAACGGGCGTTCGAGCAGGCTCGCCTGCCGACCGACGACCTGCGTTTCACAACGATTTTTAGGCAAGACTTCTCGCAGATGGTTTTGGAATGGCATTTGCAAGACCACTATTCGCGCTACCCAAAAATAGCCGAAGCCACAAACGTTGACCTGTTGGAGCTATTCGGCGAGCTGTATATGCAAAACCCTGGCCGACGCTTATCATCCATTGTAAATGCGGTCGGTATCCACGCCCTAGCCAAAGACGCCGGTACACGCAAGCTAAAGGACATCGTCGGCCCGGAAGGTAGCCAAGCGCTGTTGCGCCTGGCGAAGCGTGCTAACCGTGAGCTGCGTTATAAGGCCGAAAAGTCGGAAGTATTTGAGCTGCTGGCGGCGGCGCTCGACAGGTTCGAGCCTGTTCACCTACATGACTTTGTAAAATGATGACAAAAGTAATAATATACAGAGGTAATAACTATGCGTAAAGCAGTAATCCTAGCAAGAGTATCAACCAAGCGCCAAGAGCAAGAAGGCTTGTCCCTCGAAGAAATCCAGCTCCCGCAAATGCGTGAGTATGCCGAGGACAAAGACTTTGAAGTGGTGCGCGAGTACACGTTTAGTGAAAGTGCCGACCGAGGCATCCGTAAAAAGTTCAACGAGATGATGGACTTTGTAAAACATAACAAAGATGTTGAGGCCATAATCGCCTTCCGGGTTGACCGCGCCACCCGCAACTTTGCGGACCACGTAGCCATGGACAATCTGCGGCTTGAGTACGAAAAAGAGCTGCATTTTGTGCATGACCGTCTAATAATTACCCGGCGCTCGGTTGGCCGCGACATCCAAGACTGGGATACCAAAGTATATTTGGCCAAGCAGCAGATTAACCGCCTTAAAGAAGACGCGTTTAACACGAAGTATGCAAAGCTCAAAGATGGCGAGCTGCCTTGGCTTGCGCCCTACGGCTACCAAAATCAGGAAATCGACAAACGCCATAAAACCGTGGTGCCAGTGCCATTTAAGGCCGGCATTGTGACCAAGTCGTTTGAACTGTATGCCACCGGCACATTCTCGTACAAATCGCTATCTACACGTATTAAAGCCGACTATGGCGTGCATATTCCGTGGAGCGCTTTCGGCACTATGCTTAAAAACCGTTTTTATATTGGCGAGATTTACGATAAGGAAACCGACCAATACTACCCACACCACTATGAGCAAATCGTACCGTACGACCTGTTTTGGCAGGTGCAAGACATTATCGAGGGCCACGGCAAGAAAAAGATAAAGTACGCCGGCATTCCGCACACCTACCGGGGCATGCTGCACTGCAAAGAGTGCGGCTGCGCCATAACCATGGAGCTAAAGACCAAAAAGCAGAAGAACGGTAATGTCCACAACTACGTGTACTACCACTGCACCGGCAAAAGTAAGCTCAAGGGCAAGCACCCAGGCATCGAATGGCTGGAAGAAGGCGACCTGGATGGCATACTGGCGCAGTTATTTGACGAGTGCAAAATACCCAAGAGCGAGCTGCCCCGCCTTGAGCAAGTGCTAAAAGAAGCCCATGGCGGCAAGGTTAAGTTCAACCGTGAGCAAGTGGACTTCCATAACACCGAAATGGCCAAGCTGCAAAAGCGCATCGAAACCGCTTACGAGGATAAGTGCGACGGTAGTATTACTCAGGCACAATATGACGACTATCGCATCAAGTGGCGCAGCCAGCAGAAGCTCCACGAGCGCAAGCTGGCCCGGCTGACCACGGTTGATGAACAGTACTATGTAACGGTTGCCTATCTGTTAGAAATAGCCAAGCGTGGCGCAGAACTGTTTAAAGGTGCTGACCCTAACGAAAAACGCGAGCTGATAGGTTTGCTTGGCTCGAACCTCTTTTTGGATGGCAAAAAGGTCGAAATAACACTTTACAAACCGTTCTCAGACATCGCGTCTTGCGCAAATCGTTCAATATGGCTCCGGAGGCCGGATTCGAACCGGCGACCTCGAAGTTAACAGCTTCTTGCTCTACCGCTGAGCTACTCCGGAATGATGCTCCAAATGGAGCAAAGCTAATGTACGTCGCGTTTGCCGCGAATGCAGATGATTATATCCGAAGAAGGCATTTCAAGCAATGAAAGTGTAATTCTAGTTTACCAATGCCGGCTCTGTAGGTTGAGAGTCTGGTGGTGGATCGTCAAAAGAAGACCATCCGAAGCTCGGTTCTTTACGATCTACTGTTGGAGGATCTTCCCTATATATCAGGCTTGCATCTGGCATAGGTACCGAACGTATAACCCATGCCGGGACAGGCCCTTCTACTGCACGTTCTAATATCATGCCTAGATAATCCCCTACCGTTGTTGCTCTTTCTAGCGTCAAAGTTGTTGGCTCTGATTCCATTTCACCCCCTCCATGATAGATATTACAATTTTAATATAGCGTAAGCGGAATATGCAATGCCCACTCAAGAAATACTGATTCCCACAACCGAAACAGAGCCAGTACAGCCATTCCGCGTTTTTATACTTAAAACAGTAGAAGCCTGCAATCTTGGCTGTCCGGGATGTTATGAATTTGAAGGACCCGACCAAAGTTGGCGATTGCAACCGTCCTTCATGTCCAACGAAGTTATGCAGGCTACAGCCGGTGCCGTGGCCGAACATGCCGAAACCAATGGATTAGAAGGTGTATTGATTGTATTCCACGGCGGCGAGCCTCTTCTCGCCCACCGGAAGGATAAAGATTACTACGGCAGGGCGACGGCGGCTTTTAGGCAGTCGATGCCGAAAGGTTGCACTGTGCGGTTTGGTATGCAAACCAACGGTACGTTATTGGACCGTGAGACTCTTGATAAATGTAGGGAATGGGGGATCCGAGTCGGTATAAGCTTGGATGGCGTAAAAGAAATTAAC
>Ga0075428_100007336_pt1 | contig 12220 bp, 10 predicted proteins | sample RhiMetdeltSRZDD2_FD_75291 | JGI IMG/M metagenome (GOLD analysis project Ga0075428, IMG submission 75291) | Populus rhizosphere microbial communities from Tennessee, USA - Rhizosphere MetaG P. deltoides SRZDD2 | ecosystem: Host-associated > Plants > Roots > Rhizosphere > Soil | place: USA...
GCCCCTTGCTGGTGAAAGAGCGGGAACTGGATTACTCGCGCTCGTTCCCGACCAACGTGACACGCGACGCGATTGCGCAACAGATTTTGAACGACCTCGGCATGGATGGCGCGTATTCCGTCAGTGGCGGCAGAAACGGAGGACCGCTCGTCATTCAGAGGCAACACGCGATGCCACAGCGGCGCCTCACCTTTGATGCGTCGATGAGCAAAATCACCATCGAACGCGAAGAGTTGCGCACTCCGACAGTTCTTGAACGCCTGCATCGCCGGCGCGGCTACAAACAACCTTACGCGCTCGAAGACACCTGGGGCTTCACCGTGGATGTCGCCGTCGTGACCATGGTCTTTTGGAGTCTTTCTGGAATTTGGCTGGCGTGGGAACTCAAGACGACTCGCCTTTGGGGCGCGCTGTCGTTCGTGGTTGGGCTGGGGCTGTTCGTTGTCTTTGCTGCTTTGATTTAACCAGAAGCATCTCATGATCACCTTCGACAAAATCAATCGGCGAGCGCACCTCTACCTGGGTTTGTTCCTCATGCCATGGTTGCTGATGTACGGGGTCAGCTCGTTCATTGTCATTCACCAGGCATGGTTTCTGAGCGACCGACCCGCGCGTGAAGTTCTCTTTGAAAAAGCCTATAGCCACCCAGTCAACCTTCAAGGCGCCAACAACAGCCCCGAGTTGCGAGCGGCGGCGCTAGAGATTCTCAAGGAGTGCGATTTGGGAGGCGCGTTCTGGGCGGACAAACCGAAACCCGACACGCTGCACATCGACCGCTTCAGTTTTCGCGACTCAATCAGCCTCACCTACTCGCTCAAAGACCAAAAGCTGAAAGCCGAGCGCCAGCCCATGCGCTGGTCGCAAGTGCCGCAGCGGATGCATTTCCGCGGCGGCTACGGTCAGCCCGGATTCGGCAACAAGTTCTGGGGCCTCCTTGTAGACGTGGCCTGCGTTGGCATCATCATCTGGGTTGCCTCCGGCCTGATCATGTGGTGGCGCTTGCCGCGCCTGCGAACATGGGGCGCGATAGCCGTGGGCGGCGGGATTCTTTCGTTTGCGCTCCTGGTGTGGACCCTTTAGCGCCGTCATCAGCCGAAGGATTCTCGAACGCACAGAATGCCGACTCATATAAAAAGCAACCATTGCACGAAGAAAACAGATTCTGGGATGTCCTGGCCGCGCATCACGCAGCTATTGAGGACAACTTTCTCGATTTAGCGAGCCTGCGGCGCATCATAGGTGAGGTTCGGTCACCCGTCCTGGTCATCGGCGCGGGCCAGGGATTGCTTGTGGCAGAGCTGCGGTCCAAAGGTTTCCAGTGCGACGGCGTGGATTTCAGTGCCGGGATGATCCGCTATGCCAGGAGCCGCCGCGGGATAGACCTGATCCGGGCAGATGCAAGGGCGCTGCCACTGAGCGATGCAACGTACGAAACGATCATCTACGCGACGGGCGTCATTGACTTCCATGGCGATGAGGGGGCGATTAGGAGCATGCTCAGCGAGGGTCGGCGAGTGGTAATGCCGGGTGGAAAAATCTTTGTCGCGTTTTATCGGTTCAGCCCGGCACTGGAGGACTTCCTCACAAAGGTCGGATTGCTCAGCGATAATGTCTTGCTGCATCGCCGAAGCCTGGAAACCTACCTCCTTCACCCGGCGCAGCTGGTTCAGTGGGTGATGAAGCATGCAGGCGCAAGTTGGCCGGGCGCTGTAGCTTTGATGCTTCGGATGGCGGCGTTTGGCACGCTTCGCGAAAAGACAACCACTTTCAAAATGCAGACAATCTTCCGCAACATGGAACACCCTCAGGCCTTCATCATGGCGGCGCCGGAAACGCAGCCCTACCGCAATGAGGGGGAGATCAGGAGGCTCTTCGACCGCCTGGGTGCTTCTATTAAAGAATTTCGAACACTCGCTTCTTGCTGGATTGCGCAGATTTAATCTCTGCTCCGGCCGTCGGTGCGGGCGCGGCGATGGGTGGCCTGGATCCTCTTTGCTGCCGACCAAACCACCCCTTGTTTACTGCTCGACGTCAGTTACAATAACGGCATGGCAGTTCTTAAAGAAGCCGCAGAACCTTGCTTTCGCGAATTCCCATTAGTGTGAGTGAGCACGAGTTCTCGTACGCGCTTTAAAGCATTCCCACTGTCCTCGTGAGCAAAAAGAGCGCTAAAATTGCTGCCTTGATTGAATCCTGCCGTGGCGGGCGGCACGACGCGCATTATCTCGGCTATTTCGCGTGCTTCAACGAGGGGCTTTATTACGAGGCGCACGATGTGCTGGAGGAGTTATGGCTGGAGGATCGCCATGGTGCGACGGGGAATTTTTACAAGGGGCTGATCCAGTTTGCGGGGGCGTTCGTACACATGCAGAAGCACACCACCGAGCGTCCGCGCCTCAAGCCCGCCGCTGCCTTGTTGAAGTTGGCACGCGCAAATCTCATCGGCTATCCCGCCACTTTTCATGATCTCAACGTTGCCGAACTGCTCGCCACGATCGACCAATGGCTCGGCGACCTGGAGCAGGGTGGTTATGCTGCCAATCCGCTCGCGCCATCTACCGCCCCCGCTTTGCGTCTGATTGAATGAAGCCGTTGTACCTCGAGCTCGGGAGCGGCGAGCGCATTCCGATTTTGTACGAAGATCGTTCGGTCATCGCGATCGACAAGCCGGCCGGGTGGATGCTCGTGCCGACAACCTGGCAACGCACGCAGCGCAATCTACAAACCGCAATCGTCTCGTCCATCGCCGCCGGACATTACTGGGCCCGCTCGCGCGGCTTGAAGTTCCTGCGCTACGTCCATCGGCTTGATGCCGAGACCACCGGAGTCCTGTTGTTCGGGAAAACGCCCGGCGCAGTGCGTTCTTATGGCGAGCTGTTCGAGTCGCGCGACATGGAGAAGAAATATCTGGCGGTCATCGAGGGTGCGCCGGCGAACCGTGAATGGGCTTGCCGCGAAAGCATCGGCGAGCAAACGAGTTCACCGAAGCGCATGAAAATTGATCCTCGACATGGCAAACCTGCCGAGACGTACTTCAAAGTCCTGGGGCAAAACGCGGGCCGCTCTCTCATCGAAGCGCGCCCCATTACGGGACGCACCCACCAGATCCGCGTGCACCTGGCGCACACGGCCGCGCCCGTACTCGGAGACGCGCTCTACGGCAAGGCAAAACGTGACGAACCGCTGGCGCTGCGCTCCATCCTGCTCGCGTATCGCGACCCGTTTACGCGCAAGCCGATTTCCGTAAAGGCCCCAGTAGACGAGTTCCTTAAAATGTATAATTTCCCGGCACACGAAACCGGATTTGAAGAATGGATAAAATAACCATGGGACCCGTGGAAGTGCGGACTTCGACCATCGAAGGCCGCGGGGGCTTTGCCGCGACCCACATCAAAAAAGGCGACGATCTCATCGAGTACATCGGTGAACGCATTTCTAAACAGGAATCGGCGCGTCGTTGCAGTCTCGGGAACAATTTCATTTTCTGCATTTGCGACGGGTTTGATATCGACGGGAGTATCGAGGCCAACGTTGCGCGCTTCATCAATCACAGTTGCGCGCCGAATGCCGAAGCGCAGTTGGAAGATGAACGCATCTGGATTGTAGCGTTGCGCGACATCCCACCTGGCGAGGAAATTACTTTCAACTACGGATACGACCTTGAGGAGTATCGCGATCACCCGTGCAACTGTGGGGCACGTAACTGCATCGGGTTTATCCTGGCTGAGGAATTCTGGGACTCGTTGCCGGAGCCGGTTGCGCCGTCGGCTGCAAGCTGATGTGTCAACCAATCCGTGTCCCGTGGCTCACGGAAACCGCAACCGGTAAAATAGCGCTGGAACCAAACCATCAACGCTCTGCGTGAAGTTAAGGTTTCCGTTGATGTCCATTGTCACGGCGCTGAGCGGCAGCCAGTCCAAGAGATTGGTGGATACTTCCAACCCGTAAGTCCTATGCGGTGACCCGACGAACTGAAGTTCCAGGGTTTGCCCATTCTGCAAGCGAACGCCAGCAAACGCCGCGGGCAATGAAGCTGTTGCCTGACGCACCAGAATCTCATCCAGCCGCAACTGCGCGCGCGGCCCGCTGCTGCCGGCCATGAAGTAATACTTCCAGCGCAGCGACACGTAGGGCTGATGGTTCGCCGCCGCGGGCAGCGTCACTGGGCCGACGAGTTGCGCGTGACCGGGCATTGGGTTCCGTGTGTATTCGACCGGCTGGCCATTCGGAGCGAGCACATCCTGAAAGGGCGTATCGCCCACGGCGTATTGCAGGCGCAACGCGTAAGCCTGTTGGTTGGGTGCGACGGTGCCTCCAATCCAGCTCACTTCCACGTTCGTCACGCCGATCGTGCGCACGGCCAACACCGCCGCACCGAGATAGCCAGCGCCAGGATCGTCCTGCGGGTCGCTCGTGTTGAGAAAAGCCATGCCGTCGTCACCCAGGCCGTTAAAGCGGCTGCGGCTGGTCCGGTTGTAAGGCAACCGCCACTCGCTTTCCATCGGTACGGCGAGGCCTGGGTCGCCCACGGATGTTTGCTCGAAACGCATGTGTGGCGGGTAAGCGCCCGCGGGCGCCTCAGCACTCCAGGCCGTGAAGAGGTACGGCCCGGCGCTCAAGTCGTGCGGAGCGGATCGCTCAAATAGCGCGGTCCACGTGACGTTGTTGGAGAGGCTGACGGTGATTGTGTCCTGCAAGCCAAGATCCGCGCGATTGCTCCAGCCGGCAAAGATGTATCCCGGTGACGGCAGCGCCTGCAATTCGATGGGCACCCCGCGGAAATACGTGCCGCGCCACGGATAAGCGACACCGTTGGTTACGCCGAGCGTGGCTTCGTCGATCAACAGCGTGTTTATCCTGAGTCGGCCCCGATTGGCGTGAGAGACGTTCAACGTGACCGTCGCGAAACCACTCAGGCCAAGCTGCGTGATCATGTGCTGGCGGCAATTGATGGGCCGCTGGCTGGCGAACGTGCGCATCGACCGCACGTTGTTGCTCCACGTGATCCATGAGCTGTTCATCGTGCGCCAGCGCTGGATGTGTTCAGGCATCGAACCCGCGATGGCGGATTGCATCTGGCTGATGATCGCATCCGCACGGTTCTCCTTGAAAGTTGCGTTCAAGTGATCTGCGTAAGTGTTAACGAACTCGCGGCGGAAATCCGGGTTCGTCATCAAACGCCGGAAGATCAGCGTGGACCACGGCGCGTCGATGCCGGGGCGACCAGTGGGGTTGAGCGCCGCGGCCAGCGTGTTGTCGCCATAGCCGCCGCTCCACGAATGAGCGTAGCCGAGATCGGTGTCGAACATCGCCCAGCGCCACCGCCCGTCGTGGCCGGGCGGCGCGTTGGTTTCGAAGCGCGCCGTGCGCTTGCGCCAGAAGCGGATGTTGTTGTGGGGCCAGTCGGCGTTGGCGATGTAAATCTCGCTCGCCTGGTAGGCGATAAAGTTCTGCACGTCCATCTGGGTCTGAATCCACGCGTAGTTCGCCGGATTCGTCACGTCGTTGGTCTCGATGAACGCGCGCATCTGGATGAAGTGCTGCGCGTCGCCGGCACGCCCGTCCACCAGCGTGCCTATGGTTTCGCAGATCACAACCTCGTCGCGCGGCACGCCGTAGTGGCTCTCGAAGTAAAGCGGGTCGAGTTGCTCACGCCCGTTGTGGATGCCCCAGTATTCTCCGTCCAGGAACACGACCACCGGGCGATACGCCAGCGTGTCGATGCCCGTCGGCGCGCTGAGGCGGTGGCAGAGCGCGTCGCGAAACAGCGTTTCGTTCCAGTCGTTGCCGGAGTTCGAAATGCGAAGGTTTGGGAACTCGACCATCGCCTCGCCTGCGCGGTCCGTAAGGCCGGGCCACAGTGCGTAGGCGATAGCGTTGGCCGGCGGCGTGTCGCTGCGCGACTTGACGCCCAACGATTTTTGGCGGAACGAGCGCGACGACTGTCCCTGGATGTCCACGATCACGTTCTGCGCGAAGCCCGTGTTGCCCGCCGGTTCGAAGTATTCAAGGTGCGCACGTCGTTCCCAGGCGTCGCCACGCTGCGTATAGTTGGCGGGCGTGTGGCCGGTGAGGAATTCCCCGGGATGCGCGTTCGTGTAGTCGGTAAAGATTTTGCCCAGGACGTAAATGCCCGTGGTGTAATTGAAGAGGTCGTTGGTGTTGATGGCGAGCGACATGACCGGCAGCGCGTAGCGTTGCGCGGCGTTGGTGAAGACGAAATAGGTCTGCGTGACGATCGGACTGGGCCACGCGCCGGCGCGAAAGGCTCGCGCGCGCACGACGGTCGCTTTGTTCACGACTCCGTTGGGTGGAAACCAGCCGTCGGTGTGCTGGTTGGCAGTCGAGGTGCCGGGAATCAGCGAGAGCAGATTTGGATCGCTCGACCGATTTCGAATCGCGAACGCCGTAGTGAAGGCCGGCGAGTTTGTCGTTGGCTCCGAACCGTCGAGGGTGAACCGGACGTCTGCGCCAGCGTCAGGCGAGTTGAGGAACAGGTCGAAGCCCGTGTCGTAGAAGCCTCCGACACGAGAGAACAGCGGCGCGGCGGCGAACGCGGTCAGGCCGGTCGTGGTGTTCGCAGCTCCCGGAGTTGGTGTCGCGAAGAAGACGAAGTTTGAGCTGCCGTTGGGCTGCCGGCCATAGGAATAATCGCGAGGGATGCCGACGGCTGGCCAGTCATCGATGCGCACGCCGTCGGGCCGCGTCAGGAACAACCGCTCGCCGTCGGCGCGAATGTTGAAGTTGGCATGCAGGTTGGCGGTATTGGTGCGGTCCTTGCCAGAGGCGAACACGAGCACGAAACTGCCCGCCCCGACCATGCGCGGTGGGAACACCCACTTGAATGGCGTGTCCTGCTCGTCGGACAAGCCGTAGCCGGCGAGGTTGATGGACGCGCTGCTGCCGTTGAACAGTTCGATCCAGTCCGGCCGGTCACCGTCCTCATCCACGCGCCCGGTGTCGTTCAGGGTGACGACTTCGTTGATGCAAAGCGAAGCGGCGGGTAGGGCCGCCGCTCCGTCGGGGGCCGCAACTCGAAACGCCAGCATCGCCACCAACAGGAAGGCGGCAAGTCGAACAAGTCGAGCAGGCGGAACGCCTGCAGTACTTCCTGGCGGCACGACATCAATCACCGGCGCAATCGGAAGAAGGCTTGGTCCGCGAGGGGCACGAGCATGAAGCGCTCATTTCCATTAACTTCCGGAGTGCCGGGCACCGGCTGCCAGTCCGGCGACGAAAGGCTGGTGGTGCTCTGAAGCCCCCAGTCAGCCAGGCTGGAAGTCCACGAGAGCCGCACGTTAGCGCCTTCGAGTCGGATGACCAGAGGGACGGCCCCGCAGTCTGCCACAGGATTCTGGCCGGCGAGCGGTCCGCACGGGCGAATGACCCCGTAGCGAGCGCCCGAGAAAAAGATTTTTCCCGAAACGAAGAAGCGCGCCGCCGCCTGCGGGCCCTGATTGACGCCGTTGAACTTCACGTCCGGCAACTCGAAGTAGGCGTCGCGCCACTGATCCGTTCCTTGCAGCACGACAGCGATGCTCCCCGGCGTGAATGCAAAACCGTTCACGCCGTTGCGCTCGGTGATATACACCTCGGGCCGGAACGATTGTCCCGCCAGCGCCGGGGCATCGTAGTACGTCATGCAGATGGCCAGGTGCGCATTCGGCTGCGTCGACGGGCCGAGCGCCTGGCCTACGATCGCCAGATTCAGATACTGGTGCGCGAAGCCCGGCGTGCCGTCATCGCGCGCCGGGCGAATGGCCATGCGGCGGTCGTCGACTGGACCCGCTTCGGCCTGGATCATTTCCTGGTCGCCCCCCGAAGTGCCCGGCGCCAGCCCGTTGAAGATCCCCGCAGCCAGGTCCATTTCCACGTAGTTGCCGTAATTCGTCGTGCAGATATCCGGGTCTTCATAACAATCAGCCAGCGGATCCTGCCCCGCCAGCGGATGCGGCGAAACGCGCAGCACCGCCAGATCGAACCGGCTGATGAACGGCTGGCCTGTCTCGAAAAACAGTCGCGGCCCGGCCGTCAGCGGCGTCACGTTCACCCCAAAGAGACTTGCCGAGGGGATGGTCCACGCCACCTTCTTCCACTCCCCGGAGCCACGCAGCGTGTACAACCTCTCCGCCGGGACGAAGCCCACGCTCCCGGTCGCGTCGGTGGCATACGCGTCCGGGCCGAACCGCGAACCCGCCAGCGCCGGGTCATCATAATATTCAACGCAGATTTTCATCGCGCGCGGCGCGTTGCAAGGCAGCCCGAGGAAATTGTTCGTCACGGCGAAGTTCATGTAACGGCCCAGGGCGCGCACGCTCCGGCGCTGGTCTTCGAACGGGATTCCAGCATCGTTGACGATTTCCGTCGTCTGATCCTCATTGTTGAGCACCACCATGTGAAGCGCATTGGTGTTCTGCAGATCCAGAAACGCATGATTGGTGATCGGTTCCGGATCGCACGTGTCCGGCGGCTCGAACTCCGTATAATCCGATGGTTCGCCAAACGCGCCCTGCTCGCCGAAGGCCACCACCCGGACGGTGAGACCCGGCACTCCCTCGGCGCGAATCGTGCCGCCGTTGACGCCGCCAAACTGGAAGGCCCCCTGGGCGTTGGCTGGAATCGAGCCGACGTAGCGCGTCCCGTCGGAAGGCCGCGTGCCATTCGCGACCCGGAACAACACCCAATTCCACTTTTGATTTTTGGCCGCCACCGGAATCTGCCCGCCGTTCGGGGCACTCAGTTCGGGCAGCGTCCCGAGCAGAAAATTAAAATTACGCGGCTGCCCGGCGCCGCTCAGGATCCCGTCGTCACCATACACCTGCATCAGGATGTCGATCGTGTCATTGTCGGCCCACTCCGTGAAGCCGCTGTCCGCCGTATTGAGATAATTGCCCTGCACCTTCAGCCCGGCCCGGCTCCGCAGCGTCACCGGCGCCGTCTGCTGGTCGCCGCCGGAGAGAATCGACAGCGTGGGAGTCCAGCCCGCCCCGAGCGGATTGAACGTATTGTCCGTGCTCGCGAAATGGACGATTTTGGTCGGGTCGGCCACCGAAGGCCATTGGTCCGGGTCGTACGGTCCGGCCGCGAAGAGACTGACAGTGCTCGTGAGCAAACAGGCGACAAGCCTGGGGATGTAGTTTTTCATGACCTGCCAAAGGGTTGATGGTTGAGTCCTGGAACGACTGGATTCAAGTTCACTGGCCCTCGCGCGTAAAGCAAAAATCTGGAGTACGCAGTGTCACTGCATCGGCTATCCTGGCCGACGAATCCCTGGATTCGTTACCGGAGCAAGGAGCGGTTTCAAGCTGATGATCCCGGCGGCTGCCAGGCCGAGCACGCCGCAAACGAGCCAAAGCAAAGCCGGATTGACGCTGAACAGGCTCATGCCGATCAACGGTCCGCACACGATCGCGATCGCCCACGAAAAGCCATACACGCCCATGTAACGCCCGCGCATTTCGGCGGGCGCGAGATTCGCCATGTAAGCCGCCGACACCGGCATGCAGACCATCTCGCCCAGGGTGAACGTGATGACCACCAGAGCCAACAGCGGGATCGAAGTCGCAAAAGAATTCATCGCGAAGCCTGCCCCCAGCAAAACGTAGCCCAGCGCCAGAATCCGACGCGGAGCAAAGCGCGTGGTCACGCGCGTGAGCGGCAATTCAAACAAAACGACCAGCACGCCGTTGCCGGAAATGAGCACGCCGTAAATCCACGGCGGCAGTCCGCACCGTTCCACATGCAGACCGAAGGTGGACGCCATTTGATACATGACGGGCGCGATGACGAGCGAGGCCACGATGGCCTGCAGAAACAGCGGGTTGCGCCGAATTGAAACCAGCGCCTTCGGCCAGCCGATTTCGTGGCCGCTCGTGCGCAAACCATGCGGCAGCAACAGCAGCGCCACGATACCGAACAGCGCCGACGTAATCGCATCGCCCACGAACAGCCAAAAAAAGGAATGCTCGGCGAGGAAGCCCGCGGTGGCCGGACCGAACGCCCACCCGGCATTGAGCGCGAGCCGATAAGCCGCATAGGCGGTGACTCGCTGCTCCGCCGGCACGAGGTCCGCCAGCAACGCGCTCGAGGCAGGCCGATACAACTCCGCGGTGAAACCTGTGAGCGCCGTGAAGAGCAGCAGCAGTTCATAGTCGCGCACCTGCGACAACAGCAGCATGCAACCCGCCGCTGAGAACATCGACAGCGCGATCGTGTTGCGCCGCCCGATACTGTCAGCAAGATGACCGCCCACCGCGGTCGCGATCACGTGCCCGACACCGTAGGCCGTGAGCGCGATGCCTGCTTCCTTGATCGTGTGGCCTTGGCGCGTGAGATAGAGCGCGAGAAACGGAATAACGAACGCGCCGAACTTATTGAGGAACGTGCCGAGATAGAGAATCCAGACCGGTTTGGGAAGCGACCTCAGACTCTCGCGCAACGTGGAATTTGCCCCTGGTGCTTCCAAGCTGCGATCTCAGTCGAAAAAACTTTGGAGAATTCGCCGGTCTCGTTTCGTGGGCCGCCCACTGCCTTTGGGACGTAGACCGGGCGCATGGGCAGCTTCCGTGCGCGCTTTCTCGAATTCTTCGGGCGCAGTCAAATCCTCCATGAACTCCGGCACCTTCGGCGCGCCCACGCGCTGCTCGAGCAACTGTCGCACCTTCACCGTCCGCATCACTCTGCCGACCGCCGCCGTGATCACGTCGCCGATTTTGACATTGCGCGACGGTTTGGCTGGCTGTCCGTCGATCTTAACCTTGCCCGCTTCACAAGTGGCCGTGGCGAGAGTGCGCGACTTGAAAAGCCGCACGCACCAAAGCCACTTATCGATCCTCACTCCGTCCATCAACTTGGCTGGGGCGGTTCGAATCCTTGCTCGGGCGGTGGTTCAGATTCCCGCGGGTCCATCCCGCTGACGGACTCACGGTGCTGCTCGGGTTCAGGACCAGCGGCTTCGGAAGGCCGGCCCTCGCTCTCGGCGCGGCGAGATCTTGCGTCACGATTCTCCGGACCACGCCAGGACCGCTGCTCGCGGCTTTCACGCGGTTGGCCCTGACCGTACTGCTGCGGCCGCGGGCCGCTCTCGCGCCCGCGGTGCAGACTTTTCAAGGCACGCCGCAATTGTTCCAACTCGCGTTCATCGGCGGTTTTTTCGCGCTCGGCCAGTTCGAGAGTCTCCAGCACCTCCTCCATTTCCTCGAGGGCCTCGCGGAGGTCGTTCACGATATGTTCGACATCCTGGATCGCCTCGTGGATTGCCGAGCCGTGCTGCCGTGCCGCTTGCTGATCCGGATGCGGCTGCCGCGGCGGGCGCGCCTGAAACCGCTGGGGTGGGCGCTCCGGACGGTATGGACGAGACTCGGCCGGGCGGGCGGACGGTTCGTCCACGTCGGCGCCTGCGATTTCCTGCCGGACCTCCTCTTGCGCTGAACCTTCGCCGGTCCCTTCAACCTCTTCGGGCGTGGCCCCGGCCGCTGCTTCCACATGCTGCTGCTCGTCTTGCGCGTCTGCGCCGGTGGCGAGTTCCGCGGACGCAGGGCCTGTGCTTGGTGCGGAGGCAGCGGGACGGCGCCCTCGTCCGCGAAAACCCCTGCCACCGCGTCGCGGCCTGCGACCCCGGCCTCTGGAACTGCCTCTGCCCGCCCCGCCTTGCGAACTACCCGTTTCGTCAGTCATCAATTCAAAGGCAAGTTGCCGAGACACCGCGCAAAAGCAATGGGAAACTCCGGCAGATGGCTGGCAGGGGAACCCAAACAACCATGGACCTACGCAACAATAGGGCACTTTCCCCATGTGTCTTTGACAGCGTTCCGGCCGATAATGGATCAGGAATCAGGGTTCGGCGAAAGCGGCGAACTTTGGTTCGGCACTCTTAAGTTCGTAGAGGCAGCCCCACGAGGGCACAAGGACATGGCTGAACGGGAACAACCGGTCGTATTGATTGCGGAGGATAGCGAGAACGACTTGCTGATGCTCCGTCGCGCCTTTCGGCAGGCCAGCATTACGGCCCCCGTGCAATACGTGAGCGATGGAGAGCAGGCAATCGCTTACCTGAAAGGCGAGGGAAAATTTGGCCGGCGCGAGGAGTTTCCGCTGCCGGACGTGCTGCTGCTGGACCTCAAAATGCCGCGCAAGAACGGCTTCGACGTACTCGAATGGTTGCGTACGCAACCTTCGCTTAGCGATTTGCGTGTGGTGGTGCTGACCACCTCGGAACAAT
>Ga0075428_100007337_pt1 | contig 12220 bp, 9 predicted proteins | sample RhiMetdeltSRZDD2_FD_75291 | JGI IMG/M metagenome (GOLD analysis project Ga0075428, IMG submission 75291) | Populus rhizosphere microbial communities from Tennessee, USA - Rhizosphere MetaG P. deltoides SRZDD2 | ecosystem: Host-associated > Plants > Roots > Rhizosphere > Soil | place: USA...
TGGCCCTCTCGAGCGGCGAGCGGAACGAAGGCGCGCGTGCGCGGGAGGTGTCTCGTGTCTGAACCCGAAAAGGACTTCAAGGGCTGGGGTCTGGTCGCGAAGATCGGCGACTCGCGCGACGGCGCCAAGGTCTACACGTTGGGCAGCCCGAGCCCGATCACCGGAAGGCTGGTGTTCGGGCTGATCGTCGTCACGCTCGGCATCCTGTGGACGCTCGACAACCTCGACATCCTGGAGTCCGAGCCGATCCTGCGCTGGTGGCCGATGCTGATCCTGCTGGTCGGAATCGCCAAGCTCACCGGCGTGGGTGCGCGCAAGCAAGTGGTGGCGGGCGCCGTCTTCTCGATCGTCGGGCTGGTGCTGCTCGGCAACGAGCTCGACCTGCTCGCGGTCCGGGTCTGGGATCTCTGGCCGCTGGCTCTGATCGCCGTGGGCTCGGGACTGGTCATCCGATCCCTGCGGGGTCCGGCCGCGGTCGGGGCGGGAGAACCGGCCACCGATCGTTACAATCAGGTCCACACCTTCGCGATGTGGGCGGGCTCCACCGTCAAGAATGAGTCCCAGGAATTCCGCGGTGGCGACGTCAGCGCCGTGATGGGTGGAGTGGATCTCGACCTGCGTGGGGCACGAACCACCACCCCCCAGGTGGTGCTCGACGTGTTCGCGTGGTGGGGAGGGGTGGACATCCGGGTGCCCAACGACTGGCGCGTGGTGAGCGAAGTGCTGCCGCTGATGGCCGGCTACGAGGACAACTCGAAGCCCACCGACGGACCGGCCGTCACCACGCTGGTGATTCGCGGCGTGGTCATCATGGGCGGCATCGAGATCAAGAACTAGCCCATGCATCCGCTCCTGTCGCGGCCGAGCCGGCTGCTGCTCTACATGCTGCTGTGGCTCGGCATCGGCGTGGTGCTCGCGGCGGGCCTGCGCGTCTTCCAGCCTCGTGAGTGGGTGGACGCGCTGGCTTTCGCGGTGCCCCTTGCGCTGTTCTACGGCTTCGTGTGCCTGTCGGCATGGTGGGTATGCCGCTCCCAGCCGCTGGTCTCGGGACGCGGCCTGCGCGCGATCGCCGTCCAGCTCGGCGGGGCGTCGCAGTCGGCGGCGGTGTGGGTCGGAGCGGCGGCGCCGTGGGCGGCGTTCCTCTCGGCGCGCTTCGACCTCGGCCTCGACCGCGCCGGGATCCTGCGCGACCTGGTGCTCCTGTTCGTGCTCGGCATTCCCCCGTACCTGGTCTCGGCGATCGCCCACTACCTGTTCCTGGCCTTCGAGGCCTCGCACGCCGCCGAGCGCCGGGTGCTCGAAGCCCAGGTCACCGCCCGCGAAGCCGAGCTGCGGGCGCTGCGCGCGCAGCTCAACCCCCACTTCCTCTTCAACAGCCTGAACTCGATCAACTCGCTGGTCGGCGCCGATCCCGAGGGGGCCCGCCGCATGTGCGAGGGCCTCGGCGACTTCCTGCGCCGCACCCTGAGCCTCGGCGCGCGGGAGGCGGTCACCCTGTCCGAGGAGCTGGCCCTGGTGGACCGCTACCTCGCGATCGAGCAGGTTCGCTTCGGCGAGCGCCTGCAGATCGATCGCGCCATCGACCCGGCGGCGGCCCACTGCCGGGTGCCGCCGCTGCTGCTGCAGCCGCTGGTGGAGAACGCGGTCAAGCACGGCGTTTCGGACCTGATCGAGGGCGGCACGATCCGGATCGAGGCCCGCCTCGAGGCGGGCCGGCTGCTGATTGCCATCGAGAACCCGGTGGACGAGGATGGCTCGTCCCGCAGGGGGGAGGGCGTGGGTCTGGAGAACGTGCGCCGCCGCCTCGGCGTGCTGGGCGGTCGCGACGCCCAGATCGAGGTGCGACGCATGGGGAATCGCTTCCGCGCCCAGCTGACGATGTCGGCTGACCTGGCGCCGGGGCACCCGGCGAATCCGGGTCCGGCGCCGGCGTGACCGGGACTCGAGGGAGAACCACGTGAACCTGCCCATCCTGCGCGCGGTGCTGGTGGACGACGAGGCGCCGGCGCGCCGCCTGCTCGCCGAGTACCTCGCCGCCCATGCCGACGTGAAGGTGGTGGCCGAGTGCGCCAACGGCTTCGAGGCGGTGAAGGTGATCGGCGAGCTCGGTCCCGAGCTGGTGTTCCTCGATGTGCAGATGCCCAAGCTCGACGGCTTCGAGGTGCTGGAGCTGCTCGATCCGGGCCCGGCCGTGGTGTTCAGCACCGCCTACGACGAGTACGCGCTCAAGGCCTTCGAGGTCCACGCGGTCGACTACCTGCTCAAGCCCTACAGCCGCGATCGCCTGGGGGAGGCACTCGACCGGGTGCGCGAGCGGGTCCGGATGCGAGCGGCGGCGAGTCCCGCCGCTCCGGCGCCGCCGGCCCCGGTTGCGATCCCGGCCGCGGCGTCCGCGCCGTCCGACGACGAGGACGCGATTCCACCGCCCTCGGGCACCGCGCGCCTGGCGGCGGCGGCGCGTCCCCCCGGCCAGTTCGTGGAGCGCCTGCTGGTCAAGGACGGCGCCAACGTGAGCGTGATCCCGATCGACGCCGTGGACTACCTCGAGGCGCAGGACGACTACGTCGAGATCCACGCCGCCGGCAAGTCGTGGCTCAAGACCCAGCCGCTCTCGGACCTCGCCGCCGGGCTCGACCCCGCGCGCTTCGTCCGCGTGCACCGCTCGTTCGTAGTGCAGATCGACCGCATCGCGCGGCTCGAGCTCTACGCCAAGGACAGCCGGGTCGCGCAGCTGCGCGACGGCCGCGAGATTCCGGTGAGCCGCAGCGGCTACTCGCGGCTGAAGGAGCTGATGTAGCCCTGGCCGGGAAACGCGCGGGGCCCGGCGGTTTCCCGCCGGGCCCGCGTTCGCTCCTTCGCGCCGCGCGAACCGCCCTTCCCCCAGGCTCGGCTCGACACTGCGCGCGAAGTCGCTACTCGAGCACGATCTTGCGGTCGAACGTGCGGTTGCCGGCGGTGAGCCGGGCGAAGTAGACGCCGCGTCCGGCGCGCACCCCCTGATCGGTGCGGCCATCCCAGCTGGCGGCGAAGGTTCCGGCGGCCGCCTCCTGATCGAACAGGTTGCGCACCGCCCGGCCCTGCAGGTCGAAGATCTGGAGGCGGGCGCGTCCCGGAGCCGGCACCGTGAATTCGAGGCGGGTGATCGACGCGGGATTGGCACCCGCCACCCGCAGCCCGGCCTCGGGAGTCCGTGAGAGGCTGCGCTCCGCGCCTTCCCCATCGCCGCGCTCGCCGGACCTTCCGAGGAGCGAGGCCGGAGCGCTGCCGTTCTGCTCGGGGTGGTGCGAGTGGTCGAACGGCTGGTGCGGCGGCGCCACGTAGGGGAACGCGGGGAGGAACGGGCGGTCGTTGAAGTCGACGCCGTCACCGAGCTGGTTGTTGGGGGCGACGTTGAAGGCCGGCGTGAACGGTGTGGCTCCCGCCACCACGCGCTCGGCGATGTCCACCACGTCGTCGGCGAGACGCCGGCCGTTCGGGAATCCGGCCACGTCGCCGCCCAGCAGGCCGAAGCGGTTGGGGGTCGCGGCGGGCGCGATCGTCATGTTGAGGCGCAGCATCTCGCACGGCACCTGCGACGGATTCGCGGGCTTGTTGAGGCCCGGGATGCCGGTGAGGAACACGGCGACGAGGTCGTTGCGCGGAGCGGGCGGCGTGGGGAAGCCGTACAGCGCGGTGAACAGGCCGGCCAGCTCGGGGTTGAGGACGAACGGGAGGAAGGCGCCGTCGCCGGTCGGCGCGGTGGCGTTGAAGCGGTCCTTGCTGCCGAGCGGGATCACCACCTCGTTCACGAGCGGCATGCCGAGGCGCGAAACCTGGATCGGCGCGCCGCTCACGGTGGCGGTGCCGTCGCCGTTCAGGGTGCGCGTGGCGAAGCGATCGACCGAGTTGTAGACGCCGATCACGCCGTTCGACTCGCCGGGAGCGAGGCCGTCCGCGGTCAGGCGGGCTTTCGGCACCTGAAGCACGACGCTCAGCACGTTGAATCCGCCGAGGCCGTCCACTCCCTTGCCCTTGTTCCCGGGCACGCGCCGGATGGTGAGAAGGTCGAACACCGCCGCGAGGTCGACGAAGAACGGATCGTCGCGCGGCCCGATGAAGACCTTCGAGCCGTCCGGCAGCTCGCGCACCGCCGCCGCCGCGAGCGAGGCGTAGTTGGGCATCGAGGCCGGGCCGACCGCATTCGGCGCCACCATCACGTCGGTCGCGAGCACGGTCGGCGCACCGTTGTCGTAGCGGGTGATGGTGCAGAGTTGGCGCACGTTCAGGTCGGGGTCATCGAGCGAGGTGACCGGGCCGGTGTTGTAGAGGAAGGTCCCGCCGTTCGCGCGCACCGTGCGGAAGCGGAACTGGTAGCGAACGTGCGCCACCGCGTCGCCCACGTTGTCGACGTTGATGTAGTAGAGCGCCTCGTCGTCGAAGCCGTAGAAGTTGGGTCCGCCGTTCGGCTCGAGCAGCGGGGCCCAGTTGCCGACCAACGTCACCGCGCCGGGTGCGTCGGACGCGACCCACGCGTAGAGGTCGGTGTCGTCGGCGAGGCGGTCGCGGGCGGTGCCCGGCGCCTCGCTGTGGCTCGACGCCAGCGCCAGGGCGGGCAGCCAGGTCGCCAGCAGTGTGGCGGCCAGCAGGGTGCGAGTCGAGTTTCGGAGCATGATCGTGTCCTTTCTCCTTCGGGGCTGATGGGACGCGCCATGCGCGTCCCGGGCGGAGGCACCCCGGTGCGTCACGGCGGGGCGCCCGGTTTGGGGAACGCACTCCTTACGGAGCCACCCGGCGGGCGGATGAGCGGGAGAAGGGCGCGATCGGAAGACACGGCGTCCTCGAACACGTCGGCGTGGCGGTCTTGTGCGCGCGGCGTTCCGCCCCCTAGATTCCCGCCGCCACCTGCACGGGTCGCGAGGCGCCGGGGATCATCCGGCGGCCCGCGCGCTCCGTAAGAAGGGTTGAACCGCACCCCCAGGACCCCATGACCGAGCCCGATTCCGACCGTGACTGCATGGAGCGACTTCGTGCCGGCGACGCCGCCGCGCTCGAGGTCCTCTACGATCGACATACGCCGCTGCTGTACTCGGTGGCGTTGCGGATCGTTCGGCGGGCCGCCGATGCCGAGGACGTGATCCAGGAGACCTGGCTCCAGGCGTGGCGGAACGCGAGCGGATACGACCCGGCGCGGGGCAGCGTGGCGGGGTGGCTGGTCACCATCGCGAGGAGTCGCGCCATCGATCGTTTTCGAAGCCTCGCCTCGCGCCTGCAGGCCGAGACCGCCGTCGAGCCGGCGGAGGGGCCCGCGGGCGACGAACCCGGCGCGTCGGCGGTGGCGGGCCAGCTGCGGGCCCGGGTCGGGGCGGCGCTCGAAGCGCTGCCCGGCCGGCAGCGGGAGAGTCTGGAGCTCGCCTACTTCGGCGGGCTCTCGCAGTCCGAGATCGCGGCGCGCCTCGGCGCGCCGCTCGGCACCGTGAAATCATGGTGCCGCCAGGGCCTGCTTCGATTGCGGGAGCTGGTCCCCGAGGAGGAGTGGACGTGAGCCACCATCGCGAGGAACACCTGGAGCTGTGCGCGGCGCTGGTGCTCGGCGCGCTCGACGAGTCCGACCGGATCGAGCTGGCCGCGCATCGCGCCGCCGGCTGTCCGGAATGCGAGCGCGAGATCGTCCGGCTCGAGGCCGCCGCTCAACTGCTGGCCCGCTCGGCGCCGGCGGCCACGCCGTCGCCGGCACTCCGGGCGCGCACGCTGGCCGCCGTGGCCGCCGAGGCGCGGGCTGCGGCCGGGGCTTCGCGCGAGTCCGAGCACCGCATCCTGCCGCTGCCCGAGCGCCGGGGCTCCGCGTGGATGCCGTGGGTCTTCGCGGCCGCCGCGGCCTTCCTCGCGGTCGCGAGCATCATGCTGTGGCGCGAGGGCGAGGAGCTGCGCGGGTCGCTCGAGACCACTCGGCGCGATCTCGCCACCAGCCAGCAGCGACTGCTCGAGGAACAGCGCTGGACCGCAGTACTCGACGCGCTCGACGCGCGTGCCGTCAGCCTGGCCCCGACGCCCGACGGAGCGGCCGACCTGCGTGGTCGCGGCACCTGGGACCCGGCCACGCGCCGGGCGGTGATCGTGTTCGACCACGTGGCCGCACCCACCGGCCACGACTACCAGCTCTGGGGCATTCATCCGGGCGGACCGCGCAGCCTCGGCGTGGTGCGCCCCGACGCGTCGGGCCGCGCCATCGTGCGCCTCGAGGACGCGGGCGACCCGGCGACACTGCAGGCGTTCGCGATCTCGCTCGAGCCGGAGGGTGGCTCGCCCAATCCCAACGCCCCCAGCGGTCCGGTGGTGATGGTCGGGAGGGTGCCGAGTTGAGCGCGCGGCTCAGGACTCGCCCGACCCTCGGTCGCGCCGCGGGGCTGCTCGCGGCCCTGATCGGCGCCGCGTGCTGGCCCGCGGGGGCGAGCGCCCACGAGCACTGGCTCCAGCCCGACGCGTTCCAGGCCGACACCGGTCGTGCCGTCGCGATCGGGGTGCGGGTCGGCGAGGGCCTGTGCGGTCCCGCGCGCCCGTATCACGCCGACCGCACGATCAAGTTCGCGGCCCGCCTGCGGCGCTCACTCGATCTGGCCCCGCTTGCCGCGGAAGGCGACACCGCGTGGACTCGACTCATGCCGGCGGATCGGCGCGGCCTGCTCGTAACCTGGGAGTCGAACTTCGTCTCGCATCGGATGGACGGCCCCCGGTTCGACGCCTACCTCGAGGAAGAGGGGCTCGCGGCCCCGCTCGCCGCGCGAAGGGCCGCCCGCGACACCAGTGCGGGTCGCGAACGCTATCGTCGCTGCTCGAAGGTCTGGATCGCCGGACCGGATTCGGATCCGCTGCGCGCGTGCTCCGCGATCGGCATGCCGCTCGAGATCGTGCCGATCCGCCTTCCGGGCGCGGACAGCGTGATGGCGGTGCGGGTGCTCTTCATGGGTGCCCCCCTCGCCGACGCCCTGGTGCGGGCCTGGCGCGCACCGCTCGGCGAGTCCGGGCTGCCTCGCATCTGCGTGAGCGAGCCACCGGGGCCACCGCACGTGTGGCAGGGGCGCACCAACAAGGACGGCATCGCGTGGGTGCCCTGCGCGACGCCCGGACAGTGGCTGATCGGATCGGTGCACATGGTGAAAAGCGCCGACCGCGCCCAGGCCGACTGGGAGAGCAACTGGGCGTCGTACGGATTCGCGCGCCCGGCGGAATCCAGGCGCCGGTAGATCGAACTCGCTAGCGTTCCGCGGCCGGTGGGGTCGTCACGCGCGCGGCACTCAACTCGATCTGATAGATGTCTCGAAGCCCGTTTCCCGGACCGCGCAGCTTGCGGATCAGTTCCGGGTAGGTGCGGGGCCGGTCCGGCTTCTTCCGATCCAGGCGGCGCGAGCTGGTGAAGAAGAGGTACTTCCCGTCGGGAGTGAGGCGCGGCGAGAAGTCCCATGCGGGCGAGTTCACCCCGCCGCCGAGGGCCACTGGCTCGCTCCAGCCGCCGTCGCGGGCTTCGGAAAGGTACAGATCGAACGTGCCCCGCGCTCCCGGCCGCCCGGCCGCCGCGAAGATCAGGAAGCTCTGGTCGGGCGCGATGCAGGGTTCGACCTCGTCGGCGCTCGAGTTCACGGGAGATCCGAGCGGCTCGGGTGCTCCGTAGCGACCGTTCACCAGGCGGCAGCGATAGAGGTCGGTCTCACCCAGACCGCCCTCGCGATCGGATCCGAAGTAGAGCGTCCCGTCGTCCGCGACCGTGGGGAACCACTCTGATCCCGGGCTGTTGACGGGCTCGGGCAGCCGTTGCGGCTCGCCCCAGTCCGTGCCGGACCGCTCCACCACCCAGAGGTCGAGATCGTCGGTGGTCTTCCCCGGTGCTCGTCGCGTCGAGATGAAGAACAGCTTCGAGCCGTCGCGGGTCACGAAGGGATCGGCGTCGCTGGTGAGCCCCGAGAACGGAGCCACTTGGGGCTCCTGCCAGCGATCGTCCTGAAACCGCGAGACGACGATGGTCCAGAAGTCGAAGGTCGGGGTGTTCTTGAGGAAGTAGAGCGTGCGCCCGTCGGGCGTGAAGGCCGGATGCGATTCATCGTCGCCGGTGCTCACGATGTCTCGAACGAAGAGCGTGGGCTCGCGAAGTGGCGTCGAGGAATCGTAGGGAGGCGCCTTCGACTCGGGGCCCGCGGGAACGGAGCCGACGGCGAGCAGGATGATCGAGAGTGCGAAGACGGAGCGGCGGCGCATCGGTGGTCTCCAAGAACGACGTTCGACACGGTCGCCGAACCCCGTCGACACGCGACGCGATCGAGGGTCGGCGCGGCAAATCTTCGGACGACCGAGCCCCGGGTTCCTTGGGCGCCGGGCTTGAAGCGTTCTAGACGGCGCCAGCGGGACTCTGCGATTCTCCCGGACCTCACCACGAAGCCTTGGTGCCGAGCTTCGACACACCACAGGAGCTCCAGATGATTGCGTCGCACAACGCTGACGTCCCAAGTCGGACAATCACCATGATCGAAGGCAAGCCGATGGGGGGCCTGATGACCCTCAAGGCGCTTCTCGCAGGCGATTCGATGACGCTGCTCGAGGTGCGTCTGAGATCCGGCGCAGCCTCGGTGGTCCACACTCACTCGCATGAGTCTCTCATCTATGTCGTGAACGGGAAGCTCAGAGTGACGATCGGTGCAGAGTCGCACGTGCTCTGTCCGGGTGACGCTTGTCGCAATGCAGCAGGCGTGCCACACGCGATCGAAGCCCTCGAAGAATCGCTTTTCGTCGAGGTCAAGTCACCGGCTCCCGATCTCGACGCTTTCCTGGTCTGAGTGCCTTCTCCGGTGCTGGCCATCACAGCCTTGCCCCACCCTCAACCTCTCGGCCGCCCTCGATGGGGCGGCCGCCACGCATCGACGTCCGCGGTTCGGTCCGCGGAGTCCTCGTCAGCGGATCATGACTACGTGCGACTCCAGCTTGCGATCCTCGATGCGGACCCGCAGGAAGTAGAGCCCCGTGCCGACACGTGAGCCGTCTTGCCCACGCCCATCCCAATGCAGCGTCTGGTGTCCGGCGGGCAGGGTGCCCTCGGAGAGCGTGCGCACCAGTCGTCCCGCGACGTCGTAGATCCGAGCCTCGGTGCGGATCGGACGCGGGAGATCGACCGCGAACGAAATCTCTCCCCGGGTCGGGTTCGGCTGGGGTCGCGAGATCCCCAGCTCGAGCCCACTGCCCAGCGGCCGCGCCTGAGCGCGCGGAGACGACCCCGTGTACTCGTGCGCACCCGCGTCCGGCGAGCCGGAATACCGGAGCGCGGTCGTGTGGCTCGGCGTGTTGATGCCATCGATGAGCGCGCCGATGTCGATGCCGGGGCTCCCGCCCGTGAGCGAGTAGTCTCCGTTCGCGGAATCAGCGAATGCTGGCTGGCCGTAGTAGCCGGCACACTCAAAACCCAGCGGCTGGTGGGACTGGTCGCCGACGCAGAGATCTCCACCCGACCCCGCCGAGTAGTAAAACGGAGTGGTTCGCCAAGCCCAGATGGGACCCGCCGTGGGACCTTCCGGGTTCAGGTGGTACCAAAGCAGGTCGTGGTCGAACGTGCTCGTGAACTCGGCAGCCGTACCCACGTTCACGATGAAGGGCCCCTGAGTGGCCGGGTAGTCGCGCACACCGACCAGGATGTTGTTCAGGTAGTGTTGATTTCCCCAGGTGCCACCGACGTCGTGCATGGCAGGGAAGTTCTTTTCGGTGCTCGTGATTGTGTTGTGGTAGAACGCGACCCAGCCGGACGATCCGCCACCGCTCTTGATCCCGGCGTCCTCGCAGTTCACCAGGTCGTTGTACATGACGTATGTCGGCCCGATGTAGACTGGCACGCCCGCGAAGCCGTGGTTCGCGGCTTTGACGACATTGCTCCACGCGGCGATGTTGATGTTGCTCCCCACCTCGAACTCCAGACCGTCGTCCGCCACCGGCCCGATCACGTTGTCGTGCACGTCGGAGTCTCGCCCCCATACCGGGTCAGTGCCATTTCCGTTCTCCTGGATCCCATCGAACGTACCCGTCACGGTGCAATGCCGGATCACGACGTTGCTACCGACCCAGTGGAACCCGGTCACATCCTCTTCCGCACGCGTCTTGCCGGCGTCATAGCCCCACGAGTCGATCTTTGGATCCGAGGTGGTCGTGTTCTGGATCAGGCACCCCGTCGTGCCCTCATTGACATAGACGCCGGCACCTCCGAGTTGGCTGACGCGGCAGTCGTCCACGACTGCATCCGTCGCCCAGTTGCTGGGGCCGCTGGGAAGCGTACCCAGCTTGATCGCATACGCGTTGTAGTTCTTCACGTTCAGATTGCGCAGATACCAGCGGGCGCCTTTGACGGTGAACGCCACGTCGCGCTCGGCGACGCGGACGGCGTTGACGCCGCTACCGGGCTGGCCGCCGTTCGCGAGTCGAACATAGAGCTTGTGTCCGGCAGCGTCGTAGAAGAAGCGTTCCACGGGCCAGGTGTGGGGGGGCGGATTCTGGACCTTCATCTCATCCAGGGTCTCGCGGCGGTGGAGACGGACCGTGTTGCCCTGGATGACGACGCGCAACTCGGAGCTCGTCACGGGGAGCGTGTAGTCCCGCACCCAGATGCCAGATTCGACGCCAGGTCCCGTGTAGGCACTCCAGCCCGTGCTGGGCAGGAGCGTGCCGGCATTCATGGTGACGGAGTTCGAGAAGCCGAGGCCGGTCACGACGTACATCGAGCCGACGGGCGCGCTCTTCGAGAGCGTCACGGATTCGTCGTAGGTGCCGGACTGCACCATGATCTCGCCGCCCGTCGCGGGTAGTTTGTCGTGTGCGTACTGGATGGTTCGGCAGGGATTACCTGCCCCGCCACAGTTCGTGTTGTCAACCCCGGACGGTCCGCAGAAGACCTGCTGCAGGCCCGAGGGCGGCACGGGCGTCGCCCTCGTGGCGATCGTGGAGTTCCACACCGTCTGGCCGTTCGTGCCGTCACGGGGATCATCCACCGTGACCTCGACGGTGTAGGAGACTCCCTCCTCCAGCCAGAAGATCTTGCCGTTCAGCTGATTGTTGGTGGCGTCGAGGATGAGCGGGTGGCCGACGTCGGCCTGGCTCGGGCCGTCTGCGGTCTTCCAGTAGCGCACCGTAGCGATCGCCGTGTGATTCTCGTCGCATATCAGCCATACGCGGAGGTTGAGCGTGTTGAAGTTCGCCGTGACCGTGAGTCCCGTTGGCACCGTGTAGTCGCATTGGGCACGTGCGCGAGGGACGGAGACAAACGAGACGAAGGCGAGGGACAGCACTGTGAACGAGGCGCAGCTCGCAATCATGCGAAGTGTCACGGCGCCCTTCCTTTCTTCCCTCTGGCGGGGAATCCAGGTGCGATGCCATGTCCCGGACGATCCGGGACGCAGAGGCGGCCAGGGGCAAAGTTGGGGATGAGGTGTGGCCGGGGAGCGCGGGGAGCGCGGGGTCCTTGCGTGCTGGCTGATCGAGCCGTGACATGAATGTCGCAGCGATCAGGCGGCCACTGGAGACTAGCTATACTGCGACATATGCCCGGCGGCAAGGAAGAATGTGGGCGGCCCGGAACCGTTGATGATGTCCATCACATCCTTGCCCCTCCCTCAACCTCTCGATCGCTCCCGCCGATCATGCTAGTGTTCCACCCGTTCACGGCGGCCCTGTGTGCCGCCCGTCTCCTCCCGCCGGCCCTGTGTGCCGGCGCCACTGGAAAGGACGCCCCATGAACGCCCGCTCCACCAATTCCTTCGGCACCCGCGACACGCTCGCCACCTCCGCCGGCTCGTTCGAGATCCACCGCCTCGCGAAGCTCGAAGGCGCCCTCGGCGTCTCGCTCGCGCGGCTCCCGTTCTCGATCCGCATCCTGCTCGAAGCCGCACTCCGCACCTGCGACGGTTTCCAGGTGACCGAGGCCGACGTGAGGCGTCTGGCGGGCTGGAAGCCCGCGGCCGACGCGAACGAGATCCCGTTCAAGCCCGCCCGCGTGATCCTGCAGGACTTCACCGGTGTGCCCTGCGTGGTGGACCTCGCCGCGATGCGCGACGCGGTGGCGCGGCTGGGCGCGGATCCGAACAAGATCAATCCGCTGGTGCCGGTCGATCTGGTGATCGATCACTCGGTGCAGGTCGACGTGTTCGGCAACGTCACCGCCCTCGAGCGCAACGCCGAGATCGAGTTCGAGCGCAACCGCGAGCGCTACGAGTTCCTGCGC
>Ga0075428_100007338_pt1 | contig 12218 bp, 6 predicted proteins | sample RhiMetdeltSRZDD2_FD_75291 | JGI IMG/M metagenome (GOLD analysis project Ga0075428, IMG submission 75291) | Populus rhizosphere microbial communities from Tennessee, USA - Rhizosphere MetaG P. deltoides SRZDD2 | ecosystem: Host-associated > Plants > Roots > Rhizosphere > Soil | place: USA...
TAACCCGATCAGCTTGCGCACATCTTCGATGAACGGTTCGACCTTTGAGAACACGGCCACGTGTTCGCCGTTTGCGTCCAGAAACATCTTCTCGTCGATTCCGCCGTTGTTGACAAAGGATGCAGCCATTTCCCAGTAGGAAGTTATCATTCGATAGTTAGCGCTTCCGTCGTGGCCGCTGCCGAATATGGTTCCAATGTCCTCGGCGCCCTTGGGGTTGAATTCGGTGAAGTACCATTTGCGAGCGCGTCGAAGTCCTTCTTCTCGGCGCAGTTCGTAAAGCTTCAATATGTTTGCAACGTCCTGGCTTTTGTCACTCATTTGGATTCCTTTTGTTTTTTGTTGGAGGGTTTGCGCGCGGCGCTTTTTTGGCCGAGCAACCTGAGTAAGCTGGGAGTTGTGCCCTGACGCAGGCGATCGAGGATACCGGTTCGCGCCTGATCAAAGGCCCGTTTGTCTTGAAAGATGTTGTAGTACCAGTTTGCTGCGTGACCCAGCGCATGAAGCTCGAACGCAAGCTGGGCAGTGTCTAACCGGGAGTCGAGTTGACCAAGGGTCTGGGCGTGCCTCGCCTCGCTTTCGATCGCATCAAGCCAGGAGCGGGACAACTCGGCTATCAAATCGCGGACCTTTCCCGGGCGGCTGTCGAACTCGATGGCGCTTGCCATAAAAAAGCAACCGCCTCGAAAAACGCTCCGCCCGACATAGTCGAGCCACGAGTCTAGCATCGCCAGAAGCCTGGCTAGCCCGCGCTCGCTCTTGAATGCTGGTTCGACCACTTCGCGAACGAAGATGTCCCGAGCGGTGGCTACGACTGCGAGCTGAAGCTCTTCCTTTGAACCGAAGTGAGCGAAGAGTCCGCTCTTGCTCATGTGCAGCTCATCGGCAAGGCCGCCGATGGTCAATCCTTCGAGCCCTTCGGCGGAAGCGATATGAACGGCGGCTTGCAGGATCTCGTGACGAGTTTCCGCGCCTCGCGGCTCTTTGCCTTGTTGCTTTCTGATCTCACTAACTGCTTTCATAAGCCTCCTTCCTATAGCACGATCGTTCGCTTTTTACTACACGAACGATCGTGCTGTCAAATCCGGATGCAACTCGGGAATCATTCAGCGTCGTACCGGTTTATTAACGCCTCACTTCAGTGAGGTGTTTCACGGGTCGGGTCGGCCAGACACCCAACTGAAGTCGGGTGTTGGACAAAACTTTAGTCTGTCGTCGACAAACGGCGTTGGCGGTAACCGCGTAGCGGTGTCCTTTGTTGTCTTGCTGAAATTGGCGAGCGAAATGTCCAAACTCCAGACACCCACTGAAGGTGGGCGTTAAAAGATCAATCGATTAACATGCAATCGTGAACCTGGAAATCGAAGAGTTGAAGCCGTCCGATTGGGAAGCCGTGCGTGCGATCTATCTCGAGGGCATAGCCACCGGCAACGCAACCTTTGAAACTGAGGCTCCCGATTACCAAACCTGGGACCGAAATCACTTGCGATTCGCCAGGCTGGTCGCTCGAACCAACTCCGGGGTCGTCGGCTGGGCGGCACTTAGCTCCGTATCGAGCCGGCGAGTCTACGCGGGCGTCGCCGAAGTGAGCGTTTACGTTTCAAAGTCCGCTCGCGGCGCGGGAGTGGGTCGAGCCCTGCTGCGCTCGCTCATCCAAGAGTCTGAACGAAACGGCATATGGACTCTCCAAGCAGGTATCTTCCCCGAGAACAGCGCCAGCATCGTGTTACACGAGACCTGCGGTTTTCGCACGGTGGGCCGCCGCGAACGCATCGGCGCGCTTAACGGAATATGGCGCGACGTCATTCTGCTCGAACGACGCAGCATCCCAGTCGAAAACCCAAAACCCTGAACTCCCAACCCTGAACCTCAAACATTTTTCTTGACACCCTATGTAGCAAGCTATATAACTAGCATGCTACTCACGTCTGAGAAGGAGGAAGGATGAGTCCGAAAGCGTATCTCTCATATTCGGCGGCGGTCATCCTGCAAGCACTAGGCAACGGCTACCAGTACGGCTTCGACATCATGGACATTACCGGTTTGCCCAGCGGTACTGTCTACCCTGCCCTGCGCAGACTAGAAAACACCGGCCTTATCGATTCCAAATGGGAAAAGGCCGGGATCGCCCAACGTGAACAACGACCGCCGCGAAAGTACTACGAATTAACCCCGGATGGAGAAGACGCACTGACCGAAGCCGTTAAACGCTATCGGCTCCTGGAGCGTCATATGCCCCATCCATCCAAGGTCACCCCAACTCGCGAACGCGGATGATCGATTGAGGTTTCCGATGACGTCCCCTGATCGGAACAAACATCCCTTCCGACAGCCTCATCTCTGGCTGATCCGCGTCATCGGAGTAATCGTGCCTCGCCGATTGCGAGCTGATTGGCGGCAAGAGTGGAATGCGGAGCTCACGAATCGCGAGTTGCTGCTGGCCGATTGGGACAAGCTCAACTCAAGAAGCAAACGTGATTTGGTTAGACGGAGCCTCGGGGCATTTTGGGACGCGCTCCTGTTGCAGCCCCAAAGATTGGAGGACGAGATGTTTCAGGATCTTCGCTACGGCGTTCGCATGTTACGCAGGCATCCGGGCTTCACATTGATTGCGGTGTTGACGCTGGCGCTGGGTGTGGGCGCGAATACCGCAATCTTCAGCGTCGTCAATGCTCTAATATTGCGACCGCTCCCTTACCCCGATTCGGATCGGCTCGTCTGGGTGGAAGAGACCTCGAAGACCAGCGCCGGTAGTCCGGCCTTTGGAGGGCACTTCCTCGATTGGCAAGAGCAGAGCCAAACATTGGAAGCCATAGCCCAATTCGACGGAGGCGCCAGAACCTTGTCCGGGGTCGGCGAGCCGGAGAGGGTCGATGTCGGCACAATCTCGGCTAGCCTCTTGCCGATGCTTGGCGTGCAGCCGCTGGCCATCGGACGCAATTTCTCCGCCGCCGAAGACAAACCCGGCGCCGAGCGCGTCGCTATCCTAAGTGATAGCTTGTGGCGACAGCGGTACAACGGCGATGGAGACATCGTCGGCAAGACGATCACGCTCAATGACGCCATCTACACTGTGGTTGGGGTGTTGCCTGAGAGCTTTCGCTTCTCTTCCCACTTCGATGTGTTTCTGCCGCTGGCCCTCGATCCGCAACAAGAACTCGCAGGCCAAAGCCGTTCATTCCAGTCAACCGTGGCGCGCCTCAAACCCGGGCTCACTCTTGAAGAGGCAAGTATGGAGTTGGATTCGCTTTTGCAACGTTACGAAATGACGAGGCCGAATGCGAATTGGCGTCTTCTTGATAGTCGAACGCGGCTTGTTACCTTGCATGAGCATTTGCTTGGCGACACCAGACGTCCCCTCCTGGTGTTGTTGGGCGCCGTCGGGTTGATCCTGCTGATTGCCTGTGCGAACGTCGCCAATCTGTTCTTGGCGCGCGCGGTCAACCGGCAAAAAGAACTGGCGATTCGTGCAGCGTTGGGCGCGACCCGGTTGCGTCTCGCTCGCCAAATGTTGACCGAATGCCTGATGCTGTCGATTGCCGGAGGCGGCGCCGGACTACTGCTCGCTTTCTGGCTCACCAGCCTCCTCAGCTCACTAACTTCAACCTCAACCATCGGCGAATTGGCGCGGGTGGCGGCGATCACAATTGACCTGCGCGTCCTCGGTTTTACTTTGCTCATCTCGCTACTAACAGGTCTGCTTTTCGGTCTCGTGCCCTCGCTGCAACTCTCCCGCCCGGATCTGAATGTCTCGCTCAAAGAAGGGGGACACGGCAGCGGTTTTCACGGGCGTGGCTTACGCAGCGTGCTGATGGTCAGCGAGGTCGCCCTGGCAATCGTGTTGCTAGTCGGTGCGGGTCTGCTCATCCGCAGTTTCGTTAAATTGCTCGATGTCGATCCGGGCTATCGCGCCGAAAACATTCTGACGGCGCGGCTTCAGCTTCCGCCGCGTTACAACGAGAAGTCGCGGCGCGTTCAATTCTACGAGCAAACCCTGCAACGGCTTGCCGCGCTACCCGGCGTGGCTGCGGCTGGCGCCACCAGCCACTTGCCTTTGACAAGTTACAACCTGGGCGGCGCGTTGCGTGTTGAGGGCCGCTTGCCGAAGGAAGGGGAGAAAGAAACGACTGCTCCCATCGGCTCGGTCAATCCTGACTACTTCCGGGCCATGAGCATCGGCTTGCGCGCGGGGCGGCTCTTCACCGACGGTGATGCTCAAGACGCGCCCAGCGTCGCGGTGCTCAGTGAAACGCTCGCGCGCGAACTCTTCCAAGACGACGATCCGATTGGCAAGCGACTCTTTGTGGCTGGCTCGGGGGCGGAGTTAACAACCGTCATCGGAGTGGTCGGCGACATCCGACATCAAGGCCTGGATCGACAGATCGATTCGGCGGTCTACCTCAGCTATCGGCAAACGCCGCGCCCCGGAGTGGCGCTGGTCCTGCGCACCACCGGTGACCCGTTGAGTCTCGCGACATCACTGCGCCGCGCGGTGCACGAAGTCGATCCGGCGCTGCCCGTTTACCAGGTGATGACGATGGATGAGCGGTTGTCCAATTCCGTCGCCGCGCGCCGCTTCAATTTGCTGCTCCTGGGTGGCTTTGCCGTGCTCGCGCTGGTGCTCGCCGGTGTAGGTGTTTACGGGGTGATCTCCTACGTAGTCACGGCTCGCACTCACGAGGTGGGCATCCGCATGGCGCTGGGTGCCCAACGCGTCGATGTCTTGCGTTTGTTTATCAAGCAAGGAATGGTGCGGGTGCTGATCGGGGTGGGGCTCGGCTTATTCGGCGCCTTCGCATTGACGCGCGTAATGACCAGTATGTTATTCGGCGTGAGCGCCAACGATCCAACAACTTTTGCAGTCGTCGCATCGCTGCTTTGTTTGATCGCGGTGATGGCTTGCTACTTTCCAGCGCGACGGGCCGCAAGAGTTGATCCCTTGGTCGCGCTACGCCACGAGTAAATCATGGGGCCACGGCTCGAAAGAACTCGGTTTCGTTTTTGGCATTGGCTGATCCGGATTGTCGGCGTCATTGTCCCGCGAAGGCTTCGCGCCGATTGGCGCCAGGAGTGGGAAGCGGAACTCCGGCATCGAGAGTTGCTGCTCGCTGATTGGGACAAGCTCAATCGGAAAGCGAAACTTGACTTGGTCCGGCGAAGCCTCGGCGCGTTGCGCGATGCGCTATTGCTACAACCGTCGAGATGGGAGGACGAGATATTGAGAGACTTCCGCTACGGTGCGCGAATGCTGCTCAAGCACAAGGGCTTTACAGCCGTTGCCATTGTCACCCTCACTCTCGGAATCGGAGCGAACACTGCAATCTTCAGCGTTGTCAACGGAGTCTTGCTCAAGTCGCTTCCCTTCCCTGAATCAGAGCGGCTGGTCACGATTACGGAAACCTCCAAAGAAGTACCGGTATTGTCGGTTGCGTTCCCGAACTATCTCGACTGGCGCGCTCAACAAACCGTCTTTGAAGATCTCGCCGCCTGGAGGCCGGCAGGCGGCGTGATAACCGGAGGCCCGGAGCCGTTGCGGGTGATAGGAAGATTCGTTTCAGCGAGCCTCTTTTCAATTCTTGGTGTTCAACCGCACAGCGGACGCTTTTTCACTAAAGACGAAGACAAACCCGGCGCAGAGCGAGTGATGGTTCTAAGTTATGGATTGTGGCGGGGGCGCTTTGGCGGTGATCCGGGCTTGATTGGTAAACCCATTTCTTACAACAGCGAAAGCTGGACCGTTATTGGCGTGACCCCCGCGAACTTTGATTTCTACGGTCAGGGCAACCTGAATAATGATTTTTTTATCCCGCTCGGCGGTATCGCCGATCAGCGCTTCATGCAGAATCGCAGTTCCCATCCGGTGTGGGTAATGGCCCGAATGAAACCCGGAATAAGGCTGGAGCAGGCACAACGTGAAATGAAATCAATTGCCGGCCGTTTGGAGGCTGAATATCCCGTTTCAAACACCGGCAACAGCGTAGCGATAAAGTCTTTTCTAGACGACTACGTGGGTGAAGTTCGCGAGCCTCTATTTGTAATCGCCGCGGCGGTTGTTCTGGTGTTGTTGATAGCGTGCGCAAATGTCGCCAATCTGCTTCTTGCGCGCTCCGCACTTCGGCGAAAAGAGATCGCGATCCGAGTGGCGATGGGCGCGGGGCGGCTGGCGATCGTCAGGCAGTTGCTAGTAGAGAGCTTGATGCTTGCTTTTATTAGTGGCGCGCTTGGGTTGCTGCTTGCCGGGTGGGGCGTTCGATTCCTGATAACCCTGATCCCGGATGGGGTGCCGCGAACCGAAGACATTACGATCGATCCGCAAGTCCTGGCGTTCACGATGTTGACCACACTGCTGACGGGGATTCTCTTTGGCCTGGCGCCGGCGATCCAGTCTTCGAAAGTAGACCTCCACGATGCGTTAAAAGAAGGCGGCGGCCGCGAATCAAGCGGCACCGCGGGCCAGCGCCTGCGCGCAGCATTGGTTGTTTCCGAGGTCGCGTTTTCATTGGTTCTATTAGTAGGGGCCGGGTTACTGCTAAAGAGCTTCCGTCAATTAATGGAGGCTGATCCTGGCTTTGACGCTCAAAACGTCCTGACACTGCGATTGCGCTTGCCTGACGCCAAATACCGCGATGCCACCCAAAGCACCAGCTTTCTAAAAGAAGTTACGCGCCGCATCACTGGTTTGCCGGGTGTGAACCAGGTGAGCCTGGGCACGAGTTTCCCTCTCGGAGGACGCGCTGCTGAAAACGGTTACTTGATGGAGGGACAACCCGAGCCTCAGAAGCCCGGAGACTGGGCGGTGGCCAATACGCTGTCGGTTAACGAAAGTTTTCATGAGACTCTGGGTATCACCCTGCTCGCTGGGCGCTACATTTCCGCTCAAGACATTGCTGACTCACCCTCGGTGATCCTGGTTGATGACCATTTCGTCCGCCGGCATTTTCCGAGTGGTGATCTCAAGGATGCCATCGGCAAACGTATGCGGTTTGGCGCTAACGACGAGCCGTGGCGGGAGATAGTCGGCGTGGTCCGGCACGTAAGACAGGTCGACTTGGCGCAGGAGGGCTTCGCTCAGATTTATGTGCCGTGGACGCAGATGAGCTCGCTGGCAGATTTTGCGCGCGTCATGGATTTAATAATCAAGACTTCAGTCGAGCCCTTGAGTCTGGTCGCATCAATCAAGGAAGAAGTTCAGGCGGTGGACAAGGACCAGCCGCTAGGCAATGTTCGGTCGCTCGAGGCGATCGTCGCACAGAATCTCGCGCCGCGCCGTTTCAATCTCTTGCTCTTTGTTGTTTTCGCATGTATCGCGCTGCTATTGGGTGCTGTCGGGCTTTACGGAGTAATCGCGTACACGGTGACTCAGCGCACACGCGAGATCGGGATTCGTATGGCTTTGGGCGCACAGAAGCGAGATGTTTTGCGACTGGTTTTCAGAGAAGGCCTCGCGCTTTCGTCGATCGGGGTTCTTATCGGGGTAGCGTCTTCATTAGCGCTGACGCGGCTTATGAAGAGCTTGCTCTACAACGTGAGCGCGACTGATCCGCCGACATTGATCACTATTTCACTATTAATGACCGCTATTGCGCTCGCGGCTTGTTACGTTCCCGCGCGCCGAGCGATGAAGGTTGATCCGTTGGTTGCCGTTCGACACGAGTAAAGCGATGACCGCCACGTCCCAAACAACTCGCTTTCGGTTCTGGCTCGGGCTGATCCGCTTGATCGGGGTGATCGTGCCGCGCCGATTGCGGGCCGATTGGAAGCAAGAATGGGAAGCCGAGCTGCGGCATCGCGAGTTGCTCCTGGCTGATTGGGACAAACTCAATTTGCAAACCAAACTGGATTTGGCGCGCCGAAGTCTGGGCGCGTTCTGGGATGCGCTAGTGCTGCAGCCACAAAGATTGGAGGAGGAGATGTTTCAAGACTTACGCTATGGGGCTCGAATGCTTCTGAAGACGCCAGGGTTCACTTTGACCGCGGCTTTCACGCTTGCCCTGGGCATCGGCGCGAGCACTGCAATTTTCAGCGCGGTGAACCCAATTCTCTTTGAGTCACTGCCCTATCCGAGCGCCGATCAACTGGTGATTGTCTCGGACCGTGGTCCCGACGGCGCGCGCCAGGAGGTAACCTTCGGGACCTATCGCGAGTTAACGGAGCGGGGTCATTTCTTCGCTGGGCTCGCCGTTTTGAGGAGCTGGCAGCCGACTCTGACCGGCCTCACCGAACCTGAGCGTCTGGATGGGCAGCGAGTGAGCTCAAAATACTTTGAGACGTTAGGTGTGTCGCCGGCGCTCGGACGCGGCTTCGATTCAGCCGACGACCGGACCGGTGGCTCCAAGGTAACAATCATAAGCAACGCGCTGTGGCAACGGCGTTACGGCGGCGATCACACGATCATCGGACAACAAATCACGCTCGACGATACCAGCTATTCAGTCATCGGCGTGATGCCGGCCCGCTTTGAGAATATCCTCGCTCCTGCGGCGGACGCATGGACGCTCTTGCAGTACGACTCAGCACTCCCTTCGTTTGAAAGTAGAGAATGGGGTCATCACCTCCGGATGGTAGGCCGGCTCCACGCAGGCATAAAGAGCGATCAAGCCGTGAGAGAGCTGGGAGCGATCGCTTCAACGCCGGTTCCTGAGTTCGCCAGACCACCCTGGGCGACATTTAATGAAGGGCTGATCGTCGACTCGCTCAAGGACGAAACCACGCGTGCGGTCAAGCCGGCCCTGCTGGTTATCCTCGGCGCAGTCATTCTGGTATTGGTGATCTCCTGCGTGAACGTTACGAACCTGCTGCTTGCTCGCGGTGCGCGGCGTCGCGGTGAATTCGCGGTCCGTGCAGCGCTCGGCGCTCCGCGAACCCGCCTGGTCAGGCAACTGTTAACTGAAAGTTTGCTGCTCGCTTTGCTTGGCGGTGTGCTGGGGATGATCGTTGCGGATTTCGGCATACGGGCCCTGGTTGCGCTTAGCCCGCCTGGGCTTCCACGCGTCACCGAGATGGGTCTTAATCAAACCGTGTTGTTCTTTGGAATGGCCATCACAACGATGGTTGGAGTGATGGTTGGGCTCGCTCCGGCGCGTCACGCGTCGAGGAACGACATTACGATTGGACTTCAGCAGGGCTCGCAGCGTACTACCGGCGGTCATCAGTTGACTCGACGCATACTGGTCGTCGCCGAAGTCGCGCTTGCCCTCGTATTGCTCGTCAGCGCCGGCTTGATGTTGCGCAGCTTGCAGCGTCTGTTTGCGGTCGATCCGGGGTTCAATGCGTCGCGCTCGCTGACAATGCAGGTGCAGGTATCGGGACGCCGATTCGATACGGACACAAGAAATCGATACTTCAGGGAAGTCCTGGATGGTGTTAGCCGCGTACCCGGGGTCACCGCGGCAGGGTTCACTAGCCAGCTACCGCTAAGCGGCGACCGTGACGAATACGGCGCGCACTTCGAGTTCGATGAAGCAAACGCAGGATACTCCGCGTTTCGATATGCAGTGAGTCCCGGTTACTTTGAGATGATGGGAATCCCGTTGCGTCACGGGCGTCTTCTCACTGCGCAGGACAAGGCCGATGCGCCATTGGCAGTGGTGATTAGTGAATCACTCGCTCAGCGTAAGTTCGGCGATCAGGATCCGCTTCGCAGGCGCGTTCAGATAGGCCCTGCCGATGGCACCTGGCACACGATAGTCGGTGTGGTCGGCAACATTAAGCAAGCCTCATTGTCGGCGCCGGAATCCGATGCGCTTTACACCACACCCGAACAATGGAGATTCGCGGATAACGTGATGTCGCTTGTGGTGCGGGCGCGCGATAACGCCGCGACACTCGCGTCGAACATCAGACAGGCGATCTGGGCGGTGGATAAGGATCAACCGATTGTGCGTGTTGCAACTATGGACGATCTGCTCGCGAGGTCGGCAAGCGAGCGCCGCTTCGTGCTCATCCTGCTCGAGGCGTTTGGACTCGTTGCGCTGGCGCTTGCAGCCACCGGCATCTACGGCGTGCTCTCCGGGAGCGTCACCGAACGCACCCGAGAGATCGGCGTGCGGTTGGCATTGGGTGCGCAACGCGCGGACGTACTCGCCTTGATTTTGCGCGATGGCGTCAAGCTCACGCTTGGGGGCGTCGGGATCGGTTTGCTTGGAGCGTGGGCGGCTACAGGCCTTCTCACCCAACTGCTGTACGACATAAGCGCGACTGATCCGTGGAGCTTTGCCGGCGTTGCATTGATGTTGACCCTCGTCGCATTGCTAGCCTGTTATTTGCCCGCGCGCCGGGCCACAAAGGTCGATCCGTTGGTGGCGCTTCGACACGAATAACCAGAGGTTCCGACACGAGTAGACCAGATGGCTCATTCAGCGCCTACAACACGTTTTCGTTTTTGGCTCTGGCTGATCACATTGATTGGCGTAATCGTACCACGACGTTTGCGCGCCGATTGGCGGCAGGAGTGGGAAGCCGAGTTGCGCCATCGCGAGTCCTTGCTGGCTGATTGGGACAATCTCAATTGGCGAACCAAACTGAATCTGCTGCGACGCAGCCTCGGCGCTTTCTGGGATGCGCTGTTGTTGCAACCTGCCAGACTGGAGGACGAGATGTTTCAAGATCTTCGCTACGGCGTTCGGATGCTGCTCAAGCACAAAGCATTCACGATTGTCGCTGTGCTTTCGCTGGGGCTCGGCATCGGCGCGAATACGGCGTTATTCAGCGTAACAGATGCCGTGCTGATCAAGACCTTGCCGGTCGATGAGCCGGAGCGGTTGGTGCTGTTTGAATGGCAGGCGGGACGGCCGTTCAGAGTCAGTGGCATGAGCGGGACGTCGTTCGTGCCTGGGCCGCCGGATATCAAAGGGCTTTCGCTGTTTCGCTATGACGTCTTTGAAAAGATGCGCCAGGCACGCGCCGCTACGGCTGACAGCCCGCTCGAGGATGTCTTTGCCTTCGCTCCGCTCCGCGATTTGACAGTGTTGGCGGGCGATCAGCCGGAGATCATCAGCGGACAAGCTGTGACCGGCGCCTACTACTCTGTGCTGCGAGTAAGGCCCAGCCTGGGGCGCGCGATTGCTGACGAAGATGACCGCGACGGCGCTACACCCGTAGTCGTGCTCAGCCATCAGTTTTGGCAGGGTCGGTTTGGCGCGAATCCTGCCGTCCTCGGGCAGACGCTCAAACTCAACAAGCAATCATTCACTATCATCGGCGTAACACCGGACGGCTTCACTGATCCGTCACAAGTGGATTACCACGCTGCCGTCACCATACCGCTGACACAAGAGCCGCTAGTGCGGGGCGAGGAGAGCAGATTAGGCACCGCGAAAAACCCTGGCCCGTGGTGGCTGAATTTGATGGGCCGTCTCAATCCGGGAGCGACCACTGAACAGGCGCGCGACAGCTTGAACGCCGCATTCCAGGCTGCCGCATTGGAAGCCATGCCGCCGCCGCGGAAAGAGAGTGAACCAGCGCAACTCGATCCGGCAGATTTCCCGCGCCTGATCGCGGAATCCGGCAGCCAGGGGATGCTGGACCGGCGGAGACGTTACTCACCAACAATCTATGGACTGTTCATCGTTGTGGCGCTGGTACTGATGATCGCCTGCGCCAACGTCGCCAACCTGCTGCTGGCGCGGGCCGCCTTGAGGCGCACCGAGATCAGTGTGCGATTGGCCGTCGGCGCGGGGCGGGGGCGTTTGATCAGGCAACTGCTGACGGAAAGTGTGCTGCTGTCGGTGTTGGGCGGGTCAGTGGGAGTGCTTTTCGCGTTATGGGGTAAGAGCGCGGTTCTCTTACTGACCGACAAGTACACCGGGATCTTGCCGAACGGCATCGATCTCAGTCTGAATGTGCGTGTGCTGGCGTTTACGCTGGCCGTCTCATTACTGACCGGGGTGCTTTTTGGATTGGCGCCCGCCTGGCATTCGACGAAGCCGGATCTGGCGACTTCCCTCAATCAGGGCCGCCGCACCACCGGCGTGGTATCTCGTTTAAGCAAAGGGCTGATCGTCGCTCAGGTAGCAGTCTCGCTGTTCTTATTGGTTGGCGCGGGTTTGTTTATCCGCACGCTCAATAACCTGCAAGGCGTCAACATAGGCTTCAATCAAGAGAATTTGTTGATCTTCAGGTTGAAGCCGCAACAGGGTGGGTACAAAGACGAACAGTTGTTGCGGTTCTATGAGCAGTTATTCGCGAGGTTAGATCAGCTGCCTGGCGTGCGCAGTGCG
>Ga0075428_100007339_pt1 | contig 12218 bp, 10 predicted proteins | sample RhiMetdeltSRZDD2_FD_75291 | JGI IMG/M metagenome (GOLD analysis project Ga0075428, IMG submission 75291) | Populus rhizosphere microbial communities from Tennessee, USA - Rhizosphere MetaG P. deltoides SRZDD2 | ecosystem: Host-associated > Plants > Roots > Rhizosphere > Soil | place: USA...
GGATCTCGGTCCAGCCGGCCGGTCCGGCGTGAAAGGTTTTGAACAGGTGATGGATTCGGCAGTAGCACTTGGTGTCTGACGGGTGGGTGGGCCCGTGCGGGTAGGGCACGGTGTGGTCGATGTCGCAGCCGATGGCGGGTTGGTCGCAGCCCGGCCAGCGACAGGTCAGATCCCGACACCGCACAAACCGCGCCAGTGCTGCCGAGGGCCGGTACTGCGGTTCGGCGGCCAGATCCTTCGCGCTGGGGACGGGGCGCAGGGAGGCGGTCTTGGCCATCTCCTGAATGGTCGCGGCCGGGATGGCGCCATAGCCGGGCTGATATCCCGGCTTGTCACTGCTGCCTTCGACGGTGGCGGCCTCGGCCAGCACGTTGATCACCACCGGTATGGCCGGCACGTCGGTGCCCGCGGCGGGGCAGTCCGGCTTCCCGCACGTGCACGCCATATGGGTGGCACCTGCGGATAGTGGGCTCAGCGCGTCGGCGCGGCGCTGGGTGGTGGTGCGCGGATCATCCGGGCACACGGTGGCGGCCAGCGCGTTGAGTTTGGCGTCAAAGACGGCCGCATCCGGGCCGCGGACCTCGCCCCAGATCTCGGCCATCCCGTGTTGGCCCGGCCCGACTTCGAGGTGGCGGTCGAGGTCGCGCTGTTTGGCGACGCGCACCGCGTCGGGGTCAAGCTCGAGGACCAGCCAGTCGACCAGTTCGGTGATCTTCTCGCGGGACAGTTTGTTCCAGGCCGGCGCCTTGGCGGCCAGCTGCGCGTCGATGACCGCGAGCGCGTCGTTGTCGTGGACGAGGTCGGTGCGAAAGATGGCTGCGGCGATGACCCGAAAGTCCACCGCACCGGCCGCAAACACCTCGGCCAGTTTGGGGAAGCGTTCGATCAGGGCCCTGCCGTAGCCCATTTGTGAAGACGCGCGCCCGCGGCTGATGCCCAACTCGGCGCCGATCTCGGCGGCGATGGCCTCCCAGTCATCGACACACCAGAAGTCATGTTCGGCATACACCGCCTCCATGCGGCGATGGGTGAACTCGCCGACCGCCAGCAGTTGGCGCGCGAACGCGGCCCGCTCGGCCTGCTGGGCTTCACCCATGGCCGCGAGCAACTCCGGATCACCAGCGCCTTCGAACACATGTTTGATTCTTCCGGCCGGCCCGACATCCCACCACCGCCAAACGCCAGCCTGTGGATGAATTCAGGACTGGGGATAACTACGAGTCAGGGCCCACGGATGTCGGACCCGTGAGGTACCGCTGCACGGTCGGTCCGATCCACGCGACAAGCTCGTCGACGCCAACAGACGCGATGGGTTCGATCCGTAGTTGATAACGCGCGAACGCCAGCCCCATGAGGTGCGAGGCGACCAACTCGACCCGCAACACCGCGTCGTCGACGCCGAATTCTGAAGCCACCCGCTCGGCGACGGGCCCGGCCAGGGTGTCGTGCAGCAGCTTGCGGGCCAGCGGCTGATCGGCAGCCGATCGCCACACTGTCAGTAGGGGCTCGAAGGTGTCGCCCTCGTCCCAGCGCTCGACGAAGCGCCGGACGAGACGTGCGCCTATCCCATCCAAGCCGTCGTCGAGCAGGCCGGCCAGCTCGTGCAGCGGATGCTCCGGAATGTCGATCACCGCAGCGGTGAACAGGCCTTCCTTGTTTCCGAAGAAGTAGTAGACCATCGCGACGTCGACGCCGGCGTCTGCCGCGATCCGGCGCACGGTGGCCTGCTCGTAGCCCTGCTTGAAATGCTCGCGCGCGACTTCGACGATGCGCTGCTTGCTCTGCTGCCCCGTGCGCCAGCGGCCGGTTCTCCGGCTCTCCGCCATGCCCGAAAGCGTACTTCAACACCCGTTGATGTATGTTCGCGGCAAGCGTAGCGTCGTTCTTGAACAACCGTTGAAGAAGGAGGAATACACGATGGCTCGACGGACACTCTGGTGGCGGCACGTGCTGTCAGTGCTGCTGGCGCCGGCGATGATGACGGTGTTCATTCCGGCCGCGATAGTGTGGCTCACTGGTGTTGATGCACCCGATCTCGGCACCGTGCCGGGTCTGCTACTCGTCACCGCCGGCATTGCGCTGATCGCGGGCGGCCTCGGCATGCTGGTGTGGACCGTGGTGCTGTTCGACCGCGTCGGCGAGGGCACACTCGCGATCGGATCACCCGTCAAACTGGTTGTCCGCGGCCCGTATCGGCACGTCCGCAACCCGATGATGACGGGCGTGTTCTGCATTCAGCTCGGCACGGCAGCGGTGCTGGCATCGCCGTGGCTGCTCGGCTGGTTCGCGTTCTTCTTCACGTGCGTGCTCATCGCGATCCGCACGGTCGAGGAACCGCATCTCCGCCGGCGCTTCGGTGCCGATTACGACGAGTACCGTCGCCACGTTCCGCGCTGGATTCCGCGAATCACGGCATGGGAGCCCAGCAGGGCTTACACCCAATAGGGCACGCGCGCCCGATATTGACGCATCGCGAACGCCGCCATGATCCAACCGATCACAGTCAGCGCCAGCACTACCAGCCAGTGCCGCAACTCCTGATCGGCGCCAAGCAGCGGCGCCCGCACGATGTCGAGGTAATGCAGCAGTGGGTTGAGTTCGACGATCTTCGCGTATGCCCCCGCGCCCTGCTGCTGCAGCGTCGACTCGTTCCAAATGATGGGTGTCATGAAGAACAGCAGCTGCACGAGGGAAAACAGCAGCGGGCTGATGTCGCGGTACCGAGTGGCCAGGATGCCGAAACACAGTGACACCCATACACAGTTGAGCACGATCAGGCCCAGCGCCGGGATCACCGCCAGGTCGGTCCACTTCCACGGCTTGGGATAGATGATCGCGATGACCACAAAGATGATGATGTTGTGCGCGAACAGGATCATCTGACGCCACACCAGTCGGTAGACGTGCACCGACAGCGGCGTCGGAAGTTGTTTGATGAGGCCCTCATTCGCGACGAACACCTCGGCGCCCTCGAGGATCGACGCGTTGATCAGGTTCCAGATGATCAGGCCGAGCGTGACGTACGGCAGGTGTTCGGCGAGCGGCAGCTTGAACAGCTTCGAGTACAGCAGCCCCATGGCGACCGCGGTAGCGCCCGTCGCGATCGTGATCCAGAACGGGCCGAGCACGGAACGGCGGTAGCGCTGCTTGATGTCCTGCCAGCCCAGGTGCAGCCACAGCTCGCGCTTACTGAAGCCGGCGACGAGGTCGCCCCACGCGCGGCTCATCGTGCGTGACTGCGCGGCCGCGTCGGTGAACGTCATTGTGAAGGCCTCTCGAATTTCTCGCGTCGGCCCAAGCGCCGCAACCGAATCCATTCCGCCAGCCCGGCGGGGTCACGACGTGTCACCAAGAAATACCAGCCGAACCGCATCCATTCCTGGAACACCAGTTTCCGCATGCCCGGCATGGACTGCAGATAGCCGCGGTTGCGGTAGGTGAAGAACCGCTTGGTGGCGTCGTCGGGGTACTGCGTATGCATCCGCCCGCCGAGGATCGGCTTGAACTCGTCGCTGCCCTGCGGATGCAGATAGACCGCGTTCAGGCAGGTACCGAACGGCAGCCCCGAGCGCACCAGTCGTCGGTGCAGTTCGGTTTCGTCACCACGCACGAACAGCCGAAGGTCCGGCACTCCGACCGCCTCAAGCGTCGACGCCCGAAACAGTGCCCCGTTGAACAGCGATGCGATCCCCGGCAGCAGATCTTCAGTGCCCGTGCGCAGTTCGCTCACTCGCCGCCGCCACACCAGGCCCCGGCGCAACGGAAACGCCAGTCGCTGCGGATCCGCCATATCGCACACCATCGGCGACACCGCCGCCAGTCCGTGCCGCGAAGCACAGGTCAACAGTGTGCCAAGCACCTCGGAATCCAGTGGCCTGCCGTCGTCGTCGGCCAGCCACACCCAGTCCGCTCCGAGCGATAAAGCATGCAGCATGCCCAACGCGAAACCGCCTGCACCACCGAGGTTTCGGCGCGACCCGAGATAGGTGGTCGCGACCGGCTGGCCGGCCACGATGTCGCGCACCCGTGCGTCGTCGTCGTTGTCGACGACCACCAGATGATCGGGGGCGCGGGTCTGTGCACACACGGAATCCAGCGACTTGGCCAGTTCGTCGGGACGCCGATGCGTGACCACCACCGCGCATACCGACTCAGTCATCGGGCAATGCTGTCTGCTCTTCGCGCGAGGCGCTCATCGCCGTTGCAGGCCAGTCGGCGCTGGAGCCGTCTGTCGGCGACCAATCGCCTCGGTGCTCCTCGAGGACCTCTCGCACGTGGCGCGCCGCGTCCTCGCCCTCGTATGCGCGCACGACGTCCTCGATGCCGCCGGTCATCTTGATCGTGCCGTGGTCGATCCACATCGCGGTCTTGCACAGCCGGGCGAGAAACTCGTTGGAATGGCTTGCGAACACCAGGATCCCGGATCGCTCGACGAGGCTCTGCAGCCGTGTCTGCGCCTTCTTCAGGAACTCGGCGTCCACCGCGCCGATGCCCTCGTCAAGCAGCAGGATCTCCGGGTCGATGCTGGTGACCACACCCATGGCCAACCGCACCCGCATCCCGGTTGAGTACGTACGCAACGGCATCGACAGGTAGTCGCCAAGTTCGGTGAACTCCGCGATCTCATCCACCTTGGCCAGCATCTGCTTTCGCGTCTGACCGAGAAACAGCCCGCGGATGATGATGTTCTCGAATCCAGAGATCTCCGGATCCATCCCGACGCCGAGGTCGAACACAGGGGCCACCCGGCCGGTCACCGAAGCCACGCCGCGGGTGGGCTCGTAGATCCCGGACAGCAGCCGCAGCAGTGTCGACTTCCCCGCGCCGTTGTGCCCGACGAGCCCGACCCGATCGCCGAGTTCGAGAGACATAGTGATGTCCCGCAACGCCTCGATGACCACGACGTTGGATTCGTTGCGTCCGATCGCGCCGCCGGCCTTGCCGAGGAACGCCTTCTTCAGCGAGCGCGTCTTCGCGTCGAAGATCGGAAACTCCACCCACGCGTTGTGGGTCTCGATGTGCGGAAGGGACAACGGAACCTACAGGTACTGACCGGTCCCCGGGCCGCCGCGCTGTCCGGGCGCCGCCACACCGGGCGGTAACTGCCGCATCTGCTCCAGCTGCTGACGGGCCGCCATCTGCTGGGCGAACAGCGCGGTCTGGATGCCGTGGAACAGGCCCTCGAGCCAGCCGACCAACTGAGCCTGGGCAATCCGCAATTCGGCGTCCGACGGAACGGCGTCCTCGGTGAACGGCAGCGTCAGCCGCTCGAGTTCGTCACGCAGTTCCGGCGCCAACCCATCCTCGAGCTCGCGGATGCTGGTGCGGTGGATCTCACGCAGCCGGTTGCGGCTCGCGTCGTCCAGCGGAGCGGCGCGCACCTCCTCCAGCAGCTGCTTGATCATGGTGCCGATCCGCATCACCTTCGCCGGCTGCTCGACCAGATCGGTCAACGACTTGCCATCGGCGTCCGCGTCGAGAGCCGCGCTCGCGTCGCTGCCGATGATCTCGATGTTGTCGTCGTCGGTGTTGGCAGTCATTTTTCCTCTCCGCGCCATTCGTAGATGCGGGCCTCGCCGTTGTCGTAGATCTTCTCCCACGACCGCGACCTATCTAGCGACACTAGCCCGTCGGGCATGACGAACCCGCGGACCACCGGTGTGCTCGTCACCACGTACCGGATGTTGAGCGCCTTGACCGCCTCGGCCACCCGCTTGTCGGTGTCGGCGTCGTCGGCGTAGGCCCAGAAGATGAACCGGTGGTAACCCGGACCCTGCTGCACCGGGTAGTCGTAGTGAGTCCACAGCGGATGTAGCCCGGCGGCGGCGTACATCCACGCTGTGCCGTCGGTGTTCGCGTCGCCGATCAGGGTGTCGCGCGCCCCCGGCAACGTGGCCAGATACGCCCACGCCTCCAGGTCCTTGGAGTCGACGATCACCCTGTCGTACTTCTCGCCGAACAGAAACTGGGCCCGCGGTAGATACGCGAGCCCGATGCCGATACTGACGGCCACCACGATGGCGGCCGTAGCCGCGTTCCAGGCCCGTGGACTGCCCCTTCCGACCAGCCGGCGCCCGCCTGCGACGACAACCGACGCCAGCGTGAACACGCCGATGCCGACGGCCGCGGTGAGCAGCATCGTGACCACCGCCGACAGTCGCCGCGGGTCGCTGTAGAACAAGTCGCTGAACTTGCCGGTGAGCTCCCCGATGGGGCCGCCGAACGGCGCCGACGAATGCACGATCGACACCACCAGCAGGAACCAGGCCGCCAGCGGCCACCAGACCCGTCGGTAAATCAGGACGACCCCGCCGACGGCGGCCAAGATGATGAGCACCCACTGGATCGGGAAGTCGTTGAGATGCCGGGTGTGCTGCACGACTGCGTCGATCAGTCCGCGCTTCTTGCCCTCGTGCGTGACGAACGCGTGCCCGACGATGATCTCGGCCTGCCGCAGCACGCCCAAAAACTGCGGCAGCAGCAGTGCCACCGTCGGAATCGCAATGAGCAGCAGATTGACGAAGTCGGCGACGCGGCCCCGGACGGGATGCCACAGCGCGTCGAACAACCACCACGCAGCCACGAACAGAACGGTCACCACGCCACCGGTGATGTGCACCGAGAACACGCCGAGCAGCGCCAGCACCGCAAGCGGAATACGGTCGCGGTGCCGCAGCGCGGACACCACCAGCACCATGGTCGGGACGGCGACGCCGTAGGCGGCGAGGTTGGGCATCGAGGCCGTGTCGAACTCGATGTAGGGGAGCGCGGTGAACGAACCCGACAGTGCGGCTGCGGCGGCGGCGGCGCCGGCCGTACGCCACTCGTCGGTTCGGGTGCGCAGCAGGTGCCACGTCAGAGTCGCGGCGCTGACCGGGAACAGCCAGACCGAAGCGGCCACTGAGTTCAGCGTGTACGCAGTGGTCGGTGCGGCGCCGGTGAGTTGGCTGAACACCGCTGCCACAGCGTGAAACGTCGACGGGTAGTACAGCGCTTCACGGGTCTCGACGTTGCGCAGCTCGCCCATGTGGGTCGGCGAGGCCTGTCCGGTGTCGAGGATGAAGCGAATCGTGTTGGCGTGCCAGACCGAATCCCAGTTACTCGGAATGGATTGCCAATTCGGCATCCCGCGAATCGCCGCCAACCCGATCAGCAAGGCGCCCAACAGGACACCTGCCGCCAACACTAGCGCGGGACCGCGGGCTACCGCGCGGGTCTCTGCGTCGACGTCGCGAACACGGGCGAGCGCGATCCGCAAACACCACGCGGCAGCTGTCGCGACGGCCAGAGCAAACAATGCGGTCCATCCGTTCCACGGGACACCAAGTGCGCCAAACGGAACGATGGCCAACGCCACGACGCCGTAGGTCAGCGCCGGACCAACCGCAACCGCGGCGGGCCAAGTTAGCCGACCGACACGTGCGACGATTGCCCCGGGGATCACCAGCAAAAACAGTGCGATTAGCACTCCGAACCCCAAGCTCACTGGACTAGTATGGCTGCCCAGGTGACCCGGTCCGGGCACGGCATGGGCAGCGACAGGGCACGGCCGGGCATCGGCCAAGATCGTGTCGGTTTGTGAAAATCACAGACGCTCTAAGGTGGGCTCGCATGGCATACGACGTCGCCCGGGTGCGTGGTCTGCATCCGTCTTTGGGCGATGGGTGGGTGCACTTCGACGCGCAGAACGGCATGCTGCTGCCCGATTCCGTGGGCAGAGCGGTATCGACCGCTTTCCGCGGATCGATGCCGACCCCGATAGGACCCCATCCGTCGGCGCAACGCAGCGCCGCGGTGCTCGAAGCAGCGCGCCAGGCAATCGCCGATCTGGTCAATGCGGACCCGCGGGGTGTGGTGCTCGGCGCCGACCGCGCGGTCTTGCTGACGTCTCTGGCCGACGCGTCGTCGTCGCGGGTCGGCCTCGGCTACGAGGTGGTGGTGACCCGGCTCGATGACGAGGCGAACATCGCGCCGTGGCTGCGCGCGGCGAATCGCTATGGCGCCAAGGTGAAGTGGGCCGAGGTCGACATCGAGACCGGTGAACTGCCGACCTGGCAGTGGGAGGGTCTGATCACGCGGTCGACGCGGTTGGCCGCAATCGCCTCTGCCTCTTCGACGTTGGGCGCGGTCACCGACCTGCGGGCGGTGACGAAGCTCGTGCACGAGGGCGGCGGATTGGTGGTCGTCGATCACTCCGCCGGCGCGCCGTACCGGCTGATCGACATCGACGAAATCGATGCCGACGTGGTCGCGTTGAATGCGGTGGCATGGGGTGGTCCGCCGATCGGCGCGCTGGTCTTCCGTGACCCGTCAATGATCAACTCGTTCAGCTCGGTCTCGCTGAACCCGTATGCGACCGGCCCCGCGCGACTCGAGGTGGGTACACACCAATTCGGCTACCTCGCAGGCGTTGTCGCCAGCGTCGAGTATTTGGCTGGGCTCGACGAGTCTGCGCAGGGGTCGCGGCGCGAACGCCTTTCGGTGTCAATGCAATCGGCGTCGACGTACCTGAATCGGGTGTTCGACTACCTGCTGGCCTCGCTGCGCTCCCTGCCCGCGGTGATGGTGATCGGCAGGCCGGATGTGCATATTCCAGTGCTGAGTTTCGCGGTCAGCGACGTGCCGGCCGAGCGGGTGGTGCAGCGGCTGGCCGACAACGGCGTCCTGGCGATCTCCAATGTCAGCTCGCGTGTGCTGGATGTCCTCGGAGTCAATGACGTGGGTGGCGCGGTGACCGTTGGGCTGGCGCACTATACGACGACCGCGGAGGTCGACCAGTTGGTGCGCGCCTTGGCCTCGCTCGGCTAGTCGGCCACGCGCAGAAGAATCTTCCCGGATACCTCGCCGGAGTTCAGCAGCTCGTGTGCTGCCCCGGCCTGTTCGATCGGGAATTCGGCGCCGACGATCGGGCGCACTTGACCGTCAGCGATCATCGGCCACAAGTTGGCGACCACTTCGGCGACGATGTCGCTCTTGCTGCCGGCACCACTGACCGGACGCGACCGCAGCGCGGTGGCGATCACGCCGGCGCGCTTGCCGAGCAGCTTGCCGATGTTGAGTTCGGCCTTCACGCCGCCCTGCAGCCCGATGATGATCAACCGGCCCCCGTCGGCGAGAGCGTCGACATTGCGGTCGAGGTATTTGGCTCCCATGATGTCGAGGATCACGTCGGCGCCGCCTGCGCTGCGTACTCGCTCCACGAAGTCCTCGTCGCGGTAATTGATGGTGATTTCGGCGCCCAGCTCGCTGCACAGGTCGAGTTTGTTCTGCGCCCCAGCGGTTACGGCGACCCTGGCGCCGAGCGCGCGTGCCACCTGGATGCCGTGCGTGCCAATGCCGCTGGCGCCGCCGTGGATCAGGAGAAGTCGACCGGCCGACAGGTGGGCGGTCATCATCAGATTCGACCAGACCGTGCACGCCACTTCCGGCAGTGCGGCGGCGTGATGCAGCGGCACATCGGCGGGAATCGGCATCACCTGGCCGGCGGGGACTGCGACGAATTCCGCGTAACCCCCGCCTGCCAGCAAAGCACAGACTTGTTGCCCGACGACCCAATCGACGACTTCGTCACCGACCTTGGCGATCGTTCCCGACACCTCGAGCCCGAGGATCTGGCTGGCCCCGGGAGGGGGCGGATAGTTGCCCGCGGCTTGCAGTAGGTCGGCGCGGTTGACACCCGCCGCACTTACCTTGATGAGGACTTCGCTGTCGCCGGGTTCAAGATCGGGGATTTCTTGCCAGGTGAGCTGATCGGCTGCTTCGGCCACGATCGCGCGCATTGGGGTAACCCTACTATGCGTTGAAAGCAGTCTGGATTTCTCACCCGGAGCAATGCTTGCCTGCTCTACTATAGCGAAATGGAGGGGATCATTGCCGGGCGTACTGCCAGTGACATGCCTGGTTTAGATATCGCTGAGCAGAGGTCGTGGCAAAACTTCCTCGACTCAGCGTTGAGGATGTACGCGACCCTTAACCGGTCGCTGGTGGACGCACATCATCTGACGCTGAATGACGTGCGGCTGCTCGACATGTTGGACAAGTCCGCGACCGGCTCGGCGCGCATGGGGGATCTCGCCGACGGGCTGATGTCATTGCCGAGCCGGGTGACCCGGCAGATCCGGCGCTTGGAATTGCAGGGCCTGGTGCGCCGCGGTGCCAGCCCTGATGACGGCCGAGGTGTGCTGGCCTCGATCACCGAGGAAGGGCGTGTCGCGGTGACCGAGGCGATGCTGACGTATGGCCAGGGGGTTCGCGCGCATTTCCTCGGCAGATTGTCTCGACCGCAGATCGCCGCGATGGGCGAGAACTGCAGGCGAATCAGCGTCGCTCTGAAGTCCGGCTCGCCGCCGGCGAAGCTCGGCCGCGTCTAGCCGTCCCGAGGCTCGGCCGCGTCTGACTCGTTGGGTCTTCGCGCAAGCACTCATCCACGCCGTACTCTTGTCGGCGGTGGCGTGGCAGAGCGGCCTAATGCACTCGCCTTGAAAGCGAGAGACGGCTAAAACCGTCCGGGGGTTCAAATCCCTCCGCCACCGCGTTTAGCTGAATTTGACGGTCGCGAATATATTTGGCAAATCAGTCAGGCTCGCGTCGAAACTGCGGGCAGATCGAATTCGCGGCCGAATTGGCGATCTCCCCGCAGCCCCGGCGATGAATCGTTTGGACTCCAGTGGTCATCACCTTTATGACCAAGCTCCTGTATTCCACGGCGTCCTCACTCGACGGCTTTATCGCAAGCCCGATGGCGACATGTCGTGGTTGGCTGACTATGTCGGCCCGAATTCCGTTGTGGATCAGCTGATTACCGAAACAAATCCTGGTGGGTCACCGCACGTTTGGTGGCGACGATCCCTACAAGGGTCAGCCGGGCGAGCCTGTTCCATGGGTGAAGTTCGTCGGCGAAATCGTCACGCGCGCCGGACATATCACCAACTTGTGGTATCGAATTGCCCCCTAGGCCCGGGTAGCGAACCGGCGTAGCCTTTGAATATGACTGGCAGGATTGGCCTTATCGCCCTAGCTTTGGTGATCGTTGCCGTCATCATCTGGGTGTTAAAGCGTCCTTCACGCGCGCGGTCCAACGTCCGGCATCCCGGGGACCCGAGCGTCCATCTCCCGTCCGACGATCCCCTTTGGTTAGCACACTCACAGCGCCTAGCCAGACATCCGCGACGGACCCAACGGCGCCGCAGGGTATGGGCGGCTGGCACTGCGGGAGCGGTGGGCGCTGACTCCATTGATCCCGGAGGTGGAGCCGGCTGCGGCGGCGGCGGTTGTGGCGGCGGAGGCTGCGGCGGAGGCAGCTAGCGCGTAGCTCGCGCCAGCGTCTGCACGCCCGTCACGATCTGCGACTCGGTGAGGTTCGCGTAGCCGAGCATCAATCCCGGTGGAGCTGAACCAGGGTCGGCGTAACACGGTGCCAGAGGCTCGACTTTCACTCGCATCTTCGCGGCGCGGTCGACCAGATCTGAAATGGGAAAGCCGTCCGGAAATCGCACCGTGAGATGAACGCCAGCGGCCGCGCCCAGCACAGTCGCCTCCGGGAAGTACCGAGCCAAGGCCCGCAGCAATGTATTTCGGCGTGCCAGGTAGCGGCGGCGCATCTGGCGCAGGTGTCGATCGTATCCCCCGGACGTCAGCAGCTTCGCGAACGCGATCTGATCCATCACCGAACTACCGGTGTCGGACAGGCCTTTTGACAGCGTGACCGGCCCGACGAGATGCGTAGGCAAGACCATCCATCCGATCCGCAGCCCGGGTGCCAGCGTCTTGCTCGTCGAGCCGACGTAGACCACACGGTCGGGCGCGATGCCCTGCAGCGCTCCAACGGGGGCGCGGTCGTACCGGTATTCGGCGTCGTAGTCGTCCTCGATCACGAGGTGATCCCCTCTGGCCCACTGCACCAGCGCGGTGCGTCGCGCGGGGGAGAGCACGACGCCGGTCGGCGATTGATGGGCAGGAGTGGCGAGCACCGCCGTCGCATCGCTGTCCGCCAGGGCGTCGACGTCAATACCGTCACCGTCAACAGGAACCGGAACAGTGTCAATACCGTTGTGGTGCAATACCATCCGGTGCAGCCAGAAGCCAGGGTCCTCCATCGCCAGCGTCTCATCGGAGAGCACCGACGCGAGCAGCGCGATCGCCTGTGTCGCCCCGGAGCAGAGCACGATGTGCTGCGGGTCGGCCAGCACGCCACGGGTGCGCCGCACATAGTCCGCCAC
>Ga0075428_100007342_pt1 | contig 12212 bp, 8 predicted proteins | sample RhiMetdeltSRZDD2_FD_75291 | JGI IMG/M metagenome (GOLD analysis project Ga0075428, IMG submission 75291) | Populus rhizosphere microbial communities from Tennessee, USA - Rhizosphere MetaG P. deltoides SRZDD2 | ecosystem: Host-associated > Plants > Roots > Rhizosphere > Soil | place: USA...
TCGAAGCGGAGTGTCCACTCATTCCTGCGTTGATCGCTGTGGTCTACAGGATCGTCGGACCCAACGAGATCGCAGGACGCCTCGTCATCATCGCGTTCTCTACGGCGCTCGTGTGGGCGACCTACAGGCTCGCGCTGATCCTGGACGGGAGGCGTTCGGTAGCGAGAGCGGCGGCGTTCCTGATGGCCATTTCGCCGGCTGCGATCTTTTTCGGACGGATCGTCATTCCCGACACGCCGATGCTGTTCTTCACCGTTCTGGCGCTGATAGGTTTCGCAGAGTTCAGCCGCAGCGGGTCGGTGCGGTGGATGGTGATTGGCGCGTCCGCCCTGACGATCGCGTGCCTGCTGAAGCTGCCGGCACTCGTCGTCGGGCCGGCCATCGTCGCGCTCCTCGTCCGCCAGCGCGGCTGGAGCGCCTTTCGAGATCCTCGCGTCTGGCTGGCTGGTGTCATTCCGCTCGCGATCACCGCCGCGTGGTACTGGCGAGCCCACGTCGTCTTCGAGCGGACCGGCCTGACGATGGGCATTCTCGGAACGCCCGCGAAGATCTATCCGGCCTACGTCAGTCCCGGGCCCTGGACGAACGTATTCTCGAAGTGGAGCACCCCGGCGCTTCTGTCCGATTTCGATTTTTACGGGCGGATGTTCCTGCGCTTCTATCACACCCTGCTCATGCCGATCGGATTCATTGGCGGGATGCTCGGTGCGTTCCTGTGGAAGGCGCCGGGACGGCGTGCGATGACGGTGTGGCTGACATCGCTCACGGTCTTCTTCTTTATTACGGAAAATGTGCAGCGCGGTCACGAGTATTACCAGTTGCCGTTCGTGGTCGTGGCAGCAATGTTCTTCGGCGGCGCCGCGTGGCCGCTGTTCGACGAAGCGTGGCTGAAGCGCCATCTTGGAGGCGGCCGGTTGCTCATCCCGTCGTACATCGCCATGATCGCGCTGCTGGCGATCGCGTCCATCTACGGCAGCGGCGCGCTCGCAATCTTTTTTCAACCGCGTGATGGGGCGGTGGCAGAGCGGCTGCGTCAGACCGGCCGCGTCATCGACGTGATGACCGACGACAACGACCTCGCAATCGTCGTGGACGACTACGGCATCATGTCGCCCATCCTGCTGTATTTTGCTCACCTCAAGGGATGGAGCTTCGAAGCGAGGGATGTCTCGCCGGTGGTGATCGACAACCTGCGCGGGCTGGGGGCGCGCTACTTCGTCACCACACGCTGGAGTGATTTGAAGCGCGAGAGGCCAGAGACGGCCGCCTTTCTCGAGATGAACCTGGACATTCTGAACACACCCGAAGACACACGGCTCTTCGATCTGAGACAGAGGAAGTAAACCCGACCCTTCGTGGGCGAGCTACGCGAATAGCTGACGGTCTACGCTTCGCAGATCGTTGGGGTCGTAGTACGGCGCCGTCCACTTGTCCGTCGTGGACAGGAACCACCCCACCTCGAGCGCGCCCTGCGGCTTGGACGCAGCTGGTTTCGGCTTCTTGCCTTTCGGCGCCTTGCTCTTCATCCGGTCGAGGAAGTCGAAATGATCGACGAGCGCCATCGCTTCAATCGCGAACACGGTGGCGACGTCCTCGTCGTGAATCGCGATGAGGTTGTCGCCGTTGAGCGCTTCGCCTCCTGAGGCGAGGTTCGAGGATCCGCAGTAGACGACGGCATCCTTGCGACCGAAGCCACAGACCACGAACTTGTGATGCACCTGGTGCGACAGGCCGATATCGGGCACCTGCTTGAATGGCGGCGGCAGAACAGTGGTGCCCGGCTTCCCCGTGACGAGGACGCCGGTCGTGGCCTGCGGCCGATACAGAAAGATCCCACCCGGGTTGTCCGAGATCCCGTAGCTGAAAATATCGGTGTTTGCGTGCAGCGACTTGAGCGCCTGAAACACCGGGCTCTTGCCGTTGTCCATCTCCATCACCGCAAACAACACGCTGCCGGTGGTCTTGGGTTTACTGCTCTCCTGGGCGATGCGTGCGGCAACGCCCTTGAGCACCTTGTCGGCCTCCGTCTCGTCGTGAGGGGAGAAGGTAATTTCGATCGGTGGCAGCTCTTTCGACGCGGGTGAAAACGCACCTGTGGCGAAGGATGACTTCCGGAACTTGGCAAGCTTGACGTCGTCGTTCCAGGCTTCCTCGAACACCGCGGCGTACTCCTGCGCGACCTCCGCGTCGTTAAACACGATGACGTGATTCGAGTTCACGTACATGCCGGTGACAGAAAAGTTCGTGGACCCGGTGAGCACCTTCGTCGCCGTCGAGGGACCCGTGCCCCGCTTCACGACGAAGACCTTGTCATGCGAAAAACGGCCGAACTTCCCACGCTTGATCTCGGCGCCTTTCTTCGCGGCAGCGGTGAAGAGCGCCTCGAATTTGTCCTCGGCTTTCGTGGGTGTGCCCTTCACATGGTGCAACGTCGCATTGTCGAGGATGACGCGGATTCGTCCCTGCCGCGCCAGTTTCACGAGAAGCGGAATGAGATCTGGCTCATTCAGATCGTAGGCGAACATGTCGAGCCTGAGGGTCTTGCTGTCGACGACGGCCTGCACCGTCTCGAAAATGTGGTCGCGCGCGGTGAACCCTGACCACTCGTACTCGTCACGAAATGTGAACTCGTCGCCTTCCGCGTTGGCGCCCGCTTTCACCGACGTGTCGAACAGCAGCTCTTTACCCTTGGGCCGGATCAGTGCCTCTCGGCCGAAGTGCCGCACGAACGCTTGCGACTGGACGAAGCCACGGGTAAACCCGAGCCGCAACGCGCCGCCGGAAAACGGCGCGACGTTCACCTTCACTGCGACGCTGAGCGCGGCGTCCAACGGCAGCAACGAGTGGCTCGCGTTGAAGAGCCGTGGTGTGACTGTGTAGACATATTCACCAAAGAACGGCTGCGGGCCCTGGTGCGCCGTTCCCGGCACGTGCAGCCAGCGAAACTTGTGTAACGGTGCGTTGAAGCTCGAGTTCGCCGGCAACGTCGGATCCTGCGCATGATCCCCGGGCTTCTCGAATTGCAGATTGTTGAGGATGTAGTACGGCTTCAACTTGCCCGCTTGCACCTGGATCGTGAAGCCGGCGAGATTGCGCGCGTCGCTTTTTTTCAGGTTGAACGCAAGCAGTGTCTTCGCGTCGCCAGGATAGGCGCGCACCGACAGCGAGCCGTTGGAGGTCGAAATGCTGGCCATGGCGCGGGATTCTACGTGCTTCCTAAATCCCGTCAATCGGGTACTTTTGTCGGTTAATCACCCCGAATCGCCGCGACTGGATCCAATCGGAGTGCGCGTCGCGCCGGCACGAAGCAAGCGACCGCCGCCACGACCAGCAGCGTAGCGGCCACCTGCGCGAGCGAAACCGCAGCAAATGCCTTTTCCCCGGTGTTGGCGCTGCCGAACATGCGCTGCCAGGCAATCGTGCACAGAATCCCGGCTATGAAGCCCAGCGACAACTGAATCAGGATGCGGCGCACCACGATCAGCAGGACTGCTGACGATCGCGCACCAAGAGCCATGCGAACGCCAATTTCCTGGGACCGTCGACTGACGCCATGTGCCGTGACGGCGTAGAGTCCTACGGTCGACAACCCGACAGCGACGAACGTGACGAACATCACAAGTACGTACGATAGCCGTCGATTCCAGTCAGCATCCCGCACAACCTCAGACATGGCCTGGATCCTGTACACGGGCATCGACGGATCAACGGTCAGAATCGCATTACGAAGGAGTGGTACGACCCTGGCAGGATCTGTGTTGATCCGCAAGAGGACGGAAAGCGTCACCGGCGGTGCGGTTTTGTACGGCACGTACACGAGTGGCTCCGGGTCGCGCGAAGGGCGTTGGCGGATGTCCGCTGCGACACCGATAATCGCGACTGGCTCCGCCGCTACGGCAGCACTGTCGGCGGTCAGCGCGATCTGCTGGCCCAAGGGACTAATACCCGGAAAGAATTTCGCGGCGAATCGCTCGTTGACGATGCAGACGGGACTCGCGGCCGTTCCATCATCCGCGGTCAATTCGCGCCCGTGCAGCAGGTCAATCCCGATCGTCCGAAAATATCCTGGCGCAATAAGAACCGTCCGTACGTTTCCGATCGCATCCGTGGTCGAATGCCGTGTCCCCACGGCTTTGAGAGCGACCTCGGCGCCTCCCATCAGTGGCAGGGCATTCGCCATTGAAACAGACGTGACGCCAGGCAACGTGCGGATGCGTTCGTAGACCGACTCGTAGCGCTGAATGCGCTCCTCCGTGGACATTTTCGGCGCGGGAAGAGTGAGTGCGGCTGTGATCACGTCTCGCGTGTCGATCGCTCGATCCGACGGCAATGGCGGGCTCGCGTCCCGGACGTTGGCGACCGTTTGCGAGAGCAGTACGACGGCAAGCGCGAACTCCGCCGTGAGAAATACCGTTGGCCATCGCGATCCGCGACCACCAGCGGGCCGGCCGCCCTCTTTCAAAATGGCATTGACGTCGGCCTTCGATGCCTGCAGTGCTGGTAGCAGAGCAAACAAAAACACCGTGCAGAGGGCGACGAGAACCAGCGCCGCGATCACGCGCGCATCAACTGAATAGTCCATCCAGTACGGCAGCGCATTGGCGGGGATAGCACTGCGGAACAGCCGCACGCTTGCGAGCGAGACGCCGAACCCGACGACCGCACCGGCCCCCGCCAGGACGACGCCTTCGATGAGCAACTGACGGAGAATCCGACGCCGGCTCGCGCCGAGCGAGGTGCGAATGGCGAACTCGCGCGCGCGGCCAATCGAATGCGCGAGCATGAGATTGGCAACATTCGCGCACGAAATCAGAACGACCAGAAATCCAGCGGCAATGAAGGCCTTCCAAGCAGGATCGGTGAGCCGGCCGAAGAACTGCTGATCGACTGGCGTGGCGCGCGCGCGCATTTTCTGATCGGCTTTTGGATTGCTCTGTATGGAGCGCCCGATGATGATGTCCACCTCGGCGGCCGCCTTGGTCAGCGGCACGCCGTCGCCAAGCCGCGCGAGCGCACGAAGATTTCGCATGTCACGATTCCCGGCGGCGAATCCTGGCGCGAGGCGCAGCGGAAGCCAGATGTCGGCGGTCGTCGGGAATCCTGAGCGATCCGGAACGACGCCAACGATCGTCGACAGCGTACCGTTCACCAGGATGGCACGGCCGAGCACTCGCGGATCACCACCGTATCGGGCTTGCCACACGGCATTGCCAAGCAGGACAACCGGCGTCGAGCCGGTGGCGTCATCGTCTGGGATCAATCCACGACCAAATTGCGCGTCGATGCCAAGTAGATCGAAGGCATTGGATGAAAGGAAGGTGGCCGTGAGCCGGTCAGCCGCAAACCCGTCGCCCGCGACGATCGCGGGTGCCGTCGAAAATGCGGAAACCGCGGCAAGGCTTTCAGCACCTTCGCGAAGATCGAGGAATTCCGGAAACGACACTCCTCGATCGCGGTTGCGATCGTCGAAGGTGGAGATGTACACGATCCGGCTCGCCTCGGCGATGGGAAGCCCGCGGATGGTATGCGCATTCAGGATGGTAAAGAACATGTTGTTCACACCGATCCCGATTGCCAGCACGACGACCGCGGTCGTCGCGAATCCGCGATCGCGTGTCAGCAGACGGCCAGCGAACCGGACGTCCTGGAGGAACGTGTCGAGGAGCGGCAGGCCCCGCTGATCGCGGTACTCGGACTTCAGTTGATCGACGCCACCAAGCGTGCGCCGCGCCGCCGCGCGAGCCTCTCGGGGACTCAACCCCGTCGCCATGAGATCGGTCGTCAGCAGATCGAGATGGGTCTCGATCTCGTCGTTCAAGCGGGCGTCGCGTCGCGAACGAACGAAGACGTCCAGCACTCGCGAGATGAGCACCCGAGCGTGGGTGAAGAACGTCATCAGCCCTCCTCGAGCAGGCGATTGACGATCGATACGGTGCGGGCCCAGAGCTGCGATTCGGCGGCGAGCTGTCGCCGTCCCTTTGCGGTGATCGAATAGAAGCGCGCGCGTCGGTTGTTGTCGCTGACACCCCACGCGCTGGCAATCCATCCCTTTTGCTCGAGCCGCAACAGCGCCGGATAGATCGTTCCCTGATTCAGGAGAAACTGACCGTCCGCGATCTGTTCGATCCGCCGTGCGACACCGTAGCCGTGCAAGGGCCCAAGCGCGGCGAGTGTCTTGAGCACCATCAGGTCCAGCGTGCCGTATGGAACTTCCGACTCAGGATTCACCGTTGCCGCACTCCTGTTGATAGGCAACATGAATATGGCACGCGTGGCAATAGAAAGCAAATCGATCCGAGGATCCTGAGTAATGGTCTGAAGTGGAGGAGACGATCAGGATGCGCGTTGGAAGGCGCCGCCGGTACAGCCCTTGATGTTGATCCGGGGACTCTCGTCCCCGGATCGCTGGCCGCTTCTTCTATCTCGACTTCGACTGTCGCTTCTTCGACGCCGCGGTAGCGCTGCTCGTCGAAACGGTGCCGCTGACTGTTACCGTGCCCGTCGGAGTCGTGCCGGTCGTCGTTGGCGCGCCGGACGTGTGAGTGAGGTCGATGGCCGGCATCTCGGCGCCGCCGGCGATCGCCTGCTTTGCCTGTCCGAGGCTCTGCGTGGACGCTGGATCTGTCGCGAGCCCCGTGCGCACGAGGGTCGTCGTCCCGTCGGTACCCTGGTTCGCCCGGTACGCGACGTGGGTCTGCGGGTCCACATACGTGCCCGTCATCAGCACCTTGAGTAAGTCGAACGAGTACCCCTGGTTTTGCACCTGGTTGGTCGCGGCATTGAGCTGTCCAAGGTTTTTGAAGCCATACGCAGCCTCGTAGACGCTGCCGGTGTAGCCGGCCGCCAGCAGCTTTGCCTCGATCTTCGACCGGATCGCGCTGTTCTTCTGCAGCTTCTGGCCGAGACTGGTGGCGGTGAAGTCAATCGGTGCAGTCGGAGTGTGAGTCGACGGAGGCGTGTTCGACGTGGACGTCGGCGTGCCGCTCGACGTGGTAGTCGTCGTCTTCTTCTTCGTCGTCGATCCAGTCTCAGCCGACTTCGCGCTCGTCTTCGGGGTCTTGGTATCGGCCTTTGCGAACTTTGTATCGCCCTTCGCCGGCTTCGTGGATTTACCGCTTGCGACCGTCGCTTGCGCACCCTTTGACTTGCCAGTCGAGACCTTGGCCTGCGCGCCCTTGCCCTTGAAGGTCGAGCCCTTCATCTGGGTGCCGGTCATCTTCACTGTCGAGCCCTTCGAAGTCGGGCCCTTGGGCGTGGCGGCTTTAGGCGCCTTGGGCGCCTGGGTCTTGGTGATCGTCGGCTTAGGTGCGTTGTTTGGCTTTGCCGTTTTCGGCCCAGCCTCGGCGCCCACAGCAAGCGCCAGCCCAAGCACGACGAGGATCGTCAATCGTCGCATGGTCCCTCCAGTCGCGGAGGGTATAGGCAACAGACGTGCCCCGCTGGGACAAATCTGTAAGTGCTATTTTTTCAATACCTTGACGGCTCTCAGATTCGCGACGGGTGGTAAACGTCTCATCGGCGAATTACAGATTTGGCCAGTCGGCCCGATCACTGGCCAACCGTCGGATTCTTGCTGAGACCGATCGAGAAACCCAAGATGCTCACGATGCCGCCCTTCGGCTTCCCGGCCGAGGGATCGGCGAAGTCTTTACCGAACGCAACAGTCACGAATGCTTTGTCGACGATCTTGTAGTCAACGTTGGCGGTCAGCCTTTGCGTCACGGGCGCGGTCTCATCTGCCCGCTCGGTTCGCCCGAGAAACTCCGCCGAGACAGCTGTGCGTCCGGCCTGCTTTACGACACGCGCGCCGAAGTCGAAGAGATCGGGTCCCTCAACGACATCGCGCTGGATCCACTTCACGATGCCAATGATCTCGACATGGACGGCTTCGTTGCGATAGGCCGGCGAAGCCCAGAACGCCCAACGCAACTGCTGCCCGCCGGTGAACGCATCGTTGGGCACACGCGAGGCGAACGCACCCGCGACGCCGAGCATCCAGCCCATTCGCAGCTTGTCCTCCGAGTGAACCTCCGCCACGCTCGCCTTCATTGCGGTTTCCGCCGAGCTCTTCAACAGCGCGACCGGCGGAATCACCTGCGCAAGCACCCGGTAGGCGATGATGCTTCGCGCCTCCTGGATCGACTTGCTGTCCGTCGGCGCTTCGGGCACGTGCCTGAGTAGGTCGCCAACCGGTCCGGACAGCACGGGGAGCGGATCTGATGCGAACAGTGTATCGACGGCGGCGCCGAGCGCCCTCTTCGCCGTTGCCAGCGCGGTTTTTTTCTGCTGTGCGATTGCGTCGGGATCCACGATGCCCTTCAAGGCCGGATCAGGTACCACGCTGGTGAACAGCTCCTCGTATCGACGCTGCAGGAAGTCCTTCAATGCCTCAGCGTTTGGCCGGTCGATGAAACCTTGAAGGACGGGTCGCAGCGGCGACGTGCCCAACGGATCGAGCGATTTGCCATTGGCGATCTCGGTGAGCAACGCCACCAGTCCATCGGCTGCCAGATACCTTGCGTTGATCGCCTGCAGACTCGCCAGCGCATCGGCGAATGCCGCACTGCCATGGCCAGCCCACGGAGACACTGACAAGCCCACACCGATGTCCGTGTTGCTCGATACCGGTGTGGTTGCGAGGGAGAATGTGAACGTCTGGGCAAGCGATTCGCGCACGGTGGGACGAAAGTAGTCTGCGATCGTGAGCTTGTTGGGCCGCATCCAAAACGGAGCGGCGACCAGCGCGTACTTGTTGGGAATCAGGTTCTCGTCGTCTGTCGCGGCCCCCAGCAGCGACAACGCCAGCGCTCTAGGTGTCAGCGGTCGCTCGATCTGGGTCGGCGCCACTCCGAGAATAGTGAATGCCGGAACGTCGGGCGTACTTAGATCCAGCTCAAACGGGGGTGGGGTTTGTGCATGAACCAGACGTGGGATTAGGAAACTGATCGCCATGGCTGTACACACGCGACCAACGCGAAACCGCAGTTGCATCATGGTTCACCTACGTGGACGTTTTCGCGATCGTTTTCGAGGAGAAGCGCTTCGCCGAGAAACGACCGCCTCGAACCGGATGGTTTCCCTGACCGTTGCATTCGGGTCGCCGTCGTCGAACGTGTCCTGCACCGTGAACGGGCCGCACAGTGTGCCTTGCATCACGTAATCCAACTCGAAGAACTTCGTCGGGCCGACCTGGTTGACGACAGTGACGATGAGGACCGAGGCCCCTTTCAAGGTCGTCGCGGTGCCAACCGTCACCGTCCCGTCAGCGTTCGGCTGCACCGGGTTGCCGTCTACCTCGACTCGGAACGAGCCGGTATGTGTCCCGCGAAAGGTTACAGAGACTCTCACTTCGCCCAAGACGTTGGCGACGCTGCACGAATCTGAATGCGTGACGTTCTTCATCGAAAGGCCTCATCACTTCCTGATTTCTGCGGAACAGAGCAAATGTCACCTTTCGGGCAGTGGATGCTCTCATCCCTTAAACGCTTTCGCGAGCCAAATCGCACACGAGCACCGAAGCTCGAGCAGATTTAGAGCCTACGAGGCTGGGGTCGTCGAATAGGGCGTGGTTGGCCGGTACCAAAGGCTGCTAGCCCAGTCGCACTCTGCCGCGAGCGGTGCCACAATGGAAAGTGGCGGTTTTATTGCACACTCAACGAGGATGAAAGCCCTTCTCAAGGCGTTCGCCTTTCTGATCTGTATCGTCGTCGCTGTCAGCCTGGTGATGGTCATCTGGATTCGTTCGCGCGGCATCAGCGCCAAAGAGCAACCGGGGCGGCTGGAGACGAACATCGCTCGCACGATGCGAGGACTTGCAGTCCCGCGTAGTGCTCGGGATCTGAAGAACCCGGTCGTAAAAGATCAGGATGTCATGGCGGAGGCGATGGCGCATTACGCTGACCATTGCGCGACCTGCCACGCGAACGACGGCAGCGGCAACACGGACATCGGTCGTGGGTTGTACCCAAAGCCACCGGACATGCGGCTTGCCGCCACACAAGCGCTTACCGACGGCGAGCTGTTTTTCATCATCGAGAACGGCGTGAGGTTGACGGGGATGCCGGCGTGGTCCACGGGCACAGAGGACGGCAGAGTTGAGAGCTGGAAACTCGTGCACTTCATCCGCGAGCTGCCAAAGCTCACGCCTGAACAGATCGAGCAGATGAAAGCAATGAACCCGCGGTCGCCCGATGAAATTCGACAGGAGCTGGAAGAGGAGAAATTCCTGCAGGGCGGCGCCAATCCGTCGAAGCCGCATCGGCCGTTGCACAAGCACTAGGGGAGAGGAGATGCAAAAGAAATGGATCGTCGCCACCGCGCTTGCCGTGGCGCTCGCCGTGCCCGCCGTCGGCGGTGCCCACGAAGGACACCGGCACAAGATCATGGGAACTGTGTCGACGCACCGGGAGAATCAGCTCGACGTAAAGACGACGGACGGGAAGACGTCGACCATCACGCTCAATGAAAAAACCAGGATTCTGCGCGGGAAAACAAAGTCCACGGCCGACGACATCAGGCCGGGCGAGCGGATCGTCGTGACCGCGACTGAGACGAAAGGAACAGACGGCAACCTGACGATGATCGCAACAGAGGTTCGTCTGCCAGAAACAGTCGCAACCAAATAAGTGACCTGCCGCGTATATCGGGCTTCATCCAACCATTAACGCTACGATGGAGACGATTTGACTTGTACCAATGTACTAGTATAAGAAGTCTGCTATGCGGACGGCGGCGGAGACTCTCTCGCAAGATGTGCGGTTCGCCTTCCGGCTGGTGCGGCAATCGCCCGGCTTCGCGGCGATCATCGTATCGACGCTCGCGCTCGGCATCGGCGCGAATGCTGCGATCTTCGGAGTCGTCAACGGCCTGCTCCTGCGTCCGCTACCCGTCGCCGATCCGCACCGCCTGGTGACGATCTCGTCCGACGTGGCGCTCGCACACGGATATACGGGAGGCCGCTGGACCTTCGCGATGTGGGAACGACTCCAGCCGCACGCCGATCTCTTCGACGGCATGCTTACATGGACGCCAGCGCGATTCGACCTGGCCACAAGCGGCGAGCGCCAGTTCGCGGAAGGAATCTTTGCAAGCGGCGGGTACTTCCAAACACTCGGGATTCACGCCATTCTCGGTCGCACCTTCACCGCCGAGGACGACCGCGCCGGAGGAGGCGCGGACGGCCCGGTTGCGGTGGTCAGCTACGGATTCTGGCAACGCCGCTTCGGCGGAGCCGCGAACGCTATCGGGCGGCCGCTGGTCGTGGACGGCACTCGCGTCACGATCGTCGGCGTCACGCCTCCGGAGTTTTTTGGCGTCGACGTCGGAAGGTCGTTCGATGTGGCGGTGCCACTTGAAACAGAGCCGCTGATTCGCGGCAATCGCTCGGCCTTGCGAAGGATGCCTTTGCTGGCGATGCTGCGCCTGAAGCCGCACCAATCGATTGAAGCGGGGACCGCAACGATCCGCAACCTCCAACCGGCGATACTCGCGGTGACACCCGAGCAGATGTCCACGGTCAGGCCGCCTCAGAACCGGGATCAGTTCACGCTTGTATCGGCGGCAAGCGGGACGTCACTGCCCGTCAGAGGTCCCAGCGGACTCCGTCAATCGTACGCGCGACCACTCGTCACCATTCTCGTTGTCGTGGGGCTGGTCCTGGTGATCGCGTGCGTCAACGTTGCGAACCTGCTGTTGACCCGCGGCGCAGCGCGACGGCACGAGCTCAGCGTGCGACTGGCACTTGGCGCGCCGCGGGCACGCTTAGTGCGTCAACTGTTGATCGAGAGCCTGGTGTTCGCGGCACTCGGTGCCATCGGCGGTTTCATGATCGCCGCGTGGGGCAGTCAGGCTCTCGTGGCACAGCTGTCGACACCCACCCATCGCGTCGCGCTGGATCTGTCGTTCGACTGGCGCACGCTGGCGTTCACGGCAGGTGTCGCGGCAGCAGCGGTGGGCATCTTTGGCACGCTGCCGGCATTGAGCGCGACTCGCGCCGCTTCGATCGAGGTGCTCAAGCTGCAGGGACGCGCAACGTCGCGGCACACGCCCGGTGCCGCGCGTCTCGCGACACTTTCGAGCGGCCTCGTCATTGTCCAGGTCGCGCTGTCGTTGGCGCTCGTGATTGCCGCAACGCTCTTCATACGCTCTTTCGAACGTTTGTCGAGCGTGCCGTTAGGCTTCGATCCCGATCGTGTCCTGGTAGTGAATGTCGA
>Ga0075428_100007343_pt1 | contig 12212 bp, 9 predicted proteins | sample RhiMetdeltSRZDD2_FD_75291 | JGI IMG/M metagenome (GOLD analysis project Ga0075428, IMG submission 75291) | Populus rhizosphere microbial communities from Tennessee, USA - Rhizosphere MetaG P. deltoides SRZDD2 | ecosystem: Host-associated > Plants > Roots > Rhizosphere > Soil | place: USA...
GCTCGAAATAGCCGTCAACTGCGCCGGCATCGGCACACCTCGACGCATGCTGGGGAAGGACGGGGTGATGCCTGGCGATTTCTTCCGCAAGGTCGTGGAGATCAACCTCGTCGGCACCCTGCTCGTCAGCAAGGCCGCGGCGGCAGCCATGCAGAAGAACGAGCCGAATGCCGATGGCGAGCGCGGCGTGATCATCATGACCGCCTCCGTCGCCGCCTTCGACGGGCAGATCGGGCAGGTAGCGTATTCGGCTTCCAAGAGCGGCGTGGTCGGGATGACGCTGCCGATGGCCCGCGAGCTTGCGAGCTCCGGCATCCGCGTCATGACCGTCGCGCCCGGCATCTTCCTGACCCCGATGGTCGCCGGCCTGTCCCCCGAGGCGCAGGCGTCGCTCGGCAAGCAGGTGCCTTTTCCCTCGCGGCTCGGCCGCCCGGAGGAGTACGCCCGGCTCGTGCAGAGCATCGTCGAGAACCCGATGCTGAACGGCGAGACGATCCGCCTCGACGGCGCGATCCGCATGGCGCCGCGCTGACAGGCAGCGGCGCACCCTCCGCCGATCGGCGATACCGTGAAATATGTTCACACCCGCCGCGGCAATTCGGCTCGACGTGTGTCGGCCTTGCGCGGCCGCTCAACGTCGGATTGAATCCGCTGATCAGGTTTCTCCGAAACCGCTGAAAAGTGGGCAGGTTCGGATGGACCGGAAGGGAGTCATGGATTCGCGCCCGGCAGGCCACGCTGCAGACGATGGAGCTGCGCGGAAGAGCGATGCGCAGCAGCGCAGGGAGCAGCGCGAGCTGTTCATGCGATGCTTTCTGACGCGTACCGAGTATCAGCTCTACGGTTTCGACCGCTGCGACCGCGACTATCCGTACATGCTGAACTTTCTCAGCATCCACGGCATCCGTAACCGATTCCGCCTGATCCTGAACGACAACAACTGGAAGGGTGTGCTGGACAACAAGTGGTTCTTCAACCTCCACTTCAGCAAGTTCGGGTTTCCCGTACCGGAGACTTACGGCATATATCTGGCAGGCTCCGGGCTAACCGCGTCGGGTAAGCGGCTCGGCACGCGCGCGGAGCTGCGTGCCCTGCTCGAGGAGCTGCGGCCCGCGAGTCTCGTGATCAAGCCCGTCGGCGGGATCATGGGTCACGGCGTCACGATTCTGCCCGAGCTCCGCTATGCCAACGGCATCATCAGTGCGGTGACCAGCGGCGGCGACATCGTGAGCTTCGACGACATCGCACAGAAGCTCGATACGCCACCGGGAGTGCACTACCGGATGCGAAGCTACGAGCTGAATCTTCCCGGATATGTCCTGCAGGCGAAGCTGCAGCAGCATCCATTCCTGGACCGCATCGGCCCGTACACCACCAACACGATCCGCGTGGTCACCTTCCTCGATGCCGACAACGAGGTGCACGTGCACTTCTCGATCCTGCGCGTCGGACGGCGCGGGAGCATCGCGGACAACTGGGACCGCGGCGGGATTTCGATCGCCATCGATCCACGAACCGGCGTCCTGGGGAGCGGCGTGCTGAAGCCCAAGTACGGCGCGCGGCGCATCGAGGCGCATCCCGACAACGGCGTGCGTTTCGCGGGCTTGCAACTGCCGTTCTGGAGCGAGGTGCTCGAGCTTTGCTGTCGCGCGGCTCGTATCTGCCCCAACCTGAGATCGGTCGGCTGGGACGTCGCACTCAGGAACAACGGCCCGGTGTTCGTCGAAGGCAATCCGGACTGGGATCTGCCCATGGTCCAGGTCCACACCGACGGGCTGCTGCAGCCGGAGGTGCGGCGCCAGCTCGCACCCTTCGGGATCACGTTTCCGGTGAATACACTTCCGCCGATCAGCGTCCGCGAGTGGTCGACATGGCTGACCGATACCCGGGGTCGCTCGGTCGCGCACCGCGTCCTCGGTCGGCTCCATCGCGCTCACTGAGGCGGATGGCCGCCCCCGCCCTCGTCGGACCTCCGCATGCCGGCTGAGCGATCGGACGCGACGACCGCCGCGGCGGACGGCTTCCAGGTGCCGAGGATGAGCGCGATCCTGAGCGCGCTCGTGCACCGCTACCCCCGGCTGTGGATCCGGATCGGCGATGCCGAGACCGAGGCGCTCGCGGACGCGCTCGCGGACGTACTGGTGCGTCAGCCGATATACATCGCCGGCCTCGCGCGCGCCGGAAGCACGATCCTGCTCGAGCTGGTCGCCGCGACCGATGGCGTGGTGACGCATCGCTACCGGGATTTTCCGCCGGTGTTCATCCCGTACTGGTGGAACGGATTCGTCGACCGTGCGCAGGCCAGGACGCTGGAAGCCAGGGAGCGGCCGCACGGCGACCGGATCCGGATCACGCCGGAAAGCCCGGAAGCGATGGAGGAACCGCTGTGGATGGCGTTCTTCCCGTCGGCGCACGATCCGGCGGTGAGTCAGTCGCTCGGCGATGACGAGCGGCATCCCGAGTTCGAGCGCTTCTATCGCGATCACATCCGCAAGCTGCTTCTCGTGCGCGGAGGAAACCGCTACGCATCGAAGGGCAACTACAACGTAACGCGGCTCGAATACCTGCTGCGCATCTTCCCCGACGCGCGCTTCGTGATCCCGGTTCGTGAGCCTGTCCGCCACATCGCGTCGCTGCTGCGGCAGCACCAGCGCTTCTCCCGTGCCTGCGATGGCAATGCCCGCGGGCTTGCGCACCTCCGGGAGGTCGGCCACTTCGAGTTCGGGCTGGACCGTCGCCCGATCAATACCGGAGACGCCGCCAGCACCGCCGAAATATTGCGGCTGTGGCGCGACGGCGATGAGATCCGCGGCTGGGCGAAGTACTGGAGCCAGGTCTACGGCTATGTGGCCGATCGTCTCCATGCCAACGAGCGTCTGCGCGCAGCCGCGCTCGTCGTTCGCTACGAGGACCTGTGCGCCTCGCCGAACGAGCTCGTCCGCAAGACACTCGACCATTGCCGGCTCTCTCCCGGCGAGTCGGTGATCGATTCCTTCAGCACCCTCCTCAGCGCCCCGGATTATTACCGCGTCTCGTTCAGTGACGAGGAGCTCGCCGTGATCCGCGAGGAAACGGCGGCGACCGCCGCGCGATTCGGCTACGACAGCCCGGGTTGAAACCCGGCGTCGGCCGCCGCCATCGGCGTGCGCGCCCCGAGCAGCGTGCAGCCGAGAAAGTACGCAAGGAACGCCAGCACCAGCCCCGAGTTCACGACGTATGCGAGCGCGCGCCACTGCAGGTGCAGGAAGACGACCGTCCCCGCAAGCGCGAGCCCGAGGAGCGCGGAGCTGCGCCTGGCATCGCCGTAGGCCCATACCGCGAACATCGCCATGACCGCGTAGAAATAATTCGTCAGCTCGAACAGGCAGAACATCGGTACGACGCCGGCCAGCGCGAGAAGCCAGCTCTGGGACGAGCGCAGGCTGAGCAGGATCGTGAGGCCGATCAGTGTCGCGGCGGCCAGCACGTACCAGACCCGACGTTCGCCGAAGGTCTGGTCGCGCTGCTGCGTCCACACCCGGACCTGGTCATCCGGGTCGGTCCCGGCGAGCATCCGCTCGCGCAGCTCCGCGTCCCACGAGAACATCGTGCGCAGGCCCATGTAGTTGCTGAGCGGAGTCTCCGCGTGCTTGACGGCGTTCTGCACGAACTCTGCGTGGCTTCGCGTCGTCGTGCCCAGGATGCTCACGGGCACGAGCGCCGCCAGCCCGACCACAGCGCCGATCAGGATGCGGCGCAGCTCGGGGTCGAGCCGGCGCTCGCGCACCAGCTGATTCAGACCGCGGACGCCGGGCCCGAACAGGAACGCGCCTGGAAAGACCCGCAGCAGGCTCGACGCGACGAGCGCCAAGCCGCCGGTCCTCGCCATCCCCTTCCTGAGAAGGCAGACCCCCGCGACCGCCGCGAAGAGCCAGTCGAACCGGTTGAAGGATCCGAATCCGCCGACGTTCACGTAGAACCACATCTGCCCGACACCCCAGACCAGGGCCGCGAGCGCCGCGGCCTCGGGCGCGAAGGCCCATGCGATCAGTACCAGGCATCCGGCCAGGAAGGCGACATCGAGCAGCGCGAGGAGCTTCGTCGATCGGTCCGACGCCGCCGTCGGCGAGGCGAAGGCGCGGCCCATGGCTGTCCAGAACGGCGTCGCGTTGTAACCGTGATCGGTGAGATAGCGCTCGGCACCCGACCGCTCGACGCGCGCGCGGAAATAGCCGACGTCCCGGCGGAATTCCTCCCACCGGTCGGGCGTGAATGCCGTCCGGCACTCGTCGGCACGGCTCAAGGCAGCGCTGCCCGGTTCCATGCGATTGTCACGCAGGTTGCGGATCCGACTCTTTGTGATCGCCGCGCCCCGCCCGTTATCGAGCTCGGCGAGCGCGGCGCAGTCATAGAGCAGGTGATAGCGAAGCTCCGGGAAGTACTTCGAGCCCAGGTAGTAGTGAAACTGGTCGTGGTAGAGCACCGGGCCCCAGCTCGTCGCCAGGTTCAGCTCCGCGTCGGCGCCGATTCCCGCAACGACGTCCCGCCACTGGAAGAACGTGCCGAAGTTCGTTGCACAGGTTGCGCCGCCGATCGCGATGAAGATGAGCGACAGGCGACGGACGATGGACACGACGGCGACGCGGCGCGCCACCATCGCCCCATACGCTGCTGCAAGCACCGCGAGCGACACGGGCATGGCCCAGTGCAGGGCGCCGTAGATCAGGCCGGTGGCAAGCGCATACAGTCCCGCTCCGATGCCGCCGATCACTGCGGCACCGACCGTCCCGCGACTGGTCCGTCCGTCCTCGAGCGGCCGGCGCCGCACCCTCACGGCGCCAGCGGCCGCCAGGGCCATCGCAATCGCGGCGGCAGCGATCCCGACGAGCTGCAGCCAGCGTTCGGCATCGACCTGCTGTCTGGCGGCGTGGACGATCGTGTACAGGAGCAGTGAACCCGCCCCGATGAAGCCCGCCCAGAAACCGGCCGACGGCTTGACGCGCCCACCGGCGAGCAACAGGGAAATGAATCCGATACCACCGAGCAGCCCGACGATGAGCTTGTGTCCCGCCTGCTGCAGACGGTAGCGGTCACGCAGCTTCACCGCTGCAAGATCGGGCGCGCCCTCGCGGATGCGCACCGTCGCACCTGCATCGGCGGGCGCGCAGGCGAGCTGCAACTCCGTGAGGCCGAACGCTCCGGACGGCCGGGGATTGGGCACGCGGAGGAATCTTAGATCGTGATTGAGCGCGGACGTCACACGCGACCGAAGGCCGGTCGATTCCGCAGGCGGTGTCCTCCAGAGCTCGAACCAGCGCCGTCCGTCGAGCGAGCCCTCGACGACGTAGGGGCCCGCGTGATCACCCTGCAGAAAGACGGAACGCGCGCGGACGACGCGCCCGAGGTCGTAGGTCAGCGAAGCGTGCGACCCGATCGTGCCGACGAGATCGATCTGCCAGTCATCACCCTCGTTCGCCGCGACTCCGTCACTCAGTCGATCGGGGTGCAGGACGCCGGCGGTTTCCCGGGGCAGCCGTCCGGCAAGCAGGTTGCCGGGAGGACATGCGTCGTCCGCAAGCGCCTGCCTGCTCAGGAGGGGCCCGAGCAGTACGACGACGTGCGCAATCGAGGTGATTCGACGTCGATTCTTCGTCATCGTTAGCCGTCTTGTTGCACGTGCCAGTGGTTGTTCAAGGCGTCATCGTTGTACTGCCGACGAAGGATCGGGTATGGTCATTGGCTTCACGGTGGCTGAAGGGAATCACCCGTGGCATGGCTATTTTTGCCGAATGAAGGCGCGATCCGACACTAATAATGCGCTTCCGTCGAGCCCTGGTGGTTTCCGTCGTCGCGGCGCTGGCGCTGTATGTGGGCTCGAGCTTCCTCACCGGCGGCGCCGACGTGCTCGGGGCGGTGTCGCGGATCGAGATGCGCGTATGGACCGCGGTCCTCGCCCTTTCGACGCTCAACTATTGCCTGCGTTTCTGCCGCTGGCAGTGGTACCTGGCACACCTCGGCCACCGGCTCCCGCCCATGCGCCACCTGGCGTACTACCTGGCGGGTTTCGCATTCACCACCACGCCGGGAAAGATGGGCGAGGCAGTCAGATCTCTCTACCTCCGGCCGTACGGCGTCGACTACGCCGACAGCCTGGCTGCGTTCTTCGTCGAACGTCTTCTCGACCTGCTCGCCGTCCTGTTGCTGGGGCTGCTGGTCGCGCGATTCTTTGCCGATGTCTGGTGGCCGAGCATTTGTGCCGCGGTACTGATCGTGGCGATGTTCGCCGCGGTGTCGAGACCGGCGCTCCGGCAGGCGCTTGCCGCGCGGCTCGACCGCAGCCGGTCGCCGCGAATACGCCAATTCGGCGCGCAGCTTCGTTCGCTCATGGAATCCTCCGAGACGCTGCTCGCGCCGAGGATGCTCGCCGGGGGAATCCTGCTCGGGCTCGTCGCCTGGGGCGCCGAGGGGGTCGGCTTTCACCTGATCCTCCGCGGACTCGACTTCGAGGTGTCCACCGCAGCGGCGATCGGGGTCTACGCGGCGGGAATGCTCGTCGGGGCGTTGTCGTTCATCCCGGGAGGACTCGGCAGCACCGAGGTCACGATGGTGGTCATGCTGACGGTGCTTGGCATGGACGTCTCGAGCGCAGTCGCCTCGACGATCGTGTGCCGCGTATCTACGCTGTGGTTCGCGGTGGCGCTGGGATTCTGCGCCGTCGGAGCCGCCGAGGCCGGGCGTGAGCGCACACTCAACCCGCAATAAGTATCAGTCCTGGGGGCGCTACCCCAGGGCCGAGCACGAGGTGCGCTTCCTGCGGTGGCGCCACGAGGGCTTGTCGGAAGCCGAATCTCCGATGCTGCCGTTCGGCAACGGCCGCAGCTATGGCGACAGCTGCCTCAACGACGGGGGTGTGCTGCTCGATGCGCGCGGGCTCGATCGCCTGATCTCGTTCGACGCGGAGCGCGGCGTACTCGCCTGCGAAGCGGGCGTGCTGCTCGCGGAGATTCTCGAGCTGCTGGTTCCGGCGGGCTGGTTCCTGCCGGTGTCCCCGGGCACGAAGTTCGTCACGGTCGGCGGTGCGATCGCCAACGACGTGCATGGCAAGAATCACCATCGCGCGGGAAGCTTCGGATGTCATGTCCGGCGGCTCGAGCTCCTGCGCTCGGACGGCTCCAGGCGGCGCTGCTCGAGATCGGAGAACGCCGACTGGTTCTCGGCCACCATAGGCGGGCTCGGTCTCACCGGCGTGATCGTGTGGGCAGAGCTCCAGCTGCTGCGCGTGGCTGGCCCCGGCATGGATGTCGAGACGATACGCTTTGCCAACCTCGCCGGGTTCTTCCAGCTGACCGGTGAATCGGACGCGGCCTTCGCCTACACGGTGGCATGGGTTGATTGTGCATCCCGCGGCCGGGCGCTCGGCAGGGGCATCTTCACGCGGAGCAATCATTCGAGCGAGGACCGACCTGGGGTCAGCGCTCCGGGCGGAGGATTCGCGGTCCCGATCGAGCTTCCAGTCGCGCTCGTGGGCGACACGGTGGTGCGGACCTTCAACGCCTGGTACTACCGCCGCCCGAGAACCAGGCGCCGGCGTGTGCATTACGACTCCTTCCTCTATCCGCTCGATCGGGTTCGGAACTGGAACCGCATCTACGGCCGCCGCGGGTTCTTCCAGTACCAGTGTGTGGTCGGACCCGCCGGTGGCCGTGACGCGGTCGCCGAGCTGCTGTCGCGCATTGCAACCGCGGGAGGCGGTTCGTTCCTGGCCGTGCTCAAGGTGTTCGGTTCGATACCGTCGCCGGGTCTGCTCTCCTTCCCGCGCCCCGGGGTGACGCTGGCGCTCGACTTCCCGAACCGAGGCGCCGGGACGACCCGCCTGCTCGAGCGCCTGGACGACGTGGTTCGCGCGAGCGGCGGCGCGGTCTATCCGGCCAAGGATGCGCGCATGTCCGCGGAGAGCTTCCGCCAGTACTTTCCGGAATGGCGGGCCTTCTGCGCATATGTCGATCCCTGCTTCTCCTCGAGCTTCTGGCGGCGGGTCGCGTCATGAGCGATCCGAGGCGCGTGCTGATCTGCGGGGCGACCTCGGCGATCGCGAGCGAGGCCGCCCGCTGCTTCGCCGCCTCGCACGACCTGCTGTTCCTCGCCGCGCGCAATCCCGACAAACTCAGCGCGATCGCGGATGATCTACGCGTCCGCGGGGCGACGCGCGTCGAAACTGCGGTGGTCGACTTCAACGACACAACCCGACACCAGGCCCTGATCGACGAATGCGCGCAGCGCCTGGGCGGAATCGACGCAGTGCTGATCGCCCACGGCACGCTGCCCGATCAGCACGCGTGCCAGGCGTCCTTCGATGCGGCGCACGCCGAGCTCGAGACGAACTTCCTGAGCGTGGCGTCGCTGCTCACCGTCGCCGGGAATTATTGCGAACGGCAGCGGGCGGGCGCGATCGCCGTGATCTCGTCGGTCGCCGGAGATCGCGGACGTCAGAGCAACTACGTATACGGCGCGGCCAAGGGCGCAGTGTCGATATTCCTCCAGGGCCTGCGCAACCGTCTGTACCCGAGCGGAGTGCGCGTGATCACCATCAAGCCGGGCTTCGTCGACACACCTATGACAGCCGGCTTTGCAAAGAACTTCCTGTGGGCCGATGCGGCGACGGTGGGACGAGGCGTGTACCGCGCCATGTCGCGAGGCTCAGACGTCGCGTACCTGCCGTGGTTCTGGCGCCCGATCATGCTCCTGATCCGGCTCGTACCCGAGCGCGTGTTCAAGCGGCTTCGGCTGTGACCGTCATGAATCGCAGCCCCGACCCGGTACCGCTGTGCGTTGACCTCGACGGGACGCTGATCAGGACCGACGTCCTGCTCGAATCCTTCCTCGGGCTGGTCAAGGCCAGCCCGCTGCGCGCGCTGCGTGCGCTCACGCAGTTGCGTCGCGGGCGGGCCGAGTTCAAGCAGGAGATCGCAGATCAGGTCGATCTGGACGCAACGGTCCTGCCGTATGACGACGAGATCGTCGCGTATCTTCGCGAGGAGCGGGCATCGGGACGACACATCGTCCTGACGACGGCGACCAACGAAAAATATGCGCGCCAGATCGCCGAGCACGTGGGCCTCTTCGACGAGGTGCTGGCGAGCGATTCCAGGACGAACCTGTCGGCAGACCGCAAGCTCGAGCGACTGCGCGGTCGGTTTGGCAGCGGGCAGTTCGATTACGCCGGCAACTCGCATGCCGATCTACGGATATGGCCCGAGGCAAGGAGCGCACTGCTGGTGCGTCCGGAGCGCGGAGTCGAGCCCCGGGCGGCCCGGACGGCGCGCGTGGCCCGCGTCTTTCCGGTCGATGGCGGCGGCACGCGCGCCCTGTTTCGGGCGATGCGGCCGCACCAGTGGTTGAAGAACCTGCTGCTCCTGGTGCCGCTGGTGGCCGCGCACCGGATCGCGGACGTCGAGCTCCTGGCGCTCGCGCTGCTCGCCTTCGTCTCGTTCAGCCTCTGCGCGTCGAGCGCCTACGTCGCGAACGACCTGCTCGACCTGCGGGCCGATCGCCATCACCCGCGCAAGCGACTTCGCCCGTTCGCCTCCGGCGCGCTGTCGATCACGGTGGGTCTGGGGCTCTCGCTGGTGCTGCTCGTAGGCGGGCTCGGCCTCGGGGCGATCGTTTCCCTGCCTTTCCTCGGCATGGTCGCGCTCTACTACGTCCTCACGCTCACCTACTCGCTGTCGATCAAGAACCGGGTCGTCGCGGACATCATGTTGCTGGCCGGCCTTTACACACTGCGGATCATCGCCGGCGGCGTGGCCGTGCACATCGTCCCCTCGTTCTGGCTGCTCGCGTTTTCGATGTTCCTGTTCCTGAGCCTCGCGATGGTGAAGCGCTATTCGGAGATCGCCGGTCTCAGGGATACCGATCAGACGAAGACAATGGGACGCGGGTATCGTCTCGGCGATCTGCCGACCTTGCTCAGCCTCGGCGCGGCCAGCGGCTACACGGCCGTGCTCGTGCTCGCGCTGTACATCAACAGCAGCCTGGTCGTCGGTCTGTACGGGAAACCAATGTACCTGTGGGCCCTGCCGCCCCTGGTGCTGTACTGGATCAGCCGTCTCTGGGTGGGCGCGGGGCGCGGCAAGATCGACGACGACCCGCTGGTGTTTGCACTCAAGGACAACGTGAGTCGCTGGGTGTTCGTCGCGGCCGCCCTGATCCTCTGGCTCGCGAGCTGACCACAGGCCGCAGACCGGTCAGCGGCGCTCCAACAAGCGCCACGCGACGACGCCAACCACTGTGCTCGCGAGCAGGAACTGCCAGGACAACGTCAGCTCGAGCACGGCGCGCAGGGAAACCACGTGCAGCAGGTCCAGGACCCAGATCAGACCCGCCGGAAGGACCAGCGCGAGGGCGGCACCTGCGGTCAGGAGCAGGAAGAGCGCAAACAGCTTCACGGCGTTCGACTGGAGCGCGCTCTCCTTGGCGTCGTCGTCGAGTGAGGGATTGCGCAGCACGGCGAGCGAGGTTCTCGCCAGGTCGAGCACCTCGTTGCACTTCCCGAGCAAGCCAAAGACCTTGACCAGCACCACGAAACCGACGACCAGGAAGATGGCCCCGGCGAGCGCCATCAGCTTTTCTCGTCGTCGCGACGATCTCCGGTCGCCGGCGGCGACGCGCCGGAAGCCTCGTTGGATTCCACCGGCGCGGACGTGCGCCGTCTGCCGAACAGGCGCTTGATCGGGTACCAGAGGAACCCCGCGATCGCGACTACGATCGCAGCGAGCAGCGCCAGCAGCGAACCGAGGGCGGAGAGCCCTGCGCCGGGCCCCACGTAGGCGACAACCGGAAGCGGAAGCAGCCCGGCGGCGGCAATTACGGCGCACAGCAATGCGGCGGAGCGCGAGCCTCGTGTACTTTCTTCCATCTGCCATTCCCTAGTTCCGTTCATGTGTCGCTCCCTGGTTCGAGCCTCGGACCGTGCATCGTCGACGGCTCGATCAGTCAGGCGTTCCGGCGCATTTTGATGATGCATTGGAGTATGTGTCCTTCATCCGCGCGGGGAGGCGCCGGACTTCCTCCATGATGGCCACGTAACCGTCCCCGACCAGGTTGATATATTCCCACACCACGCGTCCGTTGCGGTCGATCTCGAACGCGCGTCCCTTCATCGACTCGGAGATGAGCAGGTCGCCGTTCGGCAGCCACTGAGTCCGTCCCATTATGTCGGTATAGAAGGTCCTGCCTTCGCCACCGGTGTAGTAGACAACGCGGTTCCCGGTATCGGCCGACAGCAGCAGTATGCGGCTGTGGCGGCCGCCCGCCTCCGGACCGACGTTGTTGTTGTCGAGCACGGAGATCGTGTTGCCGTCGACGAAATCGGGGTCGTGCTGGCGCACGAAATCGCCCGTCCAGACGCGCTTGATCTTTCCGGTCGCCGGGGTGAAGACAAACACCGTGTTGACGTTGCGGAGCGAGACCAGCAAGTCCCCTGGAGCAAACACGCCTGGTCGCATGGCCGACGAAAAAGGCTCGACGTCGTTCAGGTGCATCGTGTCGCCGGTCACCGAAGTATCCCTTTGCTTGGTCGCAGACATGTACAGCAGGCCGCTCAGCCCCCCATCGCGCAGCACACGCATCACCGGAATCTCGCGCTTGATCTTCCCGTCCTGGGAGACCTCGAGAATCATTGGCTCGACGAATTCCGGCTTGTAGTTCGGATAGGCACCCGCGTCGACCCTGTTGACCTGCGCCGAGACCCACAGGTCGCCGTCGTCGTCCATGTGGATGGAGTGATGAGTCCGGTACGGAAGCCGCCAGACCACCTGTCCGCACAGGTCGAGCCGGACCAGGCCGAGATGCTCGTAGTTGTAGACGATGTCGCCGTCGTCGAGCACGACGGCGCCGTGGATGTGCGTACCCGGCCGTTCCTTTGGACGCGCCTTCTCGGGAAGGTGGCTGGCGTCCGGCCAGACCCTGAACCAGTCGACGTCCCAGGAGTGAACGACCCTGCCGTCCATGTCCATGATGTAGGCCGCCAGGCGGTTATCGGCCTGCACGGACGTGACCAGATTGAGTCCTGCATACGCGGCATCCCGGTCGTGAATCGGGAGCTTGCGCGTGGAGGTCGTCGGCAGGTACAGCCACGACCGTTCCGCGGCCAGCTTGCCTCGCACGTCTTTCGCGGAACCGATCGCCTGCCTGATCGTTTTCCAGGGGAAGATCTCGAGGCGTCCGACGGCCAC
>Ga0075428_100007344_pt1 | contig 12211 bp, 10 predicted proteins | sample RhiMetdeltSRZDD2_FD_75291 | JGI IMG/M metagenome (GOLD analysis project Ga0075428, IMG submission 75291) | Populus rhizosphere microbial communities from Tennessee, USA - Rhizosphere MetaG P. deltoides SRZDD2 | ecosystem: Host-associated > Plants > Roots > Rhizosphere > Soil | place: USA...
CAGCGCTTGGGGCGCCACGATCGCCGAGCTCGATGGCACGAGTGGCGCGGTTGAACCTCCTGCGACTTCCGGCTAGGGTGGCGGTCCTCGGTGCGCGCCTGTCGACGCACCATGCATCCCGAGGAGGTGGCGTGAGCCTAGCGAGAGCCGTGGCGTGGAACTCGCTGGTGCAAGTCGGCGGCCGCCTCTTCGGCCTGGTGGCGTCGATGACTTTCAACGCCATCCTGATTCGCCATCTTGGCATCGCGACGTTCGGACAGTTCACCGCCGCGTCGGTCTATGTCGGTCTGTTCATGATCCTCGGCGAGTCGGGGCTGTATTTGGTCTCGGTGCGCAAGGCCATGCAGGAACCGGAACAACGCGGGCGCATCTTGGGCACCGCGCTCGGGCTCCGCCTGCTGTGGACGATCTTCCCTCTCGGCCTCGCCTTCGTCGTCGCCCAGTGGATTCCGGAGCAGCGCTTTCCGACGTACCAGCCGGTGGTCAAGCTCACCATCGGGATCCTCGCATTCAACGAGTACATCCGGTTGCTGAGCCAGTTCCTCACCGCGATCTTTCGCATGCACCTGCGCATGGACCTCGCCGTCATCGGCGAGGCCGGGTCGCGTCTGGTGGCATTGGCCGGCATCTTGTGGGTGGCCCAGTCGGGTGGCGGCCTGATCGCGGTGGGCTTGACGTTCACACTCGCCAACGCCGTCAATCTCGCCTACGCGTGGCTCGTCGCGCGCCGCCTCGAGACCTTCCGCCCCGAGCTGCATCGTCCCCTCGTCGGTGCCTTATTGCGCGAATCGATCGTGGTCGCCGGCGTCCTGATCCTGAGCCTGCTGCGCGTGCAAGTGGGCACTCTCTTGTTGTCGCTGCTGCGGCCGGCCGAGGACGTCGGCATCTACGGCGTCGCCAGCAAGGTGCACGAGGTGGTGATCACCTTCCCCGGCTTGTTCATCGCGCTGGTGTACCCGCTGCTGTCGCGTCTGGCCTCGGAGAACGCCGATCGGTTGCGGCAGACTTTCCAGCGCACCTTCGACGTCATGTTCCTGGCCGGAGTGGCTTCCGCGTTGGAGATCCTGGTGCTGGCGCCGCAGATCGCGAGCATCTTGGGCGAGTCGCGCGCCACGGCTCCGATGCGTGTTCTGGCGTTGTCGCTGCCGGCCATTTTTCTCGGCATGAGCTTCTCGCATCTCCTCCTCGCCGAGTCGCGCCAGGGGTTGATCCTGCGCTTCTATACCTTACTGGCGATGGCGAGCCTGGCGAGCAATGCCTTGCTGGTGCCACATTTCTCCTACATGGCGGTGGCGACGACCAGCGTCGTGATGGAGACCTGTGTCGTGCTGTGCTTGTCCACCTATGTCGCCTGGCGGCGGCATTGGCGGCTCGATCTGCGCGTGCTCTGGGCCCTGCCGCTCGCCACCGCGACCGGGCTCGTCGTGCATGCGATCGGCAGCCGCATCGTGCCGGCCGCACATCCCTCGCTGCTCGCATCCATCCTCTATGTGGTCATCGCCGGCGGGGGGACGATCTTGCTGTTCGCCGGTGCCGCCTGGCGTCTCGGGCTCGTGGACGCCGGATTCATTCGTTCCTTGCGTGGCGGACCGCCTGGCGCGCCGGCGGCGGAGAACTCCACGTGAGCAGAGCGCCTCTCATGGTGGACGCGCGCTGGCGCGGCGCGCACGGGATCGGCCGCTTCGCCCACGAAATCCTGTCGCGACTGCCGGGTTCGCAAGCGCTGCCGCTCGCGCTGCGCCCGCTGCATCCGCTCGAACCTCTGGCGCTGCACTGGGTGCTGCGTCGCGCCCGGCCGCGACTCTATTTCACGCCTGGATTCAATCCACCCTGGCGCAGCCCAGTGCCCGTGGTCATGACGATCTACGACCTCATCCATTTGCGCTTTCCACAGGAATCCAGCCTGACGAAACGGCTGTACTACCGCGAGGTCGTGCGCGACGCGGCGCGGCGCGGTGCGCGCGTGCTGACGTTGTCGCAGTTCTCCCAAGATGAAATCCTCGAGTGGACGGGAATCCCCCCGGAGCGAGTCCACGTCGTCGGCGCGGGCGTCGCCGCCGCGTTTTCCCCGCAGGGCCCATGTCACGACCCCGGCCATCCCTATTTGCTCTACGTCGGCAATCACAAACCGCACAAGAACCTTTCGCGCTTGGTGCGGGCCTTCACGCGCTTGCCGCGCGATTGGAATGTGCACCTCCTGCTCACCGGCCACGCCGAGGCCGCTTTGCGCGATGTCGCACGCAGCGCGGGTGTCGCCGATCGCATCGTGGATTTGGGCGAGGTCGAAGAATCCATCCTGCCGGATTACTACCGCGGCGCGCGCGGCTTGGTGTTGCCGTCGCTGTACGAAGGTTTTGGCTTGCCCGCGCTCGAGGCCATGGCCTGCGGTACCCCGGTTCTCGCCGCCAACGTCACCGCTCTGCCAGAGACGGTCGGCGACGCCGCGCTGCTGGTGCAGCCCGACGACACGGACGCACTCGCGGCCGGGATGGAACGCCTCCTGCACGAAGCGGAGCTGCGCGAGCGCTTGGGCCGTGCCGGTCCGGCCCGCGCCCAACGCTTCACCTGGGACCGAGTGGCTGCACGCGTGCAGGCCGTTCTCGAAGCTCCCACACACGCCTGAGATCCGCGCAGTGGACGGCGTGCGCGAGGTTCCCGACGCGCCGGATGACGCGCCGTCGTGGGATCTCGTGGCGGCCGATCGGGGCTTCTGCTAGCGTGTCGGGCCATCGCTAGGGTGAATCGCCCTCGATCTGCGGGAGGACACGCATGTCGGATATCCACTCGCTGCTGCGCGAAGAGCGTGTGTTCCATCCTCCTGCCGACTTCGCTGCACGTGCGCACCTCTGTCGCATGGAAGATTACGACCGCATGTACCAACGCTCCGTCGATGCGCCCGAGGAATTCTGGGCCGAGGTCGCAAAGGACCTGCATTGGTTCGAACCGTGGCAGCACGTCCTCGAGTGGAAGCTGCCTTGGGCGCGCTGGTTCGTGGGTGGCAAGACCAACATCTCGCAGAACTGTCTCGATCGGCATTTGCACGGCGCGCGACGTCACAAAGCAGCGCTGATTTGGGAGGGCGAGCCCGGCGAGGTGAGGACGCTCACCTACGCACAGTTGCATCGCGAGGTCTGCCGCTTCGCCAACGTCATGAAGAAGCTCGGTGTCGTGCCCGGGGACCGCGTCGGCATCTACATGCCCATGATTCCCGAGACGATCGTGGCCATCCAGGCCTGTGCGCGCATTGGTGCGACGCACAGCATCGTCTTCGGCGGCTTCAGTGCCGAGGCCGTCGCTGACCGCATGAACGACGCCAAGGCCAAGTTGCTCGTCACTGCCGATGGCGGCTACCGCCGCGGTGCTGTGATCGAGCTCAAGAATGCCGTCGACGAGGCCCTGCCGCGCATCCCGAGCATTGAAAATGTGGTCGTCGTGCGCCGCACGCAGGGCCCAGTGCGCATGCAAGGCGGGCGCGATCACTGGTGGCACGAGCTGGTGGAATCGGCCGACGCCCATTGTCCGGCGACACCGCTCGATTCCGAGCATCCCCTGTTCATCCTCTACACCAGCGGCACCACGGGGCGCCCCAAAGGCGTCGTGCACACCACCGGCGGTTACATGGTCGGAACCTATCTGACCTCGAAGTACGTGTTCGACCTGCGGGACGAGGATGTGTTCTGGTGCACTGCCGATGTCGGCTGGGTCACCGGTCACAGCTACATCGCCTATGGACCGCTGCTGAACGGCGCCACCGTTTTCGTCTACGAAGGCGCACCAAACCAGCCGCAGCCGGATCGCTACTGGGAGATGGTCGAGCGCCATGGCGTCAATGTCTTTTACACGGCGCCGACAGCGATCCGCACCTTCATCCGTTGGGGCGAGCAGTGGCCGTTGCGGCACGATCTGTCGAGCCTGCGCCTCCTGGGCTCGGTCGGTGAGCCCATCAACCCCGAGGCGTGGATGTGGTATCACAAGGTCATCGGCAAGGAACGCTGTCCGATCGTCGACACCTGGTGGCAGACGGAAACAGGGTCGATCATGATCACGCCGCTGCCGGGATCGACGCCCACCAAGCCCGGGTCGGCGACGCGGCCGTTTTTCGGCGTCGTTCCCGATGTCGTCAATCGCGACGGCACTTCGGTCGGCCCGAGCGGCGGCGGTCTCTTGGTGCTGCGCCAGCCCTGGCCGTCCATGGCCCGCACTCTCTTCGGCGATCCGGAGCGCTACGTCCAGCAATACTGGAGCGACATCCCGCAGTGCTATTTCACCGGCGATGGCGCGCGGCGTGACGAGGATGGCTACTACTGGATCATGGGGCGCGTCGACGACGTGATCAACACGAGCGGCCATCGCCTCGGCACGATGGAGATCGAGAGCGCGCTCGTGAGCCATCCGCAAGTGGCGGAAGCCGCCGTCGTTGGACGTCCCGACGAGATCAAGGGCCAGGGCATCGTCGCCTTCGTCACCTTGGCGCAGGGACTGAAGCCCAGCCCGGACCTCGGCACCGCGCTCAAGCAGCACGTGACCCACGAGATCGGCGCTCTGGCCAGGCCCGACGACATCCGGTTCACCGATGCACTGCCGAAGACGCGGAGCGGCAAGATCATGCGCCGGCTGTTGAAGGACATCGCCTCCGGCAAGCAGACGGTCGGCGACACGACCACACTCGAGGACTATTCGGTGTTGGCGAAGCTGCGCGAGAGCGAGGAAGAATAACGCCGACGGTCTCGATCCGCCCCATCGCTCCTCGTCACCACGACTGCAAGCTGTGTCCTTGGAGATCCCGAGTTGCGTGACGTGGACGGCATTCGCCTCGGGCGCCTGCGGCTCGTTTCCGGCGCGGCGCTGCTCGACCTCGGTTGTGCGCGCGGCGATCGCGCCCGCCGGCTGGCGGACGCGGGGCTCTGCGTGCATGGGCTCGAGCCGGAGCCGGCGCTGGCGCGAATCTGCGCCCGCGCACTCGAAGGCGCCACGATCCGCGGCCAGGTCACGGTCGGCGACGGCGAGCACCTGCCGTATCGGGATGGCAGCTTCGCCGCCGTTTGCGCCACCGAAGTCCTCGAGCATGTCGCCGACCCCCGTATCGTCCTCGACGAAACCCGGCGCGTGCTGCGTCGTGGCGGAGGCGCATGCATTGCGGTGCCCACATGGTGGAGCGAGCGCTTGTTCGCCCGGCTGCATCCTTATTGGCGACAGGACAGCGGCCACGTCCGTGTCTTCCGTCAGAGGGAGCTGTTCGCGCTGCTCGGTCGATGCGGCTTCGAGATCGAGCACCACGAGCAGCGCAACTGTGAGTGGAGCGGTTTCTGGTTGGTGCATGCGTTGCTGCGCACGCGCTTCGACAGCACCGGACAACCGCTCGGTCGAGCGTGGCTGAGCCGGCTCTTGCTCCTACCCTGGCGCGTTCTCGATCGGCTGCATCTCGGCGACTTTGGTCGCCGCATCGGCAATCGCTTCTGCGCCAAGAGCCTGTACGTCTACGTGCGGCGAGTCGACGATGCATAAGACCCTCGCCCGCAGCACGGAGCTCAACTTCTTCAGTCAGCTGACGGTCACCGCGTCTGCCTTCGTGATCAGCGTCGCGGTGGCGCGGCAGCTGGGTCCCGAGGCGGCCGGAATCTTCGGCTACTGCACGTGGCTTCTCGGCGTGGTGACCGCACTCGTGACCTTGGGCGGCCCGAACGCGATCACGCGTTTCATCGCCGCGCACGAGGAATCGAGCACGGCCGACCAGATCGCCGGTCGCGCCGTGCGCCTCGGTCTCGGCGTCGGAATGGCGGCCACAGTGGTGCTCGTGATCCTGGTGCGCGCGGGGGTCCCGTTCGCGGCGCCGCGACCGCTCCTCTGGATCGTCGTCGCGACCGTGCCGTGGGCGGTGTGGAATACGCTCCTCCTCTCCATCCTCACCGGGCGCCGTCGCTTCGATCGCATTCTCCTGCTGCAGCTGCTGCAAGCTCCGTTGGGGGTGGCTGCAGTTCTCCTGTGCTTGTGGCGCGGCACCTCCGTCTACGGTGTGCTGCTCGCGATGGGCGGTGTCGCCTGCTTCGCCACCGGCTGTGGTCTCTCCGCCGTGCGCGACCTCGTCGCCTGGCGCGCGCCGCCACTCGACACGGCGTTGCGGCAGCAGGTGAGAAGCGCCCTGCTGGCGCTCTCCGGCATCTTGTTCCTCGATCTCGTGGTGTGGCAGCGCTCGGAAGTCTTCCTGCTGTCGCTGTGGTCGACCGCGCCGCAGATCGCCTTCTACTCGATCGCGTACGCCCTGTCGCTGCGCGCTGCGATGCTGCTCCCCGGCGCCATCGCGGGCGTGCTGCTGCCGCAAATCGCCGTGCTCTATGCCGGCCGAGGCCGCTTGCAAGATGTCTCGCCGACGTATCAGCGGGCCGTGCGCTATCTCGCGCTCGTCAGCTTGCCTCTTGGTGGCGTCGGAGTCGTGCTCGCACGACCTGCGGTCGCTCTCGCGTACGGCGACGGCTACGAGCCCATGGTGCCGGTGTTGCAGGTGCTGGTGGCGGCGGGGACCGTCGGCGCCATCGCCGCCGCGGCGTCGTCGTTGCTCTACGGCATCGGCAGGCAGAATTTCATCCTCGTGGCGCTGATCGGGCTCGCGGTCTTGAATCTCGCCCTCGACTTCGTGATGATCCCGCGGTACGCCGCGTTCGGCGCCGCCATCGCCAAGGGCGTGGCGCAAGGCCTCGGTAGCGCTGCCGGCGTGCTGTATGTGTCGCGCGCCCTCGGCATCGCATTTCCGTGGCGCGATGTCGGACGCATCGCGCTCGCGGTTGCAGGTGCGATGGCGGTCACCGCGGCGCTCTTGCCGCATGCACCGGCGTCCCCCAGCCTGGGATTGGCACTGTGCACACCCGTGTTCGCCGCGTGTTTCGCCCTCGGCCTCAAGTTCTTGCGAGTGATGAATCGAGATGACCTTGCACTCTGGCATCGATTCCGCACCGGCTGGCAGCGACGCTGAGCCGCGGCCGAACGTCTCGGTCGTCATCGCCAGCTATCGCCGCGCAGAGGAGCTGCTCGCTGCGATCACCTCGGTCCTGAGCCAGGACTGTGATGCGATGGAGCTGCTCGTCGTCGACCAGAGCGAGACACTGGATGCAGCCACCGGGTCCGCTTTGACCGCGATTCACGATGTTCGCTTGCGTTATTTCCGCGTTCAGCCACCGTCGCTCCCAGCGGCGCGCAACTTCGGATTGCAGCACGCACGCGGCGCGATCGTCCTCTTCGTCGACGACGACGTCCGCCTGCACCCGGGATGCGTGCGCGCGCACTGGCAAGCTCACTCGGCCGACACGCGCGTGGCTGCCGTCGTTGGCCGCACGGTGATCCCCGGCCGTGCACCCGCGCGCCGCTTGCCTCGAATCGCGCTCACCGGGCGTGATCACGGGGGCTTCGATTTCGCGCGGGATGGCGATGTGCCGACCGTGCTCGGCTGCAACATGTCGTTTCGCACCGAGATCCTGCGTGACCTCGGCGGCTTCGACACCCGCTTCGCTGGCAACGCCCACCGCGAGGAAAGCGACGTCTCCTTCCGCCTGCGACGGCGCGGCCATCGCATTCGTTTCTGCAGCAGCGCCGTCCTCGACCATCTCGTCGCCCCGCAAGGCGGCTGCCGCGCCGGCGACCCCAGTCGCGATGGCCCGCATGCCTTTCAGAACGAGTTCCTGTTCTTTCTCAAGAACCGACCGCGAGTGCTTCTTCCCTGCGTGCTCGCCGGGCAGCTGCTGTTCGGGGTGCTGCACCCGAAGGTCCTGCGGCGCCGTCGCACCTTGCGGCGCTTGCATTCGTTTGGTCTCGGACTCGCCGGCGCCTGGCGACTGCTGCGGCGCCCGCCGCCGCCTCTCGTGCTCGAACGGATGCGCGACCTCGACCGCATGTCTCCAGGTGGGGTCGCATGAGAATCGCCATCGAGGCTTCCGTGCTGGCGCGACCGGCGCGCACGGGTGTCGCCATCTACACACAGCAGCTCCTTCGTGCCACGTGGCCGCATCTCGCCACGCACGAGATCGTGCTCTGTTCACTCGGTCGCACGCCGCCGCCGATCGACGGCCTGCGCGCGCGGCGCATCGGGCTGCCCTGGATGCCGCCGCGCCTCTTCCGCGCCTGCATGGCGGCACATTGCCCATTGCCGCCCTTCGACCGATTGCTGGGCCTCGACGCCGATGTGTTCTTCTTCCCGGATTTCGTCGCATGGCCGCTGCGGCGCGATGCCCGCGCCATCGCGGTGGTCTACGACTTGTCCTTCCTCCGCGTTCCACAATGGGTGAGCAGGGGCAATCGGCTCTATCTGCGCCGGGGTGTGCAGCGCTCGCTGCAGAGGGCGACGCATGTGCTCACGATCTCGAACAGCGTGCGGGCAGAAATCCTGGCGCGATCCGATCGCTCGCCGCACACGACGAGCGTGATCACGCCCGGGGTGGACCGAGCGGTGTTCCGCCCGCTCGGCGCCGAGTCGGCGTCGGAGGTACAGAAAAAATACGGCATCGATCGGCCGTTCATCCTCTTCCTCGGCACGCTCGAGCCGCGCAAGAACATCACCGGGTTGATCGCGGCGTACGGCGCATTGCCCGCAACGTTGCAGCGCGACTACGCTCTCGTTTTGGCCGGCGGCCGCGGCTGGTTGGATGCTGGCATCCATGCGCATGTCGCGCGCGCGCGCGCGGCGGGCGCGCGCATCGTCACCCCGGGATCGATCGCGAGCCCAGACGTGCCGGGATTGCTGAACGCCGCCAAGGTCTTCGCCTATCCGTCGCATTACGAAGGATTCGGCATGCCCGTGCTCGAAGCGATGGCCTGCGGCGTCCCCGTGGTGACGAGCGATGACCCGGCGCTGGTCGAGCTCACCGGGCCCGCCGCACTGCACGCCGATCCGCGAAGTCCCGAGAAAATCGCCGCGGCACTGACCGAGGTCCTCACCCGACCGGAGCGCGCCGCGGAGCTCGCCCGAGCCGGCCTTGCACGCGCCGCAGACTTCGAGTGGAATTCTCGCGGCAGGGATTTGGCCGACCTGCTCTTGCGTCTGGCCGCGATGCCGCGCTCGTGACGCGAGATTCTGGTTCAAGTCTTTCAGACGGCGGGAATGAACTCCGTGAGCTCGCGCGCGATGTCCTGCCGTAGCAGGCGCAGCTCGGCGTACGGCTCGCGGCAGGCCTTGGCGCCGGCGGCGGCATTGGCGAAACGCACCGCGGCCTCGGGCGAGGCTCCTTCGAGCATGGCGAAGGCGAAGCCGGCACCGAATACGTCGCCGCAGCCGGTGGGGAACGCGGGCTCCGGCCGGCGCGCCACCGGCACGTGGACCGTCGTCGTGCGGCCGTTGTTCTGCCAACACGCCAGGCAGCCGTGATTGCCGAGCGTGATCAGCACACCGCGCAGACCCAGCGCCAGGAGATCTTCCGCGAACGCCGGCAGCGGGCGTCCATCGCCGAGCAACTTGGCTTCGGCTTCGTTCATCTGCACCCAATCGGCACACGCGACCCAGCGCTCCCAGCCCTCGGGCTTGACCAGCACTCTCCGACCATTGGCGGCGAAGCCGAGGGTGAGGCTGTGCACGTCCAGTTGCACGGTACCCTGCGCTGATTGCCGCAGCTCTTGCATCGCTTTCAATGTCACGTCGCGTCCCGAGGTCAGGTTCACCAGCACCCAGTCGAGAGCGAAGAGCGGCGCACATTCCGTTGCTTCGATCTCCGGCACCAGACCGACGAGAACTTCCTCGCGATCGGTGGCGCTCGTGTAGGTCAAATAGACATGATTGTTGGCTTGTCGGACGCGACGCAGATGCGAGCGATCGACGCCCGGCAATTCGAGCGCGGCGTGCACATCGGCGAACGCATCGTCCCCGACGTTGGCGACGGGGATGATCTGCGCCCGGCCGGCGAAGAGATGCGCCAAGGTCAGGATCGAGTAGTGGATGCCACCCAGGTTCTCGCTGCGCGACCCGTCCGCATATGCAGTCGTGTCCCGTGTCAGGGTGCCGAGCACGGCGATGGATCGGGTGCGCTTCGTCATGGGCCCAGTCTATCAGTCGCCGCGCGGCAGTTCGGGGGGCTGTCCGAGGGTGGCGGCGAACTCCGCCACCAGCGCTTGCAATGAGGCGAAGGCGCTTTGGTAAGCCGCCTCGGGGCCACCATAGGGATCGTCCACATTCCACGCCAGCACCGGCATGTCGCCGGCGATGCGCAGAATGCAGTCCTCCACGAACTCGTCGAGCGCGATGACCACATGCGCCTTGTGCGCCATGTCGGCGTCGAGCCGGCGCGCGCGGTGTGCGTCGAGCACCAAGCCATTGGCGCTCGCCACCAGGCGCGTCAAGGGTGCCGCCGGCTGGCCCGCGATGGCGCCGACCCCAGCCGACGACACCGTGTACAGATGATCCAGTCCGTTGCGCGCCAGAGTCTGGCGCAGCAACACCTCGGCCGTCGGGCTGCGGCAGATGTTGCCGTAGCACACGATCAGGATCTCCTTCGGCGCAACCGCCATGCGCGTCCCTTCACCTGCGTTGCCCGGCAGTGCCGCGAGCATGCGACACGCGCGCTCGGGTCGATGATCGCGCCGGAGACGCTCGCGTCGCAATTGGTTTCGCTCGCGGTCTCTGCTAGAGTGCTGGCCGTGAAAAGAACCATCGCCCTAAGGGCCAGGCGCAGAGGAACAACGCGGCAGCCTATCGTCGTCGTCGGCCTGGGTCCGATCGGCATCGAGCTTGCGCGTCTCGTGCTGGCGCAGCGCGACAACTTCCGACTCGTGGCGGCGGTGGATCGGGCGCCGCAGCTGGCCGGCGCCTCGCTGCGTTCCATCCTCGGCGATCGCGCCCCGGCCGGTCGCATCCGCGCCACCGCCCCCGCCGCGCCGGGCGCTGCCGCGATCGCATTCCTCACCACCAGCAGCTCGTTGTCGAGCGTCGGCGATTCCATCCTGGATCTCTTGCGGCGCGGCTATTCCATCGTGTCGTCGACCGAAGAGCTCTCCTACCCGGCATTGCGGGCGCCCGCACTCGCCGCCCGGCTCGACCGCGCCGCGCGCCGCGCCGGCCGCTGCATCGTCGGCACCGGGATCAACCCGGGATTCGCCATGGACGTGTGGCCTCTGGTGCTCGCCTCCAACACCCAGAGGATCGAGCACGTGCAGGTCATGCGTGTGGTCGATGCCACCTCGCGCCGGGGACCCTTGCAACGCAAGATCGGGTCCGGAATGACGGCACGCGATTTCGAAGCCTTGGCGCGCGCCGGTAAGATCGGGCACGTGGGACTCGTCGAGTCCTGCGTGCACATCGCCGATTTGCTCGGTTGGCCGCTCGATCGGGTGCGCGAAACGCTCGTGCCCAAGCTCGCCACACGTCGCTTGCGCACCCAGCACGTGGACGTGGCGCGGGGCCGCGTCTGCGGCATCCACCACCGCGCCATCGGAACCCAAGGCAAGACCGAGCGTGTGATCCTCGATCTCCAGATGTATCTCGGAGCTCCCGGCGCGCGCGACGAGGTCCGCTTGCGCGGCATCCCCAACCTGCGCTGCGTCGTTGACGGCGGCTTCCACGGTGATCTCGCGACCGTGGCACAGCTGGTCTCTGCCGCAGTGCGCATTCCAGGCATGCCCCCGGGGCTGCATCTGGCCTCCGAGCTCCCGGCACCGCGTCCGCCGGCGCGCCGCGTCGAGCTCTCCTTCGCCTCCGCGCGCACATGAATGCCGAATCGAAACGTCCGTTCGCTCCCGCCGATGTCCCCAGGCGGTATGCGCGTGCACGCACCTACGACACCCGTCACATCCGCCTCGAGCTGCACCTCGACCCGCGCCGGCCGATGCTGCGCGGCAAGGCGACGATCACGCTGGTGCCGCTCGATCCGCTGCGCCACGTCGAGCTCGACTTGGCCACGACTCTGCACGTGGATGGCGTGCGCGAAGCGGGAGGAGGCAGCTTGCGCTTCGAGCACGCGGAGGACAGGCTCCGCATTCTCCTGCCGCGAACCAAGCCAGCCGGGCGCGCGCTGGAGCTCGTCATTGCCTATCACGGCAGACCGCGCCGCGGTTTGTATTTCGTCGGTGCGACCACTGGCAAGCTCGGCCAATCAGCACAGATCTGGTCGCAAGGCCAGGACGAGGACTCGAAGCACTGGTTCCCCTGCTTCGACCATCCGCACGACAAGGCGACGAGTGAGGTCATCGCGACGGTACCAAAACCGTTCCGCGTCGTCTCCAACGGCCAGTTGCTCGCGCT
>Ga0075428_100007345_pt1 | contig 12211 bp, 9 predicted proteins | sample RhiMetdeltSRZDD2_FD_75291 | JGI IMG/M metagenome (GOLD analysis project Ga0075428, IMG submission 75291) | Populus rhizosphere microbial communities from Tennessee, USA - Rhizosphere MetaG P. deltoides SRZDD2 | ecosystem: Host-associated > Plants > Roots > Rhizosphere > Soil | place: USA...
GCGCCCCCGCTGGATCCGCGCGAAGGCCTCGCCCGTGAAGGACGCCGGGGGCGCGCTCCGCGCCTACGCCGGCGTTCTGGAGGACGTCACCGAGGACCGCCTCCGCGAGCAGGCCCTCCAGGAGGAGGCGGAGAAGGAGAGGGACCGCTCGAAGCGCAAGACGGAGTTCCTCGCCGTCATGAGCCACGAGCTGCGGACCCCGATCCACGGCGTCGTCGGCACGGCGGCGCTGCTCCAGTCCACGCGCCTCTCCCCGGACCAGGGCGAGTACGTCGACATGCTCGTGCAGTCCGCGGACGCCACCCTCTCGGTCATCGACAACATCCTCGACCTCTCGAAGATCGAGGCGGGGAAGCTCGAGCTCGACCACGCCGACTTCGACCTCCGGGACGCCGTCGAGAAGGCGGTGAGCCTCTTCGCGGCGCGCGCGCACGCCAAGGGCCTCGACCTCGCCTGCATCCTCCCCGCGGGCCTCCCGGCCTGGGTCAGGGGGGACGGGGAGCGCCTGCGCCAGGTGCTGGTCAACCTGCTGTCCAACGCCGTGAAGTTCACGCCGCGGGGGGAGGTGGTGCTCTCGGTCTCCCGGGTGGACCGCAAGGGAGGGGGCCCGGAGCTCCTGCGGTTCGAGGTCCGCGACAGCGGGATCGGGATCCTGCCGGCGGCCCGCGCGCGGCTCTTCGAGCCCTTCACCCAGGCCGACCCCTCGGTCTCGACGCGCTACGGGGGGACGGGGCTCGGGCTCACGATCTGCAAGCAGATCGCCACCCTCATGGGCGGCGTCGTCGGGGTCGAGAGCGAGCCCGGGCGGGGGAGCACCTTCTGGTTCACCGCCGCCCTCGCCCCCCCCTCCGTCCCGCCGCCCCCGCCCGCCCCCGTGCCCGAGGAGGTCAGGGGCAGGCGCGTCCTCATCGTGGACGACCACGCGGCGACGCGGGCGGCGCTGCGCGACCTGCTCACCTCCTGCGACCTGCTCGTGAAGGAGTGCGCCGGCGCCGCGGAGGGGCTGGCCGCTCTGCGCGCCGGCCTGGAGGAGTACGAGCCCGTGGACGTCGTCGTCCTCGACATGCACCTCCCCGGCGAGGGGGAGAGCCACCGCTTCGTGGAGGCGCTCCGCGCCGACGAGCGCCTCGAGTCGGTCCGCGTCGTCCTCACCACCTCCTTCGGCCACAGGTCCCGCGCCGACGCGGCGAAGTGGAAGGGCATCGCCGCCTTCCTCGCGAAGCCCGCCCGCCGCGCCGACCTGCTCGAGTGCCTCGTCGCCGCCGCCGCCGAGGAGCCCGGGGAGCCCGTGGGCCGCGCGGCCCGTCCGCGGGCGCCCGCCGTCTCCAACACCGGCTCGTTCCGCATCGCGCGCATCCTCGTGGTCGAGGACAACGAGGTGGCGCGCAGGGTGGCGGTGAAGGCGCTCGAGCAGAAGGGCTTCCTCGTGGAGACGGCGGTGAACGGCCGCGAGGCCGTCGACGCCGCGCGCCGCATCCCGTTCGACATCGTCTTCATGGACCAGATGATGCCGGAGATGGACGGGCCCGAGGCGACGCGGCGGATCCGCGAGCAGGAGAAGGGGACGGGCTGGCGGGTGCCGATCGTGGCGATGACGGCCATGGCCATGGAGGGGGACCGGGAGCGCTGCCTCCAGCTCGGCATGGACGACTACGTGAGCAAGCCGGTGCGCTTCGAGGAGCTGGACGCGGTGCTGGAGCGCTGGCTCGCCCCGCGCGTGAAGGAGGAGCGGGTGAAGCCCTCGTCGCCCCCGGCGCATGCCCCCGCGAAGGAGGCGCCGATGATCGCGGAGCCGCCCGTCGGGGCCGACGGCGCCCCCGCCCCCGCGGCGGCGAGCATGGAGGACACGGGCCCGATCGACCACGGGGTGCTGGACGCGCTGCAGGAGCTGCAGTCGACGCCGGAGGAGGACATCGTCCGGGAGCTGGTGGACATCTTCGTCCGGGAGGCGGTGCCGCGGCTGGAGCGGCTGCACGCGTCGGTGGCGAACGACGACGCGGAGGCCCTGTACAAGGAGGCGCACGGGCTGAAGGGGTCGGCGGCGAGCATCGGGGCGAAGAAGCTGTCGCAGATCGCGCGCGTGATGGAGGAGGGGGGGCGCGCGGGGTCGACGGAGGGCGCCGAGGTGCTCCTGCGCGACCTTAGGGAGGAGTACCTCCGCGTGACGACGGCGCTCCAGGCCCGCGTCGCCGCCTCCCGCCGCCCGTCCGCGTGATGTTGCCGGCGCGAAGGGGGCCCGGTAGCATCGGCCCTCTCCCGAGTGATTCCCTCGTCCCGGTCGGGGCGTAGCTCAGCCTGGCTAGAGCGCTTGCTTCGGGAGCAAGAGGCCGGAGGTTCGAATCCTCTCGCCCCGACCAGAATCCGGAACCCGACCCTTTCTGCCGGGATTCGTGGGTCATGAACCCCGAGTCGGGAGACTGACCCCTTCCTCCGAGACTGCAAGCGACTCTGCTCGACTGGGAACCAATCCGATCCCGTAGGAGAGGGTCGGGCTCCTGGTCTCAGCGGCCCGGGAACTCCTTGGCCACCTTCGTCGCCGCCGCCCGCGCGAGCTTCTCCTTGTCCGCGCGCTGCGTGTCGGGGTCGACCACGGCCTTGGCGGTTCCCCTCCAGAGGAACATCCCCGTCTTCGCGTCCACGACGTCCACGACCAGCGTCCCCTGTTCGTACTCGACCAGCTCGCTGTTCTTGACGTCGACCGTCCGCCCGTGGAACCCCCTCCACGTCCACCCCGTCCCGACCGAGGTGTAGTAGTCCATCACCCGGACCACGTGCTCCAGGTCGATCCGGAACGCGACGTACGCGTCCGGGACCCCCGTCCCCGAGTACGCGAGCCCCCGCTCCGCGAGCCCCGCGCCGAGCGACTCGGCGACGGCCGCCGTCACGTGCTCGCGGTCCGTCGGGGAGCCCATCGTGCCCCCGTCCTGCCCCTCCATCCACGCCCAGGTCCGGATCCTCGAGAGGTCCGCCTTCGGGTTCGATTCCGAGGACGTCTCGATGGACGAGCAGCCGGCCGCCAGCGCGGCGGCGAGGAGCATCGGGCCGAGGGCCGTCTTCCGCATGTCCCACCTCCGGGTCTTCCCCCGGGAGACTACCACGGGCGCCCTCCCCTCCGCTCCCGCGGCGGGCGTCGCGGTCCCGCCCGGCTGGGGGGCCTCTCCGGCAGGGGGCCCCCGGGCGATCCGGCTGATACGATCGCAGGCGTCGCCCGGCGTCCTCAGGGTGCGTCGGCCGGCGAGGAGGCGCTCCCATGGCGAAGGGCCAGATGAAGTCGGCGAAGTCGAACAAGCCCAAGCTCTCCATCAAGGAGAAGCAGGCGCGGAAGGCCGAGAAGCGGGCCGCGAAGCGGCAGAGGTAGCCGGCCGGACTCACCCGCCCGACGGTTCCTCCTGCAATCCCGTCAGAAAGGGTCGGGTTCCCGATGGCCGCCCCCGCGATCCTGGCGGTGCTGTTCGCCCTCGTGCTGGCGGGGGCGGGGTCCGCGCTCGCCTTCGCCGCGGCCCGGGGGCTCCGGGCCGCGGGTCGGGCCGACCGGGCCTTCCCCTGGGAGTCCCACCGCGGGCTCGTGATGCTGCTCGTCGTCCTCGTCGCCGTCTGCGCGGCGGCGGCGCTGCTCGCCTGGGGCGTCCTCCTCCAGGACCTCGTCCCGCAGTGGGCCGACGTCCGCTGCCTCGTCGGCGTCCTCCGCGTCGGGACCGGCAGCGCCGGCGCCACGGGGCGGCTCCCCGCGCTGGCCGACGCGACCGACGTCCTCCTCCCGCTCCTCCTCGTCGCGGCGGGGGGGGCCGCCGCCGCCCACGCCGCCGGCCGCGACCGGCCCGAGGGGCCCCCGCGCCGCGCGCACCTGTCGGCGCTCTTCGTCGTGGGAGTCCTCGCGATCGCGGCGGCGGCCTCGATGACCGCCTGGATCGCGATCCCCAAGGCGGGGAAGCACCTCTCCTCGGGCTGCTGCACGCCGGCGGGGATGGTGCTGGTGGAGGAGGCCGCTCCGGCGGGGACGGGAGCGGGGATCGGCTACGCCGTCTCCTCGGCGGCCTTCGCGGCGGGCCTCTTCTTCTCGCGGCGCGGGGTCGCGGGCTCCGGCGTCCGCCTCGCCTCCGCGGCGGGGATCCTCCTCTTCGGGTCCCGCCTGCTCTCCGACCGGGTGGCCCCTTTCGTCCTCGGGACGCCTCTCCACCGCTGTGCCTGGTGCCTCCTGGGAGAGGCCCCGGAGACGGCCTGGGGGATGGCGCTGCTGGCGGCGCCGCTCCTGGCGACCCTCTGGGGGCTGGCCGCGAGGGGGCTGGGGCCGGGGTCGGGGCCGACGCTGGAGCGGATCGAGAGGGTGCTCGACGGCGTCGCGCTCCTCGGACTGCTCGGGGCGCCGCTCTTCTTCGCGGCGGAGAGGCTCGCGTCGTGACCGGGCGGGGGACGCTCCTGCTGGCGGGGCTGCTGGCGGCGACGGCGGCGCTGCCCTTCGGGGCCCGGGCGCTCCGGGGCCCGCCCTCCCCGCGATGCGCGGTCGACGGGGTCCCCCTCGCCGGGGCCCCGGTGGTCCGGGTGGAGGAGGGGGGAGTCGAGCGCTCGTTCTGCTGCGTGGGGTGCGCGGAGCGGTGGCTCGCGACGACGGGCGCCGGGCCGGTCCGCGTCGTGGTGACCGACTCCTCCACGGGCGCCGCCGTGGACGCGGGGTGCGCCTGGTTCGTCCGGAGCACGGTCCTCGCCCAGCCCGCCACGGGGGACCGGGTCCACGCCTTCGCCCGGAAGGAGGATGCGCTCCGCCACGCCGAGGCGTATCGTGGGAGCCTGCTCTCCGGGAAAGAGAGCCCGTTCGGGGGGAAAGTGGTGCGGCAAGAAGGGGACCAGAGCAGGAGGTAGGCTCCCGATGCCCCCGTCCTCCCGTCGCCGCCCCGCCCTCGCGGGCGCCCTCTCCCTCCTCCTCGCCGCCGCCGGCTGCGGGGACTCCTCCGAGCCGGGCCCCGCCCCGGCCCCCGGCCCCGGCGCGCCCGCCGCCGCGCGCTCCCACGGCTTCGAGGAGGTCGGCGAGAAGGCGGGCCTCTCCTTCCGCATGGCCTTCATCCCCGGGGAGCAGGGGGAGAACTTCAAGATCAACCTCTACGACCACGGCTGCGGCGTGAGCGTGGCCGACGTCGACGGGGACGGGCGCGACGACCTCTACTTCGCGAACCAGCTCGGCCCGAACGCCCTCTACCGCAACCGCGGGGACGGGACCTTCGAGGAGATCGGGGCGAAGGCCGGCGTCGCCCTGGGCGACCGGATGTGCACCTCCGCCTCCTTCGCGGACTACGACAACGACGGCGACCAGGACCTCTTCGTGGCCTCGACGCGGGGCGGCAACGCGCTCTTCCGCAACGACGGGAAGGGGCGCTTCGAGGACGTCACCGCCGCCGCGGGCGTCGCGCTCGTGGGGCACACGCAGGGGATGACGTTCTTCGACTACGACTCCGACGGCGACCTCGACCTCTACGTCACCAACACCGCGAAGTGGACCTCCGAGCAGAGGGACCCGCAGGGCCGCTACCACATCGGCGCCGAGAACCTCCTCAAGCTCGTGCAGAGCGAGCCGGAGAAGAACGTCCTCTACCGCAACGAGGGGAACGGCACCTTCACCGACGTGACCCGGGAGACGGGCGTGGCCGGGACGGGCTGGGGCGGCGACGTCGCCGCGTTCGACGCGGACCAGGACGGGGACCAGGACCTCTTCGTCACGAACATGTTCGGGATCTCGTTCCTGTTCCGGAACGACAACGGCCGGAGGTTCACCGACGTCACCGAGGAGGCGCTGGGCCGCACCTCCTGGGGAGCGGTGGGCTGCAAGCCGATCGACCTCGACAACGACGGGCTGCTCGACCTGTACGTGGTGGACATGCACTCCGACATGTGGATGCCCGCCGACATGGTCGCCGCGCAGATGGAGGAGGACCGCCGCTACGCGGGGCCCGAGGGCCCCATGGTCGAGCGCAACCTGATGACCCGCCAGCAGGGGGACGACTACCGGCAGCTGGTGTTCCTCGACCCGACGCGCATGCAGAAGGTGGTGTTCGGGAACACGCTCTACCGGAACCTGGGGGGCGGGAAGTTCGAGGACGTCTCGCAGCAGGCGAACGCGGAGACCCTCTGGCCCTGGGGGGTGGCGGCGGCGGACTACGACCTGGACGGCCGGGAGGACGCCTTCCTCCCCGCGGGGATGGGCTACCCGTACTTCCACTGGCCGAACACCCTGCTCATGAACAGGGGGGGCGGCACGTTCCTCAAGCGCGGGTCGCAGGAGGGCATCGAGCCCCGGCCCGGCGGCCCCCACCTGGACGTGAAGTTCAAGGGCCTGCCCGGCATCAAGAGCTCCCGCAGCGCCGCGGTCCTCGACTACGACGGGGACGGGCGCCCCGACATCGCGGTGAACAACTTCAACGAGCGCTGCTACCTCTACCGCAACCTCTTCCCGGAGAGGAGGTGGGTGGGGCTGCGCCTGCGCGGCACGAGGAGCAACCGCGACGCGGTGGGGGCGCTCGCGCGGCTGGAGGCGGGCGGCCTCGTGCAGCTCCGCCAGGTGCACGGCGCGGGCGGCTACCTCGCCCAGAGCACGAAGACGCTCTACTTCGGCCTCGGCGACGCCGGGAAGGTGGATCGCTGCACGATCGCCTGACCGAGCGGGACGAAGCAGGTGCTGGAGGGCCTCGAGCCGGGCCGCGTCCACGAGATCGTGGAGCCGGCGGAGGGATCCAAGTAGAACGGGCGGCATGGCACGGCGCTGGCGCGCCCCCGACGCGGCGGCCCTGGGCGCGCTCGGGCTCGCGATCGCCGCGGCCGCGGCGATCGCGGCCGGCGGGGCGGCCCGGGCGGGGGACGCGGACCTCGCGCGCGGCCTCCCCCTGCTGCCCGGCCTCGGGAGGGCGCTCGACCTCTCCCGCTGCCCCTCGGCCTTCGACCCCCGCGCCGCGGGCCCCTGCGCCCTCCGCCACGGCCCCGTCCCCGGGCTGGAGGCCGCCTGCCCCGACCACGCCCTGCCGCCCCTCCCGGAGGGTCCGTGAGAGGGGCCCTCCTCGGCATCGCCCGGTCCGGGGCCGGGGCCGCCGCCCTCCACCCGCTTAGGAGCGCGGTCACCGTCGCCTGCGTCGCCTCGATCGTCCTCCCCTGGGTCGTGGGCACGGGGATCTCCCGGGGACTGAGGGAGGGGATCGAAGCGGCGGTCGCCGCGGGCCCCGACCTCGTCGTGACGGGGACCAGGTTCGGGCGCCCGGCGCCTCTCCCGGAGGAGGCCGCGGACCTGGTCCGCGCGATCCCCGGCGTCGCCTCCGTCGTCCCCCGGGTCGTGGGGGAGCTCCGCCTCGGCGACCGCGGGGAGAGCGCCGTCGTCGTGGGCGTCCCCGCCTCGGAGGTCCCCGCCACCGTGCGCCTCGTGGAGGGGCGGCTCTTCGCGCCCGGGGCCCCGGGGGAGATCGTGGTCGGGAGCGGGCTCGCCGCGCGCCTCGGGATCCGCGTCGGGGCCGTCCTCCCCCCCTTCTACCGGAACGAGGCGGGGGAGCGGACCTCGACCGTGGTCGGCGTCTTCGAATCCGACGCGCCGCTCCGCCAGGCGCACCTCCTCCTCGCCTCGATCGAGACGGCGCGGACCTTCTTCGCCGAGGGCGGCGCGTCCACGGACCTCCTCGTCCGCTGCCCCGAGGCGTTCCGCGAGCCCGTGGCGCGCCGGATCCGCGCCCTCGAGACGCCGCGCCTGGCCGTCTCGACGCGGGACGACGTGGAGGCGGCGCTGCTGCGGCGCGCCCTCGACCGGGAGACCCTCCTCCAGCTCCCCTTCGTGCTCGCCTTCGCGCTCGGGATCCCGCTCGTCCTCGTCACCTCCGGGGCGGGGCTCGTCGAGCGCCGCAGGGAGGCGGGGCTCCTGCGCGCCGTCGGCTGGAGCGCCGACGCCCTCCTCCTCCGGGCCCTCGTCGAGAGCGCGCTGCTCGCGGTCGCGGGGGCCTCGATCGCGGTGCTCGGGGCGGCGCTCTGGCTCGGCGCCCTGGACGGCGCGGGGATCGCGCCGGTCCTCCTCCCGGGGGCCGACAGGGTCCCCGGCTTCCGCGTCCCCTGGCGGCTGGGGCCGGAGCCCGCGCTCCTCGGCCTCGCGGTGTGCGCCGTGCTCGTCGCCGCGGGGACGCTCCACTCGACGTGGCGGGCGGCCTCCGCGCCCCCCGCGGAGGCGATGCGGTGAGCGCGGAAGAGGGCATGCGCGTGGAGGCGTCCGGAGTCGCGCGGGCGTTCCCCGGGGAGGGCGGCACGGTGGTGCGGGCGGTGGGGGGGGTCTCGCTCGCCGCGGAGCCGGGGGAGATGGTGGCCCTCGCGGGGCGGTCCGGATCGGGGAAGACGACGCTCCTCTGCCTTCTGGGCAGCCTCGACGAGCCCACGGAGGGGCGCGTGCTGTGGGACGGGGCCGACCTCGCGAGGCTCGGCCGAGGGGCCCGCGCGGCGCTCGCCCGGTCCGCGGGCTTCGTGCTCCAGGGGTCGGCGCTGATCCGCCGCATGCCGCTCTGGGAGAACGTCACGCAGGGCCTGGTCCCCCTCGGGGTCCCCTCGGCGGAGCGGCGCGACCGGGCGGAGGCGCTCCTCGGCCGCGTCGGGATCGGGCGGCTCTCCGGGAGGCGGCCGGAGCAGCTGAGCGCGGGGGAGCGGCAGCGGGCGGCGCTGGCGCGGGCGCTCGCGCTGGCGCCGCGGCTGCTCCTGGCGGACGAGCCGACGTCGGACCTCGACCCGGAGTCGGCGGCCGTGGTCCGCGGCGTCCTCGCGGAGGAGGGGGCCGCGGGGCGCACGGTGATCGTCGCCACCCACGACCCCGAGCTCCTCTCGGCGGCCGGGCGCGTCGTCCGCATGGAGGCGGGGCGCGTGGTCTGAGGGGCTTGCCCTAGAATGCGGGGCCATGCGGCTCGCGGCCCTCCTCCTGCCGGTCCTCCTCGCCGCGGCGGCGCCCGAGGACCCCAAGGCGCCCCGCCCCGTGGACGTCCTCATCCAGGAGCTCGGGAACAAGTTCGGGAAGAACCGCGTGGCCGCGGCGCGGGAGCTGGGCCTCCACGGCCCCGCCGCGGCGAAGGCGGTCCCCGAGCTCGTGAAGGCCCTGAAGGACCCCCACATCCCCGTGCGAGCCGAGGCGGCCATCGCGCTGGCCTCGATCGACCCCGCGTGCAGGGAGGGCCTCCCGCTCCTCCTCGGCGTCGCCTGGAAGGAGGAGGGGGACGTCGGCGCGCGGGCGCTCGAGGCGGTTTTCCTCTACCCGATGGACGCGGAGGGCGTGGCCGAGCGGATCCTCGGCGAGGTCGGCGGGAAGACCCACCACGACCGCGCCGCGGCGCGCCTCCGCGAGTGGGGCGCCGGGGTGCTCCCGTTCTTCGAGAAGGCGGTGCGAGAGGACGCGACGTCCCGGGTGAATCGCCTCTGGCCCTTCGTCGCGGAGCGCGGGATCGAGGCCGCCCCACTGTTCCTGCCGCTTCTCGACCACCCCGTGGGCGACCTCCGCACGAAGGCGGCGGACCACCTCGCCCACTGCCTGCAGAAGAAGTACCCGCCGGCGACCGCGCTCGCGCTGGAGGTGATCCAGGAGCCCAAGGCCCCCGCGGCCCGGGTCGAGGAGGCGATCGCGGCCGCTGCGAAGGAGGGGGCCGCGGCCATCCCGGGGCTCGCGGGGACGCTCGTCCACTGCACCGAGCCCCCGGTGCGGATCCGCGCCGCGGCGGCGCTCGAGCGGATCGGCCCCGACGCGCGCGGGGCGGTCCCCGCGCTGCGGGCCGCCGCGGCCGCCTTCCATCCAGCGGTCCGCGACGCCGCCACGGGCGCGATGTGGCGCATCGACCCCGAGGCCGGGAAGGCCCCCTCCCGATCGGCGGTCATGGCGCCCTTCGTGGAGAGGCGCGCCCCCTCGCGCAGGAACTACAAGACCACGGGGCGCACGTACCCGGACTCGGTCGAGGCGGCCCTCGACTGGCTCGCCCGGCACCAGGAACGCTCCGGGGGCTGGAGGGCCGATGCATTCGGGGAGCATTGCCGGAAGAACAAGTGCGACGGACCGGGGATGCTCAGCTTCAACACGGGGCTGAGCGCGCTGGCCCTGCTGGCGTTCCTCGGGGAGGGGGAGACCCACCTCGGCCCGAAGCGCGGGGAGGCCGTCCGGAGGGGGATCGAGTACCTCCTGGACTTTCAGGACAAGGAGGGGTGCGTGGGGCCGCGGACCGTGCCGCACTTCGTCTACAACCACGCCCTCGGGGCGCTGGCGCTGTGCGAGGCCTACGCGATGACCGGGAGCCCCGACCTGAAGGGGCCGGCGCAGAACGCGCTGAACTTCTCCGAGGCCTGCCGGAACCCCTACATGGCCTGGCGCTACGGTGTGCGGCCGCAGGACAACGACACCTCCGTGACGGGCTGGATGATCCTCGCCCCCTGGGTCGGGAAGGAGGCGGGGCTCGAGGTCGCCCCGGAGCTGTTCGAGGGGGCGAAGACCTGGTTCGACAAGGTCACGGAGCCGGAGTACGGGAGGGCGGGGTACACGGCCCGCGGGAACGGGCCCTCCTACTACAAGGATGCAGGAGACCCGAAGCGCTGGCCGGGGGACATGACGGAGGGCGGGACCGCCCAGGCGATCCTCACGCGGATCCTCTGCGGGGCCGACCGGGAGGACGAGTACGTCAAGAAGGGCGCCGACCTCTGCCTGAAGACGCTCCCCGTGTACGACGAGGAGGCGGGGACGATCGACTACTGCTACTGGTTCTTCGGGACGCAGGCCTTGTTCCAGGTGGGGGGCGTGCACTGGCAGAAGTGGCAGGAGGCCGAGGGGAAGGCGATCGTCGACAACCAGCGCCGGGACAAGTCCGACGACCGCTACGGCTCCTGGGACCCCGTGGACCGTTGGAGCTTCGCGGGCGGCAGGGTCTACGCGACCGCCGTCAACGCGCTGACCCTCCAGACGCCGTACCGCTACCCGAGGGCGTGGAAGTAGGCGATGCGCGCCCTCCTTCCGCTCCTGGTCGTCCTCGCGCTCTCCGGCGCCGCGTCCGGGGGGGACGATCCGCCCCCCGCCCCCGCCGAGACCCCGGAGCAGGTGCGCAAGCGCCGCGAGATCGAGCTCGAGAAGATGCGCGACGCGCTGCCGGAATCGGCGCGGCCCGCGCTGGCCCTCCTCGACGAGTTCCGGGACCGCGAGTTCCGCGTCTGGTCCACGCTCCGCGACCGCGTGGCGGACCTGGGCAAGGACGCCGTCCCCGCACTGCGCGTCCACCTCAAGGAGTTCGACTGGGAATCGCGGGCCTTCGCCGCCTCCTGCCTCGCCCGCATCGGCGACCCCGCCACCGCCGCGGACCTCTCCGACGCCTACGCCGCGGACTCCTTCGTCGAGGCCCGCCGCCAGATGGTCCTCGCGCTCGCGGAGCTGCGGGCCCCCTCCTCGGCGCCGACCTTCGTGACGGCCGCGGCGGAGGAGGACCCCGGCGTGCGGCTCGCCGCCGTGCGAGGGCTCGGGCGCATCCGGGACGGGACGCTGCTGGAGGAGCTGCGCAAGCGCACGGAGGACCCGGAGCTGGACATCCGCTACGAGGCCCGGGGCGCGCTGGCCGCGATGGGGGACGAGAAGGTCCTCGAGGCGCTCCACGGGGAGGCGCAGGCCCTCGTGGACGACCGGGAGGCGCGGCGGAAGAACTCCGAGCCCCTGGAGGACAACGGGGTCCGCTACGCGCAGTACCTGCTGGGGCTGGCGATGGCCCGCGCGAAGACGAAGGCGTTCGACCGGATCCTCGTGGATGCGGTGCTCGCGGAGAAGCCCTGGGACAACAAGGACTTCTTCCGGATGGGGGCGGCGGAGGGCCTCGCCGGCCGCGGCGACCGGTACGAGCCCGTGCACCCGGCGATCCTCCAGGGCATCGGGCACCGCGACGACAGGGTGCGCGTCGCCTGCTCCTACGCCGCGGGGTTCGCGAGGGACCCCGCCCTCCTGCCCCGGCTGAAGGCGGCGCTCCAGGACAGCCAGCTCGACGTCCGGCACAACGCCGTCGTCGCCCTCGGGCGGTTCGGGGGGCCGGAGGCGGCGGCGCTGCTGAAGGGCGCGCTGGCCGACCGCGCGGGGGAGGTGCGCATCGGGGCCGTGCGCGCCCTCGACGACATCGAGGGGCAGGAGGCCGTGGACGCGCTCCTCCAGGCGATCCGCGACTCCAAGTACATGATCCGCGTGCAGGCCGCGCGGGCGCTCGCGAAC
>Ga0075428_100007346_pt1 | contig 12210 bp, 9 predicted proteins | sample RhiMetdeltSRZDD2_FD_75291 | JGI IMG/M metagenome (GOLD analysis project Ga0075428, IMG submission 75291) | Populus rhizosphere microbial communities from Tennessee, USA - Rhizosphere MetaG P. deltoides SRZDD2 | ecosystem: Host-associated > Plants > Roots > Rhizosphere > Soil | place: USA...
GCCCGTCGTTCCGGTCTTCTGGCTCCAGACGGAAGACCACGACGCCGCCGAGATCGCCGTCTGCCACGTCGCGTGCCGGAGCGGCGACACGCTGACCCTCTCGATCGACGTCCCCGACAACGGCGTCTCGGTGGCGCATCGCGCCCTGCCCGGCGCGATCACGGATCGGCTCGCGACGCTCGGTGAAGAGATCTCGCACCTGCACCACGGCAAGGCGCATCTGCATTGTCTCGAGCGTCACTACCGTCCCGGGGCCGGGTGGGCCGAAGCGTTCGCGGGAGTGCTCGCGGAGCTCTTCGCCGAGGAGGGGCTCGTCCTCATCGATCCGCGGGACCCGGCGCTCGCTCCCCTGGCCGTACCGGTGCATCGCCGGGCACTGACCGAGGCGCGGTCGATCGCGCGCGCGCTCGCCGAGCGCGCCGCCGCGCTCGAGTCGTCGGGTTGGGGTGCGACCGTGCACGTGCGCGACGACGCGCCCCTGTCGTTCTTTCACCCCGAGGGCCCCGATCGGCGCCGCTGCCGCCTCACGGCGGCGGAGGGCGGCTTCGCCGAGGTGGGAACGGAGCGGAGACACACGCTTCCGGAGCTCCTTGCGGTGCTCGACCGGAGTCCTGCGTCGTTCAGCACCAGCGCCCTCTTGCGCCCGATCCTGCAGGACACGTGGCTCCCGACGGCAGCGTATGTCGGAGGGCCGGCGGAGGTCGCCTACTTCGCGCAGCTCGCGCCTCTGTACGACGCGTTCGAGCTGCCGATGCCGATCGTCGTTCCGCGAGCGCACCTTCGGGTGGTGGACGAGCCGGCGCGCCGGATTCTCGCGCGTCGCGGGCTCACTCCGGCCTCGGTTTGCCGGCCGCAGGACGAGGTGCTGCGCTCGGTGCGAGAGCCGGTGGCGGGCGAGCCCGACGGTGCCGAGCTCGCCCGGCGCCTCGTCGACGGCGTCGAGCGCGTGCTGGTTGAGCTCGCTCCCGCGATCCACGAGGCCGGCGAGCGCGCCGTGCGCTCGCTCGAGAAGACCCGCGGCACGCTGGCACGCTCGGCGGAGAAGCTCGGCCACGGATACGACGACGCGCGTCTCCACCGCGACCAGGAGCTCGTCGACGATGTGACGCGTCTTCAGGCCAAGCTCTTTCCGGGCGGCGTTCCGCAGGAGCGTTTCTTCGGGCTCCCGTCGTTCGCGGGCCGGTACGGCCAGCGAGCCTTCGTCGAGCGCGTGCTCGCGGCGGCGACCCCGCTGGAGAGCGGCGTCCGGGACCTCGAGCCATGACCTACGGTCTCGATGTGCTCGCATTCGGCGCGCATCCCGACGACGTCGAGCTGTTCTGCGGCGGAGTCCTCGTCACGCTCGCCGACCTCGGCTACCGGACGGGGATCGTGGACCTGACCCGCGGGGAGCTGGCAACCCAGGGCACGCCCGAAGGGCGCGCGCTCGAGGCGGCGGAGGCGGCGAAGGTCCTGGGTCTTGCGCTCCGCGAGAACCTCGGTCTTCCGGACGGCTTCCTCGATGCCTCTCCCGATTCCCCCCATCTTCCCGTCGCCGTCGAAGCGCTGCGCCGGCATCGTCCCGAGCTCGTGCTCCTGCCGTGGATCCAGGAGCGCCATCCCGACCACGTCGCGGCGGGCGAGCTGTTGACCCGCGCGCTGTTCTTCGCGGGGCTGCGGAAGTTCGTGTCGGGGTCGGCACCGGCGCCGTTTTCGCCGCGCCAGGCGCTGTACTACGAGATGCGTCATCGCATGCCACCGAGCTTCGTCGTGGACACGTCGAAGGCGTGGGAGCGCAAGGCCCGCGCGATCGCCTGCCACGCGAGCCAGGTGAAGCGCGGGGAGCAGGACCCGCCGACGCTGATCGGATCGCCCTTGGCGATCGAGGCGATCGAGGCCCGCGACCGGTATCGCGGAAGCCTGATCGGCGTCCGTCACGGCGAGGCGCTCCGAACGATGCAGACGCCGGGCCTCGTCGACCCGCTCGCGCACTTCCGATCCAACCCCTTCGTGCTTCCCCACGCCTTCGAGCCTCGGCGTTGAGCGCACCGCTCTCCATCGGCATCGTGTGCTTTCCCAGCCTGGGGGGAAGCGGCATCGTGGCGACCGATCTGGCCGTGGGCCTGTCGCTTCGCGGGCACCGCGTCCACGTCATCGCGAGCGCTCCGCCCAGCCGGACCCTCCCCACCTGTGAGCGGCTCTTCCTTCACGAGGTGCCGGTGCCGAGCCACCCGGCGCTGGCCGATCCGCCGTACGCGATCGCGTTGGCCTCGAGCCTGGTCGAGATCGCCGGCGATCGCGGGCTCGACGTCGTGCACGTCCATTACGCCGTCCCCCACGCCGCCAGCGCGTATCTGGCGCGCCGCGTCCTCGGCGGTGCCGCGCCTCGCATCGTCACGACGCTGCACGGCACTGACGTCACCCAGATCGGGAGCGACCCCAGCTACCGCGCGATCACCCGCTTCACGGTCGGGCGGTCGGACGGCATCACCGTCCCGTCGGAGTACCTGAAGGTGGAGGCCTACCGCAGGCTCGGGCTTTCGACCGACCTTCCGATCGACGTCATTCCCAACTTCGTCGACACCCGCCACTTCACTCCGGTGGAGCACCGCGACCGCCGGCGCTTCGATGCGCTCTTCGACTCCGCGGGCGGGGACCCCGACGACCACGGCGCCCCCGTGCTCTTCCACGTCTCGAGCTTCCGCCCGATCAAGCGCGTCTCCGACCTGGTCGACGTGCTGGCCGCGGTGCGCCGCCACACGAAGGCCCGCTTGATGCTGGTCGGCGACGGACCGGAGCGCGCTCGCTTCATGTCTCGGGCCCGCGAGGCCGGCGTGGCCCGCAGCATCTGCCTCGTGGGAACGCATGCCGAGTTCGTGGACTACCTCCGGCATGCGGACCTGTTCCTGCTGCCGAGCGAGAGTGAGAGCTTCGGCGTCGCCGCGCTCGAGGCGTTGAGCTGCGGCGTGCCGGTCGCCGCTTACCGCGTCGGCGGGCTCCCCGAGGTGGTGACGTCCGAGGTCGGACGGCTGGTCGAGCCGCGAGACGTCGACGCGCTCGCCGCGGCTGCTCTCGAGATTCTGTCGAACCACGGGCTCCGTGAGACCTTGAGCCGGGCCGCCCGCGCCCACGTCACGGCCCGCTTCGAGCGTGACGGGGCGATGGCCCGCTACGAAGAACACTACCGCCGCGTGCTGACCGCGGCTCCCCGGGAGGATCCGTGAGAGGCATCGGTGTGAGCATGGTCGTGGTGGGACTCGTCCTGGCCGGTCTCCGCGGGGCCAAGGCGGTGGAGGCTCCGATGGATGCTGGACATCTCGCGCACGCGGTGGACCGGCTCGGCGTGACCGGCCGCGTGCTCTACATCGCGGCCCACCCCGACGACGAGAACACACGTCTCCTGGCCTACCTCGCGAACGCGCGGCACCTCACGGTGGCCTACCTCTCGATGACGCGCGGCGGCGGCGGGCAGAACCTCGTCGGGCGCGAGCAGGCCGAGCTGCTCGACGTGATTCGGACCGAGGAGCTCTTGGCCGCGCGCCGCATCGACGGTGCCGAGCAGCGGTTCACCCGGATGCGCGACTTCGGCTACTCGAAGAGCGCCGCGGAAACGCTCGAAACCTGGGGCCACGACGAGGCCCTGGCCGACGTCGTCTGGGTCATCCGCACCTTCCAGCCCGACGTCGTCATCGCACGGTTCGACGAGAATCCCCCGAACCACGGGCACCACACCGCCTCCGCGATCCTCGCCCGCGAAGCGTTCGAGGCCGCCGCCGACCGAGTGCGATTTCCGGAGCAGCTCGCGCTCGGCGCGACGACCTGGCAGGCGACGCGCCTCGTCCGCAACGTCTCGAGCTTCCGCGACGAGCCCCCGCCCGAAGGGGCCTTGGCGCTGGACGTCAATGTCTACGATGCCCGCCTCGGGCTCTCGTACGGGGAGCTGGCGGCGCTCTCGCGCAGCCAGCACCAGAGCCAGGGATTCGGTGTGCCGGGCGAACGCGGGAAGGTCGTCGAGCGCTTCTTGACACTCGCCGGCCCGGCGCCGAAGGACGACCTGCTCGACGGCGTCCGGCTGGATTGGGAGCGTTTCGGGCCGGCGGGTGCAACGGCCGATCGGGCGATCGGCGAGGTCCGCGCTCGGCTGAGCCGCGACGATCCCGAGCGCGCGTTGCCCGCGCTGCTCGCCTTCCAGGACGCCCTCGGCAAGCTTCCGTCCTCGCCACGCGTCCGGGACGCCGTCGACTCGCTTCAGCGCACGGCTGCCGCCATGACCGGGCTCTTCGTGCGCGCGCTCGCGCCGCGCCCGGGGGTCGTCCCCGGAGAAACGATCGAGCTGTCGGTCGAGGTCGTCCTGCGCCGCCCGTCCGACGTGAGGCTCACGAGCTTGGCGTTTCCCGATCGCTCGACCTCGACGTCGGACGCGACGCTCGTCCCGAGGGAGAAGCAGACGATCAAGCGCGAGATCGTCGTCCCGGCCGATGCCCTGCCGTCGATCCCCTACTGGCTGGTCGAGCCGGGCACGGCGGGGCATCAAGTCGTCGGGGACGCGAAGCAGATCGGTGATCCCCGCGGCCGGGCGCCGCTCGTCGTCTCCGCGACGTTTGAATCGTCGGGTCATCGATTCCGCATCGATGCTCCGGTCCAATACCAATGGACCGATCCCGTGCGCGGCGAGCGCCTTCGCGAAACCCTCGTCGTCCCGCCCGCAACCGTCACGCCCACCCGCGAGGCGGCGATGGCGGTGAACGGCAAGCCGGCACCGGTCGTGCTGCGGCTTCGCGCGGGGAAGGACGGCGTGAAGGGCGAGGTAGCGCTCTCGGTTCCCGCGGGATGGAAGGTCGACCAGGCCGCGATCGCGTTCCAACTTGCGAAGGCGGGTGACGAGGCCACGGTTCGCTTCGCGGTCACCCCGCCGGCCAAGGCCGCGGCGGCCATCCTGACGCCCTCGGTCGGAATCGAAGGCAAGGCGTGGAGCGTCTCCGAGCACCTCATCGACTACCCGCACATCCCGGTGCAGACCGTGCTGCAACCCGCGCGCGTCCGCGTGGTGCCGTTGCAGACGGCGGTTCCTGAGGGCCTCATCGGCTACGTCGAAGGGTCCGGAGACACGGTCGCGGACGATCTCGCCCACCTCGGCGTGCGGATCGAGCCGCTCAGCGACGAGGCGCTGCGCAGCGCCGATCTCTCACAGTTCCGAGCCATCGTCGTCGGCATTCGCGCGTACAACACGCGCGACGTTCTGCGCAGCCAGCACGAGCGCCTCATGCGCTACGTCGAAGCGGGCGGCACCGTCGTCGTGCAGTACAACACGCAGAGCCGCCTGGGGCCGCTCGAGGGACAGATCGGCCCGTACGCCTTGGAGCTCGGGCGCGGCCGCGTCACCGACGAGCGCGCCCCGATGACCGCGCTCGTTCCCGGCCACGACATCCTGACGAAGCCGAATCGGATCGAGCCGGCGGACTTCGACGGCTGGGTCCAGGAGCGAGGGCTCTACTTCGCGCAGACGTGGGATCCCCGCTACGTGCCGATCTTCGCCGCGGCCGACGCCGGCGAAGAGCCGCTTCAGGGAGGATTGCTGTTCGCATCCCACGGGAAGGGCCGGTACGTCTACACCGGCCTTGCCTTCTTCCGGCAGCTCCCCGCAGGCAACCCCGGCGCTTATCGCCTCTTCATCAATCTGCTCGGACCCGGCCGGTGACGACGCCGGGGCACGAGCCGGACGAGCCGCCTCCGGTGCTGGGGACCTGGCGCAAACTCTACGGCCTGGTCCTCCTGGTGCTCGCCGTCCTGATCGCGCTGTTCTACGCCCTGACCCGGTGGGCGTCGTGAGCGCTCTCGACTGGGCGGTCCTCCTCGGCACCATCGCGTTCATCGTGATCTACGGCGCCTGGAAGACGCGCGGTGCGACCGACATGGCGGCCTACTTCCGGGGGGACTACAGCCTGAGGTGGCCGACGATCGGCCTTTCGATCATGGCGACCCAGGCGAGCGCGATCACCTTTCTCTCGACGCCGGGCCAGGCGTTCGAAGACGGCATGCGCTTCGTGCAGTTCTACTTCGGGCTGCCGCTCGCGATGATCGTCATCGCGGCGGTGTTCGTGCCGATCTACCACCGCCTCAAGGTCTACACCGCGTACGAATACCTGGAGCACCGCTTCGACGTCCGTGTGCGCTACCTCGGCGCCTTCCTGTTCCTGTTGCAGCGGGGGCTGGCCGCGGGGATCACGATCTACGCCCCCGCGATCATCCTCAGCACGATCCTCGGCTGGCCGCTTCACCTGACGAACCTCGCCCTGGGCGGTCTCGTCGTCGTCTACACGGTGATCGGCGGGACGAAGGCGGTGAGCGAGACTCAGAAGCAGCAGATGATCGTGATGCTCGCGGGTCTGGCGATCGCGCTGGGCCTGATCCTCTGGCGGCTGCCCGAATCGGTGACGACGGTCGGGGCGGTCCGCCTGGCCGGAGCGCTCGGGCGGATGAACGCCGTCAGCTTCGACCTCGACTTCCACAGCCGCTACAACTTCTGGTCCGGGATCACCGGCGGATTCTTCCTCGCGCTCGCCTACTTCGGCACCGACCAGTCGCAAGTGGGGCGCTACCTGTCGGGGCGCTCGGTCGCGGAGAGCCGCCTCGGCCTCCTCTTCAACGGCCTGTTCAAGGTCCCGATGCAGTTCGTGATCCTCTTCATCGGCGTGATGGTCTTCGTCTTCTACCTCTTCGTGAAGCCGCCGGTCTTCTTCAATACCGCGGCGTGGGACCGGGTGGCCGCGGGCCCGTTCGCCGTGGAGCACGGGTCGCTCGAGCGCCGGTTCGACGACGCCTTCGAGGCGCAGCGCGCCGCGGCCGAAGCGTTCGTCGCGGCGGCTCCCGAGGCACGCGGCACCGCACGCGCCGAGCTGCGCGCGGCCGCCTCACGCACCTCGGCGATACGCGCGGAAGCGAAGGCCCTGGTGAAGCGCGCGACGCCCACCGCGGAGACGCAAGACGCCGACTACGTCTTCCTGGGCTTTGTCTTGCGCTACGTTCCTCGCGGCCTCGTCGGGCTCCTGATTGCGGTGATCCTCTGCGCCTCGATGAGCTCGACCTCGAGCGAGCTTGCTGCCTTGGGTTCGACCACGACCGTCGACTTCTTCCGAAGGTTGAGGCCCCGGGCATCGACGCCGCGCCAGGACCTCGTCGCATCGAAGCTGTTCACCGCCGCCTGGGGGGTCGCCGCCGTGAGCTTCGCGAGCTTCGCCGCGTTGCTCGACAATCTCATCGAGGCGGTCAACATCCTCGGGTCGGTCTTCTACGGCACCATCCTCGGGCTGTTCATCGTCGGGTTCTTCCTCAAACGCGTCACCGCACTCCCGGTGCTGATCGCCGCCTTCGTCGCGCAGGCCACGGTCATCACCGTGTTTCTGAAAACCGACGTCGGCTTCCTCTGGTACAACCTCATCGGCTGCAGCATCGTCGTCGTGCTTTCCAGCCTGCTGCAGTGGTTCCGGCCGGCGGTGCGCTAGACTTCGAGCATCCAAGGAGACCCACCATGCTGCACCGCACGCGCATTCGCCTCGCGCTCGCTCCGATCGCTCTCGCGGTCGCCTTGACCCCCTGCTGCGTCGCACTCGCCCACGAAGAGCCTGCACCCTCGGGAAGCGCCGGGGTCAAAGGCGAGATCCTGATGTGGATTCAGGATGCGAACGAGAAGCTCGTCGCACTCGCCGAAGCCATGCCCGAAAGCGCCTACGCGTGGACCCCGGAGAAGGGCGTCCGCACGGTGGGCGAGGTCTTCATGCACGTGGCCGCGGCGAACTACGGAATTCCAAGTCTCGTCGGTGTGAAGCCTCCCGAAGGGTTCAAGTTTCAAACCTACGAGGCCTCACTGACCAAGAAGTCGGACATCGTCAAGGCCCTGAAGGATTCGTTTGCGCACGCCGAAGCCGCCCTGAAGGCGGCCTCCGACGCCGACCTCGACAAGCCGGCGGAGTTTTTCGGCATGAAGACCACCGTGCGAGGCGCCTATCTCCTGCTGCTCTCTCACGGGCACGAGCATCTGGGCCAGTCGATCGCCTACGCGCGGTCGAACAAGGTCACACCGCCATGGAGCGCGAAAGAGCAGGCCGACGCGCCGAAGGCGAAGTAGCCATGAGAACCGGCATGGGCGTTGCGCTGATCGCCATCGCCGTCGGCACGCTGTCGACGTCCCCCGCCGCGGCGGCAGACGACGCGCAGACGGGGTGGCGCGGCCGCTTCTGGGTCGGCACGGTCGGCCGGTACGTTCTCAGCGACAACGACCCCTACCAGCAATCGCCGTTCGGCACCGTGGAAACCCAGGTGGACGGATCGGCGCTCGGATTCGGCGGCGACGTCGAGTACAAGTTCAAGCGATGGCTCGGAGTCGATGCCGCACTGGCCTACACCAGCCTTCCCGTCGAGTTCCAGAGTTCGGTCGACCCGGGCGTGACGCAGAGCGCCGACTTCACGGTGGTCCCGCTGTTCGTCTCGCTGAACTTCCACGTGGTGAACTCGGAGAAGGTGGACTTCTGGCTGGGGCCGCAGATTGCGTATCTCTACTATCCGGACAGCCTCTCGTTCGACGTGGCCGGGGCCGGCACCTTCGACTACGACTCGTCGAGCACGTTCTCGCCGTTCGGGTTCGCGATCGGCACCGACATCTTCTTCAATTCCACGTGGGCGGTGAACATCGCCGTACGCTTCCAGAACGGCGACGGCGATTCCAACGGTCACCTGACGATCGATCCCACCTTCGTGACCGTGGGGATGACCGCGAAGTTCTGAGCTCAGCTCGCCGAAGCGAGAATGCGGCGGACGTTCTCCTCGGCGAAGAACTCCGCAGGCGACATCGTCCCGCCGTTGACGCGGGCGAAGCCGTCCATCGCCTCCTGATTGCCGTGCATCGCGTGCAAGAGTTGCCGGAGGTCCGGGGGCGGCGGCTCGAGAGTCGCCAGCTGGGTCGTGAACTCGTACATCGGGATGACGTGGGCATCACGCTTCGCTTGATACGCCCCCATCGCGTCGACGAACGGACGGCCTTCGCGGAACACGCCGTCGATCGCGTCGACGCACAGCTCCGCGTCTCGAAACGCGTCGCTGATCCCTTGAGCGGTGATGAAGTCCTTGTTGTACCCGGCATCGCCGACCAGGACCCAGCCCGGGCCGAACGGCTTCCGAAAGTAGTTCGGAACCGCCGTCCCGACGAAGCGCTCTTCCCGCTTGGCCGCGCGGACGCGCTCGGCGAACTCCGGCGCCTGCTCCAGCGACTTCAGGTAGTTCCCCTCGATGTCCGTCTTGTTCGCCTCGAATTCCGCGAACGGCCAACCGACGACCAGAAGGGTCAGGTCGTCGTTCGTCGGCCATGCCGCCCAGCCGCGTGCCCGCCGGATGTAGTTCTCGAACCGGCCGTCGACCGGCAGGTCGCGCCAGTACGTGTAGTAGCCGCAGAGAAGCTGTGGCTTCTCGCGGTACGCTTCCGGCTGGACGGCCTTCGCGACGAACGAATGCAGCCCGTCCGCCCCGATCACGATGCGGGCCCGCTCCGAAACCGGCTGTCCGCCCTTCTCGCGGCCGCGGATTCCGGTGACGACGCCATCGTCGTACACGAGCTCCGTGACGGTGAACTCCTCGCGGACTTCGGCCCCCGCCTCGGCCGCGGCGTCCACCAGCAGCTTGTCGAGCACGGTGCGTCGCGGGGCGTATCCGACCCGAGAGTCCGAGACGGCGGGAGATCCGGAGAGCGTAAACGGGCCAAAGTCGAAGACGTACGTGTGGACCGGAGGGCAGCGCGTCGCCGCCACGCGATCGAGGAGGCCCCAGCGCGCTAGCGCCGCCACCCCCGGCGGGTGGATCAGGTGGGTCGAGATCGTGTCGCTCGGAAAGCGGGCCTTGTCGACGAGCAAGACACGGTAGCCTTTGCGGGCGAGCAGCATCGCCATCGGCGATCCGGCACACCGCGCGCCCACCACGATGGCGTCGTAGATGGTTGGGCTCATCTCCGCCTCCTCGGATGCTGCAGAACAGCCTACACCTCCACGTTGGCGAGGGGCCAGCCGGTCCGAGCTTTCAGTTCTGAAATTGCGCGAACCGGGGCGGTGGGGTTAGCCTCCCATCGGCGGAGGCTCTCATGAAGCGATACATCATGGCTGCAGGCATCGTCGTGGCGCTCGGCACCATGACCGCGACGGCCGGTGGGTCGGCGCTGGGTGATCTCGGCAAGGTCGGCACGGTGGATTTTCCGACATCGTGCAGCGCTGCCGCGCAACCGGAGTTCCTGCGCGGGGTCGCCCTTCTGCATTCCTTCTTCTACGAAGAAGCACGTCGGGTCTTCACGGTTGCCGCGACGAAGGATCCGGGATGCGCGATGGCCTACTGGGGCGTCGCGATGACCTGGTACCACCCGATCTGGGCGCCGCCGTCGGCAGACGACCTCAAGGCGGGGGTCGCGGCGGTGGAGAAGGCCGAGTCGATCGCGAAGGTCACGCCGCGCGAGCGGGACTACATCGCCGCGATCGCGGCGTTCTACCGGGCGGCGAAGGAGAACGCTTCGGGCCCGGTCGGCATGAGCTGCCACGGGCCGACCGATTACGTGTCGCGGCGCGCGTCGTTCACGCAGGCGATGGAGAAACTGCACGCGCGGTATCCGGACGATGTCGAGGCGGCCGCGTTCTACGCCCTGTCGCTCATCAAGTCGAGCCCGACGCCGGCGGAGATTCCGACGCAGCTCGAGGCGGCCGCGATCCTGGAGCCGCTCTTCAAGGCGTATCCCAACCATCCGGGGGCGGTGCACTACCTGATCCACGCGTACGACTACCCGACGCTGGCGAAGAAGGGCCTCACCGCGGCCGATCACTACGCGAGCATCGCGCCGTGGGTGCCGCACGCTCTCCACATGCCGTCTCATATCTACACGCGGCTCGGGATGTGGCCGAAGTCCATCGCCGCGAACGTCGGATCGGCCGAGGCCGCGCGAGCGTACGAAGCCAAGTACCACCCCGGCGCGGCGAACACGCAGGAGTTGCACGCGCTCGACTATCTGGCCTACGGCTATCTCCAGACGGCGCAGGATACGAAGGCGCGTGAGGTCGCGGCGCATCTGGCGACGATCAAGAAGACGATTCCCGAGGTGGATTTCGCGGCGGCCTACGCGGGCGGCGCCATCCCCGCACGCTTGGCGCTCGAGCGCCAGGCCTGGGCGGAAGCGGTTGCGTTACCCCCCGCGAACCCGCGATTCGTCGAGAAGTTCCCGTTCGACGCAGCGCACGTCGAGTACGCTCGCGCGCTCGGATGCGTTCGGACGAAGGACCTCGAGGGCGCACGCAAGGCATCGGCGCGGATCCAGCAGCTTCATGACGCGAGCACCGATCCGGGATACGCGTACTTCCGCCGCCAGCTCGAGCTGCAGCAGCTCGCGGTGAAAGGATGGATCGCGTGGGCCGAGGGGAGTCCCGACGAGGCGATCGCGCTCCTTCGCTACGCCGCCGACGAGGAGGACATGCTGGGCAAGCACCCCGTGAGCCCCGGCTCGATCCTGCCCGTGCGGGAGCTGCTCGGCGATCTCTACCTCGAGCTGAACCGGCCGGGCGATGCGCTCGCCGCGTTTGAGCAATCGCTCACGCTCAACCCCGAGCGCTACCGCGCGATCGCGGGGGCGGCCCTGGCGGCCGAGCGGGCGGCGAAGACCCAGACCGCGCGTGAGTACTACACGAAGCTCCTCGATCTCGCGAAGCCCGGCGACGGAACGCGGCCGGAGATCGCGCAAGCGCGTGCGTTTCTGGCGAGTGCGGGGGGAGCCGTGGCGACGCGCTAGCTTGCACGCCACCGCCCCTCGCTCGATCGCGCGTACCTGATCCGTCCGCCAGTATTATCGACTTGCAATAATCGACTTGACGATATTCGATATCTACCATATCGTTAATCGATATTGGAGGTCGTGATCATGTCCAAGCCTGTTTCGCCCTCAGCCGCGCTGCCGATCGCGCACGTCGTGCTGCGGGTCCTCATCGTCCTGAACTGGCTCGGCGGAGCCGCGATCCTGGCTCTGCTGGTGGCCGTGCCCAACAAGCAATGGATCATGAGCGCGTTCGAGCTTTCTCCTTCGCCGGACGCGGATCGGCTGATCATGGGACTGCGCGCGGTCGCCGTGCTCGGCCTCGCCGCGATACCGTTGAACTACGTCGTCCTGAAACGGCTGCTCGCGATCGTCGAGACGGTCCGCGCGGGCGATCCGTTCGT
>Ga0075428_100007348_pt1 | contig 12210 bp, 9 predicted proteins | sample RhiMetdeltSRZDD2_FD_75291 | JGI IMG/M metagenome (GOLD analysis project Ga0075428, IMG submission 75291) | Populus rhizosphere microbial communities from Tennessee, USA - Rhizosphere MetaG P. deltoides SRZDD2 | ecosystem: Host-associated > Plants > Roots > Rhizosphere > Soil | place: USA...
AGGCGTTCTCCATCGGCGTCCGGCCCGTCCAGAGCGCCAACCTGACCATCGAGGACTGCCTCTTCCGGTTCGCCGTCGACCCGCGGGTGCCGACGGTAGCGATCGGCGTCTACGGGGGCGCCGAGCTGTGGCACCTGCGTCTGGTCCGCAACCGCTTCTTGTACGAAGGAGAGCGCGACGGGTCGGAGCGCGGTCCGCATGTGCTCGTGGGGTTCGGGCTGTGGCCGCAGGCGGCGCGGAAGACGGACGGGACGGCCGCGAGCGGAGCGCTGGGCATGCCCCTGCTGAGCGACGCGGAGCTTGCCCACAACGAGTTCTCAGGGCTGGACTACGCGGTCTGGGTGCGCGCCGTGCTCGGGCGCGTTCGGTGCGAGAACAACGTCGTATCCCGGTGCGGCAACGGGTTCCAATTCGCAGGCCCCGACGTGTCGTCCATCGGGGAGCTCGTCCGCCAGTCCTTTCGAACCACCTTCCGCGACACCGCCGAACGGGACCTCCATCGCGCCCTCATTTCCGCGGCCCAGCCGGAGGTCGTCCGCCGCATGGAGGAAGCGGGTCGCGCGCTGCCCTTGCCGGCGGGGATCGAGATACACAAGGCCTTCGCGGCGGCACCCTTGGATCAGATCCGGACCAAGGCGGTGCGCGCGGAAGCGAAGACGTTGCTGGACCGGCTCCGCGCCGACTTGCGCAGTGGAAGCGGAGGCCCGGCCGCCCCTCCGGCGGGCGCGCCGCCGGAAGCCGTCGATGACGAAGGTGAGATGGACCGGCGGGAGCTCGCGAGCCTTCTCAACAGCTTCCGTCTGGCCGCCGCCGTCTTCGACGGGGCGCCTCGACTGACGCCCCACCTCCACTTCAGCCATAACGAGGTCTTGCTCGAATCTGCGGCGCGGACCGAGCGCGCCCTCGAGGCGAGGTCGGGTATCGCGGTGCTGCTGGCCCCCGACGACGGCGGCAGCGTGATGCTGATGGGAAACCGGATCGACGGCCGGGACGTCTGGGTCCTCGCCTCGCTGATCCTGCCCGCCTACTGCGTGGTGAGCGGCAACCTCATCACCAACGAGACGACGGACGATCGAACCTTCAGCCTCGTCGTCCACGGGGCGGACAAGGCGCTCCTTTCCGTGATGGGCAACGCCTTGCGCGGGCGCATGCAGGTCCTGCCCGAACGGAGCACCACGGCCGCGCCCACGACCTGGCGTTTCCTCAACGAGAACAGATGAGGAGGATGTCCGCAGAGATATCACGCCATCCGTCCCCGGACGTCTCCGCGCGCGTCGGCCACCGCGCGCGCCCGCACCCGCCTTTGGCTTCGCCGCGTCTGCGCCTGCCCTCGGGCAACCAGTCACGGCTGCGGGCGCTGGCGCCCGCCTCTGCTCAGCCCAAGCTCGCGGTCTCCGAGCCGGGCGACCCCTTCGAGCGCGAGGCCGACCGCGTCGCCGACGCGGTCGTGGCCACGGCCCAACGCTCGTGCGAGGGTGGCTGCGAACGAGAGGAGCGCGGCGCCTGCGCGGAGTGCGCTCAACGCAAGGCCGAAAGTGCGCCTCCCAGCCCGGCGGCCAACCCCCCGGCTCGACCGCGTGCGGGCGGCGGCCACCCCCTCCGCGCCGGCATCCGTTCGTTCATGGAACAACGCATGGGCCATTCGTTCGAGAGGGTGCGACTCCACACGGACGGGAGCGCGGCCGGTCTGGCCCGCAGCCTGAGGGCCCGCGCCTTCACGATCGGATCCGACGTCTACTTCGGAGAGGGACGCTACGACCCCGACAGCGTGAACGGCCGCCGGCTGCTCGCTCACGAGCTGACCCACGTCGTCCAGCAGGGCGAAGCGGGTGGCGCAGGACCCATCGCCCAACGGACGGTGTTTCGTCAGGCGGAGCCCGACACCGAGACCGGTGCCGACGAGGGGTCAGCCGCCGAAGGTGAGACCGAGGAGGCGGCGGAGGCGGAAGAGAGCGACGACAACCCCGAGTTCGACATCTCGGACGGCAACACGGCGCTCGGTCCCTCCACCCCCACGGAATCAGGGGAACAGGAAGAGGAGGGCGCGTCGGAGTCCGAGACCCCGTCCGAGGACGTCGAAAGCGGGACGGACGAGGGCGACTCGGAACCCATCGAGATGAAGGGACCCGGGGACAAGGGCAAGGGAAAAGGGAAGGGCAAGGGCAAGGGGGACAAGGACACGCCCAAACCCAAGCCGAAGCCGAAACCGAAGCCGATCATCACGAAGATCGACGTCGATCTGGCCAAGCAGAAGCTGCACATCACGTCCAACGACGGGAGCCTGGACGGGGACGTCACCATCTCCAGTGGACACGGGTGTCCCAACACCAGCGACGACCCGTGCAAGACGGGAGACGAGCTGTACTGCACTCCCAACGTCAAGGACGTTGCCCCCGGCCGCCTGGAGGGCGAGGGATTCACCAACAAGGACGGCGACGGCATGGCCTGGTATGTCGGCGTTGACGATACAAGGGGGATCGGCATCCACAACAGTCAGACCGCCAACGGCACACCGCTCTCGCACGGATGTGTGCGCGTCGGCGACGGGGAGCCGGGCAAGGCCATCGCGAAGAAGATCAACACGCACGTCAACAAGGACACCAAGATCACGATCACCGGCAAGGCGCCGACCAAGGCGTGGAAGAGAGCGAAGGACAAGATGAAGTCGTACAAGGACTGCCCTCTGCCGCCCGAGCCCAAGCCCAAACCGAAACCGGCGGCCCCCAAGAAGAAGAAGTAGGAAACGGCCGCGGCCAAGCGGCTCAGGGCTTGGACTTGCCCTTGGTCTTCTTCTTTTTCTTGCAGTCCCAGCAGAACTTGTTGCTTTGACGCGCCCAGGTGCCGCCGACGCTCACGGAGGTCACGTTGACCCTCACGTTGTCGTGGATGATGCGCGAGGGCGGCACGGCCGGGTTTCCCCGATCCAGCCGAACGCAGCCGTGAGAGGCGGGGTAGGCGGGCACGGGATCGTAATGATGGAACGCCACCCCCCGGCCATTGAAATACGTGACGTTCTTTGCCGAGGGGTACTTCTTGAGCTTGCAGCCGAGGTTGCTCACCGTGTGCGAGCCCTTGGGTGTGCAGTGAGAGCCCCCGAGCTTGCTGGTCGCCGTGTCGTTGCAGTTCTTGCCGCAGCATCCCGCCCCGGGCGAGCTCTTGAAGGGGCCCTTGGGCTGAGCGCCCGCGGACGGCCCGGCCCAGGTCAGGGTGACTTCGTGGTCGGGGCTGGCCAGATCGACCTTGATGGCCTTGATGAAGGTAGCGGGGAAGTCGGCGACGCGAGCCGACGGCCGGCCGCAGAACTCGGCGGCCTTCTTGGGCCCCTTCCTTTGCAGGAGACCCGACTGGGCCGCCGCCCCGGGAGTGAGGCGGGCCGAACCACCTCCGACCACCCGGTCCGCCACCGCGTCCGCCTCCGCCTCCAGGGCCTGGGCCCGCGGAGAGTCCGACCACGCGGCCGCGCCCGGTTCACTCTTGGACTGAAGCTCTTCCTCTCCCTCCGCGCCCGTCTCGCCGGCCGCGGTCACCGGCTCGCCCGCCTCGCCCTGCTCGACCGCCTCGTCCCCGACCTCGTCCTCTGTCGCCGCGTCCTCATCGTCGCAACTGTTCTCGTCGGTGTCCTCGCCGGACTCGTTGTCGACCGGATCGTTCTCCTCGCCCGCCGGCTCCTCGTCCAGCGCGGTGGCGTCCCCCGCCTCCTCCGTCATGCCCTCTTCTTCCGCGGGCGCCCGCTGGAGGGCGGTGCGGCCGTCCGCCTGCTGCACGACGTGCGTCAATTCGTGCGCGAGCAGGCGGACGCCGGCGCCCGTGCCCGGCTGGAAGCGGCCGGCCCCGAACACCACGTCCTCACCGACAGTGTAGGCAAGCGCCCCCACGGAGCGCGCGGACTCGGCGGCCTCGCTCCCGGTATGGACGCGCACGCCACCGAAGGAGTGGCCGAACCGCGATTCCATTTGCGCGCGCGTGCCGGCGGGCAGCGGCTCTCCGGAGCCCTGCAGGGCGCGCGCCACGGAAGCCGAGGGGCCCTTGGCGCCCCCGGTGCTCTTCTGCCGCTGGAGGCGCTCCTCGGGGCAGGCACACTGACCGCCGCTGCCCCCGCAGCCACATTTGCGTTGTATCCGCTCGAGCAGGCCCTGATTGCCGTAGCCGGTACCCGGAACGCGGGGTGAACGTCGCATTGCGATGGACGGCCTGACCGGCGGCCGCGGCGTGGAGCTCGCCTGCCGTTGTCCGCAACGCATACCAAACGAAACTTTACACCCGTGCGGCCCCCGGGGAGCTGTATCCGCACGGATCGGCTCGACGGCAGAAGTTGCCGATTCGCGGCCGGAGAGTGGACGCGGCATAATCATGGGCTCTCGCTCTCCCGGACTTGGCCTCAAGTCAGAGGCCGTGCGCGGGTGAGCCGGACCCATGCCGTGTCGATCGGCAGGATGGAGTTCATGATGGCGCAGGACAAGGACGAGGCGCGAGCCGCGGGTTTCAAACGTGGCCTGGACGGCAAGGGCAGCGCGGCCGGCATCACCGAAGGCTGGCAGGACGACAAGCACTCGGGCCCCGCTCGCACGGAAGGCTATATCGAAGGCAAGAAGAAGCGCGCCCGAACGCAGGCGGAAGCGGAGAAGAAGGAGAAAGCCAGGAAGTAGGCGGCGGCGCGGGCTAGTCTAGGCCACCATGCTCGCGTACGTCGTGGCCGCGCTCCTCGCGACCGTGCCGCGGTCCGCGCCCGAAAAGCCGATCGACCGGCAGGCCCTGGTGACGCGCCACGATCCGACGTTTCACGCGATCGACTATGCGGCGCCGCTCACCGTCGGCAACGGCGGTTTCGCGTTCACCGTGGACGCGACGGGGCTGCAGACCTTCTCGGCCGCGTATTACCGCGAGGGCATCCCGCTGGAGACGCTCTCGCGCTGGGCCTGGGCGACGGACGAGAACCCGCGTGGCTTCACGCTCGCGGATGCGGACGCGTCCTTCTCGCGGCCCGACGGACGCGTCCAGCCGTTCCCGACGCGGACGGACGTGCCCGCCGCGGACTGGCTGCGCAAGAACCCTCACGACCATCCCCTCGGCCAGGTCGCCCTGGAATGGGTCAAGGACGATGGCAGCGAGCTCGCGCCCGCGGACGTGCGCGCGCTGACGCAGGTCCTCGACCTCTGGCGGGGCGTGATCACCAGCCGCTACGAGCTGGGCGGCACACCCGTCGAGGTGAAGACGGCGGTCGATCCGGGGTCCGACGCCCTCGCCATCCAGATACGTTCGCCGCTGGTGGCGACGGGCCGCCTGCGCATCCGCCTCGCGTTCCCGCGAGGTCACGACCTCGCGGTGAAGAACACGCCGCCTCTCGACTGGAGCCGGCCGGAGAGCCACACCTCGCGCCTCGACGGCGATCGCGCCGTCGAGCGCACGGTGGGCGAGACGCGATACTTCGTCGCGAGCACGCGGGCGCTGCGGCGGAATGGTCCCCACGAGTTCCGGGTGGAAGGCGACGCCGGGAACCCGATGCTCGCGCTGACTCTCGCCTTCTCCCCGCGCCGGGTCGCGGAGGCGCCCACGCCCGCGTCCGTCCTCGAGGCGAGCGCCCGGTCCTGGCCGGACTTCTGGCGACGCTCCGCCGCCCTCGATCTCAGCGGCAGCACGAATCCGCTCGCGGCCAAGCTCGAGGAGCGCGTGATCCTGTCGCAGTACCTCACCGCGGTGCAGATGGCGGGTGAGGTACCGCCGCAGGAGAGCGGCCTCACCTGCAGCACGTGGTACGGCAAGCACCACACCGAGATGATCTGGTGGCACGCCGCGCACTTCGCGCTGTGGGGTCATCCGGAGCTCCTGGCCCGCAATCTCGAGTGGTATCGCGCGCGCCTGCCCGACGGGCGCGCTCTCGCCCGCCGCCGCGGTCTCGACGGCGCGCGCTGGGCCAAGATGGTGGGACCGGAGGGACGGGAGAGCCCGGGCGGGAACCCCCTGATCGCCTGGAACCAGCCTCACCCGATCTACCTCGCGGAGCTGCTGTACCGCCTCACGCCCGACGCGGCCACGCTGACGCGCTATCGCGACCTCGTGCTCGAGTCGGCGGACGCGCTCGCCTCGATGGTGTGGCTGGACCCCGCACGCGACCGCTACGTGCTCGGACCGCCGCTCTGGATCGCGCAGGAGATCCACGATCCCGCGGCCAGCCAGAACCCGTCGTTCGAGCTCGCCTACTGGCGCTGGGCGCTCGGCGTCGCGCAGAAGTGGCGTGAGCGCCTCTCTCTGCCGCGGGACGCGCGCGCGGACGACGTCCTCGCCCGCCTTTCTCCCCTGCCCGTCAAGGACGGCAAATACGTGGCGCTCGAATCGTCCCCGGATACCTGGGACGCCGTGGAGAGCCGCCACGATCACCCCGCGATGCTGATGGCCCTCGGCTTCCTGCCCGGCGGTCCCGACGTGGACCGCGCGACCATGGAGAGGACACTCGAGGCCGTACGCACGCAGTGGGATTGGGACACGAAGATCTGGGGCTGGGACTATCCGATGATCGCGATGACGGCGACCCGCCTGGGCCGGCCGGACGTCGCGGTCGAGATCCTGCTGCGTGACGGGCCCAACAACGTCTACACCGCCAGCGGCCTCTGCCCGCAGCGCAGCGACACGGCCGCCGCGTCCACCGGCGGCGCGCCCTCGCGAAAGTGGGAGATCGCGGCCTACCTTCCCGCCAACGGTGCGCTGCTGTCCGCGGTGGCGCTCATGGTCGCGGGCGGGGACGGCTCGGCACCGCCGTTTCCCGGCTTCCCGCGCGACGGCACGTGGAAGGTGCGCGCGGAGGGCTGGCGGCCGCTGCCCTAGCCGGACTTCGCGAGCCCGCCGATCTGCGCGAGCAACTGGATTGCGGCCAGCCGGCGCCGCTCCGGATCGGGTCCCAGGAGCTCACGTGATCGCACGGGGGCGTCGCGCAACGCATGGAGACGCGCGCGGGCGGTCACGATCGCCTCGCACGCGTCCAGCAGGCGGTCTTCGTCCTCCGGCGCGTCCAGGGTGGCGCCGATCGCGTGGGCGGCATCGCCGATCGTGCGCGCGGCTTCCTCCAGGACGGGCGCCTCGGGGTGCTCGTGTTCGAGCGCGAAGCTCTCCGCGCGCAGCGCGCCGAGAGCACGAACGAGTCCGTCGACGGCTTTCCAGCGGCAAGGCATCGGGTGTACCCGCGATCTGGCCCCCGATCGGAAGCTAACACCCGCGTGTGACGGCGTTGTTAAGCGCGGGCAAAACCTGCATCGACCCCGCTCGCGCCATCGCGCGCGCTCGCGGTGAGGAGGCCCCGGAGGCGCCCGTCGTCGATCACGACCAGGCAGCCCGCGCGGTTCCGCAGGCGATCGAGCGCGTCTTCCAGGCTGTCCGCCGGCCGTGCGATCAGGTACGGATGCAGCCGAAGCATGACGGCCTGGGCGGTGAGGCGGCCGTCGTCCACGCGCGGCGACCGCGCCACGTCGGCGCGCCGGAGGACCCCGACGACCTGGTCCCCGCGCATCACCGGGAACACGCGGTACGGCAGCACCGCGAGGAACTGCTCCTCCACTTCGGCCAGCGGGAGAGCCGCGGGGATGCTGACGACGGAGGTGGTCATCACGTCCGCCACCTTGCGCCCGGCAAGCAGGGTCTGGACGGCGCGATCGGCGCGCTCCGCCCCGGCGGCGAAGAGCGCGCTCATCAAGAGGAGGCCGGCCGTGCGCACGAGTTGCCCGGCCACTCCCGTCATCATCGCGATGGCCAGGAGCAGGAACGCGCTGCGCCGGCTGATCTCGCGAAGCAGCGTGTATTTCCAAGCGGCCCCGGCGGCCGGCCGCTGGAACGGGGCGACGGGTGTGGAGTCCATCGTGTCTGCAGGCCCGAGGCCCGGACGGCTCACGGGAGCCGTCCGGGGGAAGGGCTTTGCTTAACCGGTGACCCGGGAGAGCGCGACGGCGGGTGCGGCGGCCCCGGCCTTTTCCGGGGCCGGGGGCGCAACGGCGCCGGCGGGAGACCCGGCGGCGGAGATGACGTATTCGGGATAGGCGGAGATGCCGTGCTCGTGCAGATCGAGCCCGTACATCTCGCCTTCCGCGGAGACGCGCAGCACGCCCATCGCGTTCACCGCGTACATCACGGCCAGGGAGACGGCAAACGTCGCCGAGGTCACGATGAGGCTGCCGATGGCCTGGGCCAGCAGGACCGTCGTGCCGCCTCCGTAGAAGAGCCCGGTCAGGGGCGCGGAGTTGTCGGCGGCGACGGGGCCGGTGACGCCGTATTTGCCGCAGGCGAAGAGGCCGAGCGAGAGCGTTCCCCAGATGCCGTTGATGCCGTGAACAGGGACGGCGCCGATCGGGTCGTCGATGCGGAGCCACTCCAGCGCTTCGATCGCGGCCACGACGAGGAAGCCGGCGATGCCGCCGAGGAGGATCGCACCCGTGGGGCTGACCCAGTAGCAGGGGCAGGTGATCGCGACGAGGCCGGCCAGGAACCCGTTCACGGTGTAGCTCACGTCCCACTTCTTGCTGAGCATGTAGCCGTAGGCCATCGAGGTGAGGCCCGCGGCGCAGGCGGCGAGCGTCGTGTTCGCGGCCACGCGGCCGATGCCTTCCATGTCCATGGCCGAGAGCGTGCTGCCCGGGTTGAAGCCATACCAGCCGAACCAGAGGAGGAGGCCGCCGCTGGCGGCGATCGTGAGGTCGTGCGGCTGCATGGGCGCGCCGCCGTCGCGCTTGAACTTCCGCCCGAGGCGCGGACCGAGCACGATGGCGCCGGCGAGGGCCACGAAGCCGCCGATGGTGTGGACCACGGTCGAGCCCGCGAAGTCGTGGAAGCCGAGACCGAGCGAGGGCAGGAAGTTGCCGGCGGAGCCCATGGTGGCCAGGAAGCCGTCCGGTCCCCAGGCCCAGTGCCCGATGATCGGGTAGATGAACCCGGAGACGGCGAAGCTGTAGACGAGGTCGCCGACGAAGCCGGTGCGGCCGATCATCGCGCCCGAGGTGATCGTCGAGCAGGTGTCCGCGAACGCGAACTGGAACAGCCAGAAGGCGAGGAAGGCGACGCCGGTGGCTTCGTAGGTGGCGGGCGCGTCCTTCAGGAAGAACCAGTGGTATCCGATGAAGCCGTTGCCGTGGCTGAACATGAACGCGAAGCCGAAGGCGTAGAAAAGGAGCCCGCACAGACACGTGTCGACGATGCATTCCATCAGCACGTTGACCGTCTCGCGCGAGCGGCAGAAGCCGGCTTCGAGCATCGTGAAGCCGACCTGCATGCCGAACACGAGGAACGCGGCCACCAGCGTCCAGACGGTGTTGAGCGGGTTCACGATGTCGCCGCCCTTGACCTCGGCGTCCGCCCCGAGCACCGGGCTGCCCATGAATCCGTGATGGAACGCGAGTATCGCGGCCAGGAGCATCGCGATGCCCGTGAGCTTGCCCGCGACGAGGACGGCGCCGTACTGGCGCCATTCGCGGTCCTCGAGGCGCAACCGGAATCGCTCGATCTTGCCCGCCATCGTCAATCTGCGTGTCATCTCCACGCCATTCCTCCTGGCACCATGTGCCTCAAGTTCCGTCGTGCCGCGCGTCGCGTTGCTTACGTGGTCTTAACGGAAAAAGCGAAGATCCTTATGAATTCATAACGCACAGCAACTCAGATGCCGCTATCGCGCAGCGATGGACTTCAGGGCGTAACTCACAAGGGCTGAGCGTGATGGGGCAAGTCGTGCTCGATCGCGTGTCGGCTGAATTCCGACAAGAACGTTGCGTACCGATGGCGAGGCGACGGAATGGAACGGTTGTGACGGTACGGGACCGTGTGAATGGGGATGGGAGGTCGGATGCACGGCGGAACGGCCACGGCGCCGCTACAGAAACCGACAGACTCGTCGGTTCCGGCTGGCAAACCCCGCAAACTGGGCGGTGCCCCGCAAGAGCGATTCACGTTACTCTCGGCACCGATGACGCCGCCGATCGCGGACGCTTCGGAGACGATCGCACCTGAACCCGGTCCCGCGCCGCGGGGTCCCGGGCGCTATCTCGTCGCCGTCCTGGTCGTGGGGCTGGCCAGCCTGATCTCCGCGTCCCTCTTCCACCGCTTCGATCCCCGGAACCTGGCCATGGTCTACCTGCTGGGCGTGGCCTTCGTGGCGACGCGCATCGGGCGCGGCCCCTCGATCCTCGCGTCCTTCCTGAGCGTGGTCAGCTTCGAGTTCTTCTTCATGCCTCCCTACTTCGAGTGGAGCAACGAGGACTCGCAATACGTCTTCACCTTCGCGGTGCTGCTCGTCGTGGCCCTCCTCATCAGCGGGCTCGCGTCGCGCGCGCGCGAGCAGACCGAGCAGGCCCGCCAGCGCGGGCGCCGCACGCAGATCCTCTACACGATGACACGCGAGCTGGCCGGGCTCAGCCGGCCCACCGAGATCGCCGACCATGCGGCCCGGAACCTGTCCGCGGTGTTCGGGGCCCGCGCAATCCTGACGTTGCCTCCGGCCGAGGCGACTCCGCCGCCAGGGACCATGGGCAACCCGGCGCCGGGCGTCCTCGAGCTGCCTCTCGTCGGCTCGCGCGGCACGATGGGCGTCGCGACCCTGCACTTCGAGTCGAGCTCGCCGCTGCCCGTGGAATCACGCGACCTGCTCGACTCCCTCATCCGTCAGATCGCGATCTCCCTCGAGCGCGCCCTCCTGGCCGCGCAGGCGGAGCGGGCCGAGGTCGAGGTCGAGCGCGAGCGGCTGCGCAGCGCCTTGCTGAGCTCGGTGTCGCACGACCTGCGGACACCGTTGTCCGTGATCCACGGCGCGGCCAGCAGCCTGATCGGCGAGCACGGTCTCTCCGCGGCCGCCCGCGACGACCTCGGGACCACGATCTACGAAGAGAGCGACCGGCTGAACCGCCTCCTCGGAAACCTGCTCGACATGACGCGCGTCCAATCCGGTGACCTCAAGGTGGCGAAGGAGCCGCACGCGCTCGAGGAGATCGTGGGATCGGCGGTCCGGCGCCTGCGGCACGTGCTCAAGGATCACGTCGTGCATCCCGCGCTCGCCGCCGATCTTCCCCTCGTGCCGCTCGACGCGCTGTTGATCGAGCAGGTCCTCGTGAACCTCCTGGAGAACGCGGCCCGCTACACGCCGACCGGCTCACGCATCGACGTGCGTGCGGGACACGACGCGGCCGAAGCCACGGTCGAGGTGGCGGACGCGGGGTCGGGCCTTCCGTCCCTGGGCGCGGGCTCGCGCCTGGAGCACTTCGACCGGACGAAGAGCGGCGGCGGCCTCGGCCTCGCCATCTGCCAGGCGATCGTGGTGGCGCATGGCGGTCGGATGTGGGCGACCAATCGCGCCGAAGGAGGGGCCACTCTCCGCTTCACCCTGCCGCTGGCGTCGGCCGCCACCTCGCTGTCTACGTCTTCCCTGCAGGCTCATGGCGCCCGCTGATCTCGCCGCCGTGGCGCCGCTGGTCCTCCTCGTCGACGACGAGCCGCAGATGCGCCGGTTCCTGCGCGCCACACTACCGTCGCGGGGGTTCCGCCTCGTCGAAGCGGCGTCGGGCGAAGAAGCGCTGAGCGAGGCGGCGGCGCGCCGCCCCGATCTCGTCCTGCTCGACCTCGGCCTCCCCGACATGGACGGCCAGAAGGTCATCGAGGGATTGCGTGAATGGAGCCGCGTGCCCGTTCTCGTCCTTTCCGTTCGGGGGGCGGAGCCGGACAAGGTGCAGGCCTTCAACGCGGGCGCGGACGACTACCTGACCAAGCCTTTCGGGATCGACGAGCTGCTCGCGCGAATGCAGGTGGCGCTCCGCCACGCGCGATCGCAAGGCGGGAGCTCGGAGCCGACGTTCGAGGTCGGCCATCTACGCGTGGACCTCGCCGCGCGCCGTGTCCTCGTGAAGGACCAGCCGGTCCACCTGACGCGCACGGAATACCAGCTCCTGGCCATGCTGGTGCGTCACGCGGGAAAGGTCGTGACGCATCCCCAGCTCCTGGCCGAGATCTGGGGCCCAGACGCCGTACAGCAGACCGGCAACCTGCGCGTCTACATGAAACAGCTCCGGCACAAGCTCGAAGAAGAGCCGGCCTGCCCGCGCTATCTGCTCACGGAGACGGGTGTGGGGTATCGGCTGGCCGTCGAGTAGTGGTGATTTCTTTACAACTCGCGGCACGGATCGTGCTCGGAAACGACGGACGTGACAGACTTCACGTCGGTGAGCGGGAAGAGCGGACGGGCTGTCCTCGAAC
>Ga0075428_100007349_pt1 | contig 12209 bp, 8 predicted proteins | sample RhiMetdeltSRZDD2_FD_75291 | JGI IMG/M metagenome (GOLD analysis project Ga0075428, IMG submission 75291) | Populus rhizosphere microbial communities from Tennessee, USA - Rhizosphere MetaG P. deltoides SRZDD2 | ecosystem: Host-associated > Plants > Roots > Rhizosphere > Soil | place: USA...
GGTCTTGCGACGCTGGCGTTCCAAATCAAACGGAGCTTGCGGCCTTCCGTCGTGCACGAGGTCGTGGCCGCATGCTGGCGAACGTTCGATCACGCCGAGTTCAATCGAAACAACGATCGGATGGTGATCGCGTGTGGCGAGCATTCGCCACGGATCACGGACTGGCAATACGTCTGCGATGCCGCGTCGATGCATGCCGCGTCGGCTGCAAGGCGTTTCATTGCGCTCTTCACCGGCCGCGGAACGAGCAACAAGGCGCAGCGCGAGCTCATTCGTGTCGTGCGTGACGCCGGCGCCGGCGTGCGAGGCTCGGAACCTTCGGCCGAGGAGATGCTCTCGTTCTTTCGGCGCGTGACGGTTCTTCCGTTTGATGTCTCGCCGACGACGTCGCGCGACCGTGCCGCCGCCGTGGAGCGGTTGAGCCACACCTTGCCCGAGGATGCCGCCGATGACACAGGGCGTCTTTTCGAGGAGTTGGTGCAGCTCGCGCGTTCCGCGATCACGAAGGGAGGCAGCTTCGACCGGTCGACGCTCAGGGCTCTCCTTCGCAAGGCCGGCTGGCCGATCGCGGACGTCGACCGCGCCGTGGACGAACAGCGCGTCCTGCGCTACTTCGAGCGTCTCGACGGGGTCACGAGGCGAATCCTCGACGCGCGCGTCGGCTACATCGCGCAGCAGTTGGTCACGCTCGACGGTGAGCGTCGTGCCGACGCGCTCTCCGTTCTCGAGGAATGGCTGGTCGGCGACAGCGGCATTTTTCTGCTGCTCGGCGATTACGGTACGGGCAAGTCGAGCACACTCGTTGCGTTCGCAGCCGAGCTGGCGACGCGCTGGAAAAAGAGTCGCAGCGGTCCGCTCCCGATCTTCGTTCCGCTCGAGCAATGGACCCGCGACGAGTCGCTCCAGCAATACGTGACCCGAACGATCGCGGAGCAGGGCGGCGACTGGAGGACTCTCTCGGCGGCCAGCGAGCCGGTTCTGTTCCTCGACGGATTCGACGAGATTCGCGACGCCGTGTCGGAATCCGATCTCGCGCGCCGCTTCGACTCGATCGGCGAAATGTGCGCCGGCTACGGTGTGCGCATCGTGCTCACGTCGCGCACGCACTTCTTCCGTTCCGATGACGATCTGCAGTTCATCGCGGTTACGCCCGGCAGCCGCGTGGGCGGCGTCGGCGCGGACATTCGCGTCATGCAGGATTTCACGCCCGAGAACGTGCAGGAGTTCGTGAAGAAGTACGCCGGAGCGCAGGCGTCGCGGCTTCGTCGTCTGCTCTCCCGAGCTCCATCGGAGCTCTGCCGTCGTCCGCTGATTCTCTCCATGCTCGTTTCGGTACTGCCGAAGTTCGAGAAAACCGAGGAGATCACGCTCGAAAATATCTTTGCGCGCTACACACAACTCTGGTTTCGACGTCAAGCCGGACGGGGTGTTCTGGGTCGTCAGATGCGCGAACGATTCTGTCTCGCGTTCGCCGCGCTGTTGGATGAGCGTGGCGCACGCTCCGCGACGGCCGGCGACGTCGACGCGCTCCTCGTTTCACTCGGAGCCGATCGGCAGCATCTCCCGATCCAGGCCGCGTCGGCCGACGTGCGGACGGTCGCACTGATCGTTCGCGATTCGGTCGGCTCGTACAGCTTCAGTCATCGTTCGATCGGAGACTATTTCCTGGCCCTCGGCATCATGGACGAACTGCAGCCGCTGGCCGGCAATGCAGCGAGTCTCGACGCGACGCGAGTCGCACGCGCCGGAGTCTCCGATCTCTGCAAGCTCTTCGTGCGATCGCTCCTGCTGCGGCGGCCGCTCGCGCTCGCGTCCGGATTGGCCGCGGCGTGTGCCACGACGCGAAACGAAACGCTGGCGACGAATCTCGCTCCGATGCTCGTCACCGGCGACGACGCACGATCGGCCGCGATTCTCGGCGCGGCGAAGGTGGCGGAGCTCGATCATCGTGCAGGCCGCCATTACGTGTGGGCCCTCGGCGAGATCGGCGCGACGGCGAAAGCTCGCTCGCTTCGCTCCGTTGCGGTCGACATGCTCGAGTCGGTGATCGAACAGGCGAGCGACGATTTCGTTTTGTGGAACGCGGCGTTCGCGCTGAACAAATGCCGCGACGACATCGATCCGCTGCGAACACTGTTCGATCGCATGGGTGAAGTGCGGCGATGGTCGCGCGCCGACATCATCGATCGTCTCGATCAGCGACGGTCGGCGGTCGCCGTCGCATGGCAAGTCGAGAACGGCCACGCGATGTCAGGGTTGCTCGACGATTTGACTGCCGTTGCTCTAGACGCCAAGCGGGACGTCGAGACGCGATACAACGCCGTCTGGTCGCTCGGTCAGGTGATCAGGAGCGGTCGCGCGTCGGTGGCCGCAAGGCGTCGCGCCCATGCCGCCATCCGAAACACGATCCTGCGCGAATCGGTGAACTACATGCAGAGCAACCTCGCCGAGGTGCTGGGAATGTTCGGCGATGACGGCGACGCGATGGTGTTCGATGCCCTCCTCCGCGGCGATGACGTCTACTTCCGCACGAAGATCCACGCCGTCGATGCATTGCGCCGCATGGAGTCCCATCGAGCGAAAGCGGTCTTGCGGGACATCGCTTCGCTGCAGATCGATCCTGCGGTGCGGCTGGCCATCAACAGAAAACCCACCAGTGAGCCACCTTCCGAATGAAGACTCTCCTGATCTCTCCGCCCTTCGTTCCGGTGTACTTCAACTCCGATTACAACTTCGTCGAGATCGGCGAAGTGGCCGGGCATCTCGCCGCCACATCGGACGTCGCCTTGACCGTTCGCGACTACTCCGCGATGAACGGCACGTGGCAGGACGTCATCAACGATCTCGCGTCACCGTGGGACGTCGTGCTGATCCACAACACGATCGAGAATTTCGAAGCAGTCGAGCGAATGGTGACGCTCGTGCAATTGCTGCACGCCGAAGCCGTCATCGCCACCTACGGCCGGCTCTCGCGGCACATGACGCCGGCGCTCGAGCGAATCGGTGTCGACGTGATCGTCATCGAGCAGGATTGGGAGGTGCCTCTGGCAATGCTCGCGAGGCGAGGCCGCAGTGCGATGAACGGCGACCTGCCCGGATGCCGCATCCGCACCGGGGACTCGTATATGGCCGGAGCGGCGGCGATGCATCTCTCGGACTGGGCGCTGCCGCTCGACAGTGCGCTGCCGATCCGCGCGTATGGATACATGGGCCGCGGCGGCGGCGATGCGGTCGTCGCCGGAGACCTCGGGATCGGCATGTCGCGCGGTTGTGACTCGAGATGCGAATACTGTCCGATTCCGGTGGTGAACGGCGGAACGGAGCGTTTCCGTCCGAATGTCGAGCGCGCCGCCGATTTCATTTACGAGCGCGCAGCGACATGGGGACTGAGCAGCGCCTCTCTGTTTGCGGCGAACTTCACACTCGATCATGAGTATGTTAGGCGCTTCTGCGCCGCGATGATTGCGCGAGGCGGATCCATCGGATGGAAGTGCGTCACCAGCCCGATGCTGCTTTCGCGCGAGCTGATCGAGGTGATGGCGTCGGCGAAATGCCTCCGCGTCGCGATCGGCGTCGAATCATTGAAGACCGGCGGCCAGCCGCACTATCGCGGGCGCGCCGGCGCCGCAGAGCTCGAGGCGGTCGCATCGTGGTGCCGGGCCGCGGGTGTGCGGATGGTCGGCTTCGTCATGGTCGGCATTCCGGGGCAGACCCGCGAAGATGTGCGCTTCACGCTTCGCTTGCTGTCGGACAACAGAATCTCGCCGCGGCCGATGGTCTACACGAATTTTCGGCGCATGGCCGCGCACGAGAACCTCCGCGACACGTTCTGGTACGCGCGCAAGGCGACACTCGCAGCACCGGGTGAATGGACGATTCCAGAGCTGACGCGGATCGTTCAGTCGTGGCGTGACTGGATGGCGGAGATGGCGTGAGCGAAGCGCGTTTCGTGTGTGCCGTCATTCGCGATCGCGCGGGGCGGATCCTCTTCGAGCGGCGTTCGCAGAACGTTGGTCATTTCGCCGGTCTGTGGTGTACGCCGGGCGGCGCGATCGACGAAGGTGAGACCGCGGAAGAAGCGATCCGCCGCGAGATTCGCGAGGAGACGGGGATCGAGCTGTCCGCGCTGGAGCGGATGCCGGATGTCGTTCGCCGCTCGGGAACGATCGCCTTCTTCGCCTCGCATCCCGCCGACCACGAGACGCGCATCCTCGAGCCGGAGTTCATCGACGAGCTGGCGTGGTTCCGCATCGACGAGTTGCCGGAGCGCTTGGTTCTCGAGTCCGTTCTCGGGCTCGCGCCGTTGCTCGAGGATCAGCTGCTTGCCACTGTGGTGGATCGCACTTTCAGCGCGCTGTTTTACGCGCATGCGGAGCCGCTTCTCCGCGCGAGCTGGCCGTCGAACGGCACAACGGATGTTCTGTTCCACACGGTTCATCGCACACCATGGCGGAAGTTCCGTGCCGGCATTCCATTGCTCGCGACTCGTGGAAACGCGGCTGCGCTCCTCCCGGCGCTCGCGGCGGAGGTGTTGTTCTCCTTCTTCTATGTGTATGACGATCTGCTCGACGGAAAGAAGATCCGCTACGGCGTACCCACTGCGCTCGGCGCGCTGGGATACGACGCGGCAACGGAGTTCGTCAATCGCTTCGAACATTCGTTTGGAGCGTGGTTGCAAACCTGGCCCACCTCCATTGCGCGACAGAAGATCGCAACGGCGGCGAGCAAGCACATGACGAGTCTCAGGCAGCACGAGCACGGTCGGCGCAACGGTGCGCCGGTGACAATGGCGCAGTACGAACGCGCGAGCGCGATGCGCACTGCATTTCTCGGATGGTTGTGGGAGATTGCCGCCGAATCGGTCGACGATGCTGCTCTCGCCGAGCTGTGGCGCGAAATCTATCCGCTGTGCGCTGTCGTCGGTCAGTTGAAGAACGACCTGCGCGAGCTCGATCCGCAATCGGAGAGTTACTCCGAAGACACGCGCAGCGGCACGATCACCGCTGTGACGATGATGCTGCGCAACCTGGCTGCATCCATCAGCGACGACAACGCAGCTGCAAGCGTCCACGCGCAGGTGACATCGCGCTGCCGCGATTTGATCGCGACCATCATCAACGCCATTCGGGATGCGCCGATCGATCACGATGCGCGCGTCGTCCTCGAAGCGTGGGTCCATATGCAATTCGAGAATGGGCTCGCGGCAGGCGAAAACATGGCCGTAATACCGACGGCCACGTTTCTCCGCGCCGTGGCGAGGAGCGCCGAGGGAGTCGACTACTCCAAGGCACACTGCGGTTGAGCTTAGTCGTACCGCGCATCCACGAACCATTCCGTCGACGGATCGGCCTGATAGACGCGGTAGACGCCGCCGCGCTCGAGCTCGACGTCCCAGTATTCGCGCGCGGCGGGGGCGTCGCTCCACCATCCGGACTCGATGCGCCAGGGGCCGGAGGACACGCGCACGGCGCCGGAGAGGTCGCCTTCGCCGTTGATGGACGTGATGTCGGTTCCGTTCATGATGACTTCCACCGGGATGGGGGGACGGAAGACGCGCACGGCGAGGAGGCCGCCGCTCTTCTGCGGTTTCTGCCGCGTGTTAGGCGGAGGCGGAGGCGCGTAGTCGCCGATGGCGTAGCGCTCCGGAAGGTGTCCGTCCACGGACATGGCCATGCCGACGCGGCCATCGCCGAGGAGAGAGACCAGACGGGCGATCGCGGTCGCGAGTTTTTCCGGGGACAGCGCCGCGGGGCCGAACAGCGAAAGCTGCGCGCGGCGCGGGCGATCGGGATGCGCGACGATCGTGAAGCCGATCACCGGCGCGCCGGGCGGAGTCTTCTCGATGTCGAGACGAAGAAGAGTGAGCATCGTCTTCACATCGCGCGTCGGTGCGGGGAGATCGATGGCGCGCGACGAAAATCCGTCCGGCTCGAGTGTCATCGTCAGCTCGAGGCGCTTGCAGGCGAAGCCCTGCATCTCCATCCGTTGTGCGAGGCGATCGAGGGCCGCGTTCGCGATGAAGAGAAACGGTTCGATCGCGACCAGCGGCCACTCGAGCTCCATCCCTTCGCGAAAATCCGGCGGCAGCGGACGCGGGATCAGCGGACGCGGATCGATGCCGCGCGCCGCGTAATGCAGATCGCGACCGAGCTCGCCGAGGCGTGAGGCGACTTCGGCTTCCGGAAGACGCGCGAGATCGCCGATCGACGCGATGCCCCAGCGATGCAGCGTCCCCGCGGCGTCGAGCTGTGGCGAGAGTCGCGTCAACGGAAGCGGCGCGAGAAACTCCGATTCTTTTCCCGGCTCGACGATGGTCGGCGACTTCGGCAGCTCCGCGGCGACGCGCGCGGCGAGCTTGCTGGCAGCGATGCCGATGCGCGCGGGGAGTCCGATCTTCTCCGCGGCATCGATCGCGGCGCGCGCGAGCTCCTGCTCGGAGTCGTAATGCCGCTCCAGGCCCGTCACGTCGACGTACACCACGCCTTCGCTCGCGTCTTCGATGCGCGGCGAGAAGGTCTCGGCCACGTCGAATAGCGCTTCCTGCGCCGTGCGCTCGCATTCCGCATCACGCGAGCGGACGATCAGCTTCGGCAGGAGCGTTCGCGCCTGCGGCAGCGACAATCCCGCGTGAATGCCTTTCGTGCGCGCGCGCCGCGTCGCCGCGACGATGTGCGCGCTGTTGCCGTTGCCTTCGACGATCGCGACCGCTTCGTGAAGCAGATCGGGCTCGCTGCGCAATCGCGCGGCGAGCGGAAACATCGGAACGAAGAAACAGGCGACACGGGTCATGCTGACAACGCTGCGAAATCGGCGATGAACGCGACGCTCGCGCGCGCACCCGCTTTCAAATGGCGATGTTTCTCCAATGTTAGGCCGCTGTCGATTCCTTCGAGCAGACGCGGCGCGTTTCCTTTGCCGAGCCACTTCGCGTGCGTCGCGATTCCTTTCAGCACCGCGGCGCTCGCGGTTCCGGTCAGCGGATACGGCGACGAGACGAGCATCGCACTGCCATGCGCCTCGGCCGTTCGCGCGAGACGCACCCATGCGGCATCGGGCGCGCGGCGTCCGCGCAGAGGATGGAGTCCGAGGTCGACGACGACGAGTTGGAATCCGGTCGCGGTGATCATCTCCGCGCTCATCACTGCCTCCTTCATCGTGTTCGGGCGCGCCCACAGAAGACGCCGCAAATCGACTCCGCTCGCTTCCGCGATCTGCGGATCGAAGTGATCGCCGAGATCGATGAGCGCCGCGGCTTCGCCGATCGACGTGGCCGCGGCGAGCGTCGACATCACGATCGAGAACCGGCCCGACGCGCGCCGCGACGCGAGCTCGACGAGCTTTCCGCGAGGCAGACCGCCGCCTAACAGCGCATCGAACGCCTCGATCGTCGTCGGGAGAACTTCCGTTCGCTCGTGATTCGCGATGTGGCGAAGGAGCTCCGCGCCGCTGCGGACCTTCGAGGCGATGTCCGGCGTGAGGATCGAGCGCAACTGCCGGAAGGCCGGAGTCTCGCCGGGTTCCACCGGAGGTGGTGGTGGCACGAGGGTAGGGGTCGGGTGACTCCGATCGAGATCGAGGAGTTGAAACTGCCAGTCGAGATGAGGAGCCACTGCGGTCATAGGGAATCTGCGAGGCGTAATTTAGGCGGTAGTGAGGCGTAAGACAACGATACGGGACAGGCTCCGAGAAGAGGGCTGTCCTCTTTTGAACAACCTGACCACGCTTCGTAGATCGCAAGTGATCGGCGCCGTGAGCGCGCATCAGGCGGGTCAAATCGGTCGGGGCCGTTTCGGACCACTCGGCCTATAAAATGACCCATAGGGCCGATAGAGCTTTCAATGAAATCAATGACTTAGCTCGAGCGCCATGTGGGCATTGCCCGTGCTCAAGGGCGGACCGATCCGTTTTTCATCCTTGAACTTACAAACAGGAGAAAGTTGAATGCATCGTAGCCTCCTCGTTGCCCTGACCCTGGTTCTGTGTTTTGGTGCCTTTGCCGACGACTTCGACTTCGACATCGCGTCGACTGGCTCGAAGAAAGAGCGCACGTGCGCAACGCCCCACCCGTCCGCTCAGGAGGCGCAGGCACAGGAGGAGTACACCAACATGCTGCGCGACATGATGAAAGAGCGCGGCGGACGGTTTGACATGGAATCGAACGCAACGACCGTCACGGTCAACGTTTACTTCCACGTGATCACCAGCACCTCGGGTGCCGGCAACATCAGCGACAACATGATCGCCGATCAGATCCAGGTGTTGAATGACGCCTACAGCGGCCTCACGGGCGGCGCGAACACGAAGTTCCGCTTCCAGCTCGTCTCGACCACCCGCACGGCGAACAACACGTGGTGGACGGCCGGCTATGGCTCGACGGCCGAGACGGACATGAAGACGGCCCTCCGCCAAGGCGGCGCCGGAGATCTGAATTTCTACACGAATAACCCCGGCGGCGGACTTCTCGGATGGGCGACGTTCCCGTCGAGCTATTCCAGCAAGCCGCTGATGGACGGCGTGGTCTGCCTCTACTCCTCGCTGCCCGGCGGCTCTGCGGATCCGTACAACGAGGGCGACACCGGCACGCACGAAGTCGGCCACTGGGTCGGCCTCTATCACACGTTTCAGGGCGGCTGTAATGGCAAGGGCGACTACGTGAGCGATACGCCGGCGGAAAAATCGTCGGCGTTTGGCTGCCCGACGGGTCGCGATAGCTGCCCGCGCGGTGCCGGCCTCGATCCGATCGAGAACTTCATGGACTACACCGACGACTCCTGCATGTACAAGTTCACCGACGGTCAGGCGGCACGCGCCGCGTCGCTGTCGGGAACGTATCGCGGACTGTAATCGAAAAAATCACGTAGACTTTCGGAGCGGAGGGCATCAGGCTCGCCGCTCCCATTTTTTATGCTCATCATCGCTCTTCTTCTCGCCGCCACCCTCACCAGCAAAACCGATGTTCCTCGCGTTCAGCCGGCGGAGCTTCGCGCGCTCCTCGAAAGAGAAGAAGCCATCGCGATCGACGTGCGCGGCAGCGTCCCGTTCGAGATCGAGCACGTCGCCGGCGCCGTGTGGATGCCGCTCGGCCAGCTCAATCAACGCGCGGGCGAGCTGCCCGAAGACAAGCTCATCGTTGCGTACTGCACGTGCAAAGCAGAGGAAACGAGCCTCCAGGCGGCGCTGCTCTTCTCGTCGATGGGATTCTCGCGCGTGGCCGTTCTGCAGGGAGGCTTCCCGGCGTGGAAGGAAGCCGGTCTGCCGGTCGAGTCGAATCGCGACACGCGCGTCGGACGGCTCGCGCCGCCCGCAAGCGTCTCGTGCAACCGCAACGATCTGACGGTCTATGCCGGCGCGGTGCGCCAGTACCGCCGGGAGATGGACAAGACCTCCATCACCATCGAGACCGACGAGGACACGGTCGAGCGCGTCACCCTGCACCACACCGGCAGCGACGATCCGTCGCGCTTCTTCCTCATCGGCGGCACACCCTTCACCCCGTCCGACTGGAACCGGATCGAGCGGAAAAAGGGGGAGCTGAAGCCGGACCTGCGCGCCCACGCATGGGTTTGCGCGGACGGAAGGATCGTCGTCGACTGGATGCTATAGCCGTTTTGTCATCCCGACGCGTAGCGAGGGACCTGGGTGGCTGGGTGGCGCGAGTAGCGTGCCTTCCGCCCGCCCAGGTCCCTCGCTACGCGTCGGGATGACAAAACGGGCGGATGCTATAATCCGCGCCGATTCAGGGTAACTTTCTCCATGGACGGGAAATACGACTCGATCACGGTCGAGATTTTTGGTCAGACGTATAACGTTCGCGGAGACGGCGACCCGGACTACTTAACGGAGCTAGCGCGGTTTGTCGATACCAGGATGCGTGAGGTGGCGGGGCAGGTTGCAACCGTGGACCCGATGAAGATCGCAATCCTGGCGGCTTTGAACATAGCCGACGAGTTCTCGAGATACAGACGCCAGCGGGAAGATACCGCGGGGAGCTGGATCGAGAGAACGGAGGAAATATCGGATCGGCTCAGCAAGGTCATAGGCTGAGCAACTGATGTGAATGGCAGTGTTTTCGGAGATCCCTGCAGAGTTCGTGATGCACGATCTAGCACTTGAACCGTACTTCTTATCTCGGGTAGCTCGCGTCTCGGGTCGCGTGCACACCTTCGTCCCGAATTGGGAGCTCAGAAGGTAGCCGAAACGGCACGAGTAGGGCGCCCACCTGTCTCGTACAGGTTCAGGTAAGAATCACCCACACGGCTCAGGCGGGGAACTCCGAATTTCCTCCCAGCGCGCCAGCCTCCGACGCGGAGGTGTGGTTTGGACATCATTCAGGTTTTGTTGATCGCGGCGGGCATCGGGATCGTCCTGGCCGTCGCGCTGGTTCTCATCTGGGCGGCAATCTTCCGCAAGCGTGCACAGGCGCAGCTCGAAGAAGCGCGTCTGTCCGGCGAACGGATCATCGAGGACGCCCGCAAACAGGCAGAAGCTCACGCCAAGGAAGCGAATCTGGAGGCGAAGGAAAAGCTCCTCCAGATGCGCTCGGAGTTCGACAAGCAGGCGCAGCAGCGTCGCGATGAGATCAAGGCGGTCGAGAAACGCCTGCAGCAGAAGGAAGAGAATCTCGACAAGAAGACGCAGCAGGTCGACAGCCGCATCGCGGAAGTCGAGAAACGCGACCGCGCGCTGAACGACCGCGAGAAGCGCGTCGAATCGAAAGAGGGCGAGCTCGACTCGCTCATCGAAGAGCAGCGGCACCGCCTCGAGCAGGTCGCCGGCCTGACCATCGAAGAAGCGAAGCGCGAATTGATCCGCGGCATCGAAAACGAAGCGAAGCTCGAGGCCGCGAACATCATCAAGCGCATCGAAAGCGAAGCGACCGAGCTCGGCGCGCAGAAGGCGAAGAAGATTCTCGGCATGGCCATCCAACGCATGGCCTCGGATTACGTCGCGGAGAACACGGTCTCGGTCGTCGATCTCCCATCCGAGGACATGAAGGGACGCATCATCGGCCGCGAGGGGCGCAACATTCGCGCGCTCGAGCTCGCGACCGGCGTCGATCTCATCGTCGACGACACACCGGAAGCGGTCATCCTCTCCGGCTTCGATCCGATCCGCCGCGAGATCGCGCGCATTTCCCTCGAGCGGCTCATGCAAGACGGCCGCATCCATCCCGCGCGCATCGAAGAGCTCGTGGAGAAGGTTCGTCAGGAGCTCGATCAGAAGTTGTTCGAAGAAGGCGAGGCCGCGGCGTTCTCGATCGGTCTCACCGATCTCCATCCGGAGATCCTCAAGCTGTTAGGCCGTCTGCGCTACCGCACGTCGTATGGGCAGAACGTGCTCGTGCACTCGCTCGAAGTCGCGCAGCTCGCGGCGCTCATGGCCGTGGAGCTCGGCGTCAGCGACACGATCGCGAAGCGCGGCGGACTGCTGCACGACATCGGCAAAGCGATCGATCGCGAGATGGAAGGCACGCATCTCGAGCTCGGCCGGCAGGTGCTCGAGAAGTACGGCGAGAAGCGCGAGATCATTCACGCGATGGAGTGCCATCACGGCGACTACGATCCGACGACGGTCGAGGCCGTGCTGGTGAATGCGGCCGACGCGCTCTCCGCCGCGCGACCCGGGGCGCGCCGCGAGATTCTCGAGAACTACGTGCACCGCCTCGAGCGTCTCGAGTCGATCGCCAATCAGATGGAAGGCGTGTCCAAGAGCTTCGCCATCCAGGCAGGGCGCGAGCTTCGCATCATCGTCAACTCGGAGAAGATCACCGACGAGCAGTCGATCTGGCTCTCGAAGGATGTGGCGCGGAAGATCGAGTCCGAGCTGCAGTATCCGGGACAGATCAAGGTCACGGTGATCCGCGAGATGCGCGCGACGGAGTACGCAAAATGAGTTGGCAGTTGGCGGTTGGCGGTTGGCGGGAGACCGCCTCCCGCCCGACGTTCCACCGCCAACCGTCAACCGCCAACCGCCAACCATGATCAGAGTTCTCTACATCGGCGACGTCGTGGGCCAGCCGGGGCGTCGCGCCTTACACCAGAAGCTGGAGTCGGTGGTCGATCGCGAGAAGATCGACTTCACGATCGTGAACGTCGAGAACGCCGCGGGCGGATTCGGTGTGACCGAGGCGATCATGGAAGAGCTCTCGGAGCTCCCCATCAACGCGTTTACCTCCGGCAATCACATTTGGGACAAGAAGGATTTCGTCG
>Ga0075428_100007350_pt1 | contig 12208 bp, 9 predicted proteins | sample RhiMetdeltSRZDD2_FD_75291 | JGI IMG/M metagenome (GOLD analysis project Ga0075428, IMG submission 75291) | Populus rhizosphere microbial communities from Tennessee, USA - Rhizosphere MetaG P. deltoides SRZDD2 | ecosystem: Host-associated > Plants > Roots > Rhizosphere > Soil | place: USA...
CGGAACCTCGGCCGCATCCGGATATCGCTCGAGCAGACGCTTCAAGAGGACATGGGCGGCCGCCTCGTCGCCCGCGCCGGAAGCAAGCGTGGAGGCCAGGAGCAGCGCCCGCGGCGCCAGCCGGCTGTCGGGATCGCGATCGGCGACGGCGACGGCCGCCGCGCGCGCGCCCGCGAGATCGCCCCGGCGGGCGAGGGCGTCCGCCAGCAGATAGCGCATGTAGTCGCGGAGCGGGCTCGTCAGCGCGGCCTCGGCGCCGAACTCCTCGGCCAGCGGACCGCTGTCACCCTGCTGGTAGGCGGCCACCGCCCGCGCCCACGCACGCTCCACCTCGGGGGCCGGGGTGGCGGCGCCGGCGGTGGCGGCGGCCAGGAGCACCGGCAACAGGACGCCGAGCCGCAGGGCCGGGCGCGAGGCGGCGACCCGCTCGAGGAGCAGGCGCCGGGTGAAGAGGATGCGCTGCAGCGCCGTGAGGTTGGCGAGGACGGCGAGTACCCAGAGGGCCGGCTCCATCACGTCGAGCAGGGCGCCCGCGATGAGACAGATCAAGCGCTCCGGCCGCTCCATCACGCCCACACTGCAGTCGATGCCGATGGACTCCGCGCGCGCCTTCGTGTAGCTGACCATCACCGAGCCGGCGAGGCCGGCCATGGCCAGGAGCGCGCCGCGTGCGTGCGGCATCCGCGCGTAGAGCACGACGATGCCCAGCATCACCACGATGTCGGAGTAGCGGTCGATGACGGAGTCGAGGAAGGCGCCGAACGTGGTCGCCTGGCCCGAGGCGCGCGCCAGCGAGCCGTCGAAGAGGTCGAAGAGGCCGGCCAGGATGAGCAGCAGGCCGGCCGCCCGCACGTGGCCGAAGACGAAGGCCGCGCCCGCACACGCGCTGATGATCAGTCCGCACATGGTGAGGTGGTTCGGACGCAAGCGTAGGCGGAACAGCACGCGGCCCACGGGGTCGCTCCAGGCGCGCATGGCGTCGCGGTAGCGGCCGAGCATCAGATCGGCTGCAGCAGCGCCTGCTCCAGCGCGCCGCGCACCCGCTCGATGGCCTCCGGCTCTTCGAGCCGGTGGCCCTTCCGGTCGAGCACGTAGAAGGTATCGAGCGCCTGGTCGATCTCGGTGGCGATGCGCGCGCTGGCGATGTCGAGGTCGAGCGCCGACAGGGTGCGCGTGATGAGGTAGAGCAGGCCGAGCCGGTCGGGCGACTTCACCTCGAGCACCGTGTACGCGTCGGACAGCCTGTTGTCGACGGCGATCTTCGGCGGCGCCTGGCCCACGACGGGCTGCCGGCCGGCGGCGCGGCGGCGCTCGAGCAGCGCGTCCACCGACTGCTCGTCGGTGAGGACGCGGGCGAGCGCCTCCAGCGTCCGCGCCCACTGCGCGGCCGACGTCACCGCCTCGCCGGTGGGCTCGTTCACCTGGAAGGTGTCGATGGCGATGCCGTCGGCGCGGGTGGCGATCTGCGCCGAGATGATGTTCACCCCGTGGGCGGCCAGGGTGCCGGCGATCAGCGAGAAGAGGCCGGGCACGTCGCGGGTCACCACCACCAGGTCCGAGGAGCCGAGGTCGGGATGATGGAACAGCTCGGTGGCGAGCTGACCGGACTCGAGCCGCGTGACGAGACGCAGGTGCTCGGCCATGCGCTGCACGCTCGTCTGGGCGAGATAGCGGTCCTGCACCATGGCCAGATGCGCCTTCACCGCCTGCCGCGAGACGTCGCCCTTGAGCGCGTCGAACAGGCGCGCGGTGAGGAGCGTGCGATTCGGCTTCTCGATCCGGCCGCCGGTGAGGCGGGCCAGCGTGCGCGCGTAGAGCTCGTGCAGGATGCGCGCCTGCCAGCCTGTCAGCACGCCGGGGCCGACCGCGCGCATGTCGGCGTAGGTCAGCAGATAGAGCATCCGCAGGCGCTGGGGATCCGCCACCGTCTCCGCGAAGGTCTCGATGGTCTTCGGGTCGTCGATGTCACGGCGCTGCGCCACGTGCGACATGGTCAGGTGGTGCGCGACCAGGAACTCCACCATGCCCGCGTCCTCGGGGGGCAGCCCGATGCGCGCGGTGAGCTGGCGCACGAGCGGGATGCCCTTGGCCACGTGACCGTGCCCCTGCGCCTTGCCGATGTCGTGGAGCAGCATGCCGAGCATCAGCAGCTCCGGCTTCTCCACCTCGTTGAAGACCTGGGCGGCGCCCTCCGACTCCGCGGACTGCCCGGGCGCCAGCGCCTCGAGGTGCTCCACGGCCAGCAGCGAGTGCTGGTCCGCCGAGAACTTGTGATAGACGTCGTACTGCACGAGGCAGGTGAGCCCGCCGAACTCCGGCAGGTAGCGGCCGAGCAGGCCGAGCTCGTGCATGACCGAGAAGGTCAGCGCCACGCGGCCCCAGGCGCGGCAGATGTCCAGGAAGAGGTCACGCACCTCGGGCGAGCGCTGGAACCGGTCGTCCACGACGTCGAGCGACTCCTCCACCGTGCGCTCGAGCCCCAGCGACAGCTCGCAGCCGAGCCGGTGCAGGTGCCAGAACACCTTCATGATGCGGGTGGGATCGCGCCGCAGCACGCCGGCGTCCCGGTCGGCACGATGGAGCTTGCCGTCGAAGAACACGAGTCCGTCGGCCAGCGCCTGCTGGCGCTGCCGCCGCTCCGCCGAGCTCCGCGCGTAGAGCGTCTCCTGGCAGCGGGCGATCAGCCGCCGTGAGACACGGTGGAGGGCCCGCGCGTTGAGGTAGTAGTCGCGCATGAACCGCTCGACGCCGAGCGTGTGGCCCTCCGGCTCGTAGCCGAGGTTCTTGGCGATGCGGGGCTGGAGCTCACGCCCGAGGACGTCGTTCTTGTGGCCGGAGAAGAAGTGGAGCTCGTTGCGCACGCGCCACAGGAAGGTCAGCGCGCGGTCGGCCGCCTCCTGCTCGCGCGGGGTGATGAGCCCCTTGTCGCAGAGCTCACGCAGCGTGCGGGCGCCGAACTTGGCGGCCCCCAGCCACATGGCCGTGTGCATGTCGCGCAACCCGCCCGCCGACTCCTTGATGTTCGGCTCGCCGATGTAGGGCGAGGCGCCGTACTTGCGGTAGCGCTGCTCGCGCTCGGAGAGCGTGGTGGCGAGGAACTGCTCGAAGTCGTGACGGTAGACGTTGTCGCGCAGGATGCGTCCGAAGCGGGTGAACAGCTTGCGATCGCCGACGACCAGCCGCGCCTCCTGCATCGAGGTGCGGCTCGGGAAATCCGTCCGCGCCATGGCCACGCAGTCGCCCAGCGAGCGCAGGCTGTGACCGACCTGAAGCCCGAGGTCCCAGAGCGTGTAGAGGAGCTCCTGCATCACCCGCTGCACGTAGGGCGAGAGCTCGCCGTCGTACACCACCATCACGTCGATGTCGCTGGACGGATGGAGCTCGCCCCGACCGTAGCCCCCGAGCGCGACCACCACGAGCGGCGTCGGCACCAGCCCCGCCGCCTCGGCGTCGGCGCCGACGAACCGGACGATCGTCTGGATCAGCGCGTCCATGAAGCCGGCGTGCGCGCGGACCGAGGCCTCGCCCGAGGCGCCGTCCGCATGGCGCTGCTTCAGCGTGTCGAGCCCCTCGGCGAGTGCTGCGCGGAAAAATTCCAGACGAAGCCGACGTCGGTCGTCGGCGCGTTGTGCCCCGGCCTCGGCGCGCCGGGCCCGGCGATACAGCTCGGGCGGCATGACGGCATCGAGCGTACCAGCGCCGCGCAATTAATGTCAATTTGGACGCAGATTTAGGGCCTTTCTCGGCTCCACACTTCCCATGGCGTGTCCTCGTGGGCCGCCATCTCGTCGAAGCGAAGCTTGTCCTTGACGGTGTCCATGGCCGCCCAGAACCCGTGATAGCGGTACGCGGCCAGCTGATCGTCGAGGATGAGCCGCTGGAACGGCTCGACCACGAGGTCCTCGCCGTCCTTGATGTAGTCGAAGATCTGCTGCTTGAAGACGAAGAAGCCGCCGTTGATCCAGACGTCGGCGTCCTGTGCCGGCCGCAGACCGGTGACGCGGCCGTCGGCGGCCACCGTCACGACGTGGAAGGACTGGTTCGGCTTCACGCACAGGAACGTTCCCACCCGGTCCTGGCTCCGCGCGTGCTCGATGTACTGTGGCAGGGGCAGGTCCGACAGGCCGTCGGCGTAGTTGGCGAGAAAGACCTCGTCGTCGCCGAGGTACTTCCGCACGGCGCACAGGCGCTGGCCCAGGTTCGCGTGCAGGCCGGTCTCGGCAAAGGTGATCGACCAGTCGCCGATGTCGCGGCTGTAGAGGTGCACGCGCTTGCCGCCGTCCGAGAGCGTGAAGTCGTTCGACGCGCACTCGTCGTAGTCGAGGAAATAGCGCCGCATGGCGTCGCCGCGATAGCCGAGGCACAGGATGAAGTCGCGATGCCCGTAGTGGGCGTAGTACTTCATGAGGTGCCAGATGATCGGCCGATGGCCGATCGGCACCATGGGCTTGGGTACCGTTTCGGAGTACTCCTTCAGCCGCGCGCCCACGCCTCCGCAGAACAGGACCACCTTCATGCCGCCATCCCCTGGGTGTTGTACGAATCCGCGTGCGTGCGATACCAGTCGACGGTCCGTTCCAGTCCGCGCTCGAGGGTGGTGGTGGCCTGCCAGCCGAGAGATGCCGCCGTCGCCATCGCATCCGCCGCGCGGCCCTCGGTGAACGGCCGGTCGGCGACGGCGCCGAACACCGGGACCACGCCCGGATCGATGATCTGCACGAGTTGCTCGACCACGGCCCGCAAGGGTTCCGCGCGCCCGGTCCCGATCTCGATGGTCGAGCCGGCCGCGACCCCGTCGTCGAGGAGCCGGCTGAGCGCCTCGATGGCGTCGTCGACGAACACGAAATCCCATCGGCGGGTTCCCGTCGAGACCCGGACCGGCTGCCCGCGAAGCAGCGAGAGGATCGCCGAGGGGATCACCTTGCGCTCCGCCTGGCCCGGGCCGTAGACGAGCGCGAGTCGCCCGATGACGACCGGCGTGCCGTAGAGGGCCTGGAACATCCGCCCGTAGGCACCGGCCGCCCATTTCGCCGCCGCGTAGGGTGACGCGGGCGTGGGGCTCACCTTGTTGCCGTACGGCTCCTCGATTGAGCCGGCGAGGACGACCCGGCGACACCCTTGCTCGGTCAGCGCCGTCAGGAGGTTGACGGTGCTGGAGAGGATGCTGTGGAACGTCTGCGGAACCAAAGCGACGTCGGGCGCCGCGTGGGTGAGCGCCCCGAGATGGACGACGCTGTGCGGCTTCACGGTGCGGACGAGGGTACGGCTCTCGGCGTCGTTCGCGAGGGCGGCCGCCCACCAGCGGTGAGCGTCGGGGTGCGCGCTGGCCGCGCGCCGCGACACCGCGTGGACCTCGGCGCCGGCCGCGCACAAGCGCCGGCACAGGTGGCGTCCGAGGAATCCGCCGGCACCGGTCACCAGGACCCGCTCGCCTCTCATACCGAGCATGCCGGCTGCCGCCTCCGAGGCTTGCAATACTGACATGTGGTAGCGCGTTTCAGAGCCACGCGCTGGGCATCCAGTTGCGAGCCGATCTCGGCGCCGCGCACGCAGTACCCAGGTTGCAAGTTCAGGACCGCATTTTTGCGCACCCACGTTGATCCAGCAGGCGCTGTGCAACGCATTACCCCTTCTGGCACCCCCATGTTTCAGGCACGTCGACCTCGTCATCCGCCGCCGATACGTCTGGTATGACGCATGCAAACGTGAGCACTTCGGTACGATATGACCGCGCCTCTCGTCACGGTTCTCACGCCGGTGTACAACGGCGAGGCGTATCTTGCCGACTGCATCGAGAGCGTCCTTTCCCAGACCTTCACGAACTTCGACTACGTGATCGTCGACAACGCCAGTACCGACAGGACCGCGGAGATCATCGGTCGGTACGCGACCCGGGACCCCCGGATCCGCGTGGTGCGGAACGAGCACCTGGTCCCGGTCATCCAGAACCACAACATCGCGCTCCGCCAGGTGTCGCCTAGCGCCGCCTGGTGCAAGTTCGTCTCGGCCGACGACCTGCTGCTGCCCGAGTGCCTCGAGAAGATGGTGGAGCTCGGCACCGCGCATCCCGGGGTGGGTCTGGTGGCGGCGTATCAGCTACAGGACTCGCGCGTCGCCCTCGGTGGTCTCCCCTACCCGAGCCGCGTCAGCCCGGGCCGCTCCGTCGGCCGCGCGAGCTTGCTGGGCTTCCTCTCGGTCTTCGGCAACCCCACCGCCCACATGCTCCGGGCCGATCTCGTCCGGGCGCGGGATCCCTTCTACGACGAATCGACGATCCACGCCGACGAGGCGTCGTGCTACGAGGTCTTGCAGACGGCGGACTTCGGCTTCGTCCACCAGGTCCTGACGTACCAGCGGGTGCATCGCGGGACCGTCACCTTCTCCGTCGCCAGACGGCTGAACACCTATCTGCTGGCCCACATGAAGATCCTCGCGGGGTACGGGCGCGTCTACCTCACGGCTGACGAGTACGAGCGCGTCATGAAGCAGCGCACCGACGTGTACTACAAGTTCCTCGCCCGCGCGCTCTTGAGCCCGTTCCGCCGGGAGATCTGGCAGCACCACCGGAGCGGCCTCGCCGCACTCGGAATCGTCGTACGACGCGAGCGGGTGGCGCGCGCGATACTCGAGGAGCTCGGCCACGCGGCCATGGCTCCCGGCACCTCTGTCCTGAAGATCGCGCGCCTGCTCCGTTCGAGGAGCGATGACGAGGTGAACTGGCGTGAGTGGTGGGCGCCGACGGGATTCGAGCCGATCAAGAACCTGCCGGCGTCGAAGCCGCACGTGGCCTAGCGCGGAGCGGCACGGGCACGCCCGGCCTCGCCTGCAGCCCGAAGTAGACCTGCTCGAGCCTCGGCAGGATCTCCTCCACCGAGAACTCCTGGACGCGCCGGTGCCCGGCCGCCACCAGGGCCTGCGAGGCGGCGGGATCGGCCACGACGTCGTCGAGCGCGGCCACCAGCTCCTCGAGGTTGCCGACGTCGAACAGTCGCCCATAGCGACCTTCGGCCAGGACCTCTTCGGGCCCCCACCGGCATCGCGAGGCGATCACGGGAACGCCGCAGGCCATCGCCTCCACGAGCACGCGCGAGAACGCCTCGCCATATCGCGAGGACAGCACGAAGGCCGCCGAGCGGCCGAAGATCGCGAACGGATTGCTCACGAAGCCCGGGAGCAGGACGTCGTTCTCCACGCCGTGGGCGCGGGCCGTGTCACGCAGCGCGGGCGCCTCCGGCCCTTCACCGAGGATCACCAGCTTCATCGGGCGCCGGCGCCGCACGACGCTGAAGGCAGCGATGAGGTCGTCGAACCCCTTCGCTTTGACCAGCCGCCCGCAGGCGACGATGAACGGCTCCGCCGGCAGCTCGATGTCCGGCTGCCGCGCCGCCAGCCGCCGGATTTCGTCTGGATCGAAGGGGTTGTAGACGGTGGCGACCGAGTCCCGCCGGAGGCGGAAGAACTCGGCCGCCTCGTCGGCGACCGCGTCGGAGACGGCCAGGAACCGGTCGACGCCGCGATAGAGCTGCCGCACGCAGGCCGCCATCATCGGACCGAACCCAGGGCTCGGGTAGATCATGGCGTTGTGAAACTCGGCGACGACACGGCCACGACCCCCTCGCCGCAGCTTGGCGAGCACCGAGGCCGCGTTGGCCAGCGTCTCGTGGCCGACGATGACGTCGACCTGACGTTCGGCGCAGACCGCCGCCAGCCGCCCGGCGCGGTGCAACAGCTGATGACGGCGAGCCTGAACGGTCAGGTCGATGACCGGGATCTCGGCTCGCCGCAGGGTCTCGAGCACGGGGTTGGGGGCACCGGAGATCTGCGGCCACACGTCCCAGGTGGCCACGGCCACCCGGTATCCGCGCTCCGCGAACCAGGGTGCCTTGATCTCGAGATTTCGCTCGATCCCGCCGTCGTGCAGCCAGGGCGTGACGAAGACGATGCTGTTGTTCACCGGCCCTGCACCTCGCTCGCAGACGTTTCACGAACGGTGCCATACCCCGGATGGCGCCGCCCCCAACAACCGGTTACCAGAATCCACGCCCGGATTGCACAATTGCTCGGATGTCGCTGTAATCGGTTGCGACGCGGGTGCGCTGAACCTATTCTTCCGGTCTACTGGTGCCCCTGGCCCAGTGCCCTACGGGACCCCATGGAGGTGCCTTATGCTTGCCCGTCTGATCGATGGCGTTCGCCGGCGGATATCGCCGACCGAGCGGGCCTTCCACCGCGTGTGGCCGATGATCGACGGCGTGGAGGGGTTCTTGATCTCGCCGGCTCAGGAGCGATGGCTCTTCGGCGCCGCCCGCGTCCTTCCGGATCGCTCGACGATCGTCGAGATCGGCAGCTTCAAGGGTCGCTCGACGACCTGCCTGGCCTATGGCTGTCGCGGGACCGCCAAGCATATCTACGCCGTCGACACGTTCGCCGGGAATGACAAAGACTTCACGCCGGGCTCGCTCTTCGACGGGGTGTCGTATGCGGAGATCTTCAAGCGGAACATCGCGCGCAATGGCCTCAGTCAATACGTCACCCAGATCGTGGGGGTCTCGGCAGAGGTCGGCAAGACGTGGACGCGGTCGATCGATTTCCTCTTCATCGATGGCGGCCACGAGTTCGAGGACGTCTACACCGACTTCGTCACGTTTTTCCCGCACGTCGTTCCGGGCGGACTCGTGGCGTTTCACGACGTTCACGATTTCGCCGTCAATCGCGGTGAGCCGGGATTCCCCGGCGTCCTGAAGGTCTGGGCCGAGATCGCGCAACCGCAGCTCGTGGAGACAGGACGGTGCGCCACCATCGCGTTCGGCAGAAAGCCGTGATCGGCTCGGCTACAATACGCCGGTGAGAAGGATCTGGCGCGCCGCCGTCGAGTCCGTCACGCCGTACGAGGCGGGCAAGCCGGTCGAGGCGCTGGCGGTCGAGCTCGGGCTCACGGACCTGGTGCGGCTGTCGGCGAACGAGAACCCGCTCGGCCCATCGCCAAAGGTGGTGGAGGCCCTCCGTCGTGAAGCGCCGCACGTCCACCTCTATCCGGATGGCGGCAGCACCGCGCTGCGGGAGGCGCTGGCGCGCGGCCTCGGCATCGGGCCGGCGCAGATCGTCGTGGGCAACGGCGCCGACGAGCTCATCACGCTGATCGCGCTCGCCGCCTTCGATCCCGGCGACGAGATTCTCATGCCGCACCCCTCCTTCGAGCCCTACGCCACCGGCGCCAACATCGCCGGCGCGCGAATGGTGCAGAGCCCGCTCGCGGGATACGACACGGACCTCGACGACATGCGGCGTCGGGTGACGCCGCGGACCAAGGCGATCTTCCTGTGCTCGCCGCACAACCCGGCCGCCACCATCATCGCGCGCGGCCCGCTGCTGGCGTTCCTGGATGCGCTCGGCGACGATCCACCGCTGGTCGTGCTCGACGAGGCGTATCGCGACTTCGTCGACGATCCCGAGTATCCCGACGGGGTGGCCCTGCTGGCGCGCTATCCGCGGCTGCTGCTCCTGCGCACCTTCTCGAAGATCGCCGGCCTGGCCGGGCTGCGCGTCGGCTACGCGATCGGCGCGCTGGAGACCGTCGATCGCCTCAACCGCGTGCGGGCGCCCTACAACGTCAACCGCCTCGGCCAGGTGGCGGCGGTGGCGGCACTCGAAGACCCGCAGCACGGCGCCCGCACGCGCGCGCTCGTGCTCGAGGAGCGACGCTTCCTCATGAAGGGGGTCGCGGAGCTCGGACTCACCTGCTCGCCGTCGCAGGCCAACTTCCTCCTGGTCCGCGTACCCGACGCGGCGCGCGCGCGGGAGCGGCTGCTGCGCGGCGGCATCCTGGTCCGCGACGGCGCCGCCGTCGGCTTCCCCGGACATCTGCGGATCTCCGTCGGCACGCGCGAGACCAACGAGCGCGTGCTCAAGCTGCTGGAGGAGTGATGGCCAAGGATGTCGCCATCGTCCATCACGCCGACCGCCGCACCGACGTTCACATGCCCTACGCGCCGGGCATCGTCGTCCGCCGCGGCTCGCTGGTCTTTCTTTCCGGGGTCACGGCGGCCGCCGTCTATCACAGCCATCCGCATCGCGACGAGGAGTTCGACCTGCCCTCCACCATGCGCGAGCAGGCCGTGCTGGCGATGGAGAATCTCAAGAAGACGCTGGAGGCGGCGGGCTGCGGCCTGTCGGACCTCGTGGCCGCGACACGCTTTCTCACCGATGTCGACGAGCAGGACGATCTCAACCGCGTGTGGGCCGAATATCTGAAGGGCCACCTTCCCACCACCACGACCGTCGAGGTTTCGCGGCTGGCCACGCATCCGCGCTGCAAGCTCGAGATCACCGCCATCGCCGTCGCCGACGCGCGCTGATGGCAACGCTCGGCTTCGTCGGCCTCGGCGCGATGGGCAGTCGCCTCGCCCGCCGGCTACTCGAGGCCGGGCACACCGTGGTCGGCTACAACCGGAGCGCCGGCAAGGCACGCGCGCTCGAGTCGGCGGGTCTGAAGGTGGCCGGCACCCCGCGCGAGGCGGCGGCCGGCGCCGCGGCCGTCTTCAGCATGGTCACCGACAACGCCGCGCTGCGGGCGGTGGCGCTCGGTCCCGACGGCATCGTGGCCGGCCTCGGCCGCGACACCGTCTTCGTGGAGATGAGCACGGTGAGCCCGGCGGTGACGCGTGAGATCGGCGATGCCGTCGCCGCCCGCGGCGCCGCCATGCTGGACGCGCCGGTGTCCGGCAGCACGATCACCGTCGAGCAGGGCCACGCCTCCATCGTGGTCGGGGGCGATCCTGGCGCGCTCGAGCGGGTGAAGCCGTACCTGGCGGCCATGGGACCGGGCGGCATCACGCACGTCGGAGCGCTCGGCGTGGCCAAGACCATGAAGATCGCGACGAACCTCGGTCTCGCCGTCCAGATCCTCGCCTTCAGCGAGGCCGTGCTGCTGGCCGAGAAGGCCGGCATCGCGCGGGCGACGGCGGTGGAGGCGCTGCTCAAGTCGGTCGTCGCCTCGCCGATGCTCAAGTACCGGGGGCCCTTCGTCGTGGGCACCATGCCGCGCGAGGCGTGGTTCAACGTCTCGATGATGCAGAAGGACATGCAGCTCGCGCTGGACCAGGCCCACGCCACCGGCGTGACGCTGCCGACGACGGCGCTCACGCAGGAGTGGCTCACGATGGCGCGCGGCCTCGGGCTGGGCGAGCGGGACTTCGCCACTGTGTTCGACGTGCTGGCCGGCGTGAGCGGTCTCCCCGCCTCGCCCAACCGCTGAGGACGAGCGATGGACTTCGAGTACGCGCCCGAGCACGAGGCGTTTCGCAAGGAGTTCCGGGGCTGGCTGGCGGCGAACCTGCCGCCCGAGCTCTGTCTCGACGACGCCGCCGACGATCGCGTGGCCAGCGACCGCGACACGTTCGAGCGGCGCCGCGCGTGGCAGAAGAAGATGTACGAGGCGGGCTGGGTCGGGATCAACTGGCCGAAGGAGTACGGCGGCCGCGCCGCCAGCCTGATGGAGCGCGTGATCTGGGACGAGGAGTACACGGCCGCCCGCGCGCCCGTGCTGCCGGGCAACATGGGCCTGAACCTCATCGGGCCCACCATCGTGCAGTGGGGCAGCGACGCCCAGCGCCACCGCCACCTGGCGAAGATCCTGAGCGGCGAGGAGGTCTGGTGCCAGGGATTCTCGGAGCCGGGCGCCGGCTCCGATCTCGCGAGCCTCTCGACGCGCGCGGTGGACCGGGGCGACCACTTCGTGGTCAACGGCCAGAAGGTGTGGACCTCCGGTGCCCAGTACGCGCACTGGATCTTCCTGCTCGCGCGCACCAATCCCGACGTGCCCAAACACCAGGGCATCTCCGCCTTCCTGGTGCCGATGAGCGCGCCGGGCATCACCGTGCGGCCGCTGGTTCTCATGACCGGGCATCCGCACTTCAACGAGGTCTTCTTCTCCGACGTCGTGGTGCCGAAGAGCCAGCTGCTCGGACCGCTGAACCACGGCTGGAAAGTCTCGACGACGACGCTCATGCACGAGCGACACTCGACCGGCGCCCGCAACCCGATCGGCCAGGTGGCCGGCCTCATCTCCGTCGCGCGGCGCCTTCGGACGGACGGCGCGGCCGCGTGGGACGATCCGCTGATCCGCCAGCGCCTCGCCCAGCTCGTCATCGACTGCGAGGCGATGCGGTACACGCGCTATCGCAGCCTGACCCGCCAGTTCCGCGGGGAG